>FWPU01007565.1_pt1 | contig 16921 bp, 15 predicted proteins | sample 2228361 | NCBI WGS metagenome assembly FWPU01 (sample SAMEA103939777, study PRJEB20133) | metagenome
TCGCCGCAAAGCGACGATGACGACTGGCAGCCATCGGGTCCTGCGCTCGACGCGAGCGGCCGGCTCACCGGCAAGAAAAGCCCACCCCGGCCGATTCCGCTCTCCGAGCAGGCGCCGGGCATTGCCGGCCCGCCGATGCCCGAGCCCGGCCGGGCGCCGCGCGCCCATGCCCCGCCGCTCGAGCTCGCGCACCCATCTCGCCCACCCTTCGAGCCGCCGCTGGACCTTTCGCCGCCACCTCGCGCGCCCTCCGAGCCGGCGCTCGAGCTGGCCCGGCCCGTCGAGGCGAGCCCCGCCGAGCCACCGCTCGAGCTGTCGCGTTCGATCGAACCCTCCCCCGCCGACTGGGTCGAGCCGGCCCGGACGCGCCGCGCGGGCCGCTGGGTGATGGCGCTGGCCACGCTGCTGGTGGTGGGGGCCTTCGGCGGCCTCCACCTCTGGGAGCGCCTCAGAAGCGGCGTGCCCATTCGCCTCCCCGGCCAGAGCCGCGCGGTGCTCTACATCGACAGCGAGCCGCCCGGGGCCACGGTACGCATCAACGGCAGGGACATCGGCACCACGCCGCTGGTGCAGGACAACGTCTGGCCCCCGAACGAGATCGACTTCCAGCTCATCCTGAAGGGCTACAAGCCATACGCGGGCACCTTCCGCGGGGGCGAGTCGGTGACGGTGAACGCGAAGCTCTCGAAGCGCTGATTCACTTCACCACGCGCAAGTGCCCCTTGCCGCGCGGCTTGGGAGGGTCGTCCTCCTCCTCGTCCGCCGCCTCGCAGGCCACTTCACGCAGGATGCCGCGCGATTGATCGATCGGATCTCCGCCGGCGGTCTCGACCGGCACCTTCGCGGTGAGCTGCGCCGCCTCGAGGATTTCCTCCGGCATGTCGTCGGGGAACATCCAGAACTCCTTGGTGACGTGGCTCGAGATGGCGTACAGCGCCGACCACGGCACCGCCACCTTGAAGCGCTTCCCCGAGAACGTCAGCGTCGAGCGGATGCCCCACTCGCCCACGGTGAGATCCGGCGGGTCGAACCGGTACGACAGATTCAACAAAAGGTGCGGCTCGTTCTTGAGGTGATCCGGCACGATGACCCCGGCCCGCCGGGCATCGAGGTGAATCATCGTCATGCCCTGGTCCAGCGCGGCGAGCAGCTTCTGCTTCTTCTCGGACGTCCGCTTGTCCATGGCTACCGCCGCCTGAGCGCGCGATCGATCTCGCGCTTGCTGTCGCGTTGCTTGATCTGCTCGCGCCGGTCCTCGTGCTTCTTGCCCTTGGCGAGCCCGAGCCGGACCTTCGCCTTGCCGGCCTTGAAGTAAACCATGAGCGGGACGATGGAATAACCCCTCTCCCGGACCTTCGCCGCCCAGCGGTCGATCTCCTCGCGGTGGAGCAACAGCTTGCGCGTCCGGGTAGGCTCGTGTGCGAACGCCGCCGAGGGCTTGTACGCGCCGATGTGCGCGTTCAGCAAGAACAGCTCGCCGTCCTTGGGGTACGCGTACGAGTCGGCCAGCCTGACCTGGCCCTCGCGCAACGCCTTCACCTCGCTGCCGAGCAGGCTCATGCCCGCTTCGACCGTCTCGTCGATCTGGTAGTCGAACTTCGCGCGCCGGTTCTCGGCCACCACGCGAATTCCCTCTTCGCTTTTTTTCGGCGCGCCCAAGGTCTACAGCGGCAGGTTGTCGATGAGCCGCGTGCTGCCGACGTACGCGGCGACCAGGAGACGGGCGGGCCGATCGGGCTTGACGTGCGTCAGCGACTTGAGCGTGGCGGCGTCGACGATCTCGATGTAGTCCTCGCGCACGTTCGAGGCGACGAGCTCGCCCCGCACCGCCTCGACCAGCTCGCGCACCGTCGTCACGCCACGGCCCAGCATGTCCTTCGCCCGGTTCATGCCCCGCCAGATCGCCAGCGCCCGCGAGCGATCCTCGGTCGACAGGTAGGCATTGCGCGAGCTCATGGCGAGCCCGTCAGGCTCGCGAACGGTGGGCATGCCGACGATCTCGACGCCGAGGTTCAAGTCCGCCACCAGCTGCCGGATGACGCAGAGCTGCTGGTAGTCCTTCTCGCCGAACAGCGCCACGTGCGGGCGGAACATGGCGAAGAGCTTCGTCACCACCGTGGCCACGCCCCGGAAGTGGCCGGGCCGGCGCTCGCCGCACAGGCCCTTCGACAGCTCGGTGACCTCGACGAACGTCTGGAAGCCCTCCGGGTAGACGTCCTGCGGCTCGGGAGCGAACACCCAATCGACGCCGGCCTGTCCGCACTTCTTCAGGTCGCCCTCGAGGTCGCGCGGGTAGCGCGCGAAGTCCTCCTTGGGGCCGAATTGGGTGGGGTTCACGAAGATGCTGGCCGCCACGACGTCGGCGCGCTTCCTCCCCTCGCGCATCAGCGAGAGGTGGCCCTCGTGGAGAAAGCCCATCGTCGGCACCAGCGCCAACCGCCTGCCTTCGCGGCGCAAACGGTCGGACAGGACCATCACGTCGGGAACGAATCTCAGAAGCTCGGGCATGGCGGGCTGCGCCATACCTTCGGAGCGGCGCTCGGGCAAGCGGCCTAGACGGGCACGCCGTACACCGCGCCCTTCTCCTCGGAGGGCCAAGGGTCGGGGTTCGAGGCGACCAGGCGGATGGTGGACGAGCGGAACGAGTGCTCCTCGTCGGGGAACTTGCGCTCGCGGACGTCCTGAAAGAACGCCTCGGCCGCGCCCCGCACGTCGCCATAGAGCTCGGCGTAGCGCTTGACGAACCGGGGCTTGAAGTCGGGGTTGAGCCCGAGGAGGTCGTAGCAGACGAGCACCTGGCCGTCGCAGTGGAGCCCCGCCCCGATGCCGATGGTCGGAATCGAGAGCCGATCGGTGATCTGCCGCGCCAGCTCGAGCGGCACGCCTTCGAGCACCAGTGCGTAGCAGCCGGCCTGCTCCAATGCCACGGCGTCGCCGACGAGCTTTCGGGCGGTGGCCTCGTCGCGGCCCTGCACCACGTAGCCGCCCATCTTGTGGACCGACTGCGGCGTCAAGCCGATGTGGCCCATCACGGGGATGCTGGCCCGCACGATGGCCCGCACCGTGTCGCAGAACTCCTCGCCGCCCTCGAGCTTGACGCTGCCGACGCCGCCCTCGGCCACCAGCCGGCCGGCGTTCTTCACCGCATCCTCGACCGAGGCCTGGTAGCTCATGAAGGGCAGATCGCCCACCACGTGCGCGCGCTTCGCTCCGCGGGTGACCGCGCGGCAGTGGTAGACCATCTGGTCCATCGTCACGGGCAGGGTCGAGTCGTGCCCCTGAACGACCATGCCCAACGAGTCACCGACCAACAGCACGTCCGCGCCGGCATCGTCGAGGATGCGCGCGAACGTCGCGTCGTACGCGGTGACCATGCAGATCTTCTGACCGATCTGCTTCAGCTTCTTCAGCGTGTGGATGGTGACCTTGTTCACGGTTCACCTCCGTGTGTATTCGGTTGTCCCTGCCCGCCAACGCTCCCGCTCCCGCTCCTGCTCCCGTCAGTTGAAACTTCGATTCCTCGCCGTCCCGGACGAGATCGGCGTGAACCGCGGGGAATGTAGCGATTGTTGGACGTGAAAGCGAGCCCAACGGCCGGGAGCGGGAACGGGAACGGGAACGGGAACGGGGGGTGGCAGGGCGTCAGCTCTGCCGGCTGGCCCGCGGAATGTAATGCTGCACGCCCTTGCGCATCTTGTGGATGACGCCGACCAGATCCTCGAAATCGGCCTGGTTGTTCACGAAGTCGATGTCCGAGGTGTTCACGACCAAGAGCGGCGTATCGGCGTAGTGGAAGAAGAACTCGTTGTACGCCTTGCACAGATCCTCGAGGTAGACGGGGTCGAACTTCCGCTCGAACTCGCGGCCCCGCTTCTTGATGCGGTAGAGCAACACGTCGAGCCGCGCTTGCAGGTAGATGACCAGGTCCGGCCTCGCCACCCGCGGCATGAGCGCCTCGAACACCCGGTCGTAGAGCGCCAGCTCGTTCGGGTCGAGCGTCAGACACGCGAAGATGCGGTCCTTCGCGAACAGGTAATCGGAGACGGTGATGGTGTTGAACAGGTCCTGCTGGAAGAGCTCCTGCTGCTGCTTGAAGCGAGACAAAAGGAAGAACATCTGCGTCTGGAAGGCGAACTTGGCCCGGTCGGCGTAGAAGCTGGAGAGGAACGGGTTCTCCTCGACGACCTCCATCACCGTCCGCGCGTCGAACCGCTTCGCCAGAAGGTTCACCAGGCTGGTCTTGCCGACGCCAATCGGCCCCTCCACCACGATGTAGCGGTTCTCCATCCGAAGGCGCTCCGAGGCCGATTTTTCGGGCTCCAGACGAACCGCCGAGCTAGCACGACCAGTGCCTTTTTGGCAACGAACCAGCCGGAAACCCGAGAGATCCCGTGCGTTTATTTGACGCGGCACGCGTTGTCACCTATGGTCACGTCACGGCCGGCATTTCCGGCCGCGGGAGGGGGCGTGCGCCGCGTGAGAAGCCCAGCCAGGCAGCTTGAGGTCGACGCCGAGCCCGAGCTGCAGCGAAACCCCTTGTACGGCGTGGCGATGTTGAAGATCGCCATGGAGCTCAAGAAGGCCAAGGAGAGCACCCTGGACGAGATCGTCCGTGGCGTGCTGGCGAAGATGGGCCTTTCCGAAGGCGAGCTCCGGGCGTTCCTCGAGCAGAACGGCGGGTTGCTCGAGGCCATCGCCGCGAGGCGCCGGTACTGATGAAGCGGCAGAAGGGCATTCCCCCGAAGGTGCTCGAGCGGGCGCGCCGGCTGTCGACCGAGGCGAAGCCGGCTCCCGAGGAAGCGCCACCAGAGCGGCCGGCGGCGACGCTGGTGCGGCGGAAGATCGTCGCCGCCCTGAAGAAGCTGCACCCGATGGATTGACGGCTTTCATGCCCTTGTGGCGGGCGCGCGGCTCTGCCGTAATCGGGCTGGCAGCATTCGACGCCTCCTCATCGACATGCCCGCTCCGAGAATCCTGGTCGTCGACGACGACCCGCGCATCTGCGGCCTGCTGAAGAAGATCCTCGAGCGTGCGGGCTACGAGGCGCACGCGGTCTTTTCGGGCGAGGAGGCCCTCGAGCTGCTCTGCCGCGAGCCGTTCACGGTCGTCATCACCGACCTGGCGCTGAACGGAATGGACGGCCACGAGCTGGCCGCGCAGATCGGCCAGCGGTTCGCCAACGTGGGCGTCATCGTGCTCACCGGGTACGCGAGCCAGAGGTCGGTGTGGCGCGCGCACCAGCAGGGCGTTCTGGCCTTCCTGACCAAGCCGATCGACGATCCCATCCTGGTCACCGACGCGGTCGAGCTGGCGCTGCGGCGGGTCGACACGATGGCCGCGGGCTGATCCGCCCTACTTCTTCGCTTCGACGTCGGGCGGAGGCGGCTTCGGGGGCTTCGGCGGCTTGGGTCGCCCCGAGCCGAACAGGCCGAAGAAGCGGCGGAGCTTGCCGGGCTTCTGCCCCCGCGAGGCGTGGCTGAAGCGGCCCAGGTAGGCGGGCCGAGCCGACGCGTCGACGCCGTACTCGCCGTAGAGCCGCACCAGGTCGGCCACGAAATCCGAGATGCCGGTGGTCTGCACGTCCCACGCCTGGCAGTAGCTGTCCGGCTTGTTGCGGATCATCGCGCGCGCGATGATCAGCATCACCGACTTGTCGATCAGCTCGCCGTTGCCGTCGAGGTACTGCTTGTAGCTGAAGAAGCGGTCGGCGGGAGCCACCTCGGTCTTCTCGCCGTCCTTCTTCGGCGCGCGCAGGTTGTTGATCACCTGGTACTCGTGCTCGATGTACGCCTCGACGGTGTTCTGCTCGTCCTCGCGCTCGTACTCGATGAACTTGTGGAAGCTCTCGTAGAGCGATTTGGGGTTCGCGTAGGCGCCGGACGCCAGGTAATAGAACATCGCGCCCAGCGAGTAGATGTCGGCGGGCCGGTCGACGCTCTTGATGATCTTCGCCCGCACGTTGCGCTCGCTCTTCTCCTTGAACGGCGCCGCCAGGATGAGCTTCTTCTTCGCCCGATCGGCTCCCACCACCGGGTACCGCTCGGGCCGGTTGTAGAGCTGGAACGTGTCGTTCTTGGCGATCGGCACATAGAAGTCCTCGAAGTAGTCGATCTCCATCGACCCCTGGTCGACGTTGACCAACAGCTCGAGGACGTTCGTTTCCTGCTCCGGCGCCTGGAAGAAGATGGTGCCGGGCACCGACTGGAAGCGGGTCATCGACAGGTCGATCGACTCCTCGCGGATCTTCCCCACGTTGAAGTCGCCGAGCCGGACGTCGAGCGTGGCGCCCTGCAGCCTCTGGTCCGGCAGGCGCAAGAGCACGTTCGCCGGCTTGATGTCGCGGTGGCAGATGTTGCGCACGATGTGCGCGTACTCGACCGCCGCCGCCACCGGCAGCATGTACTCGAGCACCCGGAACAGCCGCTCGCGGAACGGGTAGGCCAACAGGTCGTCGCGCTGGCCCTTGCTGCGGCTGCCCTTGAGCCGCTCTTCGAGCGACATCTCCATCAGCTCGATGACGACGAAGTCGTTCTCGACCTTGTCGCGGATGGAGGGCGGAATGAAATCGGGGTTGTCGCTCTCGCCCGAGGCGTACAGGTGGATGATGTTGGGGTGGCCCTGTACCCGCTCGAGCAGCTCCTTCTCCATCTGGAAGCGCAGCGCATCCTCCTCCGAGACGCCGCGCTGGAGGATCTTGATGGCCACGTTCCGGGTGAAGGCCGTCTTCGATTCGAGCCAGCGCTCCTCGCCGAGGTAGACCTCCCGTACCTCGCGGTTCTCCCGGATCTCGGCAGGCGGCCCCTCCGCCAGGACCTGCCCCCGGTTCAGCACGACGATCCAGTCCGCCAGGGTGAAGACTACGTCCATGTCGTGCTCCACGATGGCGAAGGTAGTGCGCTGCTCCGTCGAGAGCCGCCGGATCAGCTCGAGCACCGCGGCCCGCTATCGGAACGAAACCTGGGTGTCTTCCCTCGTCGGCGGGTGCCGCTTCGGGAACGGAGTAGGCGGCGCTGCCATGCCAGCGTCGAAGGCTAACAGAGCCGTTCGACCCGGGCCATCGACGGTGGGCTGGTGTGCGGATCAGGGCCGCACCGAATAGACGAGAATCATCTCCCGGCCCGGGCCGAAGTCCATCAGCACCGAGTGGGGCGCCTGATCTCTTGGCACTCCAAGCGTCACGTTGGCCACCGGGTAGAGGCGCACGCCCGACTCGGCGACCCGGCCGAACTGGCAGCGCACCGCGTCGAGCCGCTCGCGCCCGGGCGAGCGCAGCTCGAGCACCGCGTCTTCGGCGACGTCGACCGCGCTCGAGGGCCGCCCGCCCTCCTTGAGCACGAAGCAGTTGAGCCCCTTGACGTGAACCCGCGCGCCTTCCTTCGTACCGGGCAGGAAGGTGATGCGAATGCGCGCCGGCGACTGCACCGCGCCGTCGTCGTCTCCGCCCAGATCCAGCGGCGCGCTGGTGGGGAGGAGCCGCACGCGGCGGCCGGCGGCGACGACCTCGGGATCGGCCATGCTCGACAGAAGGAGCAGCGCGCCCTTGCCCTCGGCCCCGTCCCGCATGCGGCCCGGCTCGGCCAGCGGCTCGGTGCGCGGCTCGGGCTCGTCGGCGATGGGCGGCGGCGGAGGGCGCAGCACGGTAATCGAGCTCTTCACCGCGGCGAGCAGCTCCTCGACCGAACCGTAGCGCTCGGCAGGGTCGGTGCGGCAGGCCTTGAGCACCACCGGCTGCAACTGCTGCGGCAGCTTCAGCACCGAGAGGGCCTTGGCCACGTAGGCGTCGCCCTCCATGCGGTTGGAGAGCGCCTCGAGCACGTTGTCCTCGGAGAAGAGCTTCTTGCCGCTCAGCATGTAGACCAGAAGCAGCCCCAGCGAGAACACGTCGGCGGTGGGCCCCACCTTCTTGCCGCGCATCTGCTCGGGGGCGGCCCATCCCGGCGAGTACAGCGAGATGCGCATGCCGGGCACGGCCTGCGTGTCCTTGGCCCGGTTGGGGAGCCGCTCGCTCTCGGGCTGGGCCTTGGCGATGCCGAAGTCGGCCAGCTTGACGATGCGGCGCGGGCCGGCGGCCCCGAAGAGAATGTTCGACGGCTTGATGTCGCGGTGGATGATGCCGCGGGCGTGGGCCTCGGCCAGCGCGTGCACCACCGGCTCGAGAATGTCGAACGACTCGAGCGGGCTGAGCGGCCCCTCGCGCTTGACGCGCTGCTGCAGCGTGCCGCCGGTCATCAGCTCGGAGACGTAGAACGGGCTGTGCGGCTCGACGTCGAGGTAGCCGAAGTCGTAGATGCGAATGGTGTTGGGGTGCTGCAGCTGCGAGAGCGCGAACGCCTCCTGCACGAAGTGGTCGTAGTTCGTCTGGTACTCGATGCGCTCGCGGTCGAGCCCGAAGAAGACCTTGACGCACACCGGCCGCTGCAGCCGCTCGTCCTGGCCGCGGTAGACGACGCTCATGCCGCCCGAGGCCAGCTTCTCGCGCAGCGTGTAGCGGCCGAGGAGCGTCTTTCCCAAGAGCTCGAGCGGGTCGGGTCTCAGCTTGTCGGAGTCGGCCATGCCTTCGGGAGCGCGATTCTGTCACAACTCCGCCTGCGCTGCGGCGAGCGCGCGCTCGATGGCGGCGAACTCGTCGACCGAGAGCGTCTCGGCCCGGCGAGAGCCGTCGATGCCCGCCGCTTCGAGCGCCGCCGCCACGTCGCCGAACCCGCGGTCCGTCTTCAGCGAGTTGAGCAGCGTCTTGCGCCGCTGCGCGAACGCCGCCTTCACCACCCGGCGGAAGCGCTTGTCGTCGACCACCTCGGCGCGCGGCCGCTCGAGCGACTCGAGCCGCACCACCGCCGAGTCCACCTTGGGCGGCGGGTGAAACGCGCCCGCGGGCACGTCGAACAGCTTCTCCACGCGGAAGTACAGCCCGAGCAGCACCGTGAGCAGCCCGTAGTCGCGCCCGCCCGGAGGAGCCACCAGCCGGTCGACCACCTCCTTCTGCAGCGTGAAGACGGCGCGCTCGATGCATGCGCGCTGGTCCAGCACCTGGAAGAGGATGGGGCTCGTCAGGTGGTACGGAAGGTTTCCCACCACCACCACGCGCTCGACCCCGGCGGTCTTCGCGAGCTTGAGCTGCGCTGCGCTCGCCTCGACCACCGTCACAGAGGGCAGCTTCAGCGACTCGAGCACCTTCACCATGTCGCGGTCGCGCTCGACCGCGAAGACGTGGGCGCCCTTCTCCGACAGAAAGCGCGTGAGGTGGCCCAGCCCCGCGCCCAGCTCCACCACCGGCTGGCCCGGTCGCTCGACGGCGGCGTCGGCGATGCGCGAGAGCGCTCCCTCGTCCGCCAGGAAGTTCTGGCCCCAGCTCTTCTTGGGCTTGAGGCCGAACCGGCGCAGCAGGTCGCGAGGCGTTTCCATCGGAGTGGAAGGCACTCTTACAAGCAACCGCCGGCGGGGGCCGCCCGAAAACGCGGCATCGCGACGCCGCACGGCGTCAGGGAGGAACCGTGGACGTTCTGCGCCAACCGCCGCCGGCTCTTCTGTCCGCGGCCATTCCGACCGGGCCTCGGCTCAGGGCGCTGACCGCCGAACGCCCCGCGCCTTCGCCGCGGCCCCAAGCGAAGGGCACAGCGGACGGGAGCTCGCTCGACGCCGCCCGCCGCAAGGACATCGCCTTCACCCTCGACGCGCTCTCGGCGCTGGCGCAGCTCCTTTCGAAGGTGCCGTCGACGCCGGCGCTGCAGCCGCTGAACGAAGTGCTCGCGCCGCTGCCGCACTTCATCGAGCAGGAGATCCGCCATCATCAGAAGGTTCTGGAGACGGGGAAGCTCCCCGAGGGGCCGCGCCCTCCGGCGTCGCTCCGGCCGGCGGCGCTGGCGATGGTGGCCCGCGCGCTCGCTGCGCTCGAGCACACCGACGGCAAGCGCGAGTGGTGGCGCATCGACGGCGCATCTCAGGCCGCGCGCGACGAGCTGGCGATCGCCCTCGGCCGCGCGCTGTACGGGCCCGCCTTCCGCGCCTCTAGTCACAGCCGCCACGCGGCGTCGGCGGTGAGCGAGAGCTCGCTCCGCTTTCCGCGGCGGAACGCCTCGTAGCCCGCGACGGCGATCATCGCCCCGTTGTCGGTGCACAGCTTCGGAGGAGGCAGAAAGACGCGAATGCCCCATTCGGCGCCGCGCTCGTGGGCGAGCTGGCGCAGCCGCGAATTGGCCGCCACGCCTCCGCAGAGGACGACCTGGTCGAGCTTCAGCTTCCTCGCCGCGGCGATCATCTTCTTCGTGAGCGCGTCGGCCACCGCCTCCTGGAACGACGCGCACAGGTCGGCGAGCGCCTGGCCCTTCGGCACGCCGTTCTCCCGAACCCAGTTCAGCACCGCCGTCTTCAACCCCGAGAACGACCAGTCGAGCACGCCGGGCTCGTTCATCGCCCGCGGGAAGCGGATGGCCCGCTTGTCTCCACTCTGCGCCAGCCGGTCGATGGGCAACCCGCCCGGGTACGGCAGGCCGAGCACCTTGGCGACCTTGTCGTAGGCCTCGCCGGCGGCGTCGTCGCGCGTCGAGCCGACCAGGCGGTAGTCGCCGAACGCGCGCACCTCGTACAGGCTGGTGTGGCCGCCGGAGACGACGAGCCCCAGAAACGGCGGCTCGGGCGCCACGTCGGCCAGGCGAATCGCCAGCAGGTGCCCCTCGAGGTGATTCACGCCGACGTACGGAACGCCGGTGGCCATCGAAAACGACTTCGCCACCTGCAGGCCGACCAGGAGCGCGCCCACGAGGCCCGGCCCCGACGTCACCGCCACCAGGTCGATGTCGTCGAGCCGCTTGCGCGCGCGCGCGAGCGCCTCGTCTACCACCGGAAGCACCTGCACGACGTGGTTGCGGCTGGCCAGCTCGGGCACCACCCCGCCCCACCGCCGGTGGATGTCGATCTGCGTCGACACCACGTCGGAGAGCGCCCACCTGCCGTCCTCCACCACCGCGGCGGCGGTCTCGTCGCACGAGGTCTCGAGCCCGAGAATCAGCACGAGAGTCGGTTAGCGGTTCGGCGGCCGGCGCGCAACCCTACTGGCCGGCGGCCTTGAGCATCGCGCGGATGTCGGCCGCCGCCTTCCCGGTCGGCTCGAGCAGGAGGTACTTCTTGTACGGGCCCCAGGCGAGCTCGTCCTTGCCGATGGCCTGGTACCCGATGCCGAGCGCGAGCCAGGCGCTGGCGTTGTCCGCGCGCACCTTGGTCGTCTGCTCGAGAAGCTTCACGCCTTCGCGATAGGCCGAGTCGCTCATGATGAGGGCGATGCCCAGGCCCTCCCTTGCCTCGATCGAGTCGGGCTTGAGCTGCACCGCCTTGCGGAACGGGGCGATGGCGCCGCGGTACCGCTCGGCCATGATGGCCGCCTTGCCCTGCTTCAGCGCGTTCTGGAATTGGGCCTCCACGTCGGTCGCCACCGCCGGAGCCGCCTCGTTGGGTGGCGTCGTGCCGTCCGCGGGCTTGTCGTCCGCTGGTTTGACGTCGGCGGGCTTCGCATCGGTCGGTTTGACGTCCGCGGGCTTCACGTCGGAAGGTTTGGCATCGGCCGGCTTCGCGTCGGTGGCAGTCGCCGCGGCCGGGTCTGCCGGCCTCACCTCCGACGGCGTCGGATCCGCCGGCTTCGGCTCGGTGGGCTTCGAGTCGATCGGGCGCGTGTCGGCGCGCGTCGGCTCGGGAGGTTTCGGGGCGACCTGGGGCGAATCCGGCCGCTCCCAGGGCCGGAACGTCGCGAGGGCCGCCGCGCCGCCCGCGAGGATGACGAGCAGGACGACCAGGCTCCATCTGCGCCCCTTCCTCGGCCGTTGGGGCTGGGCGTACCGCTCGGTGTCCTCGAGATCGTCGCGCGATGGCGACTGGAAGAAGTCCTCCTCGACCGACGGAGGCGGCTGCGGCGGCTCGAGCGGTCCGAGCGGAATGGGCGCGGCCTGCGGCGCCTGGACCGGAGGAAGGGGCGGCTTCGGAGCCGGAGCGGGCGCCGTCAGCGGCGCGGCGGTGCTGGTCACCACCGGCGGCGGAGGAGGCGTGGCCGGCGGCTGAGAGAGCGGAACCGGCTCGAGCACCTGTGCCTCGAGCGAAGCGGGCACGGGCGCCGCACCGCGCAGCACCGTGGTGCCACCGGCCGGGGAGGGCGGGAGCGCCGGCAGGCGCGGCGGCTCGGACGCGGCTCCCCCGAACACCGGGCTGGGCGTGGCCGGCTCGGGCGGAGGCAGCGCCGGCACGGGAGGAGTCTCCGGCAGGATGAGCCGCGGGCGATCCGACACGCCGGGCTGGCCCGACGGCGACCACATGGGGGCCCAGGTGGATCTCGAGCTGATGCCCTCGACGTCCATCTTCGACCACTCGTCGAGGAGCCGTCCGCGCGTGCGCTCGAGCTCGCTGCTCGGAGGCGGCTCGACGAGGAACTGCGAGGCGGCCGACGGCGCGGGCGGAGCCACGGGAGCAGGTGCGGCGACGGGTGCGGGAGCGGACTCGGGGTGCGCGGCGCCGTTCCGCGGCTTGGGCGCGAAGACGATGACGTTCGCAGGTGTGGCGACGGGCACTTCGGCGGGAGCGGCGCGCGGCCGCGCGCCGTTGGTCGGAGATGGCGGCAGCGGCAGCTCGGGCACCTCGGGCTCGGCGGCGGCGACCTCGGCGGCGATCGCGGCCTGCGGCGGCACGGGAGGAACGGGGAGAGCCGGCGATGCCGGCGCGGACGGAGGCGGAGCGGCTTCGGCAGGTGGAGGAGGCGGCGGCTGGTGCAGCCACTCCTCGATGCCGGGCTTCGACGGGGTGACCTCGGCCGGAGCGCTCCCCAGCTCGCGGATGAGGCCCTCGAAGTACAGCTTCGAGATGATGCCCAGCGCGGCCAAATCCTCGAAGTCGGAGTCGTCGACGACGCGGGCGAGGGTGCGCTTGCCGTCGAAAAGGCGGAGCAACCCGTTCACCTCGTCGGGGATCTCCGAGAGCCGCTCGGCGAGCTGGCGGTAGTCGATCTCGAAGACCGTCTCCAGCGGAGGGAGCTGCTCGAGCATGCGGCCCCACTCGTCGAGGCGTCGCATGCCCTCCATGAGCAGGCCCTGCGTGGAGACCTCGATGCGATCGGGCCGATCGACCGGGACGAACGACACCTCGAACTTGCCTTCGAAGGTGTTGAGCATCCGGTAGAAGGCGTTCTCGCCCTTGAGCCGCCCCAGCTCGGCGTCGACCACCTTGCCGTCGCGGAAGTAGATGTAGCCGATTCTCTCGCCCGCCTCGAGCCGGATGGTGCCCGTCTTGCGCCCGAGCTCGAACGTCTGCACCAGGTCGACCACGCCCATGTCGGCGAGGCTGCCGGAGAAGCCTCCCTTCGACTCGCGGCGTTCGATCCTCTCCTTCTCCGCCTTGGCGAGGATCATCTTCACGCGCGTGACGATCTCTTTGATGTAGATGGGCTTGGTCAGGTAGTCGTCGCCGCCGAGCTCGAGCCCCTTCACCTTCGACTCGACCGACTTCTGGTTGGTGAGGAAGACGAACGGGATGTGGCGGTAGCGCTCGTCGCCCTTGAGCACCTTGCACAGCTCGAACCCGTCCATCTCCGGCATCTTGGTGTCGGCGAGCACCAGGTCCGGCGGGCTGATCTGCACCTTCTCGAGGGCGTCGCGGCCGTGAATGGCGGTGGTGACGGAAAAGCCCGCCTTCTTCAGGCTGACCTCCATGACGCGCAGACTCTTGGCGTCACCGTCGACGAGGAGCAGGTGCTGCTTGGCCACGTGAGGCCCCCAGGGGCGGACTTGGGCGATGATCATGTGTGCCGAAGAAGGCTGTCAATGTTCCGGGGCGTCAGCGCGCGGGGCGCTTGACACCCCCACGGACGGGCGGCTGAGGTTGGCCCCGCATGAACGAGCAGCGGCGATGGGCGCGGAAGTCGATTCAGGTCGAGTTCCGCGGCAAGGACGAAAAGGGCAGCGGCCAGCTGCAGTTCGAGGCGGCCGACCTGTCGGCCGGCGGCACCTTCTTGAAGAGCGATCTGCTCCTCGAGCAGGGCGAGGGCGTCTCGCTCGAGTTCCGCGTGCCGGGCGTGCCCCGGCTGATGCGCGCCCAGGCCCGGGTGGCGTGGGTGCGGCGCTTTCCGGCCGAGTCCGAGCCCGCGGGGATGGGGGTCGAGTTTCTGGCGATGAACGACGAGGACCGCGAGGTGCTGGTCAGCTACCTCGACCGGGTCGAGGGCTGACGGGCGCTCAGCGGAAGAAGCCCTTCTTGCCGGACTTCTCCTCCTTCTTCTTGCGCATCTCGATGAGGCGCAGCTCCTGGTTGGCCTCGAGGTGCTTGGGGTTGGCTCGCACCGCCTCGCGGAAGTGGCGCTCGGCGCGGACCATGTCTCCTTCGACGCGGGCGATGACGCCGAGCTGATAGTGGGCGCGGTCGCAGCTCGGGTCGGCCTTCAGGGCGTCGGACATCATCTGCCTGGCGCGGCTCAGCTCGGCCTTCTTGGCCGGGTTCATGTAGAGCGCCCAGCCGGCCGCCGCCAGATACGTGGCCTTCGGGTCGAGCTCGTGGGCACGCAGGAAATGGTCCTCGGCCGCGGCGTAGTCGCGCTTGCGGAAGTAGACCTCGCCCTTCTTGAAGAGCTCGGCGGCCTCGGCCGCTCCGCGCTGGGCCGGGGCGGGCGCCGTCACGCGGTTCGAGCCGAGCTGCGCCACGTAGGCCTGTCGTCGGGCGTCGTCGTACAGCACCTCGTACGCCTCGCGAATGGCCTCGAAGACGGCAGTGATCTTCGGCGCCAGGTGCGGGAGCGACGGCGGCAGCCGGTCGGGGTGGAAGCGCTTGGCCAAGTTGAGGAATGCCGTCTTCACCTCGTCTCTGCCGGCATCGCGGCGCACGCCGAGGATGGCGAAGTGGTCCTTCTTCTCGGTGACGTCGCGGTGGCGGGTTTCGATCTCGCGCGCGAGCTCTTGATCCTCACGGGTTTCGGCGGCGGGCGATTCGGCTCTCGGCGCGGGGGGCGGAGCAGGCTGCGACTCGCGCACCACGCCGTACTCGGCGGAGCCCTTGGGCTGCGGGATCGCGCCCAGGTTCTCCATCGCGCGCCGCAGGAGCTTCTGACGCCTCAGCCGTGCGGCCTCGGCCGGATCGGAAGGATCGCCGGCCATGTCGTCGTCCCAGGGCCACTCCTCGTCTTCGAGCGGCTCGATTGCGGCAGTCTGGCCCGCCGCGGCCGGATTGTCACTGACCTCAGGCGCCACGAGCTCCTCGACGACCGCTTCGACGATGGGCTCCGGCGGCGGCTCGGGAGCCAGCATCGGAGGAGCCGCGGGCGTCTCGGCGATGATCCGCTCGAGGCTTTCGTCGACGCGGCGGAGCGCCTCTTCGAACGAGCCCGCGTCGTTGCTGGGAGCGTTGGCTCCGCGGACGAGGGACCACAGATCGTCGTCGCCGGCGCTCTTCTGCGCGCCGAGGATGATGGGCGTCGCCGGCTGCGCGGACCAGTTCGGCTCGGTCGGGGCCGTGAAGGCCATGTCGGCCGAGGGCGGCGCGGTCGGAGCGTCCACCAGCTCGGAGACGGGAATCTCGGGCTCGGTCTGCCGAGACTGCATGGCCGGCATCTCGAGCGTCGAGGCGCGCGCGGGCGCTGGGGCGGGCGCTGCGGGGACTTCGAGGGTCACGGCGCGCGGCTGGGGCGCGGGCTCGGCGATTTCGGCGGAGAAGAGCTCGATGGTCGGCTCGGCGCTCTCGTCGGCGAGCCAGTCGTCGCTGCTGGCGGCGCCCGCGCGCCTGAGCGCTTCGTTCATCTCGCGGACCAGATCTTCCTGGGCACGACGGCGGGCTTCGGCCATCGCGCGCGCCTCGGCCTGGCGGGCGCTGGCGGAGTCGGGGACAGGCGGCGGATCGGACCGTGGCGGCGGTGCCGGCGCGACCTGATCTCCCCACGACAGCTCGACCGTGGGAACTTCGGCAGGAACGGGCAGGCGCTGGGTGGGCAGCTCGGCCGGCTCGTTGCTGCCGTCGATCTGCGTCTGCTTATCCGGCGCCGCCGGCGCGACCTCATCGACGCCCAGCGGAATGGCCTGCTGCTCGGTCGGCGCTTCGTCGGCGAACCATGAAGCGTCGACGGGAACCGCCTGGTTGGGGGCAGCAGCGGGAGCGCTCCACGCGTCGTTCGGCAGGCGGACCGGCTGCGTCGCGTCGGCATCGGCGGAGCCCGGCGCGTCCCACGCGGCCCACACGTCCTGCGGCGGAGGTATTTCGGAGGCGGTTGGCGGCACCGCGGGCGCGATCGGTTCGGCCGGCCGGGGCTCCGCGGCGGCCTCGTCATTGAACCAGGCTGCTTCCAATTGCCGTTGCTGCTCGGTGAGGCGGGCCTCGTCGGCGTGGTGGGCTTCGTCGGCCAGGCGGGGTGCTTCGGCGAGATGCTTCTCCTGCTCGTGAGGGATCTCGTCGGTGAAGAGCTCGTCCGCCAGTCGCCGTTGCTCTTCGGTGAGGCGAGCTTCTTCGGCCCGCAGCTCCTCCTCCGCATGGCGGGCCGCCGCGAAGTGGTCCTCGGTCAGCGGGAGCTGCTTCTCTGCCGAGTGTGCCTCGTCGGCGCGATGCTCCTCATCCGGACGCCACGCCTCGTGCGCGAGCCGTTCCTCGTCCAGCCGGCGCGGCTCCTTCGCGAGCCAGGCGCCTTCCGGTCGATGCTCTTCCTCCGCGTGGCGGGCTTTCTCCGCGAGCCGCTGCTCCTCCAGCCGGGGCTGCTCCTCCGCGCGCCAGGCGCCTTCCGCTCGGCGCTCGTCCTCCTCGCGACCGGTTTCCTCGGCGAGCCGCTCCTCCTCCAGCCGGCGCTGCTCCTCCGCGAGGCGGGCTTCTTCGGCCCAACGCTCCGCCACGGTGCGGCGTGCCGCTTCTGCGAGGCGCTCCTCCTCCAACGGGCGCCCCTCCTCCGCGAGGGCTTCTTCGGCCCGACGTTCCTCCTCGA
>FWPU01008700.1_pt1 | contig 16920 bp, 8 predicted proteins | sample 2228361 | NCBI WGS metagenome assembly FWPU01 (sample SAMEA103939777, study PRJEB20133) | metagenome
TCTTATTATTTTTTATTATTTTTTCTGACCAATTACAGTATAAAAAAGCACATTAGTACTTCTTGATAAGAATTTTTGATAATGGTAGGAAATAGAAATAATACTAAAACCTAAAATTTGAAGAAATCTTGATATTATTTTAGGGGAAAAATACCACCATATTGTTTGTTGTTGTTTATTTGGATTGGGAGCAAAAATAATTGGTCTTATTTGCAAATATTCATTAAAATAATACAGAAAAATTTTTGATTTACATTTAATCTTTGACAATAAATTATCACTATATTCAATGAAACAGGGTAAAGCTTCATCGGTCACTATTATAATTTCATTTGTGATAGATGCAACTTTTTGTATTGCAAGAAATGGATCTAGCAAGTGTAACAGAATACTACCCAAGAAGCTAATATCAAAAGGTCCTATATCTTCTGGTAAATTATATATATTACCATAAATCATTTTAGCATTTGATTTTAATAAATGATGAGCCAACAAAAATGAGTTATTTATTTTTCGTTTACTTTCTTTCTTACTTAAAAATATATTTTTATCTATTTTTCCTTTTAATGGGACTATATCCCAATCATCTTTATCAGAAAGGTCAAAGCAAGTTACATCGGCACCCCTTTTTTCCATTTCAAATGTTATAAAACCGCTTGCTGTTCCTACATCAAAAAAAAAGTTTTATTTTTAACATTTATATTGCCTACATAAGAATCAATTCCCTTTCTTAAATCCCATTGTCCTTTTATTAATCCAAAATCAGGTAATTCTATCGTATGATAAAAAATACAATCATTAATATCAGGTACAGTTTTTGGTTTCTCACAATATTGCATTTCCAAAATTACCTAAATTATATTATTAGAAAATTGAGGAGTCAAGTATTCGCATTGCCTCATCAAAAAGTACGCAAAAGCAGTAAAAATGCATTAAGCATAAAAATTCAAAATTGCTTTTCTGATAAAAAAATTATTTTTATCAGATAGGTAATTTTAGAAATAAATATTCAATGGATCCACATTTTTTTAGAATAGTTCTTTGATAAGAGAATGTGTTTATTTGAATTCTACATATTTTTCCCATATAATTCTATATGATAAAAAACAATGTTTTCAAAGTATTTGAACCGACAATGAGCCAGAAACCTGTGGTACCTGTAAAGAAAAAGAGGTCATGGTGCTGTTGTGGATGCCTTATGATAATTCTTTTAATTGTGCTACTAATCGGAGGATTTATGAGGTATGCATATTTAAAGTATCGACCTGCGCCTTCACCTGTTGAGCAGGAATACAAAGACACTCCAGATTATTTTCCGCCACCATCTGGAATGCTGCATTTAGTAGAGATGGAGCTATTGGGATGAAGAAGACATTTTTGTTCATCACAATGTTATTTATATTTTTGTGTTATTATAATGTTTCTGCACAGGAGGACATATCATCGCAGTCATTTTGTGTACATATTTAGCCAGGTGTTGCTGAGATGCAAGGAAATGGTGATGATACGACATCAATAACTGTGACGATTCGGGATAATGAAGGAGAGGTTATTGATAGTTACAATGGTAGTGCGAAAATCAGGATTAATGCAGGGAGCGTATGGGAATATGAGATTCCGATCAGGAATGGTATTGGAACAACACTGTTTATAGCTCCCATTCTTGATGATCAAAATAAAGTATTTCAGAGATCTATCCAACTAGCTATGAATGTATTTCAAGCTATAACTTCACCTTCTACTGCTGAGATAATGAAGCGTCCGGTTGGCTTAAGCAAAATGAAAGAAATGGTTAAGAATGTTGCGCAAAATTCGCCATCAGCTTATGGAATGAGGAGTATACCGGGAAGCGAACCGATTGTAAAGATTATTGCTGAAGTTGAAGGAATTAAGGGTAAAGCGTCAATTAAAATTGTAAAAGTACCTGCTGAGGAAGTTGAAGGTCTTCAGCCAGGATTATATCAAGGGCGTGATGTAACTGGTATGACTTCATGGGAATTGAAGTTGGAATCATCTGGAAAGGGAATATTAACTCAGCAAGGTTCAAGTGATGAATTAACTTTCCAGACACATGGTGAAACGAAAATGGGATTTTTAATTGTTTATCTCTATGAGGAGAAAGAACTCAATTCACTTCAGAAAGCTGGTTTTAAAGACTTCTTGGGGCTACCAACTGCAATTAAATTATTGCCTGGCAAATCTTTTTATATGGTTGCACCCCCATTATATCTTATCTGGAAGAGCGAATTGACAAAACCAAAAGAGCCTGATAAGGAAAAAGAGAAACCATCTGAAACAGCCTCACTAATTCCTCGTGATAATATGTTGCCAGCAGATGGTGAAAGCACAACCGAAGTAGTATTTCGCTTTTTGGATAAAAAAGGTATTCCTATAAAAGGAATTCCAGTACGATTTTACCTTTCCACAGGTTCTGAAGGAAGATTGCTTAACGATTCTGGCGTTACAGACAACCGGGGTATAGCACGCACAACTTTCCGTGCTCAGCTTCTGAAAACAAATAAGTTAAATGAACTTGGTACAAGCCGCATTGAAACTATTGTAGCTGAATATTCACTCTCAAAGGATAAGACTGAAAGAACTATTACTCAGGTTGGAGTAATTAGATGTACTGATGCCTTCCTTAATGTAACGAAACAAGGCTTTCAAGAAGATTTTAAACAGCCAATCGTGGTAGCAAGCCCATTTGGTAGTATCAAAGGAAAAATTGTTTCTAAGATTGTTTCAGATTTTTTTGGTTCATTGGAAACTGTACTGGTATATGATGCAGATGTATTTTTAACTGGATCTGTTTTTGATAAACATAAGGAATCATTTAAAGCAACGACAAATGACAAAGGTGAATTTATATTGAAATTACCATTCAAGAATTGGCCTTATTTCTGGAAACATAAATTGAAAAATGATCCAGTTCTTCCAATTTCTGAACTTAATAAGAAAAGAAGAGAATCGTTACAGAATAATCTATTTTGGTTTTCTGATGAAGAATTCAAGAAACGCTCAAGAAAGAAATTGTACAGTATGGATCGTGCACTTTGCACTTCTGATAGGAAAAAAGCCTCTGCCATTGATAATCAATATCAATTGCTCGGTGATTTAATGTCCATCCTTCTCATGACGAAAAACTTGGTAAAAGATAGTGGAAAAGTTTTTTTATCACATGCATGGGACTGTCTAGCAGTACTTTGGGAATGGGCTAATTCCAAGTGGAAATTTACCGAAGGTATAGAAAAAAAATTGTCAGAGAAAACCAAGGATTTTGAGATTATGTTAGGATTGCGCAACGAACTTGGTGGCGGTGGACTTAAGCTAATTATCTATAAAAAGCTTCGATATATTTTCGGTACTACCGGGTTAATGGATGATGGTTCAAAACCTAATATAATTTCCCAAGCTTTAAGGAACATATTCGGTACAAAAGGGCTTCCTGGTGGTCAAAATCAAACGCTTGTTATTATGGATGAAATAGCAGAAAGAATAATGGAATTCCTCAAAGAAACTATTTCAAGCATATGTGAAACATTAGGAGAGATGGTTAAGTTTCCTGGGAATCCTATTCCTGATATGATAATAACTCCTCTCCATAGGTCTTATTTTAGTAAAGTTGCTCCTGAAATAGATAAATTACTGAATCAGGAACCAGAAAATGTTGCAAAAGTATTTCCGGTACTTCAACCTTTGCTTGTACAAAAATCTGCGGAACTGTGTAACTATTATTTGAATGTAGCAACATGGAGATTATATACTGAGGAAGCTAAAGAACTAAAAGATTCTATTGTAAATGCAAGCTTTTGGGTTGCAGTTGGCTTGACTGCCATAACCGGACCTCAGGCTCTTTCCACATATTTGGAAATAAAAAAATGGTCTGAAACAATAGATAAAATTTACTCTGCTTCCGGTATGATCCTTGAAACCGTCAACTTCGCAGTATTACAGGCAGAGTGCTTTGAATTCTTTTCTTTAACTAACCGATCAATCTCAACAGGAGCAATTGCCTGGCAATCTAATATGCATATTCTTTCACTTGCATTTGCTGATGAAGGAATGCCTGCCCAATTGCCTGCTCCACCCAAACTTATGACTCTTTCATCATCAGATTTCAAGCTTACAGAGCAGGGCCTACCTATAGAAGCTTTCAAACTATTGTCTAACAGCCTAAAGCAATTCCAGCAATGGGAAGAACAATATGATAATACATTATTCCGCCTTATCACTCACAGAAATAAGGCAAGTGCTAATTATCTTTATCAGAGAGCTTTATTCAACGATAAACTTGAGTATCTTCTCGTAATAGCAGCATCAGCAGATGAAACATTTAGCTCAGAAATGGCATCAAAATGGAACAATGCTGTTCAGGAATTGATTCAAACAGGAACCGCTTTAGATAATGCTGCTTCTACTATGTACCAGGAAAGCATGCGCTTACCAGATAGAAACATACTTAATAATCCACTATCAACAGAACAACTTAAAAAACTTGCCAGAACAAAATATACTTCTGAAGATAGAAAAAGTAACTTATTAAAATGGTTTCTGCTAATTTTTGTGATAATTTTTAGTACTGGGATTCTCATAATTATTGTACTGGTTAAATACAGGGAAAAAATACTTAACATAAAAGCTGCAACAGTGTCCCAAGAAGCAGTTCTTAATGCTTCTGTACCACAAAAAATTGTAAAGCCAACCTATTATCTTGTTTTATCCTCTGGAAAAGAATATCTTTTAAATCAAAGCTATTATATAATTGGTCAGGATAAAAGTAATTCGATTCAGATAATCGGTAAAGGTATTGAGCCCAAGCATGCAGTTCTTATATTTTCATTTGAGCACAATCACTGGTATATTTCGACTATTGACGGGCGTCCTACCATCTATATAAATAATCAGTGGAGCGCATGTTCCTGGCTTTATCAGAACATACCTTTTGTCATTGGTTCAATTACCTTATTCCTCAAAGAGGGGTCAGGTCTTTAATTTTGCATTTTCGATTTTTTGTTTTCAGGAATCGCTCTCTGACTGCATTTAAATTTTGAAAATGCAAAATATGGCACCTTTGATTTTTCTTTCACGATTGTATTTTAAGTCTTTAAATCTGTTCAATAGAAATAAAAGCATATTCATGACAACAAGCTTTAAAATATGTTTCCATAAGTTTACCTATCTTCATTATTATGCCTTTTAAAGCATTGTCATCATAGACTACTTATTTTTAATCTACAATTACAACAGTATTAACTATTTTTTTTAATCTTCACGACAATTGGTAGGCTACTATAAAGTAAAATAAATTCATTTTTGCCAATTCTTATATACCCCTGTAGTTGAAAATTAAGTATATAGCGGCTGAGGATACAGATAGATTCAAGGTATAAAAAATGAAACAGGAATTATATTAATGAATAATAATTAATAAATGATGGGAATAAAATGATTATATAAAATTATCTTAAATTGCTTGTTATATTTTATAGTTTCATTAATATTTTCAAAGATGATTATATTAATGAAATTTATTAACATTTTCCTAAATACTTATGATAATACATTGAACCATATAATTGTTCAGATTGCATATCAATATGTAGGTATGTTATTTCGAGATTATTAATTTTGGGATATTCCCAAATGCGCCCCAAATTTAGTGTTTTTTTGATGAGGCAATGCGCCCAATTGACAATTATTATATTTTTTTGTATACTATAGCAAGATTTAGTGAAAAATGGCTTTTTAAGAAACGGATTTACCTGAGGAGATATTTTGTATATATTTTACAAAGTAAAAATAATTACCAATTTTATGTTGGTTATACTAAAGATGTGAGGCAATAATTGAAAGAACATAAAAAAGATAATAGCTACTCTATAACAAAAAAAGAATTTAAATTAGTAGGTTATGAATTTTGTACAAACAATACTGATGCAATTGACAGAGAAAAATATTCAGAAATAGAATGAGCTAAAGGATACTTAAAAAACATGATTAATAATTATGTTAAGTATTGAACTTTTATGAACGAAAAAGATATATTGACTTTTAAATCGCTCGCAGAATATTTACGGATGGACGAAGACGCAATCTATATACCCAGTGATTTGTCATAAGCTATCTCACAGGTGAACTTGCCCTCGCTGGTCAAGTTCCTTTCATAAAAGTCCCTGTTCTATGGCGGTTTAAAAGATAAGTAATGGACAAATGGATAAGGGAGAGAGATCTAATAAGAATGAAGAATATAGAGTACATTTCAATAAGCAAAAAACAAAAGAGATGAATAGAAATAAAGATAAACATTATTTAGGGCATAGAAGTAGATTAAGAAATAGGTTAATGAAAACTGGTGCAGAAGCTCTTCAAGAATACGAAATTGTGGAACTTATCCTTACATATGTTTTGCCTCAAAGAGATGTTAAGCCAATTGCTAAGAAACTTCTTAATAAATTTGGTTCAATCAAAGGTATTTTTGATGCAACAGAGGAAGAACTTAAATCAATACCCTTTATAAAGGAAAAATTTACTGCTTTACTAAAACTTATAAAAGAAATTAATGCTATATATAGAAAACAAAAAGCAATTGATATACCAGCTACTGAATCCATAGAAGAAATTGCAAAATATTGTATTGAAAGATTTGGCAATAAGAAGGAGGAAGAATTTCATGTAATTTATCTTGATGCAGGTTTAAAAATACAGAAAGAGGATATATTCCCTGCAAAAGAATTTTATTTTTCTGGCACTATAGATAGAACTGTTGTATATCCAAGGGCAATAATTGAAGAAGCACTAAAAAGAAAAGCTTGCGCTATTATTATTGCACATAATCATCCTAATGGAACATTAGAACCATCAGAATATGATAAAAATTTAACAAAGATTATTGATATTGCTGCAAGGTCATTAGGAATTATACTCTTTGACCATCTTATAGTTTCCTCAAATGGCTATTTGAGTTTCAAAAAGGAGAAGATGTTGTGAATAAGATTGAAAAAATAAAATCAATTATCCCAGACTTGAACAAAGAACAATTAGAAGCAGTGACATCCACTGATGGACCAGTTTTAATTATTGCAGGTCCAGGAACTGGAAAAACTATGACGCTTGTAGCAAGAACTTTATACCTTCTTATTTCTAACAAAGCAAGCCCAGATGAAATTATTCTCACTACTTTTACAGAAAAAGCCGCTTTTGAACTCAGAGATAGACTTAGCCAATTAGCAAGAAGGTTCGGGTATCAGGGACAGTTAAATTTACTAAAGGTAGGAACAATGCACAGTTTGTGTAATGATTTTATTATGAAGTTCCTGTCTTATACAACATTAAAGAAAGGATATGCTGTTCTTGATGAATTGACTCAAATTTTCTTTGTAAATGAAAATTTTGATAAAATCATTGATTCTAAAAATGATAAGTTTTTTGATAAATGGTCAAATAAATGGGATACAATTAAAGGGATTATCCCTTATCTTAATAAAATAACAGAAGAGTTGATAGAACCGGCACAACTTAAAAAATCAAAGAATGAATTCTTAAAAAAACTTGCAGAATGTTATAAAAGGTATCGTAAAAAACTATTTGAAACTAATAGAATAGATTTTCCACATCTACAAAAAGTTTTCTATGATTTGCTTATTGATAAAAAATTGTATTCAAAAATTAAAGAAAAGATAAAATATATAATGGTTGATGAATATCAGGACACAAATTATATCCAGGAGCAAATTCTTTTAACTCTTGCTAAACCTGAGAATAATATCTGTGTGGTTGGAGATGAGGACCAGGCACTTTACAGATTCAGAGGTGCTACTGTAAGAAATATTCTTGAGTTTCCTAAAAATTTTAAAAACTGTAAACAAATCAAGTTAACCACAAATTACAGATCTCATAAGGAAATTATTGAAAGATACAATAAGTTTATGACATCCATCAGCTGGGATGGTTTTCGCTATCCTAAAGAAATAAAACCTGACCCAAAAGCTGACTTTCCCAAATATCCGGCAGTCTTTTGTATATGGGGAAAGGATAAGAAAGATGAAAGTAAAAGATTTATTAATCTTTTGAAGTTCCTAAAAGAAAGTCAAATTATTCAGGATTGGAGCGATGTTGCTCTTCTTTTAAAAAGTGTGAGACCTGAACACAGTGAACATTATATTCATGCACTAAAAAATAACAACATCCCGTATTTTGCTCCTCGTGCAAAGCAATATTTTGAAAATGATGAGATTAAATTACTTATTGCTTGCTATGCGATAATCTTTGGCTTATACTCCAAACATTTAGATGATTACCAGAATAAAGAATATATTGAAGAATCCATAAAACTTTTGGGCGAAAATAAAAATCCAGCACTTAAAGATTATTTACAGAGAAAGGTGAAGCAAATTAAGAATCTTAAAAATGGTTCCCTTGATTTGACAATACTTGATTACTTTTATCAATTGCTTGCTTATCAACCTTTTTCTTTATTCCTTAATGATCAGAATAAAGCCTATAATCTTTCATTATTTTCAAGACTTATTTCTGTATTTCAGGAATACTACGACATTTCATTAGTTACTTCAAAAAATAAAGATAAAATTAAGTTCTATCTTTTTGGCAGTTTTTTAAATTTTCTTATTGAAACTGGCATTGATGAATACGAAGATCCTGATAATCCTATACCAAAAGGTTATGTTCAAATAATGACTATTCATCAATCAAAGGGTTTGGAATTTCCTGTAGTTATTGTTGGTTCTCTCCACAAACAATTTTCTGTTCAGAAGCAAGTTGATAGAGATCTCTTACCATTTTCAAAAAGAGGCACATTTGAAACGGAAAAACAAATGACAGAGTTTGATAGATTAAGACACTATTATGTTGCTTTCTCAAGGGCGCAAAAAATCCTTGTTCTTACTACACCTGAAATTCCTAAGAACTGGTTTTCTCCTATTTGGGATGGACTTGACCAGTATCCTTATATTGAGACCAAAACATTAAAAGCACAACAGTTTGAGTCAAAACCACAATTTATCCCTAAGAAATCTTACTATCTTTCACACATCAATGTATATGAGGTATGTCCCCAGCAGTATCTTTTTTATAAAGAATACCAGTTTCAACCATCTCGTTCCGCACAGATACTATTTGGAAGCCTTGTTCATCACACAATAGAAGATATCCACAGGGCTATTCTGGATAAGAAAAATTGTTCATCTTCCGATATTGAAAACTGGCTTGAGCAGAATTATAAAGCACTTCTTATGTCAGGTCTAAGACCGCTCTCTAAGACTCAGAAGGAATCTGCTTTGAAACAGGTAATGAATTATTTTATAAATAATAAAGATATTCTAAAGAGAATAAAAGAAACAGAAATGGATGTATTAGTTGAAAAAGAAGAATTTATTATTACTGGTAAGGTGGACTTACTGATGGGAGCAGAGGGAGAATTTGAAATCCTTGACGTTAAGACACAGCAGAAACCTCAAAATAATAACCCTATCTTTGAAAATTATTTTGCACAATTATGTCTTTATGCTTATAATCTCAGCGAAAGATATAATAAACCCGTTAATAAGATGTATATTTACTGGACTTCTGAAGAAAAAAGAAAAGATGCTCTAATGGAGTTGAAGTATTCAGAATCAGATATAGAGAGAGCAGGAAAACATTTTGATGAAGTTGTCCGGAGGATCCGAGAAAAAGATTTTAGTATTAGACAAAAGCCAGATACAGAAAAAGTATGCAAAGAATGTGATTTCAGATTTTACTGTTCACAAAATGGAGTAATATTATTTAAAACAAAGGAATTGATGGAGGTATAAAATGCCTAAAATAAATGTTAACAAAACTGAGATTGTTTGGCTTGGGAAATATGATGAAGAAGGAAAACTAAGACCGGTAGAAAAACCGGGTCCTTATCCTTTTCAGATAGTTGAAGTGATAAATAAACCAAGGACAGGAAAGGAAGAACCACAGCAATCTTTGTTTGAATATTGGAAAGGTGACGAGGGAAATACTTTTGAAGAGGGCTGGAGGAATAAACTTATCTGGGGGGACAATAAGCTTGTAATGTCATCTTTACTTGAAAAGTTTGCTGGTAAAATCAATCTCATTTATATAGACCCTCCATTTGCAACAGGTGCGGATTTTAAGTTTAATATACAGATTGGAGAAGGGGCAGAAGAAATCACAAAAGAACACTCCATAATTGAAGAAAAGGCTTACAGGGACACATGGGGGAAAGGACTGGATTCATACCTTCAGATGATGTATGAACGGCTGGTTTTAATGAAAGAACTTCTTTCCGAAAACGGCTCTATCTATGTGCATCTTGACTGGCATGTGGGACATTATGTCAAGGTGATGATGGATGGGATTTTTGGGTATGAAAATTTTAGAAATGAGGTAATGTGGTGTTATGAAACAGGTGGATTGCCAGAAAGAGGGTTCCCCAAGAAGCATGATATTTTATTACTTTATGTAAAAGACACGAATTCATTTATTTTTAATCCTTTGAAAGTTCGGAAATACTTAAAACACAGGATGATGAGAAAGGGAGTTGAAGAATACTATGATAAAGAAGAAAACAAATGGTATCGTTATAAACTTTGTCCTGATTATTGGATTGATATAGATATAATAAGACAGGATGCTGAGGAAAGAGTTGGCTTTTTCACCCAAAAACCCGAAACCCTCCTCAAACGCATCATCCTTGCCTCCTCTAACCCCGGCGACTTTGTTGCTGATTTCTTTTGTGGTTCAGGCACAACCATAGCGGTTGCAGAAAAACTTGGCAGGAGATGGATTGGTTGTGATTTGTCAAGATATGCTATTCATATCACAAGAAAGCGTCTCCTTGAGATTGAAAATTCGAAGAACCTTGAAGATATTAATAATAATGTAGAGACGGTTCATGAACCGTCTCTACAAAAAAACAAAAGCAATAAATACGGTAAAAAAGCAAGACCTTTTGAAATCTTAAATCTTGGTAAATATGAAAGACAACTCTGGCAGGTGAAAACATTCACAGGTAAAGATGAAAAACAGGCTCTCTTTGAATACCTTGCCTTTATCTTAAAACTTTATGGTACAGAACCAATATTTGGTTTTACCCATATCCATGGGAAAAAAGGGAATGCCTTTGTCTATGTTGGTGCAGTTGATTCACCAGTTACAATTCAGGAATGTATTGATGCTATAAAAGAATGTAAGAAAGTTGGCAGTAAAGAATTACACATCCTTGGCTGGGAGTGGGAAATGGGACTTAATGATGCTATTGAAGAAATTGCAATAAATGAAAGTGTGAGATTAAAACTCAGGATTATACCAATGGATGTATTAGACTCTGAAGCAGTCAGAAGAGGTGATGTTCAATTCTTTGAACTTGCCCATTTTAAAGTTGATATAAAAACAAAAGATAAAAAAGTAGAAGTAGAACTAAAAGATTTTGTCATTCCACACATAGATTTAATTCCTGAAGAAGTAAAAGAAAAGATTAAAAAATGGTCTGACTGGATTGACTATTGGGCAGTTGATTTTGATTTTAAAAACGATACTTTCAACAATGGCTGGACTTCTTACAGAACTAAAAAAGATAGGACTTTAAACCTTAAAGCTAATCATACTTATGAAAAATCAGGTAAATATAAAATCTTTGTAAAAGTCATTGATATTTTTGGAATAGATATTTCACAAATTTTTGAAGTGGAGGTGAAATAGTGAATAAAGCACCTACAACCTGGGTTCAGTATGATAAAACCCTGCCTTACATAGAAGACAGAGACCCTTCGACAAAACCGGTTTCACATCTTATTAAAGACGGAGAAAACTCATACAGGGTAGTTGAAGGAAGAAGACCGAGTAAAATGTTGCTTGTGAACAAGTTCAGGGAAGAGGTGGATAAATGGCGAGATGATGACTATCCAGGAATAACTGATACTACAAGAGAACTTTTATATTTTTGGTTTTTCAATGACCATAAGCTAAAAAATGAAACTTTCAATTACTGGTTCTGTCAGAGAGAAGCAGTTGAGACACTTATATATCTTTTTGAGGTGAAAAAGTTTGATGACCTAAAGCCAGTTATAGAAACATATGCAGAGAATTTCAGGAAAGATTTATTTAGCGACGCAGTAGAATTTGTTGAAGATGTTAATGGGAAAAGAAAATTAATTCGTTATTTTCCTGAACTTGAACAGGAAGGCGAACAAGAGATTCCAGAAAAAGGTCTTTTAAGGTATGCCTTCAAGATGGCAACTGGTTCAGGTAAAACCTATGCAATGGCACTTATTATCATTTGGTCATACTTTAATAAGATTAGAGAAAAGAATAATCGTTATCCTGAAAATTTTTTAATTATTGCTTCAAATGTGATTGTTTATGAAAGATTGGTTAAGGATTTTGCAGATAATAAGATTTTTTATTCACTACCACTAATACCACATTCATGGAAACCGTACTGGAATATAAAAGTTACTTTGAGAGAAGATGATTCTCCTCTTCAACCATCTGGTAATCTTATTGTGAACAATATTCAGCAGTTGTATGAATCAAGACGAACAGAGTGGACTCCTCAAAGTATTGTAGATGATATACTCGGCAAAATCCCACAGAAAGATTTAACTAAGTCCCCCGAACTACGTATTGATAAAATAAAAAAACTTGATAATCTTTTGGTGATTAACGATGAGGCACACCATGTTCACGACGAAGATTTGCAGTGGCACAAAACCCTGATCTCAATTCATAATTCACTTCCATCAGGAATAAACTTATGGCTTGACTTTTCCGCAACACCTAAAACGCAATCAGGTACATACTATCCCTGGATAATTGTAGATTATCCCCTTGCACAGGCAATTGAAGATAGGATTGTTAAAGCACCCTTAATTGTTCACCGCATTGATAGAAAAGATCCAGAAAAAATTACAAAGTATAATGTGATACAGAAGTATGGAGATTGGATTACTGCTGCATTAGAAAGATGGAAAGAACATTATAAAACTTATTCAAAAGTTGGTAAAAAGCCTGTTCTATTTATTATGGCAGAGAAAAATGAGTATGCTGATAAAATTGCAGATGCAATAAGAAAACGTAAAGACCTCAGTTTAAAAAATCCTGATGAAGAAGTGATGGTCATCCATGTTAAAACAAAAGAAGTGGAATCTGCAGAAACAGAGATAAAAATCACTGCCAAAGACCTACCCAAATTAAGAAAATTAGCAAGAGAGATTGATGAACCTGAAAACAAAGTAAAAATTATTGTGAGCAATATGATGTTACGAGAAGGTTGGGATGTGCAAAATGTATCGGTAGTTCTTGGCTTAAGACCATTTACCTCAAAAGCACAGATTTTACCCGAGCAAGCAGTTGGAAGAGGTCTGAGACTAATGAGTGGCATAAGTCCAGACCATACCCAGACCTTAGAGGTAATGGGAACAGAAGCATTTGAGGAATTTGTTCGTGAACTTGAGAAAGAAGGCGTAAGTATTAATACTGTAAGAACACCACCACCATTACCTATAACAATTGCTCCTGAGAAATCAAGGTTAATTTACGACATTGAAATACCAAAATCAGATTATAGATTTACCAGAAACTATAAAAAAATAGAAAAATTGGAACCATTGAACATTCCTTCTCTTTACTCTTCTGATAAGCTTACAGAAGACAGAAAGATACTTTTGAAGATGGAGTTCCCTGTTACAGAAACAGAGGTGCATCAAGAAGCAATAGATATTAAATTTCTTCCATCTGGCAGGGAACTTGTTTCTTATATTGTAAATCAAGTTATGAAAAAAGCAGGACTTACCTGTGAATTCAACATCCTGTATCCAATAATAGAGAAATATACATTGAAGAGGTGTTTTGAAGTGGAGCTCAATGATGTTGAAAATGAACGGCTTAGAAAAAGCCTAAACGATATTTCAATACAGGAGGCAATAGTTGATTTACTGGCAAAGGAAATTGGAAAAATTTCTATTGAGTCAAAAACAGAAGTTTTGAAATCAAAGACTTTAAAACTTTCTCAAATTGAGCCTTTTATCTGGAGAAGGAAACACTTAAGATGCAAGAAAACTGTTTTTAACTTTGTTGCAGTTTACAATAAGTTTGAAGAAGATTTTGCCAAGTTCTTTGATGAATGCTCTGATATTGAAAAATTTGCAGCACTTGCTGATAAATTTTCAATTGACTATTTAAGTTCCAGAGGAGCAATAAGGTTTTACCATCCAGATTTTATAGCAGTTCAAAAATACAATGAAAAGAGAACTTTCTGGATTATTGAAACAAAAGGTAGGGAATATGAAGATACTGATAGAAAAGATGAAGCGATTCAAAGATGGTGCGAAGATATGACAAGACAGACAAAATCAGAATGGAAATATTTAAGAGTAAATCAATCAATTTTTTATAAAGAGGGGTCAGGTCTTTAATTTTGCATTTTCGATTTTTTATTTTCAGGAATCGCTCTCTGACTGCATTTAAATTTTGAAAATGCAAAATATGGCACCTTTGACAATCACAAATTATAAATCTGCTAATATGAAGTTCTAAAACTTTTAAATAATGAAATATGATTTCATAACAATATCTATATGCACTGTGAAAAGTTTATAAACAAAATAGAAGAACCAAGATTTTACGAGAAAGAGTACTTACTTGCTGCTTAAAGATAGTAAAAGCAAAAACAATCTTCATATAAACTGGAGCTTTCCCAATTTTTTGGTATATGTAACAATAAATAAAATGATGTTAAATTTTATAATCTATTAAAGATGATATTGAATAAAATAATAGCTTTTTTCCATAAGAAGTAATTAAAACATTTTTAGATTATGTTTGTTTGAATTATGTCGGGCGTATTGCATACGCCCTGTATAATTTTATGTATGATAGTTTTGAGATAATTTTCATAAATTGGCCCTACAATTATCTTTATCAGGGGCAATTCGTGAATTGCCCCTACAAGACAATATTTAATTTATTATGATTGATATTTTTAGGGAAACTCCCGAATGTGAAATCTTGACAAAATAATATTTTAAATTTAAAATGAGAATGCAGAATATTTGTGAGGGTATAAATGGCTTTTGTTAATTTTAATTCAAAAGAGATTACAGCAAAGATAGTGTATTACGGACCTGGCTTAGGTGGTAAAACATCATCTTTGCAATATATTTATAATAATTTGCCAGAAGAAAATAGAGGAAAAATGATCTCATTAGCAACTGATGAAGATCGTACTATTTATTTTGATTTTTTACCGCTTCATTTAGGAAAAATTCAAAATTTTACAGTAAAAGTTCAGCTCTATACAGTTCCAGGTCAGGTCAGATATAATGCAACAAGGAAATTAGTACTAAAGGGAGTAGATGGAATAGTATTTGTAGCAGACAGTCAAACACATAGAAAATTTTCAAATATAGAGAGTTATAATAATCTTGAAGAGAATTTATTAGCATATCAGAAAGATTTAAAAGATATACCTCATGTAATACAATACAATAAAATAGATTTACCAAACATAATTAAGAGTGAAGAATTAAATCAAATTATAAATAAGTATAATGCACCTTATTTTCAAACATGTGCAATTACTGGAATTGGGATAATGGATTCTTTAAAAAGCATTTCGAAATTAGTTTTTGCTGAATTAAATCGTAAAGGGATTACTTCAAAAAGTTATTTAATAGAAAAAACATCAGTAGAAAAGGAAGAATCAGTTGAAGCGGTTGAAGAAAAGGAAACTCCTTTTGTATCAGAAGAAGAGGTTATAGAACCAAATGAAAAAGAAATTATAAGGGAGCAATTAGAAGAGTTATCATCCAATGATATTGAAATAATAGAAGATGATTTAAGTATAATTGAACCAAATCATAAAGGAGCTGTTGAGACTAGTGAATTAGAGTCATATGGAGAGGAGGAAATTCTTAGAGAACGAGAAGAAGAAATAATCAGTAATTTAGAAAAGGAAGAAAGCAAAGAAGATTTTGTAAAGGAATCTAATGAGGTAGAGTTTTCTCCGGAGCATTTTGAAAAAGATATCAAAGAAACAGAGCAACAGGAAGAGAAAATATTTACTCCGACTAAAGAAGCTTCTTTTGAAGAATTAGAGGATTTAGGTCCATTTGTACAATTAGAAGAGGAAACTAATAAAGAGCCCAAAGAAGAAGATGCTTTTACTGATTTGATAAATCAAGCAATGCCAGAAGAATTACCACAAGCAGCAGAAGAAAAATTAGATGATTCATTAATAGAAGTTATAGAAGATACATTTGAAGCTGAAGCTAAAGAAGCAGCAGATAGTAATGTTATACAAGAATCTTTCATTCAAGAAGTTCCTTCTTCATTAATCCAGCAGATACAAGAAGAAGAAAAAGCTGAAAAACAACAGGAGGAAGAAGCTCTAATTAAAGAGCAACAATCATATTTAGAAAAGATTATAGAAGATAAAATAGATGAAAGCTTTTCTATAGAATCAGATATATCTGAACCAGGAGCGGAAATAATTGAAGAATTACCGCATGAGGAATTTCTAATAGATACTGGTGAAGTTTTAAATATTCAAGAACAAATTCCTGAAGAAAAAAAAGAAGAAAGTGTATCTGAAATTATGAGTGAGCAATACCAAGAAGAAGTTGAAAAGGAGATTATTGATGAATCATATGATTTACAAAAAGAAAAAACTGATATAGAATCTATTCAAAAAGAAGAAACATACAGCAAACAATATAATGTATTTTCATATAGTATTTTATTAGATGATATAAATTTAAAAGAATTAATGATAGCTTTAGAAAATTCTATAATAGGCAATCAGCAGAATGAATTATACAAATTTGCTAATGATATTTTTAATAAATTAATAGAAGAATTGAGTAATAAAATAGAGATACAAAAAGCAATGAGTATTATAGAGAAATTAATAATGAT
>FWPU01001593.1_pt1 | contig 16913 bp, 12 predicted proteins | sample 2228361 | NCBI WGS metagenome assembly FWPU01 (sample SAMEA103939777, study PRJEB20133) | metagenome
CCAGCGGCAGCACCCCCAGCGGCTCTCCGTCCACTTCAATCCGTGTCTGCTCCCTCGACCGCGCGACGATCTCCCGCACCCGGAAGTGCCGGCACTTCGGATGCTCGTAAATCCGTCCGTTATACAAGTACGCCAAGTCTTTCAACAGCGTCATCAGCCCCAGATCGTCGATCACCGTCACTTCCAGCACCCCGTCATCCAGCAACGCCCCCGGACACACATACATCCCCCCGCCGTGGTAACATCCGTTCCCCACTGCCACGTTCAGCACCTTGTGCCGCCGCGGCTCCGCCGCCCCGTCCAGCCACAGCTCCACTTCCTTGCCCCGGTAACTCAGAAACATTCTGAGCGTCGCCCAGAAAAACGCCGCCTTCCCCCCCAGCACCCCAAAAAGATTCCTTGACCGCGCCGCCACTTCGCCCCCCATGCCGAAACTCGTCAGGTTTACGAAGTACCGCGTGTGCTCCGCCCCATCCTCGCCTCGGCAACGGATCCGCCCAAGGTCCATCTCCACCGGCGCCCCGGTGGCCAGAACTTCAATCGCCCCCGCCGGATCCCCGGGAATCCCCAGTGTCCGCTGAAAATCCCCGCCCGTGCCCAGCGGGAAGATCCCCATGCACGCCCCCGGCCGCAGCGGCCGCTCGTCCCGAATAAACCCGTTGGCCACTTCGTTGAACGTCCCGTCGCCCCCCGCGCCGATGATGCGGTCGAACCCGCTCCCCAGCAGCTCCCGTGCCAGCTCCGCCCCCTGCCCCGGCCGCTCGGTCCGGCGAACCTCGACCGCGCCCAGCCGCCGCCGCAACTCCCCGCTCCACCGCTCCCACCGCTTGCCCGCCCGTCCCCCGCAGGCCTGCGGATTCAAGATCACGGCCGTCTTCATGGCATGCGCCGCCGTAGATCCTCCACCGTGTCTCTCAGCGTCTCCATCGGATCCCGGGCCCGGAAACCCAGCTCCGCCTCCGCCTTGGCCGAGCTGAAATACCAGAAGTGCGACGACATTACAATCGTTACATCGTCCATCTTGAACGACTTGCCTACCAGCGGCAGCAGCCGCCGCAGCAGTCGCGCGCTCGCCAGCGCCACCCGCAGCGACGGCTGTAACAATGGCGGCCGCCGCCCGCTGATCTCCGCCACCCGCTCGATAATCTCCTTGAACGTCCAGTTGACGCCCCCCAGCAGGTACCGCTCCCCCACGCGCCCCCGCCGCATCGCCAGCATCAGCCCCTCGGCCGCGTCCCGCGCGTCCACAAAGCACATCCCCCCCAGCGGCATCGCCTTCACCTGCCCCTCCAGAAACAGCGCGACGTCGCCGGTCGACGACCCCAGCTCGTCGCCCGGGCCCAGCAGCAGCGCCGGGTTCACGATCACAATCGGCAGCCCGTGCTCGCGCACGTACCACAGCGCTTCCCGCTCCGCGTAGGCCTTGCTCAGATAGTACGGCCACCTGCCGATCACCTCGAACGGGTAGCCCGCCGTCTCGTCGAACACCACCGGCTCCTTGCTCACCGCAATCGTGCCCGATGACGACACCGCCACGATCTTCTCCGGACGGTGCTTCCGCGCCGCTTCGCAAATGTTCCGCGTCCCCCCCACGTGCAGGTCGTACATCTTCCACTCATCGCGCGGATCCCGCGACACCGCCCCCGCCAGGTGGTACACCTCCCCACAGCCCTCCATCGCCCGCTCCACCTCGCCGCGATTCAAAATGTTGCCCTCCACTACCTCGAACCCCGGCTGGCCCACCCATGGGCACGGACCGTAGCTGAAAATCCGCAGCGTCGGGCACTCCGGCTCCGCCCGCAGCCGCGCCACCAGGTGCCGACCCAGAAACCCCGTCGCCCCGGTGATCAGCACCGGCCGCTTCATCGCTTGATTTCCTCCCGCGCGCCCGACACATCCGCCATGTTGATCGGAGGCACCTTCAAGTGGCTGATGGTCGGCTTCCGCCCTACGTGCGACTCCGCCATCTCCAGCGCCTCCTCCAGCGTCCGCGCGTTCTCCCACCCCATCTGCGGCGCCGTCCGCGGATCCTCGGCCCCCACCACGATCACTTTGCCCAGATGCTGCCGCCCGTTCTGGCCCCAGTACCACATGAAAAACGGATGCACCCCGTGATAGGCGTAGCCGTGGCGAAAAATCCGCCGGTAGTCCGGATCCCGCGCAAAGTCCAACTCGTAGCGCCGCTGGATCTCGAACGGGTCCTTCAGCTCGCCCAAAATTCGGTGGAAGAACTCGATGTAGGAGATGTGATGCCGCGGGTCGAACTGCGCATACAGCGGGTGGAACATAATCAGCACCCCGTTCTTCTTCACCAGCGGCATCCCCCGGTACATGTTGAACAGATACCCCAGCACCAGACAGTGCACCAGCAGCGGGTTCAGCACTGAGTTCACGTTGTACGGCATGATGAACGGCACGCCCACCAGCATCACGTCCGATTGCCCCTCAACCGGTACGCAGTACTGCGAGTAAACGTATTGCAACGTCTTTTCGTGCACCGCATGCGTCTCGCCCGCATGCACGCAGATTGTCCGGTACGCCGCCGGAATCGCGAACAATAACTTCCGCTTCAAATCCCGCGGCGTCTTCGACAGCGCCCACTGCGTCGCCCGGAACATCGCCTTGTCGGCCGCGTTCCACCGGTCTTCGTTCTTGACGAAAAACGCCAGCCGCGGGTCGAACATCTGGTTGTTGATCACGCTCTCGACGTGGAACACCTTCAGATGTCGGTCGATCACGTCGTTGATCCGGTCGGCCGACGCCGTCAGCGGCGCTTGCTGGTGATCGAAGTAGGAGTCTGAATCCAGGATCGTCTGCGGGTTGTGGTTGTACTTCAGCGAGTCATAGTCGGTCATGCCCACCGCCACCGACTTCGAACCCCCGTCCATCGGCACCAGGTTCACGTTCAGGTAAATCAGCAAATCCGACTCCGCCGCTCGCCGCAGCACCCGCACCCGCTCGCCCAGCTCTGTTACCCCCAGCTCCACCATGTTGTCCGGAGCGTCCGCGTCCATGTTGTAAAGCTGCTCCGGATAGTACGCGTCGAAAATCCTGTCCCCCACCTGCCACCGGATCTCGAACGGCTCCATCCGCCGGTGGTAGGTCGTCACGATCACGATCTGAAAGTCCTCCACCCCTTTCGCGGCCAGCAGCTCCAGCACGATCTCCAGCATCTCCTGCCGCGCATCCGGCCGCCGGAACTTCGGCAGCGGCAGCGAAATGTCGTCGATCGCGATCGTCACCTTCATCCCCGGCTTCAACAGCGCCTCCAGCGGCGCCATGTCCTCCGGATGCTCCAGCGCGTGCCGGATCGCCGCCTTGCGGTCCTTCAGCCCTGGGATGGTCGGCTTCGGATAAATCACCCGCGTCCCCGCCGGCAGCTTCAGGTCCAGCAGGTCCTCGCCGTACCAGAACAGACGCCGCGCCGAGTCCCCCTCCAGATGCACCACGCACCCCTCCGGAGACACGTCCGCCAGTCGCCCGACCGTATTCGGACCCGGCGGCGGAAACTCAAATCGCCGCGCCCGCACCTCCTCAACCCGCGGTACTGTCACTCCCATGGCTTTCTTTTCTCAAATCCAGGACCGGCCAGCCGCGTTCCCGGGCGATTCGCCGCAGGCGCCGCCCCGCATTCACCGCCGCCGGCAGCCCGACCGCTTCCAGCATCGGCAGGTCCGACACGCTGTCGGAGTAAGCTTTCGATCGGGCTGAGTCCACATTATACTCGCGGCTTAGCCGCTCCATTGCCGCCGCTTTCTCCCGCCCCGCGATCAGCGGCGGCGCGATCTCTCCCGTCGCCACCCCGTCGCGGAACACCAGTGAGTTCGCGATCACGTGCTCGAACCCGAAGTGCCGCACCACCGGCCCGAGCGCGAAATCCAGGCTCCCTGTCACCAGCACCGTCTCGTAGCCCGCCGCTCGGTCGGCTTCCACCAGCCCCCTCGCTCCGGGGTACAGCGCCGGCCGGAACACCTCCCCGAACAGCCCCTCCGCCATCTCCTCCAGCCACTCCCGCCTCAGGCCCCGGTACTCCCGGTAGAACACCACATTGAACAGCCTCCGCGAGTACAGCTCCAGCCCCGCCAGCACCGGCGCTCCCACCAGCAGCCGCGCGTAACGCCCCGCCGCCTGCCTCCGCGACGGCAGCTTCCCTACATACCACGCGTACTGCGTCACCACATTGCTCGATACCAGCGTCCCGTCGAAGTCGTAAAAGGCGAATCGCCGCGGCCCGCTCATCCGGCAATCACGTCACACCGCCCGCTCCGCCAGCCGCCGCAGGTTGTCCCGGTGCCTCCAGGCCACGATCGCGAACATCCCCGCCGCCAGCGCCCCCTCCAGCGCACCCCGCACCGCCCGCCCCAGCACCGCGAACAGCGCCCACGAGCTCAGCGACGCCAGCGCCCCGCGCTCCCGCCAGCCCCGCCTCGATCCCACTACCCGCAGCAGCACGTAGCTCCCCACACACGGCAGCGCCAACCCCGCATACAGCACCAGCATGATTCCGGCCGACGTGGCCACCCCCTTGCCCCCGTGAAAGCCCAGAAACGGCGAGTAGCAGTGCCCCAGCACCACCGCGAAGCCCAGCAGCCACGCCACCGTCATCGGCTCCCCCGCACCGTGGAACAGCAGGATCGCCGCCATGCCCTTGCCCACGTCACCCACCAGACACACCACGGCCCGCGGCGTGCTCACCCGCAGCACGTTGTTGAATCCGGGATTGCCCGACCCCACTTTCCGGATATCCACCCCGCTGCCCGCCATCGCCAGCACGGCGAAGGGAATCGCCCCGATCAGAAAACACGCCCCCAACCGCGCCAGCAGGCCGACCGTCAGCTCAGGCATGGTACTCTCCGATCGCTTCTCGCACCCGCTCCCGCAGCCGGAACGGGTCGTGCTCGCCCGCTCCGTCCATAGCCTCCCGCACTATGATCATCGTCACTTTGCCCACCCGCGCGCGCTCCCCCCGCCGCCGGTGGTGCGCCCGCTCCCGGATGGCCACTGGATGCACCCGCACGCCCGTCTCGATCGCCGCCTCAAAAACGTCCAGCCGAAACCGGCTCCGCGGAACCGCCGCCCCGACCGGGCTGTCCGGAAACGCCACCACCGTCACGTTCTTCCCCAGCGCCCTCACAATCCGCTCCCGCAGCGCACCGGCCGCCAGCGCCGTATCCCCGTCCTGATGCCCCAATACCAGCGGCTTCAGCAGGAACCCCAGCATGCCGTCCAGCCCGTTCAACGCCGCCACATCGGCGAACCGCACCTCCCCCGGCAGCACCGCCGCTGCCGCCACCGGATCCAGCATTCCCGACCGGTTGGCGATCAGCACCGCCGCCCCGCTCAGATATTGCCCCCCCTGAAAATTCACCCTTTGGCCGTGCAGCCACAGGATCCACCGGGCCACCGTTCGCACCCCGCCGGCGCCGCCCCTCACACGCGCCCACACGCCGCCCAGCGCCGCGCCCGAATTCACCGCCAGCGCCGTCCCCCACCGAACGGCTGCCGCCTGGGCCCGGTGCAGCGCCAGCGCCGCCAGCGAACCCAGGTTCTCCCAACGCAGCTTGACAATCTGGATCCACGGCGGAAGGCTCACCCCGCGCAGCTTCCCCCGTTCGTACAGTGTCCGAATCTCGTTCCGCCTCACCTTGCCGTTCGGCGTCCGCGGGAGACTCCCCGGCGCCACCAGCCGCACCTTGTCCGGCGCCATCCCCAGCAGGCTATCCACCACCCGTACGATCTCCGCTTCGATCCGCCGGAAATCCTCCTGGCTCGTCGCCGGCGTCTCCGCCGCCACCACCAGCTGCTCGCCCCCTCCTTCCCGGTCCGCCGCGCTGAACGCCACCGCCGAGCCCGGCGTGACACCAGCCAGATTCCCCACCGCGCTCTCCACCTCCAGCGGGCTCATGCTGCGCCCCGCTTTGACGATGGCGTCCCGGCTCCGGCCCGTAAAGTAGAACTCTCCCCCGGCCATGTAGCCGAAATCGCCCGAGTCCACCCAACCGTCCGCCGACACCGCCGCCGCCGTCGCTTCCGGATTGCGATAGTACCCCGCCATCGTCGTCTCGCCGCGGAACTCCAGCCGCCCGATCGTGCGCTCAGGAACCTCGCGCCCGCTCTCGTCTACGATCCGGATCTCCTGCCCCTCCACCGGCGTCCCCACCGAAAAGAAGCACAGCGCCGGCGCCTCCTCCGGCCCGGCGGGCACGGCCCGCCCCTCCCGCTCGAAAGCGTCCCGCCGGATGCGGTCCCGCACCGGCAACCGCCCCACCGGCGGCATCGTCAGCGCCAGCGCCGATTCGGCCAGCCCATAGCACGGCAATATGCTCTCCGGCCGGAACCCGTACGCCCGGAAGCGCTGGCAGAACCTGTCCACCGTCTCCGGCAGCACCGGCTCGCCCGCATTCACCGCCACCCGCCAGCAACTCAAATCCACCCCCTCCAGCGTCCAAGCCGGTATTCGCCGCGTGCAAAGCTCGTAGGCGAAGTTCGGCGCCGCCGACAGGCTCCCCCGCGACTCATGGATCGCCCGCAGCCACCGCTCCGGATGGTCCAGCACCTCCAGCGGCGACAAGATCGTCAGCGGCGCTCCAAAATACAGGCTGAACAGCCAGCAGCCGATCAGCCCTAAATCGCTGTACAGCGGCAGCCAGCTCACCACCGCGTCCCCCGGCCGCACCTCCACCGCCGACCCGATGGCGCGAATGTTCCCCAGCACGTTGCCGTGCGTCAGCGTCACGCCCTTCGGCTCCCCTGTGCTGCCCGAGGTGAACTGCACCACCGCCGCCCGCGCCGGCCTCACGCTCCCCACCCCGAGCCGCCCCCGCGACGTGCGCAGCTCCTCCACCGTCGTCACCTCAATCAACGACGGCAGGTTCACCCGCAGGATCTGCACCACCGCCCGCACTCGCTCGAAGCTGATCAGAAACCGGATCCCCGCGCTCCGCAGAATCGCAATCTGCCGCCGCACGTAATCCTCAATCCGGTCCGGCCGCGTCGGCGGGTACACCGGCACGGGAATCCCGCCCGCCAGCCCCACACCGAAGAACGCCGGGAAAAACTCCGCGCTCGTCGGCAGCATGATCGCCACCGTCTCGTTTCGGCTCAAGCCCATCTCCACCAGCCCTGCCGCCACCGCCGACGCCTCATCGTACAGCGCCCCGTAGGTGATCCCTTGGCCCCCGTCCTTCTCCAGCAGGTGGATGTGCACCCGCCCCGGGTCCGCTTCGGCGTGTCGCGCCAGCACCTCCATCAGCGTCCGGGCCGAAACCGGCTCGCTAAGCGCATCCGTCCGCGGCGGCGGAATCCGGTAGACCGGCTTGGCCGCGGCCTCCTCTCCTCCCTCCAGAATCGCCCGCACCCACGCCGCCGGCGTCTCCGCCGTCTCAGCCAGATCCGACGGCAACTCCACCTCGAACCGGCTCTCGCATCGCGCCGCCAGCTCCGCCAGATCCATGCTCGCCAGCCCGAGGTCCTGCTCGAACGATGAGTGCAGCCCCACCGCCGCCGCAGGCCGCCCCTTCTCGCGCAGCAGTTCGCGCACCATCTCCAGCACCTGCGCTTCAACCGCCGCTGAATCAACCTGTGGCGCCGCCGTCCCCATCAGCCCTCCCTATCGCCGAGCTGAAAGCTGATGGCTGATTGCTGAGAGCTCACACCGGCCCCCTGCACCCACTTCTGCACCCCCGCCACCTCGTTCTCCACCCAGTAACGCTCCCAGTCGATCTGCTCCGGCGTCCACCGCAGCAACCGGCGGTCCTCCTCCGAAAGACTCCGCCACGCCCGCCGTATGTTCTCCGCCTCGAACACAAACCGGTTGTCGTACATGAACGGCTGGTAAAGCTCCAGCGCCTGGTCGCGCACTTGAGCCTGCAAGCTCGCCGCCCGCAGCTTCGTCGCCAGCCGCCGCAGCGCTTCCGCTCCCGGCAGCCCGTACTGTTGCGCCACTCTTCTCAAACCCGAGGCCAGCCGGTGCAGCCGGCTCAGCGCCCGCTGCTGCCGCCGCCCCCGCAGCCGCGCCCGCTCCGGCGTCAGCGTTCGCGGTCCCGTGACCGGCCCTGCCCGCAGAGCCCGCCGCCCGTTCAGCCCCGCCCGCCGCTGCCGGCGGTACTCCCCGTACAAGATGTGCACCAGCTTCCCAAAATAAATCGGATTCACATCCGCCGTCGAAACCTGGTACACCCGCTCCGCCTTGCCGTTCAGCAGCATCACCGCCGCGATCAGAATCGCCGACGCCGCCAGGTCCACCGGCACCACCTCCATCGGCGCGTCTTCCCGCACCGTCCAGTGCCTCAGCCCGGCCATCGCCATCATCACCAACGGCGCCGCCGTCCGCCCCCCCTCCACCCACCCCGGAAACGGAAACTCCAGCGCCGCCTCCACAATCGCCGGCCGCACCAGCGTGTACTCCAACCCACCGGCCGCCGCGATTACCTGCTCCCCCAAGCTCTTCGTGTACGTGTAAGTGTTCATCCACCCCCACTGCGCCGCCCGCTGCCAGCCCAAATCCACCAGCCGCCGCGCCAGCTCCTTCGGCCGCCGCTGCCCCCGCGCCACCCCCTCCGCCTCATACGCCTCCCGGATCCGCTCCCGCATGTACCGGATCTCCCGCTCGTGGTCGAAGCCGTGGTCCCGCGGCCCTTTCCTCCGCGGATAGAAACCCAGCACCGGCTCGGATTCCTCGATCAGCCCCTCGGCCTCCCCGCAGACAAAACACGTCGAGACATGCAGCAGCCGCGCCCCCAGCCGCTTGGCCAGCCCGACCACCTGCGCCACTCCGTCCACGTTCGACGCGAACGCATCGTCCACCGGCGGGAAAAACTCCACCAGCCCCGCGCAGTTCAGCACCAGCCCCACGCGCCCAGCCAGCGCCTCCAGCGTCTCCTCGCTCAACCCGCAGTCCGGCTCCCCGAGCTCCCCCTCGTGGACGGTGACTCTCTCCTCCACCAGCCCCGGCGCCAGCCGCCCGGCAATCCCTGCCAGCGCCGGCGATTCCAGCACCTCCCGCCGAAACCGCTCGCGCGCCGTGGCCTGCCGCTTCGCCCGCATCAGGATGTGCAAGTGCCCTACATCCCCGAATCGCTCCAGCAGCATCCCCAGAAGCACCTTGCCCAGAAAGCCGTTGGCCCCGATCAGCAAGATCTCATGCCGCCGAAACGTCTCCCGGGCGTCCATCAATATCGCCTTCTCCCCAGTCCCACAACGTAACAAATCCACATCCATTTCGCAGCTATTTCGGGAACAGCGTACTCATTCCCCAAACTCGATTCCCTGCCTTCAGCCGACATCTCCGCGCCCCCGCCTTACCCGCGCTCCCTCGGCGCATTCGGCCCGCATACCTGACTCACCCCAGCAACTACCACCATGGACACTCGTTGCCACCCTAACCCTTACGCCCTCAACCGAGGTCCCAGAAGCGAGACCAGGTTCCGGGTATCCCTCAAAGAAGCCTTACCGTTCCCGACTCACCGCAACTGCCACCTTCCCACCATCCGGGCGGTTCATCGGCTCCTGCGCAGAGGTCCCAAGTAACCTTCTTAAAGAAACGATGGCCACCCATACCACGTGACCGGAACGCGTGGCTATACCGTCACCTGCCTGAATCAGGACGCCTCGCTCCCGCTCGGCCTCCCTTCCTCCTTGGCCAGAACGGTGCAGTTTTTCGAAATGACCACGCGCAAGCGGCAGCTCGAATGGTACCTTCGCGACCCCTAGCAGCCACGCCGGAAGCTCACGCGGAACCTCGGCCTCCGTTCGGACTACTATCCCTATTCACCGCTTCAGCGGGCGGGGTCCAAGATCCACCTCCGGCCCGGTACCAGAGAATCCCAACTCATCAGGCAGCATGACTGCGCTGCACCTCCCGCCACCCCCAATGCTAGAATCAAAATCGATGGAGCCCGCCCTCATCGGCCTGGAACTCCCTGAAATTCAAGAACTTCTCGGCCCAGGCCAGCCTCCCTATCGTGCCCGCCAGCTCTACCACGCCCTCTACCACCAGCGCGTTCAATCCATCGACCAAATCACCGCCTTGCCGGCCTCGGTCCGCGCCGAACTCGCCGGTCGCTTCCGCCTTGGGCTGCTCCAAGCCGAGCGCACCTTCACCTCCAAAGACGGAACCCGCCGCTATCTGCTCCGTCTCGCCGACGGCAAAACTGTCGAAACCGTCTTAATGCCCGACGGCGCCCGCCACACCGTCTGCATCTCCACCCAGGCCGGCTGCCCCGTCGGATGCAAGTTCTGCCTCACCGCCCAGCTCGGCCTGGAAAGAAATCTGACCGCCGGCGAAATCGTCGCCCAGGTCTTCTTCGCCGCCGCTGACGCCGGCTTGGATCCGCGCGACCGCAAACTCAATGTCGTCATGATGGGCCAGGGTGAGCCCCTGCTGAACCTCGCCAACGTCCTCAAGGCCACTCGCCTGCTCGCCGATCCGGACGGCTTCGGCCTCTCCCAGAAGCGCCTCACCCTGTCTACCGCCGGCATCATCCCCGCTATCGCCGAGCTCGCCCGCGCGCCCGTGCGCCCCAAGCTCGCCATCTCCCTCAACGCCTCCACCGAGGAACAGCGCCAGGCCGTCATGCCCCTCAGCCGTAAATACCCCCTGCAAGACCTCCTGGAGGCCTGCCACGCCTACCCCCTCCGCCGGTGGGAAAAACTCACCTTCGAATATGTCCTGCTCCAAGGCGTCAACGACAGCGACGCGGATGCCCGCCGCCTCGTGCGCCTCCTCGCCCGCCTGAACTGCAAGCTGAACCTTATCCCCCTCAACCCCGGCCCCGGACTCTCATTCCAGCCCCCCGACCCCGAACGCGTGCTCGCCTTCCAGCGCATCGTGCGCCGCTCGCTGCCGTGCTTCATCCGCAAGCCCCGAGGTCTCGACATCTACGCTGCCTGTGGCCAGTTGAAGAGCATCGCCTCCGTGGCCCCGATCAAGTGAGAGTCCACTCCGGAATTGCTGCGCGCAGCCGCCATTCTCGTTGAGCCGCCGTCCCGCGTCTGCTATACTCCGATTGGATGCATCAGGTGTTCCGCTCCAGCGGATTCCTACGCCGAGTCGCCGGCGCCGGCATGCCCGCCCTTGCCGGCAACCCCCTCCATGGAGGCTGAGAACTTCCCCGCGAATGAAAATTAGTGTCGAGATCAGTCGCGGCATCGAATCCCTCTTCGGGACGCGCGACGAGAACATTCGTGTCCTCGAAAAAGGACTAAACGTTCAAACCCGCTTGCTTAACGATTCCTTGGAAATTGAGGGAGAACAGGCCGCCGTCCGCCGCGCTGAAAGCATTCTGGCCGACTATGTCGCCCTGCTGCGCGAAGGCCAGTCCTTCTCCAACGGCGATCTGAATAGCTACCTGCGCGCCCTGATCTCCGACCCTGATGTTTCGCTCCGCCGCCTCGTCGAGAGCGGCCGCAAGCGCAGCTTCGGCAAGAAACTCATCGCTCCCAAGTCCGTCAACCAGCGCCTCTACCTGGATGCCATCGAGGCCCACGACCTGGTCTTCGGCATCGGGCCCGCCGGCACCGGCAAAACCTACCTCGCCGTCGCCATGGGCGTCTCGGCCCTGATGAACAAAACCGTCTCCCGCATCATCCTCACCCGCCCCGCCGTCGAAGCCGGCGAACGGCTCGGCTTCCTCCCTGGTACGCTCCAGGAGAAAGTCGACCCCTACCTCCGGCCCCTTTACGACGCCCTCTACGACATGGTCGAAGCCGACAAGGTCGAGCGCTTCCTGGAACGCAACGTCATCGAAGTGGCCCCCATCGCCTTCATGCGCGGGCGCACACTCAACGACAGCTTTGTCATCCTCGATGAGGCCCAGAACAGCACCCCCGAGCAGATGAAGATGGTCCTGACCCGCCAGGGCTTCAACTGCAAAATGGTCGTCACCGGCGACATCACCCAGATCGACCTGCCGCTCGGCAAACAGAGCGGCCTGTTGCAGGCCATCGAAGTCCTGCGTCATGTCGAGGGCATCAGCTTCATCTATTTCGACGAACGCGACGTCGTCCGCCATACCCTCGTCCAGCGCATCGTCAAGGCGTACGAACGCTACGACGAAGCCACCGGCTCTTCCCGCCAGCTCACTCTACGCTGGGGCGAACCCGATCGCGCCCGGCAGAATCGCAGTGACCCCGAGCCCGGCGCCGGAAATCCGCCCAACGCCTGATTCTCCGCCCATGTCCTCCGACGACGGCAGTCTCGTCCTTTTCCGGCGCGTCCGCGACCGCCTCGATCGCCAGTCCCTGCGAGAGTTTGCCGCCGCCCTCCGGGATTTCGTCGCCGCGGGCAGGCCGTTCTGCTGCCTGCTGGCCCACGACTCCCATCTCCTGCGCTTGAACCGCCGGTTCCTGGGCCGCGATTACCCCGCCGACGTCCTCGCGTTCCCCAGTCACGTCCCTGATCCGCCCCCGCCCCCCGCCCCGCTCGGCGACGTGGCTATTTCGGTGGATCGCGCCCGCGAGCAGGCCGCCCGCCTCGGCCACTCCACGGAGGACGAAATCCGCATCCTGATGCTCCACGGCGTCTTGCACCTGTTGGGCCTCGATCATGAAACCGATGGCGGCCGCATGCGGCGCATCGAGCGTCGCTGGCGACGCCAATTCCGCCTGCCCGCACGCCGGATTCCAAGGAGGCGACGGTGAGCGCCGTCCTCATCACCGTGAGCGTTCTCGCCGCCGCGCTCCTGGCCCTCGTCACGCTCGTCCAAGTCCTCTACCTGGAATCCATGCGCCTCCGCACCCGCGAACTGCCCGCCCTTGCGTACTTCAAAGAAACCCTCGAGACACGGCTCGGTCTGGAAACCGAAGCCGGCGCCCTGACCTTCTCCCTCATCAAACACTTGCTTATCCTGCTCGCCGCCGTCGCCATCTCCGGCGCGGTGGCTCGTGGCGCCCCCCTGTCGTGGACTGCGCTCGCCGAGGCGGCACTTTCAAGCGCCGCCGTTTTGCTCCTTTGCGCCTATCTGGTGCCCCAACTGCTCTACCGCAAAACCACCGCCGCTTGGCTGTCGCCCCTGGTCCCTGCCTTCCGCCTCCTGGCCTTTGCCGCTCGCCCCATCACCGCCCTCCTCGGCTTCCTGCAAACTTTAGCCACGCTCAGCGACCGCGTCGAGGGCGCCGGTGATAACGGTAACACCTCCGAAGAATTGGACGCGCTCATCGAGGCCGGCGCCGACGAAGGATTGATCGAAGACGGTGACCGCCAGCTCATCCGCTCCGTCGTCGCTTTGGGCGACAAGACCGTCCGCGAGGTCATGACCCCCAGGCCCAATATCGTCGCCATTCGCCAGGATGCCACCATCGAGGAGTTCCGCGCCCTCGCCATCGAAAACCATTTCTCCCGCATCCCCGTCTACGAAAGCTCCATCGACGACATTATCGGCTTCGTCCACGTCCGCGACATGGTCAAGCTGGACTACGAAGACCGCGCCCGCCGCACGGTGCGCGACCTCGTCCGCCCCACCAAGTTCGTCCCCGAAACCAAGCCTGTTGCCGGCCTGTTCCGCGAAATGCAGCGCGACAACGTCCACATGGCGATCGTCGTGGACGAATATGGCGACACGGCCGGCCTCGTCACCATGGAGGATGTAGTCGAGGAGGTCTTCGGTGAAATTCATGACGAACACGATTGGCCCGCCGACGTCGTGCAGGAAGCCGACGGCGTCTATCTCATCTCCGGACACGTCGATCTCGACCGCCTCCATGACCTGCTCGAGTTCCGCCCGGGTGAGCAAACCGAATCGACCACCGTCGGCGGCTTGGTCACTGAGTGGCTCGGCCATGTCCCCCCGGTCGGCGAAACCGTCGAGCGCGACGGAATCCGCATCGAGGTCACTGCCGGCGACGAGCGCCATGTCTTGCAGGTCCGCGTCTCGCGCGCCGTCCCCTTAACCCATAACAACATCAAGCGCAACGGGAGAAATGCTCAATAGCGAACAGCAACGCCCGTTCGTTTCCGGCTTCGTCTCCATCCTCGGCCGCCCCAACACCGGCAAATCCACCCTCCTGAATACCCTGCTCGGAACCAAGATCGCCATCGTTTCCGACAAGCCCCAGACCACCCGCACTACCATTCAGGGCATCCTCAACCGGCCGGACGCCCAGATCGTCTTCCTCGATACGCCGGGAATCCACCAGCCCGACACCCTCCTCAACAAGAAGATGATGAAGGACGTGACCGCGGCGCTCGAAGGCCGCGACCTGTTGTTGCTCATGGCCGACTGCACGCGCCCGCCCGGCCCTCTCGATGAGCAGGCCGTCGAACTCGTGCGCCAAACTCAAACCCCTTCCCTGCTGCTGCTGAACAAGATCGACCGGCTCGCCGATAAGGCGCGCCTGCTCCCCCTCATCGAACGCTACAAAGAACTGGCCGATTTCCAGGAGTTCATCCCCATCTCCGCCTTGAACGGGGACGGAGTCGACCGCTTGCTCCAGGAGATTCTCAAACGTCTCCCCGAAGGGCCCCGCTACTTCCCCGAGGACCAGATCACCGATCAGCCCATCCGCTTCCTCGCTGCCGAACTCATCCGCGAGAAGGTCTTGCAGGAAACCCGCCAGGAAGTCCCGCACTCGGTTCTGGTCCAGGTCGACCAGTGGGAGCAAACCGATAAGCTGCTTCGCATCGGCGCCTCCATCCTCGTCGAGCGCCCCGGCCAGAAGGCTATCGTTATCGGCGCCAAAGGCTCAATGCTCAAGAAAATCGGCTCCGCCGCGCGCCAGGAGCTCGAACTGCTGCTCAGGCAGAGAATCTTTCTCGAGCTCTTCGTTAAAGTCCGCAAAAACTGGCGCGAAAACCCCGCCTACCTCGCCGCCCTCGACTGGCGGAGCTGACTCGGCTCCAGCCGCACATCCCCGCCCCGGAGCGGTTATATTGGAATTGCAATGCGGTGGTTGGGAACGACCCTGGCACTCATCCTTTGTGCCGCCTGCTGCACCTTGCCCGCTGTCACCGCCCAGCAAGTCTCCGACGACGAAATCTACGACAAGGTCCGCCTGAAACTCGCCGGCGACCGCGACGTCCGCGGCGGCCGTATCCGCGTCGAGGTCGCCAACGGCGTCGTCACGCTCCGCGGCCAGGTGCATAGCCAAAAGGCCAAGAAGAAAGCCGAACGGCTCACCCGAAAAGAGAAGGGCGTCAAAGACGTTGTCAACGAGCTGACCGTGGCCCCGCGTTAGCCTATCATCTCGTCCGGCGGCTGCCGCCGCCCCGTCAGGCCCCTTTTCCAATACGTACGGCGGCCGGTAGTTCCGGCTCAGGATCCGGTTGGCTTCCTCATCGTGCGGGAAGGGCGCCGTCGCCGGATCACACTCCAGCACCCGCCCCAGTCGGAACGTAATATTCCCCCGGTGCGCCGGCGCCGACGATTGGTCCTGGCCTTGTGCTTCGTCTGTAGCAGCAACGCCACTCGCCCGGGCCCACCTCATGAGAAGTTGCACCGCCCGCTACTGCAAGCTTTGGTGGCGCGAGCTTTAGCCTGCGGCCGCTACCGCTGCTGAGCCGGACCTTCGATACGCTCCAACACCACTGCCGTCGCGTCGTAGTCCCCGCCAAGCCGCAACCGTACCCCATAATTCATCAGGTACGCCCCGGAAACCGGTCCCGCGCCGCCGGTCAGCTTGTCGTCAATCGCTCGCACGCGGTACCGCCCCGCCGGCGCCAGACCCCGCAGGCGCAACGGCGCAAGGCTGTCCCGAAACTGCTGCGAGTGGCGAAACACGAACAGCACCGCCTGCTTCCCGTCGGCTGAGACGTACTGATTCGCCGTCAGATCACCGTCCCATGGCGACGCCAGACGGTACAGATCCCCGTGCTGCACCGTCGCGCGGATCTTCTTGTACAGCGCGATCATTTGCCGCGCCACCGCCAAGTCCTCCTCTGACCATCTCTCCAACGCCGCGCTGATGCCCAGCGAACCCATCATCGAAGACAGAAACCGGTACGCAAGCGTCGTCGTCCGCCGGTTCAACCGGTTCGGCACATCCGTTACCCACGCCATCATCGCCTTCGGCGCGTAGGCCATCGTAAATCCATACTGGATCTTCAGCCGGTCGAATGGGTCCGTGTTGTCCGAGGTCCAGAATTGTTCCGACCGGGACATCATCCCCAGATCGACCCGTCCCCCGCCCCCCGAGCAGGCTTCAAACACGACGCTCGGGTGCCGCGCCCGCAGCCGGTCCCAGACCTCGTACAGGTTCCGCACGTATTCCACCCAGATGGTCTTTTGCCGCTCCACCGCAGCCTCCGGCCAGCCCGGCTCGCTGAACTCCCGGTTCATGTCCCACTTGACGTAGTCGATCGCATTCTCGCTTAGCAGTCGGTCGAAAACCCGGAATACGTGCTCCTTCACCTCCGCCCGCGCCAGGTTCAAAACAAGCTGGTGGCGCTGCTCGCTCCGCGGCCGCCCCGGAAAGTGAATCACCCAGTCGGGATGCGCTCGGTACAGATCGCTGTCCGGATTCACCATCTCCGGTTCGACCCAGATCCCGAACTTCATACCCAACCCATGCACGTGCTCAATCACCGGGCCCAGCCCCCGCGGGAACTTCTCCGGATTCGGATCCCAGTCGCCGAGCCCCGCTCGGTCGTTATTCCGCCGCCCGAACCAGCCGTCATCAATGGCGAACAGCTCCACCCCCAGCGAGGCCGCAATGTCGGCCACCTTCCTGAGCAGTCCCTCGTTCACGTCAAAGTAGGTCGAGTACCACGAGTTGTACACCACCGGCCGCAGCTCCGGCGAGTCGCCGTCCGGCAGCACCTCGTCTCTCTCCCACCGATGCAACAGCCGCGACGCTTCCCCGAAACCGCCGGGTGTGTAGCCCCCATAAATCATAGGCGCCTCAAAGCTCTCGCCGGGAGCCAGCGGCCAGGCAAAGTCGAAGTCATTCAAACCGCCGGTTAGTCGCACCCGGCCTTCCGG
>FWPU01008702.1_pt1 | contig 16910 bp, 10 predicted proteins | sample 2228361 | NCBI WGS metagenome assembly FWPU01 (sample SAMEA103939777, study PRJEB20133) | metagenome
GATAAAGCTGCAAAAGGCGTAAAGGGATTCTCTTATTTCAAAGTTATATTTTCTCTGATTGTAATAGCTCTATCCATCTGGTCTTTAATTCCATCTCAGAAAAATTCTATTGACTGGGAACCTTATACAGATTCAGCAATTCATAATTTAGAAGGTAAAAGGGGTGTAATAATTGACTTTTATGCTGATTGGTGTATCCCTTGCAAAGAACTTGACGCAATAACATTTTCAGATCCAGAGGTGATCTCAGAATCCAGGAACTTTATAACACTTAAAGCAGATATGACAAAATCTTTAGCTCCTGAAGTTTCGGAACTTAGAGATAAATATAAAATAGTAGGAGTGCCAACAATTTTAATTCTTAATTCAAAAGGAAAAGAAGTAAATAGAATAACAGGCTTTGTTAATGCGGATGAATTCTTAAAAATAATCCGCAGTGTAGAGTAAATAATCAATTGATAATTCATGACTCTCTTAGTAGTTTTGAATCGGCAATTATTAAACTTTATTAAGTGAGAAAAAATGGAAACAGAGAAAGACAAAGAATTACTTCAACTTAAAGAAGTAACTATTAGATTTGCTGGTGATTCCGGCGATGGTATGCAGTTGACCGGAACTCAATTTAGTGAAACTACCGCCTGGGTTGGTAATGACCTTAATACACTTCCTGACTATCCCGCAGAAATCAGAGCGCCTGCAGGAACAATTTATGGTGTGAGTGGCTTTCAGTTGCATTTCAGCAGCGAAGATATTCATACCCCCGGAGACCAGCCGGATGTTTTGGTTGCGATGAATCCTGCTGCTTTAAAGAAAAATCTTCCTGAATTAAAAAAGGGAGGGATGATAATCGTTAATTCCGATTCTTTTGACATAAAGAATCTGAATCTTGCTCATTATGAATCGAATCCGCTGGAAGATGGTACGCTTGATGGATTTCAGGTATATCAGGTTCCAATCAGCTCACTTACTTCCCGAGCATTGGAAGGAGTTAAACTTAGTCCGAAAGAAGTTTCCAGAGCTAAAAACTTCTTCGCATTAGGTTTAATGTACTGGTTATTTAACAGACCATTAGATACTACTGTAAAGTGGATACACGAGAAATTTGCGAATAAACCAGAATATATCGAAGGTAATGAAAAAGCTTTAAGAGCCGGTTACAACTTTGGCGAAATGACAGAATTGTTTACTGCCAGATATACTGTTGAGCCAGCTAAACTGCCAAAAGGGGTTTACAGAAGTATCTCTGGCAATGAAGCAACAGCTTTAGGTTTCTTAGCTGCCTCAGTTAAAAGTGGATTACCTTTATTTTTAGGTTCATATCCGATTACTCCTGCTTCTGAAATCATTCAGTATCTTAGTACTTACAAGAACTTCGGTGTTAAAACTTTTCAGGCAGAAGATGAAATTGCTGGTATTACTACAGCAATCGGAGCTTCATTTGCTGGTAATCTCGGAATTACTTCCACAAGTGGTCCCGGCTTAGCACTTAAGACAGAAGCAATTGGTCTTGCTGTTATGACAGAGCTTCCTTTGGTTATTATTGATGTTCAGAGAGGTGGACCAAGTACAGGATTACCAACTAAAACCGAACAAGCTGATTTATTACAGGCAGTTTGTGGCAGGAACGGTGAAGCACCTGTTGCAGTTCTTGCGGCTGCAACTCCGAGTGATTGCTTTAACATGGCTCTTGAAGCTTCCCGAATTGCAATTAAGTATATGACTCCTGTTATTCTATTGACAGACGGCTATATTGCGAATGGATCTGAACCTTGGAGAATTCCTCATGCTGATGAACTACCGGAAATTCCTGTCAGGTTCAGAACTGAAAAGGAAGGATTTTATCCATACCTTCGTGATGAAAATCTTTCAAGACCCTGGGCAATCCCTGGCACGCCAGGTTTGGAACACCGAATTGGTGGATTGGAGAAATCTGATATTTATGGAAATGTTAGTTATGATCCGGATAACCATCATAAGATGGTAACACTTCGTGCAAAGAAAATTAAAAATATCGAGAATGATATTCCTTTGCTTGAAGTTGAAGGCGAATCAAGCGGAGAATTACTTGTGCTTGGCTGGGGTGGAACTTACGGCGCTATAAAAGAAGCTGTTAATAAAGCTCGTGCTCAGGGATACAATGTATCTCAAGCTCATTTCAGATACATCAATCCTTTCCCCAAGAATACTGAACAGGTTCTAAAGAACTTTAAGAAAATTCTCATACCGGAAATTAATCTTGGTCAGTTAGCTCGGTTAATCAGATCTGAATTTCTAATCGATGTACAGCAATTCAATCTTGTGAGAGGTTTACCTCTCAGAGTTTCTGACATCGTTGATCAAATAATCAAGACCCTTGGAGGTAACAATGGCAAATAATATTGAAACAAAAGAATTACACTATACTGCAAAAGACTTTGCATCAGATCAGGAAGTAAGATGGTGTCCGGGTTGTGGCGATTATTCAATCCTTGCACAGGTACAAAGAACATTTCCTGAAATAGTTGAAACTCCAAAAGAAAATATTGTTTGGGTCTCGGGCATTGGTTGCTCAAGTCGCTTTCCATATTATATGAATACATTTGGATTTCACGGAATACACGGAAGAGCTCCTGCAATTGCAACTGGTGTAAAATTGGCAAATCCAAAACTTCAGGTTTGGGTTGCAAGCGGTGATGGCGATTTGCTAAGTATCGGTGGAAATCATTTTATTCATGCCTGCAGGAAAAACATTGATCTGAAAATTCTGATGTTTAATAACAGAATTTACGGATTAACTAAAGGACAATATTCACCAACATCTGAAAAGGGGAAAGTTACAAAAACAACCCCATACGGAAGTGTTGATTATCCTTTTAATCCTCCTATGCTTGCATTGGGTGCAGAAGCAACTTTTATTGCCAGATCCATTGATCGTCATCCTAAACATTTGCAGGAAATGATCAAAAGAGCCGGTTTACACAAAGGAAGTGCTTTTGTTGAAATTTTTCAGAACTGTAACATATTTAACGATGGTGCATTCGCACTCTTAACTGAAAAAGAAACGAAAGATGATCATGTTCTTGAGTTAGTGCACGGTCAGCCAATGATATTCGGAAAAAATAAAGATAAAGGAATTAAACTCGACGGACTTACACCAATGGTAGTGGATCTAACTTCAGGGAAATACTCTAAAGATGATTTGTGGGTTCATGACGAATTCGATCCTAATCCTGCCCGAACAGCTATTCTGGCTATGTTTGATGAAACTCCTGGTTTCCCAACTCCGATTGGCGTATTCCGGCAGATTACCAAAGAAACTTATGACGAAGGTTTGTTCAGACAGATTGAACAAGTTAAAAAGAAAAAAGGTGAAGGTGATCTCGAGAAAATTCTCTTCAGTGGAAATATCTGGGAAGTTAATTGATTGTCATCTCAAAAATTTCAAATGGGCTTGATTATTCAAGCCCTTTTTGTTTAATGCTATGGTAAATTTTCAGAAACTAAAGAACATTATTCTATCCAACAATTCTTTTCTTATTACAACTCATGTAAATCCCGACGCAGATGCAATTGGCTCAGAGATAGCATTTTATCAGACTCTTAAAGCGTTGGGCAAGAAAAGTTATATAATTAATCACAGTCAAACTCCCTACAACCTTAAATTTCTTGATGTTGATAATGTGATAAGACAGTTTAATCTTGATGATCACTCTGAGTTATTTAACAAGGTTGATGTTCTTGTGGCTTTAGATTTTAACAGAAATAGCCGAACTGTTAGCATGCAAAAATCATTCAGGGAATCTAAGGCAATAAAGATTTGTATTGATCATCATCAGGATCCCGAAAAATTTGTAGATTATGAATTCATAGACACGGATTACTCAGCAACAGGAGAGATTATTTTTAATCTGATTATAGAAACTAAAATTGTTCCTTTAACAAAAGAAATTGCTGAACCAATTTATGCCGCAATTATGACTGACACCGGTTCATTCAGATTTGAAAGAACAACTGCAAAGCTGCACCGCAAGATTGCAACTTTACTGGAAACCGGTATCAATCCAACAGAAATTTATGATAAAATTTATGATCAAAGTAAATTCAGTAAAATTAAATTACTCGGAAAAGCACTTAATTCAATTCAATTATTAGCTGAAGGTAGAATTGCATTCATGATAATTACTCAAAAAGACTTTGATGAAACAGGAGCAATTGAAAGTGATACTGAAAATTTTGTGAATTATAATTTATCAATTGAAAATGTTGTCCTTGGGTTATTGTTCATCGAACTTAAAAATGGTTTTAAAGTTAGTTTCAGGTCTAAAGGTAAAATAGCCGTTAATAAACTTGCCTCAGAATTTGGTGGTGGAGGTCATACTAATGCAGCGGGTGCAAGATTCTTTAACCAGAAGCTAACTGATGAAATGATTAATCATATTCTCTCAACCTCTGAAAAATATTTGAAGCAGTAAGGAGTTAAAATGTTTGATTTGAAAATCAATGCCGGCACAAAAAAAATAATTTATAAAAGCCCGTCTCTTGCAGTTAAATTTCTTGTAGATGATGGTTCTTTAAAAAAGAACATTGCGAACATGGAAAGAATTTTTAATTGCAGATTAACTGAACTTCAGAAAAGTAATTTCATTTCGGAGGAAGTTGATGAGATCAGGATTTCAAAACCATCAGGCAAACCCGATGAAATCATACTTAAAAAGTTAAAGCTTAATGAAAAGTTTGATGCAGATTATTTCAGAAACTATTTATCATCTCTGATTGAAAAACTTTCTGGTGAAAAGCTCAAAAGTTTGCATATAACAATTCCTTCCTTTTCAGCTTTCAAAAATTATTTTAATGATGAAGAATATTTTTATCAGACATTCTCTGAAGGAATTTACTTTGGCAATTATTCATTTGACAAATACAAAAGTGATAGAAAATCTGCAAAATCACTTGAAGTATTTTTTTATGCAGATAATGATAAAAAACTGAAAAGCTCAATTCTCACTGCGTCAAATCTAATGAATGCAGTTTATTTCACCAGAAACTTACAAAATGAACCATCAAACGAACTTACTCCTGAAGTGCTTGCCAAAAGAATTTCGAATGAAGTTAAAAAATTTGGTATTAAAGTAACAGTTCTTAATGATAAAGAAATTGAGAATAAAAAGATGGGTGGACTTTCTGCTGTTGGTAAAGGGAGTGTAAATAAACCGAGATTCATAATTTTAGAATACAAACCAGTTATCAAGTCAGCAAAAAATAAAAAGTCAAAAGTCAAAACTGTTGCTTTAGTTGGTAAAGGAATGACATTCGATTCAGGTGGAATATCACTTAAGCCCGCAAAATCAATGGGTGAAATGAAAAATGATATGGCAGGTGCGTCGGTGGTTGCAGGTACTTTAATCGCAGCTGCGAAGAATAGATTACCGATTCATATTTATGGATTGATTCCTGCTGCCGAGAATATGCCTTCTGGTAATGCTTTTAAACCAGGTGATATTATTCGGACTGCTTCCTGCAAAACTATAGAGATTGATGATACCGATGCAGAAGGAAGATTAATTCTGGCTGATGCACTTGAGTATGCATCTAAATTAAAACCAAATCAGATTATTGATCTTGCCACATTAACAGGAGCTTGTGTTGTAGCTCTCGGTGAATTTGTAGCAGGACTTTTTACTAAAAACGATGACCTTGCTGAAAAGATTTACAATTCCGGTTTGAAAACTTTTGATCGTGTCTGGCGATTGCCTTTGTGGGATGATTATCATAGACTAAATGAAAGTTCTATCGCTGATGTTAAAAATCTTGGTGGCAGATGGGGAGGGGCAATATCCGCAGCAAAATTTTTAGAAAATTTTGTTGATAAGAAAATTCCCTGGGCACATCTTGATATTGCCGGACCTTCAATTCATAATGATTCACGACATTATACAAAAAAATATATGACTGGTTTTGGTGTGAGGTTGCTTTTTGATTATCTGAAAAATGTTCAGTGATTTTTTATCTGACCATCTTTTATCTCAAAAATCTTGTCTGCTAATTTCATCAGTTCAGGATTATGAGTAACGATTACAAATGTTTTATTAAACTCATCTCTTAATCTGATTATCAGTTTGTGAAGTGATTCACTGTTCTGTGAATCTAGATTACCTGTCGGTTCATCTGCGAAAATTATTTTGGGATTATTAATTAAAGCTCTTGCAACTGCTACTCTCTGCTGTTCACCACCAGATAATTCGGCCGGCTTGTGATTCTTCCTGCTTTCCAATCCTACCAGATTAATAAACTCATCTGCCTTTTTTAATGAATCTTTCAATTTTGAACCTCCGGCTAACATTGGAATGCAAACATTTTCCAACGCTGTGAATTCAGGCAAAAGATGATGAAACTGAAAAACAAAACCGATATTTTGATTTCTGAAATAAGCAAGTTTTTCATCAGAGTAATTGAAAATATTTTCAGATTCAAAGAATACTTCACCGCTATCCGGTCTGTCTAATCCACTAAGTATATGAAGCAATGTTGATTTACCTGCACCTGAAGCACCAACTATCACTGAAATTTTATTTTCTTCAATACCCAATGAAATATTTTTCAGAACTTCGAGCTTAACTTTTTTATTACTCACATACGATTTTAAGATATTCTTTGCCTCTAAAATAAAATTCATTTTCATTCCCATTTAATTGATTGTAATGGATCAACTTTCGATGCTCTTCTGGCAGGGAAGAGTGCTGCAAGAAATGTAAGAAACATTGACGCTCCAGTTACATAAAAGAAATCCGGAAGTCTGACCTCTAATGGCAAACTATCAATTTTGTACATTGTCGGATCAAGCGGATAAATATTGTATTCAAGCTGAAGCCAGCAAACAAAGTAACCTAACAATGCTCCGAAAAATGTTCCGAAGAGCCCGATTAAAATTCCTTCATTCAGAAAAATTTTCAGGATGGATTTTTCAGTGGCACCAAATGATTTAAGTACTCCTATATCTCTTTTCTTTTCAAGTACAGACATTGAAAGAGAACCCAGAATGTTGAATGAAGCCACTGCAATTATCAGTGAAAGAAGAATGTATGCAACCCATCTTTCTATTTTCATCACGGAATATAATTCTTTATGAAAATCATACCAGGTATTTACTTCAGCTAAATTATCATCGAATTCTTTTTCGAGCTCTTGTTTCATCTTCTCAGATTTTTCAGTGTCAAAAAGTTTTAATTCATAACCTTCATAAGACTTACGAAATCCCAGAAGCGATTGTCCGATAGAAATATCTGCAAGGGCTAGAGATTCATCATACTCATTATTCTGTGAACTGAAAATTCCTGCAACAATAAATTTTCTGACATTTGGTATTGATGTTTGAATAATTACCTGCTCAATGTTTGATGGTGAAATTATTGTGAGTGTGTCACCGGTAGTTGCTTCCAGTTTATCAGCTAATCTGATTCCCAGATAAATTTTATCAGTCGCATCAGTAAGCGATTCATTTTTGCTGAAATAATATACATTCTGCAGGTTGTAAAGTGAATCAATACGATGTAAATCAATTGCCCGCAAATTGACTATTTCATTTCTGCCCCGATTGACAGCTAAAACTTTGCCTGATACATAAGGTGAGAACGATTTAATTTCTTTGAAACTAAAAAGATGTTTTTCTATTTCTTCATGAATTAATTCATTTGATTCTTGTTTAAAAGTAATTCGCAAATCCGGATCTAAACTTCTAAGGTATTGCGTTACAAGACTTCCAAAACCATTAAATACAGAAAGAACTACAATTAAAGCTGCAACCCCGATAGTTACTCCCAGAACAGAAAGAAGTGAAATAATTGTAATAAAGTTCAGCCTGTGACGGGAAATCACATATCGTTTTGCTATAAATTTCTCAAAATCCATCAGTCAAACCTCAGCGCTTTAATGGGACTTATCTTTGAAGAAATAAAACTGGGAATCAATGAAGCAACGAAAGATAAAAATAAAGTTAAAACTGAAACCAAAAGAAAAATCTCAGGTGAGAAATCAAAAGGAACTTTAGTTACAAAATAGACACTTGCAGGCACTTTTATTATATCAAATCTTGTTTGAATTTCTATCAGCAGTAATGCTAATAAATTACCTGCAACTACACCAATGAATGCTAAATAAATTCCCTGAAGAAGAAAAATCTGAATTATTTGTTTTCGTTTTGTACCAAAAGATCTCAGAATGCCGATTGAACTGGTTCGCTCAATCACCATCAACAATAAAGTACCGACGATGTTGAAAACAGCAACAATTATTATCAATCCAAGAATTAATGGAATTGGTTTTTTCTGGAGAGAAATCCAGGTGAAAATATTTTTATGAATATCGAAGACACTTCGGGCATAATAAGGATATCTTAGTGCCTTTCTGATTTCGAGAGTTAAACTATCTGCTTTAGAAATATCGTTCAGTTTTATATCTATTCCGTTTATCTCTCCGGGCATTGAAAATAAATTTTGTGCGGAATTCAAATCAGTAAAACCTAAGGAAGCATCATATTCAGCAATGCCACTTTCAAAAATTCCGGTAATTAAAAATTTTTCAATGTTTGGCGGATTTTCAGGTGATGGCAGCTCGTTATGCTGCAGCGCAAAAAGAGTTACTTTATCTCCAACTTTAATAAGAAGTTTATTGGCAAGAGTTTTACCTATAATCAAATTGTTTGGATTGCTGAAATCCAGTTTACCTTCAATAATATTCTCACGAACCTTAACCAGGTAACCTTCACTATTGACACCTTTAATTGTTATGCCATCCTTTCTTTTTCCGGAACTAATGAGAGCCAGATTTGTCAGATAAGGTGAAACATAGTCCAGATATACGCCACTGATTTTTTTAATGTCTTTCAATGCTATTTCACTTTCCGGAAGTTGGGAAGTGAAACTGAAAACTTTAATATGAGAATCAATTTCTGTTAATTTTTTAATTAAAGTTTTTTCGAATCCTGAAATAACACTGATTGCAATTATTAATGTTGCAACTCCAAGTACAATTCCACTGATTGCAATGGTGGAGATCAAGTTAAGAAATCGGGAATCTCTATTTGATTTAATGTATTTCCTGAATATGAAAAAAGAAAAACTCATTGAATTTTAAATTTTTGTTCAAAATTAACGAAATGATTGATAGGATTAAAAAATTCCTTTGATGAATGATGATAGTGATTTATTACCATGCGAATTAATTGTTTTTTTTGGATAGTTAATATATATTTTGCTCTCAATTTTTTAAGATTTCGAACAATTACAGTTCAATTATAACTAAAATTTGTAATAGTCACTTGTGTTCTTTTAATATTGAAAAAGATTTTGAAAACTGCCTGATGGCAGATAGAATCGGGGCGTAGCGCAGCCCGGTTAGCGCGCCTGCCTTGGGAGCAGGAGGTCGCAGGTTCGAATCCCGCCGCCCCGACTCAGCTTAATTTTTAAGCGCCCGTAGCTCAACAGGATAGAGCATCAGCCTTCTAAGCTGAGGGTTAGTGGTTCGAGTCCACTCGGGCGTACAAAGATTAGCCCGTTGTTGTTTTTAGTTCTTTAAATTTTTGAAATGGTGAGTATAGCTCAGTTGGTCAGAGCACCAGGTTGTGGCCCTGGGGGTCGTGGGTTCAAGTCCCACTACTCACCCATTGAAACTATATTTACAAAATTTTAGTTTTGTACTGAAAGGCCCCATCGTCTAGTGGTTAGGACATCGCCCTTTCACGGCGGTAACAGGGGTTCAAATCCCCTTGGGGTCACAAATAATCCCGAAGAATAGCTCTTCGGGATTTTTTTGTTTAAATGAATGCTATTCTTATATCAGGTACGATAACGAAATTTTTTAAATTGATTGCGGGTAATTAAACCTTGAAATTAGTTCAGGTTGCTAAATGTTGAAGAATTAAGTTTCATCAAAACTCCGAAACAAATTCTGATTGATAAAAATGAAGGAATCGAATTAAGAAAAATTCAATCGGATTATTTAACTAAATATAATTTTCAATTGGAATCTACAAACCAATTATTTCATTGCTTATTTCTTTCAAAAACTACCCGGAATTCATTTCTAAATAACAAAAATTCAAAAGTGCTTATTTAGTTTTTTCACATTCTTTTTTGTGTTAGTTTTATAATATCAAAAGAGAGAGTTTAACATGAAAACTAAATTTTTAACTGCCTCTCTGATATTGATCTTCTCCTTCCGGATTCTTCCCCAATCCAATTTCAATATGGAGGCGTATCGTCAGTTTCTTCAATCTCACCAGAATTTAACATCTGAGCAATTATTAGGTATGTATCCTGCGGGTACTTTTCTATCAAATATAAATACTAATTTTAATGATGCGCGATTTTTTGCTCAGATAGATTCATTTTATTCATTGACCGATTTTGAGAAGCAACTAATTACTCAGCACGGATTTATGGTTAGTGAAAGATTAAAGAAAATTTCATTTGGACAAGCTCTGCTGGAAATTTTTCATCAGGATTTACCTGTATATGTTTCCGTTGATGCAATTCTTCATGCTTTTCACATCTCTTATGACAGAATTCTGATGGATGTTGAGTTGGGAATTCTCAATGAGAAATTAAAACAGCTTTTATTGAATTTACACTCAAAACAAAATTTGCTTTATGGAATCTATGGCTCTAATCCTCAAATGTTGACTATGCTTAAAGATGTTGATGTTTATCTAACCGTTCCGTTAAAATTATTGGGATTAAATACATCACCATATTATCAGGATAATCTGAGTTTTATAAATCAAATCATTAACTATATCAATACAGAATTACCATCCGAGATTCCTTTATTCTCTTATTCTTCAAAAATAATTGATTGGAGTCAGTTTAAACCAAGAGGTCATTACACAAGTCAGGAGTATCCTCAACTGGCTAAATACTTCAAAGCAATGATTTGGCTTGGAAGGATTGAATTATATCTTATTGCTCCTCAGGCACTAAGTGGCACAGGTGAAGAATCAACATTTGCAGATTTACAAAGACAAATTATTGATGCATTCCTTATAAAAGAATTATTTAGTCTGGCAAATGCTTACGATCAATATAATGAGATTGAAAATACAATCAGAATTTTTGTTGGTGATCAGGATAATGTCACTTTAGATAATCTTCAATTTTTGAAAAATGCAATAGGTTTAACAAGTGCTTCACAACTACTTGATTCTCTTAAAGTAGTGGAGTTTCAGGATACATTAAGAAATCAATCATTTGCATATCAACTCATTTTATCACAGATTCTGTTTAATAATCCAATGCAGCCCGACTCAATCGTTCCTGCTTCGGCATTTCTTTTATTCGGGCAAAGATTTGTTATTGATTCTTATATAACTGCATCCGTTGTTTTCGATAGAATAAAGTATCAAGGTCAGAATGTTTGCAGGTTATTTCCATCGACTCTTGATGTATTATTCGCTCTTGGCAATGATGCTTCTGCTCAGTTGCTGCTGAATGAATTACAGCAATATCATTACTCAACTAATCTTGCTGCATTAAGGTATTTGATAGAATCTTACGATGAAGAATTCTGGACAGCAAATTTTCATTCTAACTGGTTGAACATCATCAGACAGTTAAATCCACTTGATGACAGAAACAGTTTACCACAATACATGCAAACCGCAGCATTCTGGCAGAAGATGATGAATTCACAATTATCATCCTGGACGCAGTTGAGGCACGATCATCTATTATATGCAAAGCAATCATATACCGGTGGAACAGTTTGCTCTTTCCCTTATTCTTATGTTGAACCTTTCCCTGAATTTTATCAGGCGCTGAAACATTTTTCCATCAATGCAAAAAATAAAATTCAAAATCTTAACTTCTCTGATCCATATAGAAAGTCTGTTATAATTTTATATCTTGACCATCTTAATGGTGTATCTGATACTCTGATGACAATTTCTCAAAAAGAATTAAATGGAGAAATGTTCACCTCGCAGGAAATAAATTTTCTTCAAAGAATGATTTATCAGACAGGTAATACCAGCGGTCCTGATTTCGATGGCTGGTATCCGAATCTGTTTTACAGAGATGATGAATTCCCCGGCACTCAGAGCAGTCATAAAGGATTGATGGATGCTGATTATATTGTTGCTGATATTCATACAACTCCAACAGATTGCAACGGTGTTTTCACTGGTTGGATTACTCACGCTGGAATTGGACCAGTTAACATAGGTGTGTTCGTAATTCCCTGGGTTGATAGTGAACTTACTGCATTTGCCGGTCCAATGTTAAGCTACTACGAATACAGAACTGAAGACTTTCTGCGTCTTACTGATGAAGAATGGTCAGCAATTCATTTAAATCTTGCGTTAAGACCTGACTGGGTTAATCTATATCTTGCAGACTCAACCGGGAATTCAAGAGGACCTGGTTCAACATTACTGACAAGTGTAAAATTTGATAATGAAGAATTTGATCCTGTTAGCTATGAAATTAAAGTGGTTAATTATCCAAATCCATTTAACAGTTCAACTCTTATTGCTTTTAATGTGCCGTTCAATCTCTCGAATAAAAATGTAAGTCTGAAAATATTTGATATCAATGGTAATCAGATCTCAAAATTAGTTGATCAACCTTTAGCTTCCGGAAATTACATTTACCGCTGGGAAGGGAAAGATATTGCAGGAAACTCTCTGGCGAGCGGCGTTTATTTTTACAATCTCTCTATTGCTGACAAATCAAAAACAGGTAAGATGATTTTAATCAAATAAGGAGTAAGTATTATTAAATAAAACCACCACAACACACAGGAGGGAAAAATGAAAAAATTATTTTTCTCAGCAATAACTTTTGTTATTGTCTTTGCATACCTAACTGAAGCACAAACCTGGGTTCGGAAAAATGAAGGTTATGGTTTCTGGTCAATCGAAAAAGATTTTGCAGGTAATATTTATGCAGGAACCACAGGTACTGCCAGAGGTATTTTCAAGTCAACTGATGGAGGAGAAACCTGGACAAATGTTTATTCAACAGGTGCTTCTAATTATCTGGATATTGCCTTTGATCAATTAAATAATGTTTATGTTGCTAATAGCACAAACGGATTAATCATCTCAACTGATGGTGGAAATAACTTCACTACAATTCCTGTCAGCACTTTTGGCGGCAATGCAGTTAATACGGTTGCTTGCGGTCTAAATGGTTTAGTATTAGTTGGGGTAACTTCCGGTGGTGTTTATCGAAGCACTGATTATGGTGCAACCTTCACTCAAACTTTACCTGGATATTCAATTGTTAGTCTTGAGTTTGATAAGTTACATCCGAACAGAGTTTATGCCGGTTCTTCCTCAACGAATTTAAATGGCTTTTTTATTTCATCAGATGGAGGACTAACTTTTACAGGTCCATCTAACAGTGTTAATGTTTGGGAAATAATCCAGAAACAGGATGGAACTTTATACACAGTAACAACAACAACCGGATATCCGGTTGATATGTCAACCAATCTCGGGCTGACCTGGACAACTGTTGGAAATACACCTGCTGCAATAAGAGGTGCCTGTCTTGATTTAATTGAAGACATTTATGCTGCCGGAAATGGTGGAGTTTACAAATCTACAAATGGTGGGGCAACATTCGTTAATTTTAATCTTACATTCTCATCCAATAAAATCATTTCTTTTGAGAACAAGATTCTCGTTGCTGTTTCTGGAACTACAAATGGCGGAGTTTACATTTATACGGATGAAAACATTCCTGTTGAGCTGAGCTCATTTTCTGCCACAACAATTGATGGAAAAGTTTTACTTTATTGGAGCACTGCAACAGAAACAAACAACTTCGGTTTTGAAATTCAGAGAATGTACTTAGTTGATGATGAAAATTTATCGTGGATGAAAATCGGATTTGTAAATGGAAATGGTACAACTACAGAACCCCAAAATTATTCTTTTATAGATGAAAATCTAATTAATGGAACATATAAATACCGATTAAAGCAAATTGATTTGGATGGAGCAATCACATATTCCAACGAAGTAGTGGTTAATTTAAATTTTGTACCTGAAAAAATTTATTTGCACCAAAATTATCCCAACCCATTTAATCCAAATACAACGATTCAATTTGAATTATCGGAACGAAGTTATGTTATATTGAAAATATATGATTTATTGGGTACTGAGATAAAAACATTAGTAAATGATGAACTAAGTGCAGGAGCTTATAAAATAAACTTTGACGGAAGTAAACTCAGCAGCGCTGTTTATCTGTATAAATTAACAACCGAAAAAAATAGTCAAATCAGAAAGATGATTTTGGTAAAATAAGTGGAGAGAGATTTATGAAATCAAGAGTAAGAGTAAGAGCAAGAATAATATTGCTTTTAATTCAATTATTAATTTTTAATTATTCATTGATAATTGAAACAGAGGCTACTGTAAGATATGTAAGCAAAACCGGCAGCAGCACACCACCATACACAAGCTGGGCAACCGCAGCAGACAGCATACAGAAGTGTATTGATATCTGTGAATACGGAGATACAATATATGTTGCAAATGGAGTTTATAAGGAAAAAATTATAATGATACCGGGTTTGACATTAATTGGTTTTGGAATGGATAGCTGTATAATAGATACAAGACATTTTCAGGCAGATCCCGATTTTCATTCAATAAAAGTTAATGACAACTCAATTATTGAGGGATTTTCCATTTTTTGTAAAACGGATCAATGGGGAACAGGAATTTTTTCATTAGGAAATAATATTATAAGAAATAATAAGATTGAGCAAGCAAGCTTAGGTATCGATGTTTTTACCAGCGGTTATAATTTAATAGAAAATAATTACATAATTAAAGTTGATAAAGGAGTAAACAGCTCATTTACTAATTCACTTATATCAAACAATATTATTATCAATCCTTTCTCTTCAGGTTTTTGGGCAGGATTAAATTCAAGATGTAAATATTATAATAATATTGTATTATATCCTGTTTATGATGGCTTCTGGTCGGGACAATCATATAAGTCATCCTTAAAGAATAATCTTTTTATTTTCAAGGTCATTCCGGGTAGATATAGTCAAAATACAGCAATAGGAGCATTCAGTGGAGATACAGTAATCAATAATGTAGTTATTGGACGCTGGTACGAAGGCTATAGCGGGTCAGGGAGTGTAATTAAAAATAATCATATAGAAGGAACACAGAGAGCTGCATTTTATTACACTTATGGTCCACCACTTGTTTTTCAGTATAATAATTTATGGAGGAATGAAATCAACTACATAAATTTTACAGGGGATAGTACTAACATATATAAAGACCCAATGTTTGTGCTGTCAGATAGTCTTGACTATCGTCTTCAGATGTACTCACCACTAATAGATGCAGGCGACCCAGATATCTTAGACCTTGACGGAACAAGAAGTGATATAGGACTATATGGAGGACCTTTCGGAAGGAGGTATATTTATCAGGATTTACCACCAAGAGCACCTGTAAATCTCACAGCAGTGGTTGATACAGCAAAAATAATACTCCGCTGGAACAGAAACACAGAAGCAGATACATCACATTATAAGATTTATCGCTCACTTACTGCCAACTTCACAGCAGATTCAACGACACTGATAGCAGCAACAACAGATACATTTTATATAGATATACTCCGGCAGGAATATGAGAGGATGTATTATAAGGTTAGTTGTGTTGATAAACAGGGCAATGAGTCCGAGCCGTCTGAAGAAGCAGCGATATTGTTTTCAACAATCAAAGACTATCCGATAACAATAAATGACTACAAACTATATCAGAACTACCCAAATCCGTTCAATCCACAGACGAAGATATCCTACAGATTGAAAGAAGGCGGATATGTGAAGCTGTATGTATATAACATAAAGGGCGAAATAATAGATATACTCGTAAATCAATATCAGGAAGGAGGATATTATGAAGTAGAGTTTAATATAGACAATAAGAATCAGTCAGTTGGAGAAGGAGAAGATCCATTAGCCAGCGGAATATACATCTACCAGATAATGGTAAGGAGCAAAGGGGAGATACCTGTATTTACGGATTCAAAGAAGATGTTATATATCAAATAACAAAAAAAGAACAAACCAATGGGAGAAATAAAGATGAGCACTAAATTCTATTCCTTGCTCTTTATTGTCTGTTTATCAGTTATAACCTACGGACAGCAGGAAGATTTTTTAAGGGGAGTATTTATACATTCGGGGAGTGGAGAAATAACACTGTATGGTAATTATGACCAAGTAGAATCATTGGGAGTAAATTCAGTTCATCAGAATGTTGTTAAGGATGTAGTGAGATTAGGACAAATAAATAATTTCCAGCAGTTAAGCAGATTTGATTACATATATGCTTCAAATGATTCGGGGACAGGAAGTTCAGAATGTGATTGGTGTAACGCAGAGCCGGAAAACATTGATTGGATAAGTTACTTAACACAAGCAAAGTATATGAAATGGGAAGCTGAAGGAGATGAAATGTTTACAGGAAGTGTTGGTATAAAGCATCAGGGTGGACAATATTATCAGGAAACTGATGGTACTAAGGGATGGAGAACTTACAATAACAGTCCCTGGGATAGGATTATTTATGGTCCGGGTTATTGGCAGTATCCCCGATATACTTATACAAATCCCGGATGGAATCCAACCTCAATAAACTACAAAGCAGTATTCAGAATGAAAATAGACTATCCATCAACAGAAGCTCTGGAAGTCTGTCAGATAATGGTAGTGATGCGAAATCCAGCCAAAGGTATATCAGATACCATATTAGCTTCACTTACTCTTACCACAAACGATCTTGATGTTTATTATAAAGATTTTGTATTGAGATATGACTATAAAAATTATATAGAGCTTGGTGAAGGAGAACATACAGGTAAAATATATCCATCAACAATAAGCAGACC
>FWPU01008707.1_pt1 | contig 16888 bp, 12 predicted proteins | sample 2228361 | NCBI WGS metagenome assembly FWPU01 (sample SAMEA103939777, study PRJEB20133) | metagenome
GCTGCTGGAGCAAGTTCCAGCCGAGCGCGGCCAGCTCCGCTGCATAGGCAGGCGAATCGGCCCCGGCTCGCTCGCAAACCACCGCCAGCCACTTGCGCCGCCACACTTCGGCCTGGGCGAACTGCTGGGCCTGCTCAAAGCCCCTGATCGTGTTGTGGATGATACGGCCGGCGTCCTGGTGCTGGAAGCGCCGTTTTTCGATGCCCGCTGCCACTTGCTCCAAGAGCGCCAGGGCCTTCTCAAGCTGCCCGGCCGCCTGGTACGCCACCGCGAGGTTGTTGCGGCTGGTGAGGGTATAGGGGTGGTCGTGCCCCAGCGTCGCCTCACGTGCCTCGAGCGTCTCCTCCAAGAGCGGCAGGGCTTTCTCGAGCTGACCGGCATCTTGGTACGCACCGGTTATTAGCGCTTGCGGGCTTGCAGTACGGGGTCCGACTTGAGCGGCAGGCTAACGGGCCGGCCTGTCTCGGCACTCTTGTAGATGGCCAAGATGATCTCCACGGAGCGCCGCCCCTCGTGGCCATCGATGGCCGGCGGCAAGTCTCGGCGAATGGCGCGCAGCATGTCTTCAAACAGCATGCGGTGGCCATGGTGGCCGATGGCCGTTGGGTCGCCGGCGCCCCCTCCACCGCTGCGGCGCCGGCTCATCGCCTCGTGCACCGCACGATCGCGCGGCTTTGGCTTGGCAAACTGCCAGAACACAATGTCTTCTTCTTCCATGACCGCAGACCCCGCGCTGCCATGTAGCTCGATCCGCTTCAAATGTCCGGGGTAAGAAGCCGTCGTAGCCTCGATGGTGCCCAAGGCACCGTTGGCAAACTGCACCGTTGCCACGGCTGTGTCTTCCACCGCAATTCGCTCATGGGCCAACAGCGCGGTGCGTGCGCTCACTTCTGCCACCGGCCCCGCCAGCCAGGCGAGCAGGTCGACGCTGTGGATGGCCTGGTTCATCAATGCCCCGCCGCCATCGAGCTGCCAGGTGCCGCGCCAGGCGCCCGAATCGTAGTAGGCTTGTGAGCGATACCACTTCACGTAGGCATCGGCCAGGGTCAGGCGGCCGAAACGGCCGGCCTCCACGGCACGCTTCAGCTCCATGCTGGAGCCGTGAAAGCGCGATGGGAAGATCGTTGCCAGCTTCACGCCGGCCTGCTCGCACGCGCGAATGATCGCGTCGCACCGCTTGAGCGTTATCTCCAGCGGCTTCTCCACAATCACGTGCTTGCCTGCTCGCGCCGCCGCCACGGCCGGCTCCAGGTGCGCTCCGCTCGGTGTGCCAATGGTGACCACGTGCACCTGCGCGTCGGCCAGCATATCTTCCAACCGCTCATACGCGCGGCAGCCAAACTCGTCTGCCAGCTTCTGCGCCGCAGGTGGCACCGCATCGTAACACGCTGCTAGGTATGCTCCCCGTATCTCTGCAATCGCCCGGGCATGAAACCGAGAGATCATCCCGCAGCCGATAATCCCGAACCCAACCGCCATGGTGCTTCGCCTCGCTAACACGTGTGCCTTGTAAAAGGCGGATTATAGAGCAAGCACTGCACGGCAAAAGCCATGAACCTGCCGAGAACGCCGCACTTGGCGGCTCGTTGTCTCTGGCCGACCGCACAATTCGAGCGCTCAGAAACTCCCGTGCGGCGGCTGTTGGAGTAGCGGCGTGCCGCACCGGCCGCACCTTCGGGCACGCGTCCCTTGGGCGAGGCGAGCACAGCGGTCTTGGCAAGCGCAATGGCCCAGCTCAAAAACGGCATCACGTCCTTACCGCGGACGAACCTGGCTGGGCAATCGCCCGCGTGGCATCAGGCTCAGGTCAACAGTGCCGTCACGGCCTTCCCCTCGGCCAGCTTGAAGGGGCGGCCGGCGAGGTCGTGCAGCTCGGTGGCTGGATCGATACCTAGCAGCGTGAAGATCGTTGCCGCCAGGTCCCCCGGAGAAACGGGGTCACGCGCAGGGTAGGCACCAAGGGCATCGCTCGCACCATGAATGTATCCGCCGCGGATGCCCCCGCCTGCCAAGAGTACAGAGTAGCAATCTGGCCAGTGGTCTCGACCGGCGCCCTTGTTGATCTTGGGCGTGCGGCCGAACTCGCCCAGGGCCACCACGAGGGTCGTGTCGAGCAGGCCGCGTTCGTCCAGGTCTGAGATCAGGGCAGCCAGGGCCCGGTCGCACGGAGGAAGCAGGTAGTCTCGATGTTGCTTGAAGTTCTCGTTGTGTGCATCCCAGTTCTGGCCTTGCTGGCGGTAGTCGTACACGTTGACGAATGGCACCCCCGCCTCAACCAGCCTGCGCGCCAGCAGCAAGTTTTGGCCGCGAAGCCGCAGCCCCTCTGCAAGGTGGGCGCCATTCATAATCTTGGGATCGGCGTCGGCACCCTCGGCCGGTTCCCCCCAGCCGTAGCGGCTGCGCACGGAATCGGGTTCATCTTCGATCCGCAGTGCGCGCTGCACCTGGGCGGTTGATAGCAGGTCGAGCGCCTTGGCGTAGTACTCCTGCCAGCGACGCTCGCCTTCAGAACGCAAGCTGGCCGCCAGTCGCGCGGCTGACAGCAGCCGCATCCGCTCCCGAATACGCTCTACGGTGAGTCCGTCGGGGAGCTGAAGCTGCTCGGCCCGGTAGCTGTAGCGTTGTGGATCGCCGGCGATCACGAGGGGGTTGTATGCGGGCCCCAGCATGCCGCCCGTCTGGCAGGGGACGGGCACGACATTTCGCATCACATAGGGCAGGGCCGCGTGGGGAACGGGCAGCCCCCGCTCGCGCACCACGTAGCTGTATGCAGCACCGAGCGAGGGATAGAGCGTGGCCTCGTCTGGCGGAGAGAAGTTCTCTCCGTCGCCGCGGGCGGGCGGACGGCCTGTAAGCGTCTGCACGCAGGCGGCATCGTGCAGCCGCATCTGATGGTGCATGCTGCGGATGATGCACACTTTGTGCATGAGCTGAGCAAGCCGAGGCAGGTGTTCGCAGACCTGCACGCCCGGCACGCTGGTCGAAATGGGCCGGAACTCGCCGCGGATCTCGGCCGGTGCGTCCGGCTTGGGATCAAACGTGTCCAGGTGGCTGGGTCCGCCATAGTAGAAGATCATGATGCAGGCCCTTGCGCGCTGGGCCGGACTGGCCGCAGCGGCCGTACGGTCACGTGCCGCCAGCACCGTAGGCAGACAAAGCCCTAGGCAAGCCTGGCCGGCCAAGCGGCCCAGAAAGGCACGGCGCGTAAGACCGGCCGATGTGAGATCGGGGGGGCGGGGCATCATGGCAGGCTCCTGATGCTGTACGTTCGGCGGGCGGAGTCAGTATACCCGGGGCGAGCGAGTGCTCCAAGCGGACGCAACGGGACGGTGCAGCCGAGCGGGCTGGTACAGCCGAAGCCTGTGCCGCACCGGGTTACCGCTTCGGCCCGAATCCCCCTCGAAACGCGGCTGGTGTGCGTGCTACAATGCATCCGCGACGGATGCGAGGTTGCAATTCCCTGCCGGGCGGTTGCCATGGATGGTTGGACAAGCGCGCTGCTAGCCATATCGGCCTATGCGGCCGTAAGTGTGTTGGTGCGATGGATGATCGCGTGGCATGCACAGGCCGCGGAGCGATACCGGGCGCAGCTCACCCAAGCTGCTTCGCGCACGGCGGGAAACGACACTAGTACGGCGGAGCGAGCTGCACGCTGAACATGCCCAGGCGTTTGTACATCGAAACGGTCGGCTGCCAGATGAATGTGCTCGATAGCGAGCTGGTGGCAGCCAGCCTGCGCCGGCAGGGCTACGAGCTGGTACATTCTCCGCAGGAGGCCGACACGATCTTGTTCAACACGTGCAGCGTCCGCCAGCACGCGGAGGACAAGATCTACAGTGCCTTGGGCCGGCTGAAGCACGCCAAGGAGCGCCACCCCGAAAAGATCATCGGCGTGCTGGGTTGCATGGCGCAGAAGGACCAGGAGCTGGTGTTCCGCCGTGCCCCGTACGTCGATCTCGTGGTAGGCCCGGGGCAGTTGCACCAGATACCGCGGTTGTTGGCAGAGATCGCCGCCGGCAGCGGTCCGCGGATGGAGGTCAGTCTCGACCGCCGCGCTGGCAGCCGCAGCGAGGTGGAACAGAGCTTCGAGAGCTACGACCCGCTCCGCGAGCCGGCCCTGCGCACCAATGCGCACCAGGCCTACGTGCGCGTGATGATGGGATGCGACAAGTTCTGCACCTACTGCATCGTGCCGCAGGTGCGCGGCCCGGAGCAGAGCCGGCCTCCCTCGGAAATCGAGGCCGAAGCACGCCGCCTGGTTGCCGAAGGTTGCGTGGAGATCACGCTGCTGGGACAGACCGTCAACAGCTACAAGTATCGAGAAGGAGAGCGGACCGTCCGCCTCTCGGACCTGCTCTACCGCCTGCACGACCTGGAGGGCCTGGCACGCCTGAAGTTCGTGACCAACTTTCCTAACGATATGACAGACGACCTGCTGGCCGCCGTGCGCGACCTGCCCAAGGTGGCCCGCTACCTGCACGTGCCCGCGCAGAGCGGCAGCAATCGCGTGCTCGCACGCATGAAACGGTTGTATACCGTCGAGCGGTACTTGGAAATGCTCGACCGCATCCACGGCACTGTGCCTAGCGCGGGCGTCACCAGCGACTTTATCGTCGGCTTTTCTGGCGAGACCGACGAGGACTTCGCAGCCACGGTAGACCTTGTGCGGCGTGCCCGCTTCAAGAACAGCTTCATCTTCAAGTACAGCCCGCGTCCGGGAACCAAGGGCTACGAACTCTATCCCGACGATGTGCCCGACGAGGTCAAACGCCGCCGCAACAACGAGTTGCTGCACGTGCAAGCCGAAATCAGCCATGCCGATAATCAGCCGTTCGTGGGCCGCGTGGTCGAAATCCTGGTGGAGGGGCCGAGCAAGGTGCAGCAGAAGCAAGTCCGCCGCCATGGCTCGGCCGGTGAAGATGGCGTCTCTGGCGAGGAAGGCTCTGCCGGTTCGGCGAGTTTCTCCGGGCTGGATCGTGCCTTGGGCGCGGCCGGCGAGCCGCCCTCCGGAATGTTGCAGCTTGCAGGCCGCACGACGTGCGACCGCATTGTGGTGTTCGAGGGCGAACCGGCACTCATCGGCCGCATGGTGAACGTAGTTGTGTACGAGGCGACGGCGTTCACGCTGTTTGGTGCACTTGCGCGTTCGCATGCTGTGCCAGAAGTGTATGCGCTCTAGGCAGCTTCCCCCGATCCGCCGCTTGTCATGGGGGGCGAGCGCATGCCCAGCGCGGCCGCACTCGCAGCCCGGGCGGCCGAGCAGGATCGGCTCGGTACGCGGCTGCTTCGCCAACGGCTGTGTGGCTCTACCCTGCAGGATCCCTGGGAAGCGGATCAGGTCCTGGTCCCCACGCGCGAGCCATCGGTTCTCGCAGCGCTCGAGCTGCGCATTCACCCTCCTGGTCGCCCGCTCGCGCGAGCAGCCGTGCTGTGCGGCAGATGCGCCACCACGCTGAGGTCCCCCATGGCGCGGCCCATGCATACTGAGGAACTGCGTGCGTTTCTCGACGAACCGCAGCGGGCCGCGGCGTGGCTGGCGCATTGGGGGCTGGCGGATCCTTCTCGGGGCCATGCCAATCTGGTGGGGATGGCCGTGGCCGGCATCACGCTCGATCTGCTGGGGGTGATCTGCGGGCATCTGAGCGAGATTCTGCCTCGTTGCAGCGATCCGGACATGGCGCTCAACAACCTGGAGCGTTTTGTCCGCGCGGCGCGCAGCCCGCTGGCACTGGGATCGCTGTTCGAACGCGACCCCGAATCGTTGGCCATCTTGGTGCAGATCTTCTCCACCAGCCAACATCTTAGCGACCTCTTGATCCTCGACCCGGAGGCGTACGACCTGCTGAGACTGACCGAGGGCCAGCCCGTGAATCGAGACGTGCTGGTCGAGGAGCTTGCCGCTGAAACCGCCGCACTGGCGGACGAGACTGCCGTCATGGCTGCCCTGCGCCGGTACAAGCGGCGAGAAACCCTGCGTATCTGCTACGGAGATATCATCGGCAGCCAGCGGCTGGATGTGGTCGCGGCGCAGATCTCGTACCTGGCTGACGCCATCCTCGAATCGGCCGTGCGATTCGCACGGCGCAAGCTGGTCGAGCGGCGCGGCGAACCCCGCCGAGCGGACGGCCAGCCTGCACGCTTCGTGGTGCTGGCGCTGGGAAAGCTGGGCGGCGTAGAACTCAACTATTCCAGCGATATCGACCTCATCTTCCTCTACGAGTGCGAAGGCTCCACCGACGGCCCACGCCCTGTAAGCAACGCAGAGTTCTTCGACCGCCTGGCACGCGAGATCATCCGCCTGCTTACCGAGCCCACAGAACTGGGACAGCCCTACCGCATCGATCTGCGGCTGCGGCCAGAAGGCGAGCGCGGCCCGCTCGTCCACAGCCTGGAACAGGCCCTGCACTACTACGATGTGCTCGGCCGTACCTGGGAGCGGCAGGCGTACGTCAAGGCCCGTCCCGCGGCGGGAGACCTGAGCCTGGGGCGCGAGTTCTTGCACCAGCTCGAGCCGTGGATCTACCGCCGTTACCTGGGCCTGGCAGACATCACCGGTATCAAGGCCCTCAAGCGCCGCATCGAGCAGCGTGCCCTGCGAGAAGGGGGAGACATCCGCAATGTGAAAACGGGCCGGGGCGGATTGCGGGACGTGGAGTTCGTTATTCAATTCTTGCAGCTTCTCAATGGCGGGGATCTGCCAGAGGTTCGCACGGGCAACACGCTCGAGGCCATTGCGCGCCTGGAGCAGGTCGGGTGCCTGACGCACCAAGAACGCACCCTGCTGGAAGAGAATTACACCTTCTTGCGGCGGATCGAGCACCGCTTGCAGATCATGTTCGATTTGCAGACGCACTTGCTGCCCACCGACCCGGCAGAAATGCGCAAGCTTGCCCTCAGGCTGGGTTACCAAGATTCTCCCAAGCGCACGGCGCTGGCCGCTTTTGCAGCAGACCTGGAGACGAAGACCCGCCTCAACCGCACCATGCTCGACCACCTGCTGCACGACGCCTTCGGCGACGACGCGCAGACCGAGCCCGAGGTGGACCTGGTGCTCGACCCGGAGCCGCCCCCCCAGCGCATCGAAGAAATACTCGCCCGCCATCGCTTTCGAGACGTGCAGCAAGCCTACCGGAATCTGCTGGCCCTCTCGACAGAGCGCGTGCGGTTTCTCTCCACGCGCCGCTGCCGCCATTTTCTGGCGAGCATCGCCCCACGGCTGCTGCGGGCCATCGCGGCCACGCCGGATCCCGACTCGACGCTGGTCAACTTGGAGAAAGTGAGCGACTCGCTGGGGGGCAAGGGCGTGCTGTGGGAGCTGTTCAGCTTCAACCCCCCCTCGATGAACCTTTACGTGGAAATCTGCGCTAGCAGCCCCTTCTTATCGGGCTTGCTGGTGAGCAATCCAGGCATGATCGACGAGCTGATGGACAGCCTGGTGCTCAACAAGCTCCCCACATTGGACGATCTGCGTGCAACCCTGCACGAACTCATGCACGCCGCGGAGGACGTGGACCCCATTCTGCACGCCTTCAAGAATGGGCAGTTGCTGCGCGTCGGCGTGCGCGACGTGCTGGGGAAGGAGGACATTCAGGCGACCACAGGCGCGCTTTCAGACGTGGCCCAGGTTTGCCTGGAGGAGATTGCGGCTGCCGAGTTCACGCGGCTCGCATCGCGGTTGGGCACGCCCACCATGGAAGAAGGCCCGCGCGCAGGTGAGGTTAGCGGATGGGTCGTCTTGGCACTGGGCAAATTCGGCGGCCGCGAGATGAACTACCACAGCGACCTGGATCTCGTCTTCCTATACGAGGCCGATGGACGCACCCGGCATCCGGCGCGTGTGCGGCGCGCCGAGACCACCACCAACCAGCACTTTTTCAGCGAACTGGCCCAACGCATCATCCGCGTGGCCACGAGGCTAGGGCCGTACGGCCGCCTGTACGACATCGATATGCGGCTGCGTCCCACCGGCAAGAGTGGTGCACTCGCCACCCCTTTTGCCGAATTTCTGCGCTATTTCAGCGAGGGGCAGGGCCAGCTTTGGGAGCGGCAGGCCCTCTGCAAGGCTCGCCCGGTTGTGGGAGACCCGCACGCTCGCGCACTGGCCGAGCAGGTCGTCGCCCGCGCAGCATTCGACCATGCCTGGCACGGAAACGAGCCAGCCCTGCTGCGAGACATGCGCCGGCGCATCGAAGAGCACGCCGCCGCCGGAGACATCAAACGCGGCCCCGGCGGACTGGTCGACATCGAGTTCATCGTGCAACTCTACCAGCTTCGCCACGGCAAAGACGATCCCGCCATCCGCCACCCCGGCACCTTGCCCGCACTCGATGCACTCCACGCACGCGGCTACCTGAACAGTGCCGACTACGAACTGCTCTCCACCAATTACCGCTTCCTGCGCACCCTCGAAGGGCGGCTGCGGCTGATGAGCACCACCAGCCGAGATGCCCTCTCGGACGATCCCCTGGAAGGTGCCAGATTGGCCCGCGGCATGGGCTTCGCCGATGCCGACCAGCTCCTGGCAGAATGCCGCCGCTGCATGCAACGTACGCGCGAACGCTTCGACCTACTCTGCTCAGACGGACCTCCAAGCAAGACCGCGCCTCAGTAGACTCGCACAACGCACGAGTGTTCGGACACGGCAGCCATCGCTCGCTTTAGTGCGAACGCAACGCGCTGTCCTGGACCTGAAAGCGGTCTTGACCCAGCGGTAACGGATGCCAGGCATCATACGCCCCGGCCCATCGTGGATGCCAGCATATCTTGCGGGTACTCCACGCAGAGCACATCTCGAGGAGAGGACATCGGCTCGCACTATGTACTCCAAGCGCGCTTGCCGATCGACGACATGCGGCTTCCTCCGCTTAGCGTCGCAAGGGCACACGGTAGGATTGCACGCCGCTTCCGGAACAGACAGGGCATGTGAAGGAGTGGGCCACGCCATCCAGGTCAATCAGGAACACCACGTTGCCGCTGCCACGGCAGTGATAACACGTCTCATTCTGGACCTCGAAGGGAACCGTTGGTTCGCCCGTTGTGGCGCACACCATGCCGTATCCCAGGCACTGCGGGCAAATGTCCGTATAGACCTGTGTGATTGGGTCCAATCCCGGCGGGGCGACAAACGTCTGCACCACCGTGCCTGTGCCCCGGCAGCGGCTGCAACGAACCGTCGCATGAGAATCCCCCACCAGGTTCGGGTCCCCTCGGTTGCAGAACTCGCTCCCGGAATAGGCCCGGCCCGCAACGCAGTTCAGGCACGAGCCGCATCCCCCGCAGCCGTAACACGGCTCACGCCCGCTGCCCTGGCACTTGATACAGGTTCGGTAATCCATCTCGTACGTGCTCGATGTGCCTGTGGCGTCTCTGCCCGTTCCATTGCAATCTGGGCACGTGCCGCCGTCATGGCTGCCCGACCCGCGGCAGCGGCTGCAAGCTGCGGCCAAATCATTGAAGGCCAGGCTGTTGGGTGCAAAGTAGCATCGCCCGCTCCCCTGGCAGTTGGAGCAGCTCGATAACCTCCCGTCCCCCTGGCACACGGAACAGCGTCCGCTGCCCAGGCATGACCGGCAGGTCTCCCAGTTCTCGCTCTGCAACGGCGGACAGGCCGAAGATTGGGGCAGTTCCATGGGCAGTGAATTGTAGGACCCAGGGCCGCCCGCGGCGGCGTTGGCCGAGTGATCGGTGTGACCGTCGCAATGGCCGTATGAGTCTGGTACGGGAAGAGCGTGGCTGTCCTTGTCTGTGGGGGGAGCCCAATGCCTCGAATCGACGTGTTCATCGCTGTGCGTGGTGTGACGGTAGTTGTTCTTGGCAGCGTCTGCCGGCAAAGGGACCTTCCGTGCAGCGAGCACTGCCTGGTAAGCCTCAAAGCCGGAGAGACGTCGTGCGTTCAGCACGGCAACCAGCGCCGCACCTTGCAAAGTCAGGGCCAATAGCAGGGCTGCCATGACGAGCCGGCGTGTGGCACCCCAGCGGTATGAACTGTGGCGTTGGCAGCCGCCGGAGAAGCCCCACGTCCCAATGATGGCAGCACGGGCAGTCCGCGTGTTGGCATGACCAGAACGTGGGCTGGCCACAGCAAGTTGCACGGGGGGAGGCTCGGGGGGATGGTCCAGCCCCGCGGCCAGCAGGCGAGTGGCTGAGACGGTAGTGAAGCAAACGGGGCGGCAGGCAGCAGCGTACACGTCCTTCATGTCGGGTTCCGATTCGATTCGCGGGTCTTCTGGCAGGCAATGGCATGGTGGGCAGCATGTGCTCACAACGACATAGTGGCCGAGACCGCAGATCTTTCAGACAAATCTGCTTTAAGGCAAAGAACCCGGACAACGCGGACCAGAACCGAGGCCGGCGGACGATGGCTAGATGAGTACGCTTGCTTCACGTAAACAAGGGCGTGCCTTGGCCTCGCCCCGAGCATTGGACGCTTGTGAAGCCCGACGCGGCGGGGTCGAGCGTGTCTCTGTGCGTTCGCAGCATGCGTCTGTTGGCTGATCCCAAGGCTGCGGCCCCGAACAGGCGTGCATGCCAACAGCGGGCGTGCAACCCGCAGCAGCGCATGCAGAGACTCTCTATCTGGCCGCTTAGGCGACGGCTTTGGGCCGACCGCTTAAGGCTATAGGCCACAGGGCGCGATCGCACGTAAGGCTTTCCGGCCTGATGCAAGACGCCCCACCATGGCCAGAACGGGGGGGCGACTCTACAGGCTGACGTACAGATGGCGCTGTAGAACTAACGAGCGGCCTGGCGTGGGGTGTGGTCGGCCGTCAGACGTTGCTGGCTTGCGACCAGCTCCGCCACATCGCTGCGGAATTGCCGGGTTCGGTCGGGCTGAGCGGGCGCGAGGTTGTGCAGCTCCAGGGCGTCTTCGGCGAGATCGAAGAGTTGTTCCTCGCCGCCCGCCTGCCAAAGGTACTTGTAGCGTCCTCGACGAGTACCCAACACCACGGGATCCCAAAGCGTGTAGAAGAATGCCTGCGACCCGCGGGCTGGGGCAAACAGGCTGCGGCCCTGCCACGCGGGGTCAAGTGGCAGTCCCACGCACCAGGCCACCGTGGGTGCGACGTCGATTTGCTGGCAAACGTCGCTCACGCGGCCCGTAGGGAGCTGTCCGCCATGAATGAGAATCAGGGGCACGCGCACGTTCTCTTCGTAAAGCCCGAAGATGTGCAGCCGCTGCTGGTGTTGGCCGAAGGCCTGCCCATGATCGCCCACCACCACGAGCAGGGTCGAGTCGGCCAGGTTGCGTTGCACAAGCGCGTCCCACAGCCGGCCAACCAGTGCATCTGCGTCCCGAATGGCGTTCAGGTAGCGGTTGAACTCTGCATCGTGCGGTGCATATGGCTGCGGACTGCCGCTACAGCGGTACGGATGGTGCGTCTGAATGGTCCAGAGCATGGCCAGGAAGGGGCGGTCGTCTGAGTCGATCCACCGCAGCAACTGCTCTGCCAACCAATCGTCTCGCGTGCCCCATGAGTGGTCGAGCGAGGGTTCGTGCCGGGCGTCTTGGAAGTGTTCAAAGCCATGGTTGCGCAGGAAGGCGTCTCCGCCGCGCCAGGCCCAATTGCCTGAGTGGAAGAATGCTGTGCGATAGCCGCTGTGTGCGGCGATGGCGGCCAGACTGGGCAGTTGTTCATTGGCGCGTGTTTGTTCGTGGATATCGAGGCGCGGGTAGGTGCCGGTTACCAGCGCAACCAACGCCTTGGCGCTGGAAGGGCATTGGGCGTAGGCGTTCTCGAAGATCAAGCTGTGGCGTGCCATCTCGTTGAGGCGCGGGGTGTTGGGCCAGGGGCCGCCGTAGACTTGCAAGTATTGGGCGCCTACCGATTCCAGCACGACGAGCACCACATTGCGGAGGGTGGGGGAAGGCTGGGAGGGGAGGAGCGCACCGGCAGGGCGGGCGCGAGCAGTGCCTTTGGCCGCCGGTTGCGCCTGGCGTAGCAGCCTGGTCCATGGGCGTGTTGGGCCGCTCGCCAGTGAATAGAGGAACTGGAGGTGGGGGCTGCGTGCAGCGCGGCGCTGCCAGGTACTGCGCTGCGGCCATTGCGCGTGGCACCACCACGACGCCCCGGCTAGGTAGCAGAGCAGCGCGAGCCAGCAGATGGCTGCGCGCGGTTTTCGATGCCGGGGAGCTGCGAGCTGCCGCAGCGGGGCGCGGCTTGGCGGCGCTGCCAGCCTTCTGATGGGGGCGAGTGCGGCCGCGGCCAGGACGAGACCAGGCAGCATCACGGCAGCGAGCCAGGCGGGCCAAGGCGTCGCATCGACGACAGAGGTGGCAAACTCGCGCCATGTGCCAACAAGCGAGAAGAGCGGGTAGCTGAGCTGAACATTGAGGCGTAGGAAGACCGGCACATTGACCACGCCAAAGAGTGCGGCTGCCGCAAGCAACATGCTTGCTGGTATCCAGAATGCCGCCGCCGGGACCGAGAGGCGGCGGCAGGCTGCCAAGGCCAGGCGCAGAAGCGCCCAAAGGCCGCAGACAAAAGCCACGTCGCTCGCGCTAATGGCGGCAAGCCTCGCCCCCCAACGGAGCAGGTTCCACGCTCTTAAGCCCGTCCAGGGCAAAAAGCACGCCTTACATGCCACCAGGCAAAGTGCCAGCGCCGCACAGCCGAACGCCAACCTGAACGCCGCTGTTTGTTGCGTCTGGTCGCTCTGGCCGCAGCTCGCCATGCAATTCTCCGTGCGTGTGGAATCCGCAGACTTTTAGCGGCCAACGCAGCTAAGGCCAAGCCCAGTTTGTGTTTACGTTGCCCGCTCGCTGGGCCTTCTTCGGGTTGTGACAGCCCTCGTACCCCGCTATACTATGGGGCTTGATTTGCCCAGAAACCCCAGGGGACGCAGTGCCTTTAGGCTGCCGAGGATTCCGCATGCGCTTCACGCTCATCGACCGAGTGCTTGAGCTGGAGCCAGGCGTGCGGATTGTGGCCGTCAAGAACCTCTCCCTGGCCGAAGAGTACCTGGCGGACCATTTCCCAGGTTTTCCCGTGATGCCCGGCGTGCTCATGCTGGAGGCGCTGGTCCAGGCGGGGGCCTGGTTGGTGAGGGTTTCTGAGCAGTTTGCCCACAGCATGGTGGTGCTGAAGGAGGCCAGAAACATCAAGTACGCGCGGTTTGTCGAGCCGGGCGAGTGTTTGCGGGTCCTGGTGGAGCAGATCGACGCCTCGGACCACGAGGTGCGTCTGCGCGGCCAGGCCCATGTAGGAGACGAGACGGCGGCCTCAGCCCGGCTGGTGCTGGCCAGGTATAACCTGGGGGACAGCGACCCCGGCCGTGCCGAGGTGGACGCGGTAGTTCGCGCCCAGATGCGCGAGCTGTTTGCCTTGCTCGCCCCCAACTTCGCGGCGGCGAGTGCAGCCAAGTGAAAATGGTAGAGCACCGATGGATACGGCACCTGGGCCTGGCGTGATGCAGCTTGCAGGCAAGACGGCGCTGGTTACGGGCGGCAGTCGGGGCATCGGGCGCGCGTGCGTGAAGGCCCTGGCGCAGGCGGGCGCCCGCGTAGGGCTGGTTTACCAGCGAGACCAGCAGGCGGCCGACTCGCTGGCGGCTGAACTGGAGGCAGCGGGCCATACCGCGCGTGCCTGGCAGGCCGATGTGCGAGATGCCGCACGCGCACGCGCCGTGGTGGAGGAGGTGCTGGCCCTGTGGGGGTCGCTCGACGTGCTGGTGAACTCGGCCGGCATCATTCGAGACACCCTATTCGCCACGATGACGGAGGAGCAGTGGGGCGAGGTCATCGACACGAACCTCACGGGAACGTACAACTATTGCCGAGCGGCGGTGCGGCCGATGATGACGCAGCGCTCGGGGAGCATCGTGAATCTCTCCAGCACGGCCGCTGAGTTTGCCGCACGCGGCCAGGTCAACTACGCCGCGAGCAAGGGCGGCATCGAGAGCCTCACCCGGTGCCTGGCCAAAGAACTCGCCGGCCGCAAGGTGCGCGTGAATGCCGTCGCACCGGGCATGATCGAGACCGACATGAGCAAGGTCGTGCGGAACATGGCCGGTGACAAGCTCAAAGAGATTATTCCACTCAAGCGCGTGGGTCAGCCCGAAGAGATTGCCAGCGTGGTGGTCTTCCTGGCCAGCGACGCCGCCAGTTACATCACCGGCCAGGTCCTCCGCGTCGACGGCGGACTGAGCCTGGGTGGATACTAAGGTCAGAACTTGGGAGAACCTGCACATGCCGACAAAGGATGAGATCTTCAGCAAGATCCAGACCGCGCTGGTCGAGGCCCTGGGCGTGGACGAAAGCGAGGTCACGCCCGAAGCCACCCTGGCCGGGGACCTGGGCGCCGAGTCGATCGACTTCTTGGACATCTTGTTCCGGCTGGAGAAAGCGTTCGATATCAAGATCCCCAGGGCGGAGCTGTTTCCCGACGACATCCTCACCAACGAGCAGTACGTACAAGATGGCAAGGTAACGCCGGAAGGTCTGGAACAACTGCGCAAGCGGATGCCCTTTGCCAATCTCGAGGCGTTCGAGGCCAATCCCAGTGTTAAGGACTTCGGCGCCATGCTCACCGTGCAAGACATCTGCCGCTACGTGGAGAGCAAGGTCGAAGTCACGGCCAGTTGAGCCGCACCTGGCGGCCGACCCGCAGCAGCGATGCGCTGGATCTGGATCGACAAGTTTCTGGAGTTCGAGAGCGGCCGGCGGGCCGTGGCGATCAAGAACGTCACCCTGGCCGAGGAATACCTGCACGAGCACTATCCCGGCTTTCCAACCATGCCCAACTCGCTGGTGCTGGAAGGGCTGGCCCAGACGGGCGGACTGCTCGTCGGCGAGGTCAATGCCTTCGCCGAGAAGGTGATCCTGGCCAAGGTGCCCAAGATCTGTTTTCACTTCTGCGCCGTGCCAGGAGATTGCCTGCGCTACACCGCGAATCTAGAGTACGTAAAGCCGGACGGCGCCATGGTGAGCGTGACGTCGCACGTAGGCGACCGGTTGCAGGCGGAAGGCGAAATCGTCTTTGCACACCTCCCCGACGAGGGCCGCGCGCGGACGCTGTTCGAGCCCAAGAACTTCGTATTCACTATGAAGCTGTTGCGGGTATTCGATGTGGGGCGCACGGCTGACGGGCTCCCTCTGGAACCTCCCGGCCTGGCGCAGCTTCGCAGGGAAGGATCCGAGCCATGAGCCGCCGCGTTGTGGTTACCGGCATGGGCTGCGTGACGCCGCTTGGGTGCGACGTGCCCACCATGTGGCGGCGGTTGTTGGCCGGAGAGTCGGGTGTGGCACGCACCACCCTCTTCGACGCCACCAATTTCCCCACGCAAATCTCGGCCGAGGTGCGCGATTTCGGTCCCCACTGCTTGGGGCCCGATGCAGAGCGGTTCCAGGCTTTGGGCCGCCATACCCGCTTCGCCATCGCCGCCGCTCGCCAGGCCGTGCACTCCTCCGGGGTGCTCGACCGCCCGCTCGATCCCACTCGCTTCGGCGTCTACCTCGGCAGCGGAGAGGGCCAGCAAGACTTCAACCGCTTCAGCCAGATGATGATGGCCGCCTTGGCCAACGGCACTCTCGACATGGTCGCCTTCACCCGCAAGGGATTGGAAATCCTCGACCCCATCAGCGAGCTGGAGCAGGAACCCAACATGCCCTCGGGCCACCTCGCCGCGCTTTTCGATGCCCAAGGGCCCAATCTCAACTGCCTCACCGCCTGCGCCGCCAGCAGTCAGGCTATCGGTGAGGCAGTCGAACTCATTCGCCGCGGCGACGCCGACGTGATGCTCTCCGGCGGCACGCACAGCATGATCCACCCCTTTGGCGTCACCGGCTTCAACCTGCTCACTGCCCTCTCCACACGCAACGACGAGCCGACCCGCGCCTCACGACCCTTCGACAAGCATCGCGACGGCTTTGTGCTCGGCGAAGGTGCAGCCATGGTCGTGCTCGAAGAGCTGGAACGCGCCCGGGCACGCGGGGCCCCCATCCTTGGAGAAATCGTCGGTTACGGCTCTACGGCCGACGCCTTCCGAATCACAGACACGCATCCAGAAGGCCGCGGCGCCGCAAGCTGCATGCGCATGGCCCTGGCCGACGCACGCCTGGACCTCGACCAGGTGCACTACATCAACGCGCACGGCACCAGCACCGATGTCAACGACCGCGTGGAAACCCTGGCCATCAAACGAGTGTTTGGCGACCACGCCTACCGCGTGCCTGTCTCCAGCACCAAGAGCATGATGGGCCACCTGATCGCTGCCGCCGGCGCCACGGAGCTGATCGTGTGCCTGCTGGCCATTCGAGACAACGTGTTGCCGCCCACCATCAACTACGAAACGCCGGATCCCGAGTGCGATCTGGACTACGTGCCCAATCAGGCCCGCGAGGCACGTTGCGACGTGGCTGCCAGCAACAGCTTCGGCTTCGGCGGCCAGAACATCACGCTGATTGTGCGGCGATTCACAGTCTGACCCCCCGGCCGGTGCAGCCGCTCACAAGCACGGCGTACGCTCCCCTCTCCCTTGGGGCATTGGTATCTACGCTTGCTCGGCACCGGCGGCGCTGTCGTGAGGCAGCGTGCACAAGCGCGTTCGCCCGTAGAGCAAGCGTCTCCGCCCCGTAGAGCAAGCGTCCTCGCTTGCTCGGGCGTGCCGAACACGTCCGGCAGTTCTGCACAAGCGAGGACGCTTATGCTACGGGCGGACGCTTATGCTACGTAGAGCAAGCGTCCCCGCCCCGTAGAGCAAGCGTCCCCGCTTGCTCAGGCGTGCCGAACACTTCCGGCAGTTCCGCACAAGCGAGGACGCTTATGCTACGGGCGGACGCTTATGCTACGTAGAGCAAGCGTGCCCGCCCCGTAGAGCAAGCGTCCCCGCTTGCTCAGGCGTGCCGAACACTTCCGGCAGTTCCGCACAAGCGAGGACGCTTATGCTACGT
>FWPU01000722.1_pt1 | contig 16886 bp, 12 predicted proteins | sample 2228361 | NCBI WGS metagenome assembly FWPU01 (sample SAMEA103939777, study PRJEB20133) | metagenome
ACTTGAGTGCTCTGCCTTTTCAACAGGTGCTGCTGCTGTGATTCTTGGATCTATGGATGCAAGAGGGGAAACTGGAACAGATCCTGTGAAGATTGTAGGGTGGGGTGAATTCCATCAACCTTCTCATTTTATCCCTCAAGAAGACTCGATTACCATGTTTCCTTCGGTACAGCATGCAGCAAAGGAGGCTTATGAATGTGCAGGAATAGGACCTACCGAGGTGGATGTAGCAGAAGTCTATGGCGTATTTGCAGGTACAGAGCTCATGCTTTATGAAGACTTGGGATTCTTCGATAAAGGGAAGGCAGCCGAGGCAGTAAAGGCTGGCGAAACTACTTATAATGGTAAGGTAGTAATGAATCCTAGCGGAGGGCGGTTATCTCTGGGACATCCTGCTATGGCGACTCCCCTTATGGAACTTGTGGAAATTGTCACGCAGCTGAGAGGACAAGGAGGTAAGAGACAGGTGAATGGTGCAATGGTTGGCCTTGTCCACGCTGAACATGGGATGCTCAATGGTTCTACTGTAATTATATTAAAAAGATGAAGCAAAGGCTCTCTTCACTATCAAAGGAGCGGACAATGGTAGAAGTACTCGACAAAGTGACGCCTCGAGCAATGCGTTATTACGGAGACCTTTTCACGGAAGAGTTTTATAGGAGGCTCAAGAAGAAAGAACTCTGTACGACGCGGTGCAGAGGGTGCAGGAAGCTTGCTTTTCCCCCTCGCGCCTTTTGTCCATATTGTTTCTCAGATCAAGTAGAATGGGTAACATTAGGGTCCAGGGGTCGACTATATGCTTTTACTCAGCAGCACCGGGCCTTGCGGTTCAACCGGCCCGACGTTATAGGTCTGGTAGAACTCGAAGATGGTGGACCCCGCATCCTGTCCCGAATTGATGCACGCATCGAAGAGCTTAAGATTGGGATGCAGATGGAACTCTCCTTTATTGAAATTTCACCAGACATTATGCTCCATCAATTTAGACCCATGACAAAGTGATGATCAAAGCTATCTATAATATTTTTGCCTTGTTGAAAACAGATTGCTTTCAGGAAACATCACGGCTGACAAATTCTATTGTCAAGAATTCCATTTTCAATAAAGAAGGATCTGGCTATGAAGACCACTCCTGTGTCTACTGCGTACCATGAGGAGCCGCAGTATAGGGAACGTAACTACAAGCCCAGGTACTGGAAAAAGTTCAAGACCTTGGTAATCAGGAACCGTCTCCTCAACATGGCCAACTGGCTGGATATCCTTGCCGATGTCTACCAGGACCGGATCATAATATATATGAGAAAGGAAATCGACTACGGTTTTTTCCGAGGAAAGGCCATCTCTTATCGTGCAGCTTTGCAGTTCGTGAACCGGATGGGAAACGCTTTCCTGCAGATGGGTCTTCGACCAGGAGATCGGGTTGCCATGATCACCACAAACCGCATCGAACTTGCATTGGCCTACTTTGCTGCAATGAAGGTAGGAGCGATAGTGGTGCCTCTGAACTCGATGCTTCGTCCCCGGGAGATCCGGTACGTGGTAGAGGATTGTGGGGCAAGATGGCTCATAGCAGACCGCCAGATCTATATGGCGAGTATCCAAGATCCGTCCGCCCTTCCGAGTATCTCACATTGGATCATGTTGACACGAAGAGAAGTACCCAGTGGTTTCCAATCCTTATCCCAGTGGATGACAAGATCCTCCCCAAACCTATCCCCGGTCAAGAGGGATCCAAATGCCGAGATTGCGATTCTTTACACGTCGGGAACCACTGGATATCCAAAAGGTGCGGTGTTGACAGAGGAGGGGTTTGGCCGCATCGTGAGAAGGATGGCACGCATCGGGGCTGTCGTGCCCTCCACGAATAGGTATCTTGGCATCTATATCGTGCCGCTGGCCCATGTAATGGGCTATGTAGTCATGTTGTCCATATTCGCTCTGGGGATTCCGGCAGTCTTCCTCGGTACCTTTGATCCTCATGAAGTGCTGAAGACGATCCAAGACTGTAGGGGAACCTTTTTTATGGGGGTTCCAACTATGTACACTATGTTGCTTCACGCCAATCCGGAACAATATGATCTCTCCTCAATGCGGGTTTGGGGAAGCGCGGCTGATGCCTTTCCATCGGAATATGTGGAGATCTTCAAGCGGTTTGGAGGCATCAGGCTATTTGGGAGAAGGATACTGCCATCCATTGTCTTTGAGGGTTACGGGCAGGTAGAGACTACAGGGATTACCTGTATGATGCGTCATCCCTTCTTTTTTGGTAAGCGTGCACCTGGTTGCGTGGGCAAGCCTGTGCGCCACATGAAGGCTCGGCTAGTGGACGAAACCTTGGTTGATGTTCCAAAGGGCACACCTGGTGAACTCATCGTCAAGGGTCCTCGCGTTATGAAGGGATATTGGAATAGTGTAGAGCTAAATGCAAAGGCATTCCATGATGGGTGGTTTCGTACAGGCGACATCATGCGACAGGACCGACGGGGAAGATTCTACTTTGTTGATCGAGACAAAGACATGATCAAGGTGGGCGGCTACTCGGTGTTTTCTAAGGAAGTGGAAGAAGAAATGCTCCAGCACACCAAGATAGCTGAGGTCGCAGTGCTTGGTATGCCCGATCCGGTTAAAGGACAGAAGCCCTTTGCCGTAGTTCGACTAAAACCTGGGGAAAAGATATCCGAAGGGGAGCTTGTTGACTGGGCGAAAGAAAATATTGCCCCTTATAAGGCACCTCGAAAGATCTTCATCGTAGAAGAAATGCCTTATGGCCCTACCTTGAAGATTGACAAGAAAGAGCTGAGGAGAAGATTTGGAGAACCTGCAGCGATCCACTTACCCCAGGCCGGTCACACGCAAGAAGAAGATTCATCGTCTTCTTTCTAAAACGCCCATGAAGAATTCGTAAGTTGCAAGAGCCAAGACAACAAAGATGGGCCAAATAAGAATAACATGATACGGTGTCCCCCTCTTTCCGAGGGTCAGGATTCCAGCGTGACGGTAGAAAAAGAGATCCAGTAGACAACCCACAATAACCCCTGTAACTATATATGCGCGCGTTGCCCTCCTTCCTCCCTTGTCTTTTATCATGAGTGAGTACCCAGTGCAGTAGATGAAGCTCAGGAAAATCCATCCAATGGTAAGAGGCAAGGGAGTATTGAGTACTGTCCATGGACCAGAGACATAATAAATGTCGAGTCGCGCCCCTAGGTATTCAATCAGCATGTTTAGGAGGGCAACTACAAGACCTGTCAGAAAACCAGAGATGATCTTTTCTGGTTGCAGTTTAAATCTGAGTAGAATGAGCATAGAAATGATGACTGACCCAAACATTATAAGAAAGCATATAAGCTCTTTCTTCATGTTCTTCTCCACAAAGAGAGACATGAGAAACCATACTACTCTCAGTTTGTGACCATTCTATTGTAACTCTAGAGAGGCCTTAAAAAAACCAAAAGAAGTATTTCACCCACCATTAGCAATGTCATATTTGTCTATCCGTCTGTGTTGGCATAGGCACTGGAGATAGAAAAGGGTGGGGAGATTGAGTGGGTAATACAGGGCAAACAGAGGCTGCCAATCACAAGGATTAATAAGAAGGGGCATGAACTGAGAGGCGTCCATATGGGGAGTAAATAGGCTGAGATGTTCGTTGGAGAGAGGAACGATCATGGGACATTGGAATCGGAAGCGAAAGGGTAAGGCGAAGCCAGAGCTGTAACCGATGATGGTGTTCTCCTCGTGAAGGACGGGCAGTTTTGAGAGTGAGTGGCTAGGATGCTGACCCCCATCAATCGTCATTTGTTTTCCAAAGCAGCTCAAGCAATGCCTACTCATTGCCATTAGGACCGCTTCTTGCTTGCTGGACCACGGCTTTGACTTAGCCTCTGATACCTGGAATCCTTAAGGGTATGACCATTCAGATGAGGTCTCGCCACCAGGGTATACACGACTTGTCCCAGGTCGCGACAACCTTCTGCACAGTTTCTTCTTGTGAACGCGGCATGTACAGTGCTGAAGACTGTCCGTCGTTAATGTATGCTCCAGCAGTATGCGGAGAAGTACTGGGTGAAGCATCGACCAGTCCATACCAGCACACAATATTGACACCATTTAATCGTGGCTCTATGGTAGTGGCGTCTCTGACATGTGTGCTCGTGGTCGAGGGCTTAACAGAGGCATCCTACCGCGTGCAGGTTTCACAATGAGCAATTGGCCTCAACTTATCTATCAGTACACGTTGGGCGGGCTCTTCTTTTTCGTGACGCTTGCCCTGTGTTTTCGGTCAGGGGCAAGTGACCTCAAAGTCATCTCGGACCGCAGGTCACTGATCTATGTGGTCCTCGGCCTTGTCGGCTACCTTACCTTCCATATTACATGGATTGTGCTGGCCTCGTCCTGAGCAATCCGGATAACGAGCCTTCCACATGAACCTTGTCTACGGCGAGCCCATCGACTACATAGTTATTGCAATCTATTTTGCTGCGATCCTTGGCTTTGGGAGTTTTTTCGGCAGATACACACGCACCACAAAGGACTTTTTCTTTTCTGGACAGCGGTTCTCATGGTGGCTTGTCGCCTTTAGCTGTGTCGCCACGGTTGTGGGTTCTTACTCTTTCATCAAATACTCTGAACAGGGCTATAACTACGGCCTGTCCTCGACCATGACCTATCTCAACGACTGGTTTCTCGTCCCTTTGTTTATCTTTGGCTGGCTGCCGCTTATCTATTTTTCGCGCGTCCTATCGATCCCTGAATATTTTGAAAGGCGCTTCAGCCGGCCAACCAGGGTTATTGCGGTCGTCTTTATCATGCTCTATATGATTGGCTACATCGGCATCAATCTCTACACACTCGGAGTCGCCATCCACACTATCATCCCTACCTTCGATACGTTTGAGTGGGCCTTGATCATTGCGGTCATTGCAGGGGTCTACTGCACCTTTGGTGGCCAGACCGCGGTAATCATGACCGATCTTGTCCAGGGCATACTGTTGCTTTTGGCAGGATGTGTGCTTCTGGTGTTCGGCTTCTTCTACCTTGGTGCATATAATCCTCAAGGACTCGGCCCTTTTGCCTCATTTTGGCAGGGACTACCCGAGGCCGGCCGCTACCCCTTTTCGGGTTTTGCCAGTCCAGAACGATTCCCCCTGGTCGGTATCTTCTGGCAGGACTTTTTCGGATCGTCCATGTTTTTCTATTTTGCCAACCAGGGCTTGATCATGCGGTTCCTTTCGGTAAAAAGTCTTGAGGAGGGAAGAAAAGCGATCATTGCAGTCGTGCTGATCCTCATGCCGATTGCTGCAATAGCGGTCTCAGGCGCGGGCTGGATTGGCCGTAGCATGACCACGTGGGGCTTACTTCCACAAGGCATTGATCCAAACCAGGTCTTTGTCATAGTCACTGAACGACTATGCGGGTTTATCAAGGTGCCAGGTATGTTCGGGTTTATCATTGCAGCCCTGACTGCAGCACTTATGAGTACGGTAGATACTTTGATAAATGCTGCATCTGCGATCATGGTGAACGATATCTGGAAGCCTTTTGTTGCCCCAAGGCGATCTGATCGACATTATCTTGGTGTTGCGCGCGTATCTTCCATCGTATTCACGCTGGCCGGTCTCTTATTGGTTCCTGTATACATGGAGTTCAAATCGATCTATCTTGCCCATGCCACCTTTACGGCGGCGATAAGTCCACCCATGATCGTTGCAGTGATCTTGGGAATCACGTGGAAACGATTTTCTGCACCTGCTGCAACAGCGACCCTTGTCGGCGGAGGCATCCTCATGGGCTTGTCGGTGAGGTGGCCAGAGCTGATCAAACCTCTTGCAGCCATTCACGGCATGGACCCAGGTGCAGGCTACCATTACATGAGGGCGCTGCATGGGTTCGTGCTCTGCTCGCTGATCGCTATATGCGTTTCCTTTGTCTTTCCAAACCATAAGATCGACCACATACGAGGGCTATGGATCGGCACTATACAAGAGGCCAAACGACGCTTTAAAGGTGCAGAGCCCAATGACCGTACACGAGGTCGAAAGGTGCGTCTTGTGCTCGAAGCGATTTCAGAGTTACGCATAGATGCAAGATATGGAGCCGACAGGGTGGTGGTAAGCGTGTCTCCAAGAGACGCACGAGCAATGGATGCCCTGGAAGGTGATCTTGTCTACATCTCCGATAGAAGGTGGTGGCTTGGCGGGCTTAGATCGCTCCATGCGACGCTTACAGTGGTTGAGAGAGAGGCCGGCAAGGTACGTGTCCCTAAGGGGACTATTCGAGAGGCCCGGCTCAAATGTGGGGAAGAGGTTGTGATAGAACGAATCTTGTGAAAAGAAGCTACTGATGGCAACAAAAGTTCTCGCAAAGTGACCTTTCCTACAAGGAGATTTCCATGCTCACCGTAAGTGTATTCGGTGGCGGAGGATGGGGCACTGCACTTGCTCAGCTGTGCAGCCGACGTGGCTACAATGTCAGGCTCTGGGTGCGAGAGCAGGAGGTTGTTGAAGAGATCAACGAGCAACACACCAATTCAATATTCCTGCCAGGGGTTGCCTTGTCAGACAATATTGTGGCGACCCAACGTGAGGAGGAGGCGCTCAAGGGAGCTGATCTCGTCCTGCTTGTGGTTCCGTCGCAGTTTTTGAGATCGGTCGTTGTGAAGATCCGCTACCTTCTGCCCATCAATGTCCCTATAGTGAGCTGCAGCAAGGGCATTGAAAAGGGAAGCCTTGCGCTCATGTCAGAGGTGCTGACTGACGAACTTCCCGGCAAGTACCACCAGTGGCTTGCATATCTTTCGGGTCCGAGTTTTGCCGGCGAGGTGGCCGTGGGCAAGCCGGCCAATGTGACAGTAGCAGGAAAAAGCAAGGACGTTGTACACAAGGTACAGTCCCAACTGGGCAGTCCTACCTTCAGGATCTATACCACTTCTGACATCGTAGGGGTTCAGGTAGGAGGTGCAGTAAAAAACGTAATCGCTGTGGCAGTGGGGGCGTGTGCAGGAATGGGCTTTGGGCTGAGCGCTCAGGCGAGTCTTATCACAAGAGGACTCGCAGAGATCACAAGGCTTGCAGTGGCAAAAGGTGCAAACCCTCTCACGCTCAGTGGCCATGCAGGTATAGGTGATCTGGTTCTTACCTGTACTGGAGCCTTGAGTCGCAACCGCCGGGTAGGTTATGAGCTTGGGCAGGGGAAATCCCTCAAAGAGATTCTCTCTTCCATGAAGATGGTGGCTGAGGGGGTCGAGACAGCGTATTCGGTATGGCACCTTGCCAAGCAGCTCAATGTCTCAATGCCTATTTCAGAACAGGTGGCCCTGGTACTGTATCATGGCAAATCAGTTCAAGATGCTGCAACTGACCTTATGGAACGGCCTTTGCGAGAGGAATTGGACGAGGGGTAGGGGTTCCTCAGATTTGGACCTCGGTCGCTTTTGTGTTGTCCTTCCGGCTCCTCTATTGGCGCCTTCCATTTTTTGTGAGCGATATGCAGCACGATGGCAGTTGGCCAGAGCCGCCACAGCAAAATAAAGCCACTACCTTCTATTGTAACAGCCAGCGTTGTTCTGAAGGCCCTATCGGGTATACTGTTGGTAGATCATCAAGATCAAGGTGGCGCACTGTACTGCGGTTTCGCGCTGCGCAGTTGTTGTAGCAGACAGTCCCGAGTATAGATGTAGGCCGAGGTAATCGTGCGGATATGAAGGCACAGGTCTCTCATCTTTATCAGCACCTCGATGCTATAAAGGGTCAAGTTGGAGCTGGCGTGCGGATGTGGACAGCACGTATGCTGATGAGGAGTGCTGCCTTGTCCAAAAACAGAGATTACCAGGCTTTCAAGATCCTTAATGCAAAGCTCAACGAGTCAGAATACGAACTTGGCCGTACAAGGTTACGGAGCATGCCGACCCTTATGCGAGTGGGCGCTACCAGGCGCTGCAATCTCAGGTGCATAACCTGCGGTGTGGGTCACAGGACCAAAGCAGAAGAGGAGGTGTACCGATCAGAAGGCCGTATGGATCTTTCTATGGAGGATTATCGCCTCGTGGCTTCTGAGGTGTTTCCGTCTCTTGCGAGGATAGAATTCAGCCAGAACGGAGAAGGTCTTCTCCTTGGCGATCGGTTCGTAGAGATGCTCCGTCTGGCAAATGCATATGGTGTGGAGATCACTGTATCGACCAACGGCATGTTGTTCGACAAGGGTGTGAGTGCCACACTCGTTGGGCTCGAGCATCTTGCGTGGGTGACGTTTTCGCTGGACGCAGCGGACAAGGAGACTTTAGAACGAATCAGGATCGGTGTGCGCCTTGAAACTGTGGTGAAGCATATTCGGGATCTAGTGGCAGTAAGGCGCAGCCCGCATCTTCCTGCAATACGCATTCATTTTACTGCAATGAAGTCCAACCTCCATGAACTTCCAAAGGTCGTCGATCTTGCAGCAGACGTTGGCGCGGAAGAGGTGAGCGCTGCCTATGTTTATGTAAACCCGTATGTGCCTTTGGAGGAATCCCTGTATTTTGCAAAGGAAGCCGCCAACAAGATGTTTGCCTACGCAGCAGCAAGGGCACAGGAAAGGGGTATACGATTCGTCGGACCACCGGCTTTTGGAAAGGGCTTATTGGGATACAGCTCCTTCAAGTGCCTATCAGCCTGGAGCGGACCTTCTGTTGTTCCCGGTGGATTTTTGATGCCTTGTTGCGTGCTCTATCGCAAGGATCACTTTATGGGGCACGCAAGAGAAGGATTCAAGAAGGTATGGAACAATGCTCGCTATCGAAAGCTTAGGCGTGCTTTTGTGAGCGGTGCGCCTCTTGCAAAGAAATGCTGGTACTGTAACCTTCACCCTCAGGCCTTTGACCCAGACAAACTCGCCTCTCACGTGACAGAGGAGGTACTCGATAGCGTGCTGGCCACCTCTGACGTGAAGTAAGCAGTGGACCTACGAAGGCAGTTATGTGCGGTATTGCAGGACGTTGGAACCTTGACGGCCGCCTACTTCGGCGAGAAGTCCTCTGCAAAATGACTGGTGTACTCGCGCACCGTGGTCCTGATGATCACGGTACTGTGAGTTTTTTGCCGGATGGGCACCAGGGGTGGAGCGCGGAATTTTCCGCCTCCTTGCATGGCCATGAAACTGCGCAATGCCAGGGAGGGCTTGGAAACACTCGTCTTCGGGTCATTGATCTCACCGAGCAGGCACGACAGCCTCTTACAAACGAGGATGGATCATTGTGGATCACGTACAACGGCGAGGTCTACAATTTTCGGTCGCTCAGGGAGCAACTCCTCAACAGAGGCCACAGATTTCGCTCCCGCAGCGATTCCGAGGTTGTCCTGCATGCGTACGAGGAATGGGGTCCTTCGTGTGTAGCACATTTCAATGGTATGTTCGCGTTCGCTATCCTCGATACAAGGGAGAAAGTACTGTTTCTCGCCCGGGATAGACTCGGCATCAAGCCGTTGTATTACTGTCATACACAGGAGTTTTTTGCCTTTGCATCTGAGCCAAAGGCACTTTTTACATGTCCTGATATTTCTCCAGTGCTCGACCCAAAGGCGCTTTTCGACTATCTCGTGCTGGGCTATACCACGTCTCCGCGTAGTTTTTTCAGGAATATTCAACGCCTGCCTCCTGCGTGTACCCTTACGATGAGGCTTGAACAGAGGGAAGCAGCACGACCCACTGCGCTACCACCGAGACTGGTGCGTTACTGGGACGTGCGTTTCGGCAGTGTTGACAGCTGCAGATCGTACAGTCAGATCGAAGAAGAACTCAGGGAGTTGATAAAGGATGCAGTACGACTCCGTATGGTGAGTGACGTGCCCCTTGGTGCCTTCCTGAGCGGCGGGATCGACTCGAGTGTGATCGTAAGTCAGATGACGTACTGCTCGGCAGCTCCGATCAGAACCTTTTCGGTGGGATTTCGTGACCATCCTTACAATGAGCTTGGATGTGCAAGGAAAGTCTCTGACTGTTTCAAGACATCCCACCACGAGAGGGTGCTCGATCCACGGCTGATCGAGGACCTCAAGAGCGTTCTCTATTTCTACGATGAGCCATTGGCAGACACCTCGATCCTTCCGACGTTCGAGTTGTGTAGGCTTGCAAAGGAGTATGTAACAGTCGCTCTTTCTGGCGATGGTGGAGATGAACTCTTTGCAGGTTACTGGCAGCATGGACAGGCAGCCAGAGCACTGTATGCGCCCTATCTGCCTCCTCTAGCGAGGCTCATAGCAGCACGCATTGCAGTCCATGGTGCCTCTCGTATCAAAGATACATCCGAGATTGCAGTAAGGTTATGTGGTCTTCCTCTCAAACGATCTATAGGTATACGGCTCGAGGGCGATCCTGGGGATGTGTGGGCACGCCGGCTCCTCAAGCAGGAGCTTCTGCACTGCTTAGGTAAGTATTCCCCTTACGAGGTGCTACGCGACTACTACTTGTCCGGTCCTGTCGAGTCGTTACCCCTAGACAGGATACAAAATGTAGACCTCAAGGCCTACCTTCCAGAGGACATACTCACCAAGGTGGACCGTGCCAGCATGGCCTATGGGCTTGAGGTACGCGTCCCCTTTCTCGATCACCGACTCGTAGAATATGCGGCCCGGCTCCCTGCCTCTATGCGGATCTCTAACGGCAGGACAAAAGCTGTTCTCAAGGATATCTTCGAGGACGTGGTGCCAAAAGAGATCGTGGATCGACCAAAGCAAGGATTTGCCATCCCTGAGGTTACCTGGCTTGGACATGGGAATGCAGAACATATCGAAAAGAGGCTTACCTCTCCCGAAGCACGAATTTCTTCTGTGATTGACCAAAAAGAGGTGCGCACACTCTTTGCTGAGTTTGGAAAAGGCTCTTCATACCTTTCGAGGGTTATCTGGGCCCTTGTCATCCTCGAGGAATGGTTCGCGCTGATGGATCAGTATGGGGGGGTCGAGGTTTCGCCCCTATGATGTCTCAAGGTATCTTGCCAGATCGTCTCGTATCCTCGATCGAAGAGAACACACCCATCTGATCGAGCTTCCAGCGTACACCTCTGGCAAATGCTGCATAGCCTCTTGCATTATGGTGGCCGTCGCGTTCCCAATAGTACAGGCGTGCACTGTCTCTATCTATTTTTTCAAGCGCAGTGAAATATTCGAGCATATCGAGGCATTCCACATGGGTGGAGTGGCATGTGGCCAACACCTTCTGAAGATAGTAGAACGACCCGCTTTCTAATTCACTGCGCAGCGGATGGCACACGATGAGTAGGTGAAAGCGGTGTGCTTCGGCGAGGTCTTTGAACAGGCCGACGCTTTCAGCGAGCAGGGAAATAGCCCGGTTATATTCGGCTGCTCTTTGCTCTGGTTTGAGAAGCAAGTAATCATATCCTAGCAATCGGTGAACCACGAGCCGTGCGATATGCGAAGACGCATACAACCACTCCCATGAAGGCGGCTTCCTATACTGAACTGTGCCGTCCGGTCTAAAACGCTCCATGCCGCCCCTTACCATGAGGTCGCTCGCTTCCTCGTTCATGGCGACGATCACAAGGTCAGGTTTGTAAGGAAGCAGGATGTCTCGGAGCAGTACGTATTCAAAGAATGGGTCACTTCCGGATACGCCTGCATTGATGCATGAAATGTCCCTATGTGGATAGTCCTGTTGTAAGCTTGCAAGCAAGAGCCTTGGCCACGTCGACTCCTCTGGAGCGCCGTCTCCCTCGGTGTAGGAATCGCCCAATGCGATTATCTGGTATTCGCCTGGCCGTTTTGTCTTTTCAAATTCCCTATCGCTTAGCCCAAGGGAGTTTGTGGTGCGGTGGAAACTGTACTCAGGAGTTCGCAGGTAATGTGTCTTGTTGGGTGCATTGAGGTGATACCAACCTGTTTCCTGGGGCCTGTAGTAGGAGCCATATAGAGGAGCGCCTCTTTGTTCAAGGTACGTGGTGTGAATACCGGATACCCTAAGGAGCATCTCAGCGAGCAATACACCCACGAACAAGGCCGCGACAAGGAGCTGGATATTCTTTCTCGATGACGGATGGTGTTTGAGAAGGACCTGTGTAAGCCACAGGAGGACGAAGAAGCAAAAGGTGTAGAGAACGAATCCTGATGTGGCCAAGATCTGACCGTATACAAATACAAGGACGCAGTGAAGGATAAACGCACCTGATATGAGCAAGGTAAGCAGATATTGGAGCGTGGCAGATAACCAGTGAAGGCTGTCGATATCCGTAAAGGTGAAACCGTGTAGGATCTTGTGTCTAGATGTCTTTTTTAAACTGAGCCATGTGCATGCTGCAATAACTGAACATACAATGAGCACGAACGACACAATGAGGTACTTATACAGTCCGATTCTAAATGCAAAAGAGAACAGCGTATAGAGCAGTGACAAATTCTTCTGCAGAAACGGCGTGGCCCTGCCTACTTCAGCGGGCAACTCGTAAAGTACGTGGCCTGATGAAATAGCGCCGGCAGGCACATCCGTAGCTATTACGAGTTCTTGCGTGGTCATGGAAAAGGTACGGCCGGCGTAGAGGACCTGTATGCCTTCGAGATGACTGATGCTGTCCTTGGGGAGATAGATAAAGATACGGCTATAGGTCTTCCAGCTCCCATAAAAGCTAAACGTAAGGTCTTTCACCAATGGAGAGATAGGGTTGCCGAGCAAGCTCAATGCCTTGACGGTTATGGATTCGGTGTCTGTATGGGTGTCAAGGGTAAAGGCAATCTGCACAGTCCCGCAATACCTCACGTGGTAGAGAAGGCTCACCCAGAAAAGGACAAGGGAAAGGCATCCAGCAAGCACGAGCACAAGGCCGATGGTAATGATGCGAGGTCTTCCTGAGTGGGTCGTGGTGGCCACAATTGCAACTCCATTTGCTGCTTCGTATGTGCCGTCATCATAGCATAGAAAGGTGAGAATCAGAGATCCTGATAATACGAGTAGAACACTGCAGCCGTCACTGTGGGCTTGACCCGGAATCCATAGGGACTGGCACTTGGCCTCTGTCATTCCACAGGGCACAGGGACTGGATTCCGGATGTCGCCCCACCTTTGTGGGCCTCTCCGGAATGACGAGGTAACTTTCAGAGACGACTATATACGCCAGCGATGTGGAATTGCTGCTTTGGGTGATTGGACGGTTTTGTACTGCAGTTGTCATTCCGGGCTTGACCCGGAATCCATGGGGACTGGCACTTGGCCTCTGTCATTCCGCAGGGTAAAGGGACTGGATTCCGGATGTCGCCCCACCTTTGTAGGCTCCTGCGGAATGACGCGGGGACTTTCAGAGGCGACTGTATACGCCGGCGATGTTGAATCGGCGCTTTGGGTGATTGGACAGTTTTGTACTGCAGTTGTCATTCCGGGCTTGACCCGGAATCCATAGGGCTGCCTTTTTCTTTGCTCGACGTAAGAAATGTTGCGCTACCGCGTTACACCCGTCCTCTTTTTTGACGTCCGTTATAGCCGATGTTATAGTGCCTCAAACAGCTACCTATGAACGACGCCATGAAGAAGCACTTGCTCGAAGCTATTGTAAAAAGCCATGGCATCAAGGCATGCTATATGTTTGGCTCTCAAAAGGATGCAGGCAGGGCCTTTTTGGAGGGATCTCCTTATCCTGTCGAAAAGCATGCTGATCTTGACGTTGGTGTGATATTTGGGAGGCCCCCTCCAAAGGCCTTTGAGGCATACGGCGACCTCTATGCTGCACTTTCAATTTTCTTCGAGCCCTTCACCATCGATCTTGTATTTCTCGAGGAGACAAGCGCGCTTTTTCAGTATGAGGCCATCCAAGGCGACCTCGTGTACTGCGAAGACGAGGTGTTTTTGGATGAGTAGGAAGAGAAGATCATGAAGATTGCCTCTGACCTATCATTCAAACAGATAGAATTGGAGAGAGATTTCTTAGAGGCGATAAAAGATGATTATTTCGAAATTGCACGTTCACAAGATTGAACAGAAGCTGGCCTTGATACGAGAGCTTCCTTTCGCACTCCAGATGCTCGCTGGCATCGAAGAAGAAGAAGAGTTTCTCAAGGACAAACGCAACCCGGCTGTGGTAGAGAGTTACCTGAGGCGTTCGTTGGAAGCAATGTTCGACATAGGAAGGCATATCATTGCCAAGAGCTATGGTGCAAAGGAACTCGAGTATAAGAACGCCATAGAACTAGGTGAGAAAGGTGTGGTGCACAAGGAGTACTCAAGGATCCTTCTCAAGATGGCAGGTTATAGAGACAGGATGGTCCATCTCTACTTCGAGTTAATGCCTTTGTAGAGACATACCACATACTCAAAGTTCACCTGGCAGATATAGAGCGCTTTATTGCAGAGATTGCAGGCTTTATTGAAAACTATAAGAAGGGCGTGGGCTCGGAAAGAGGGCTTTCCCCCGAACGAAAAGAACAGTGACCTGGTTCATGCCGGCTTGTTTGGAATCATGATCTTTCTCCCTGGTTGATAGAGCGTGCATTTCGGTCTAACCGCAGGCATAGAAAAGAGACTGCGAGAGGATGCCACGAAATACGGTTCCCCATGGGATGGATTATGAGGTCGCTTATGGGAATGATTCTTGAATGTTCCACTGTTAGGTGATCTTGTCGGTAGGAGACAGCGCATGTCAGCCAAGCGAGCTTCATCGGTTGTCATCCCAACGAACCAAGGGGTATTTGTCATCTCCTATTGTGGTAGTTTCCTTGTTGATCCATGAAGCCTGTGCGTCCGAGAAAAGGGACGCAGGGTATTCAGTGGAGGTCTTTTCGTGGGGAACATAAGGGCCCGAGCTACTAATGCGTTTCATGTTGCCCGACTCTCTATCCGTTACGCGAGGTTTGCAAAGGCCATTGCCGCCAGACGCCTTTTCGAGGCGTTGTACACCACAGTGCCTCGTCTTTACAGCATCATCATGCCGTATACACACCCCGCTGAGGTGGTCATAGCCTTGACCTCGAGGTGCCAACTGCGATGCTCCATATGCGGTATTCGCAAGGTAATGACAAGGCCGCAATTCAAGGGCCATCATATCGAGCCGGACGAACTTCTCCCGTTACTGGATGAAATCGCGCAGTGGAGATGGAAACCTTACCTTAAGTTTACCGGTGGCGAACCACTTTTGTTGGAAGAAAAGCTAATCAAGCTGATCAAAACCTGTCACCGACGCAACATACCCACAAGGCTGAGCACAAACGGCTGCCTTTTGGAACGAGAAGACCTGGCAAGCGGCTTGGTCGAGAGCGGCCTTGATGTTCTTACCATATCTCTGGATGGACCTGAAAAGGTGCATAATGCAATCCGGGGGAGCAGCCGCGCATTCAGCCAAACCATACAAGGAATAGAGAACGTGGCCTTGGCCAAGAACGCTATCCCCTCGAAGACCCCTTTGGTTCAGATAAGTTCAGTGATTCACGCAGGTAACCAGGCCTCGCTCAGAGAGCTTTTTTCACTGCTGCAATGCTTGCCTATTCAGTGGTGGAATCTCCAGTTGCTTAATTTTGTGGATCGGGAAACCAACAGAGTGGCGAACGAGCTGGCCAAAGCCTGGGGATACGAAGAGGGACCTTGGTGCGAGTTTACCAATGAGGCACTGTGTCAGGTCGATGCTCACGCACTGGCAGAGGATATTGCATGGATTCAAGGACAGCGTACTGCCTTTGCCAGGAGCATTTTGAGGATCGGCAGCTTGGCCCCAGAGAGCATCTCGGCCTACTACCGCAATGGCACTAAGATCCTCAAGAAGAAGTTGTGCGCAGCCCCTTTGATAAGCATCCATATCGTGCCGACCGGTGATATGGTCTTTTGCATCGACTATCCGTACGTGGTGTACGGAAACATTAGGGAGAGCTCTCTTAAAGCTGCGTGGCTATCAGAAAAAGCGATGGAATTCCGTAAAAGATTTATAGCGTACTATGTGAAAACCGGAAACCCCCTTCCGCAGTGCGCCAGATGCAATTGGCTTTTCAACTGACATGCACGTCACAACTGCAGAGTTCCAGGCTAGGAAGACCATTGCAGACGTCTCCATGATCGTACTGATGTGGATTCTTGCCCGCCTGCCGATCCTCCTGTATAGGTATCCTCCCCAAGTGCAGGTCGATAGTTTGTCGTACCGGCCGTTTTGGATCTCGCTGTTCAACCCTCACCGCCCGCCTTTTTACGGGACATTTCTCGCCGTGCTGTCACCAGGACTCGCGATACTTATTCAACACGGAATGGTTCTGGTCTCGGCACTGTGCCTCTATGAGATCGGCAGACGCAGCACGAGTCGTTTGGCAGGGCTTGTAAGTGGCGTATTTGTTGTGGTGTATGGAGATTTTGTTCTGTACGCTCACACATTTATGTCAGAGATTCCGTTTAATTTCTTTCTCGCCCTTTCTCTTGTATCCTTGTGGTACGCAATCGATCAAAGATCGCTTGGCTGGCATTTCATCTGCGGCCTTTGCATAGGGATGGCTGCACTTGTGCGACCAATCATTCAGTACCAAGGCATCGTATTGGCAGCAGCCCTCTTTCCTCTAGGAGCATGGCGTGTACGACAAGCGAGGCCTTACGGGTATTCAGTAGCGTCCTTGTTTGCAGGCTTTCTGATCATGGTGCTGCCGGTCGCTGGATTGACGCGGATCCTGTACGGCGACTTCACCCTTTCCTCAGGATTGGGTAATGTGATGACCTACCGCCTGGTGTGGGACGAAAAGGCCCCTCTTGCAAAGGTAGAAGTAGACGATCCGGTTTTGACGCGGGTCAGAGACTACCTTGCCTCTGTGGGTCCGAACCCCGATGTGATTTACCTAAAGGCGTACGAACATATTCGTTTACATATCCTGGAGCCAAAGGGCAAAGAGACTTTGGGTGACATGTTGTTTTCCTTTTTTAGGAACCCGGGTTTGAGTGAACGAGAG
>FWPU01008560.1_pt1 | contig 16885 bp, 1 predicted proteins | sample 2228361 | NCBI WGS metagenome assembly FWPU01 (sample SAMEA103939777, study PRJEB20133) | metagenome
CACCCATGTAGTAAAGGTGAAGCCGGGGGCGTGAGCACCCGGTGAATAAGCCCCCGGTGGCCGCGTGTGGCACGGCCAGAGCGAAGCGATGGCCGTGGCCGGCGCCACGCCCTTCGCTTGCGCTCAGGGTGTGCCACCCAACGCAGGGCGTGCCACCCAACCCTGTGGTGCCACCCAATGTAGGGTGGGTGCTCTGCACCCACGCGAAAAGGGTTTAGCGTGGGTGGAAAGCACTACGTTGTGCTTGGGGTTTACCAGTCCTCCAAGATCAGGTCGTGCAGGAAGTTGCCGATCGACTCGGTGTCGCCGTCGGTGTCGCTTACCGACTTGACCCGCACGCGACGGAACTTGTGGGCCTCGATGACGTAATCGAGGTTCAGGGCCGACAGCCGGACCCAATCGCCATCGGCTTCCAGCAGGTCGGCCAGGGCCGAATCGGTGATCTGGGCCGTATCGACGGGCTCATCCGTACCGTGGGCCACCACCTTCTCGAACCCCCAGACGCGGGCAGAGTAGTGGGTGCCGTGGAGGACGGTGTCGCCCGGGGCGGCCACGAGGGTGTCGGCCCCGGCGGTGCCGTACAGATAGGCTTCATCCTGAGCGGAGCCGCGCTGCGAGAATCCGTAGATGTTGCGGAATCCCTCGACGCGGTTGAGGTACAGGCTAGCGACCTGCATTTGGGCCCAGCCGAGGTCAGGCCGCGAGGTGAGCACATCGGGCGAGCTGGAATCGGCATCGCGGAGGATGGCCGTATCGCTGCCGCCCTGGCCGATGGCCGTCACCGTGTCGAAGCCCGTTGCCCGGAGGTAATAGCCGTTGCCCGTGCCGCTGAGGGTCCCCGAGGTGGGGCGGCCGGCCACCGGGCCTTCGCCGACGAAGGTGTCGGCGCCCGAGGAGCCGCGGAGCACGGCCGAGTCGGTCGCGCTGTTCTGCGTCGCGTAGCCGAACACGTAGCGGAAGTTCTCTGCCGTGTTGACCACGTTTCCGCTCGTCATGCGGCCCCAGTGGGGCTGGGCCTCGAAGGTGTCGTCGCCGGCCGAGTCGTACAGCCGGGCCACGTCGTCGCCTCCCTGGCCTTGGGCGGTCAGATTCTCGAAGCCGGTGACCCGGGCCAGGTAGCCGGTGCCGACGAGCGTCACGTCGCCTGGCCGGGCGGCCAGCAAGTCGACGGCCGCTGAGCCGTTGAGCGTGGCGGTATCAGCACCCGTGCCGGCCAGCGAGCCGACCACATCGACGCGGCCGAAGCCCGTGGCCTGGGCTGCGTAGGCCCGGCCCGCAAACTGGCCTGTCAGCTCGGCCGAGGTGGGCTGGAGGACCAGGGTGTCGGGGCTGTCGGCCGAGTCGTACAGCCGGGCCCGATCGCCCGGCCCGGAGGCCGTCGCCTCGACCCGATCGAAGAGCACGGCCGCGTTGTAGTACCCCGCGGCGGACATCATGGCGAGGGTCGGCCAGGCGGTGAACGCGTCATTTTCGGCCGGCCGGTCGCTGAAGGTGGCCACGTCGAACCCGGACCCGTCGCTGATGGCCGTCACCATGCGGAAGCCCAGGGCCCGGTTCGAGTAGCCGCTGCTGCCGAGCCGGCTGTCGGTCGGGGCCGAGGTGAAGGTATCGTCGCCACTGGTAGCGTAGAGGAAGGCTTTGTCGTTGGTCGAGGTAAAGCCTTCGCTCATGGCCGTGACCTGGGGGAACCCGTAGGCGGCCAGGTTCAATCCGGCGGTGTTAGTCAGCCGGGCGCGATCGGGCCATGCTTCGAAGCGATCGTCGCCGGGCGTGCCGTGCAGGGTGATCGTATCGTTGCCGCCGCCGCTTGTGGCCTCGAACTGCTCCATCTCGGTGGCATCGAGCGTGTAGGCCGCCTGGCCCACGCTGCCTGCCATGTTGCCGTGGTCCGCCCACAGCTCGAAGGTCTCGGTCGCGGCGGTGCCGTGGAGGAACACCCGGTCGTGGTCGCCGGGGCCGCCGCCGATGAGCTGGATGTTGTCCACCAGCGAGGCGGCAAACTTGTACACCGTGCCGTTGAGCGTGACCAGGTGCAAGGTTCCGGGCTCGAAGACGAACTCGTCATCGCCCGGGCCGCCCTGGGCAATGATCGTCCGGTTTTCCAGCCGTACCGGCTCGATGACGGTGATGCGGTAATCCTCCACCTCGCCATCGGCCGCGGTGCCCGTCGGGGCAAGCGGGGTGGTCGAGCTGGAGAAGCGGAAGCGGGCGTACATGTTGCCTGGCCGGGCGGAGTCGGGCACGGGCACGCTCAGCTTGTTCTGGCCGGCCGACAAGGCCCGCGCGGGGTGGATCCGCTCGTTCGGCTCCCACTGGCCATCGCCGTCCCAGTCGATCCAGGCGTCGAGGTATCCTGCCTGCGATGCCGTCACCGTGATGCTGGCCGTGGCACCGCGGGCCAGGGTGCCAAAGCTCACGCCCTCCTCGTCACTGGGCGCGCCGCGGGCATCGTCGGCCGTGGCCTCGAGGTTCGGCAGCACGTCGGTCTCGGTATCCACGCGGCTGCCCAGATATAGCCCCGGCGTGGCCTGGCGATGCCGGGCCCCGTCGTCGGCCAGCCGGGTGGCATACGGCGCCGGGGCGTCGCCATAATCCATGGCCCCATCGTCGTTCAGGATGAGCACCCGGGCGGTGGGATCGTCCAGCACCTGGAAGCCCGATCCATCGGTGAGGAACTGCACGAAGAAATCTTCGTCGAGTTCGGGCAGCGTCTCGCCGACCACGCTCAGGGTGACGGTGGCGAGCATCTCGGGCCTTCCACGCACTGCGCGGAAGACCTGGTAGTTGCCGCTCTCGTAGCTCCGCCACACGACCAGGGCATCGGAGACCAGCGGCTCGCCATCGAACCAGGTGTTGTTCGAGACATTGTCTGGGATCTGGCTGGTGCCCAGTTCGGTGTAGAACACCTCCCAGTCGGCGCCGTCGTAGGCATGCCAGACGACGCGCTTGCCGGCGATGACCGGCGTCTCGGCGAATAATGCGCCGCCGGAGATGTTCACTGGCACAGGCGTTGGCCCCAGGCTCAGGTCCACCGCGTAGATCGAGGACTGGGTGCCGCTGAGTGCCTGCCACACCACGTTGTTGCCCGAGATGTGCGGCTCCAGGTCGTCGCTGCTGTTGGAGGTGAGCGACTGGGTGGTGCCCGCGGCGATGTCGTACAGCGCCACCTCGTAATCCGTGCCGTCGAAATCCTCCCACACGACGTAATTGCCGTCGACCTGGGGCTTGCGGTCGTCGCGGCCGTCGCTGGTCACCTGGCGGGTGCTGGTGCCGTCGTAGAGGTAGATCTCCAGATCGGCGCCGTCATGCCCTGCCCACACGACGTTCGTGCCGCTGACCCGCGGGGCAAAGTTGTTCACGCTGGCCAGCGAGATGCGCTGCGGCCCCTGCCCAGGGTTCTGCAAGTCGTACACGTAGACCTGTTGGCGCGGCGTTTCGCGCGACCACCAGGCCACAAGCCGATCAGACACCTGGGGCTCGTTGTCGTCGAAATCGTTGTCCGTCAGGCGCGTGATCTGGCCCGTGCGGATGTCGTAGTGGAAGATTTCGCGGTCCGTTTCGCCTTCCGGTTTGGCGGACCAGACGATGTGGTCGCCGAAGACCACGGCCGCCCGGTTGTCGAAAGTGGCGCCGCTGATCTTGCGGGTCGTCGCGCTGCCGGTGGCGAGGTCCTCCTCGTAGTAGTAGATGTCCCAATCGCCGCCGGTCCACTCCTCCCATACGATGCGATTATTCCACACCGAGTAGTTGTACTCGTTGGTATTCTTGCCCGTAATCTGGCGCACATTCCAGGACCCAAGCGGTGTGCCGCCCGGGTTGATGGTCACCGTGGTGGGCGGGATCTGGGGCACCGCCAGGTAGTCGGCCGGGGCCGTGGCCGTGCCATCGGCCGTATAGTACGTCAGCGTGATCGGCGCCCCGTACGACTCGGTGACGCGGATGGTGACCTGCACGGGCGTCAGGCCGCTGTTGCCCTCGACCACCATGGCGTCGGCCACTTCCAGGTGCGCCACCTTGTAATCGCCGAAGTGGACGTTGGTGGCCGACTGCTGATCGGCCAGCGTCAAGCTGTACCCGTAGCTCCAGCGGTTGACCAGCGGGCTGGTCCGCGGGTCGTAGATGATGTTCCGGTCGCGCCCGGAGAGGACGACCAGATCGGCCACCGCTTGGGCCGCCAGGTTGGGGATCTTGGCGCCGTTGATGGCCGTGGCAATGGACGACGCCACCGTGGCCGCCGAATCGCCCACCGTGAACGGCACCGCGATGTTCTGCGGGCTGGAAAGCTGGTTGTTCGAGTCGAACTCGAACGTGTAGCTGGGGGCATTGGGCAAGGGGGACAGGCGGATGGTAAATACCTTGGCATCCAGATATCCCTGCGGCGGGGCAGGCGGCGGCGGAGGCGGCGTCGGCTGCCAGTTGCCCGGCACCGCCTGGATCGAACCGATGTGGTTCGGCGCCGTCTGCATCCATCCCGCCTCGACCACCTCGCGCACAATGTACTGGCCGGCGAACAGCCCCGTAAACTCGTAGTACCCCGTCTCGTCGACGTTGGGTGTGGCCGGATCGTCACGCCGCGTGAGGGTCGAAACTTCGGTGTTCGGGTCGAACACCCCGTCGCCATTGGCATCCAGGTAGATGCGGACCCCCGCCCGACCCGGCTCCACCCCCAGCGGCTGGCCCGTGGCCGGATCGAACCGGAATGTGTACTCGTTGCCCTGTAACTGGGCCAGTTCGGCAGGCGTCCGCGGCTGGGCGAGGACGAAATACGGCTGGCCCGTCCCGCCGTTGAAGCCCACCAGCGCCCCCACCGTGGTGTCGGTCCACTCGAGATTGTCGTAACGGAACGCCACCACGTCCCCGGCCGGATCGTCCTCGATGTACAGCCGGAACGTGTTCAGCTTATCCGTCATCCGCGGGAAGTAGCCCACCGCGGTCCAGTCCACCTGGGCAAACCGATGCCCGCGGGCATTCACCCCGGTTAGCACCGTGATGGTCCCCTGGCCGCGGGTGTCCACGTCGGCCCAGAACGGGGCCACCATCGCCACGGGCTGCGGGAACGAACCGAGGAACGTGGACACCGGCTGCCCGAAGCTCACAATGCCATTCGTCGCCACATAGAACTGGTTGTAGCGGTTGCCGTAGAACTCGAAGTCGAAACCCAGCGGCATCGCCGCCGTGCTGGCATCGTCCGTGGCCCCCAGCACCGAGCTGCCCCCGCTGCCCCAAGGAATCGAAATCCCCTGGCTCGTCACGGTCTGGTCCCAGATACCGTTGGCATTGCGATCGTCGAACTTGTAGCCGCTAATGCTGATCGTGCCCACCTCGAGCGTCACGCGGTAGTCCTCGACCTCGCCATCGGGCACCTGGGCGACCTGCACCGGATCGGTCCAGTCGGTCACCACCGGGCCGTCAAAGTCCAGCCCCGGCGTGCGGCTGTAACGGAAGCGGGCATAGGTGTCGCGGGTCACACCGCTTACCAGGGGGGCGAAGAAGTCCAGCGTCATGCTCGTGCCGGCCAGCAGCACATCCTGGAACACGTGGTCCTCGGGATCGGCCCAGCCGTCGCCGTCAAAGTCCACCCACCCGTTGAGATACCCGCCGGGCGTCTGCGTGGTGACGACGATCTGGTTCATCTGCCCGGCGCGGATCCTGTCGCCGACGAATGCGATCCCATCTTCGTCGTCGAAGTTGTCGGTGTCGTCGCCATCGGCGGCGGCATTCGGCCGGCCGTCCAGTTCGAAGTCCACCCGGTCGCCCAGGGCCAGCGAGCGGAACGTCCCGGGGGGCCCTTCGTACGCCCCGCGGATGTGCACGGCGCCGCCAGTGGCAGCCGTCGTCGGGTAGGTCGGCTCGGGGGCGTCGCCATAGTCGCGGGCCTGATCGATGATCTGGAGCTTGTAATCTTCGACCTCGCCGTCACTGGCGGGCCCGATGGGCGACGGTACGCCGCCGGCGTATGCGGCATTGCCCGTGGTCAAGCGGAACCGGGCGTACGTGATCCCGGTGTTGATGCCCCGCGGCACCTCGAAGCTCAAGATGTTCACGCCCGGGGCCACCGTGCCTCCCATGGGGTTGATGAACACCAGCTTTTCGTCGGCGTCCAGCCAGTCGCCGTCCATGTTCCAGTCGATCCAGGCATCGAGTTGCCCCCAACCCCCAGAAACCGTCACCGTGATGCTGGTTACATTCAACGGAACCTGCGGGTCGGGCGAACTCGGAACGAGAAATGTTTCGCTCAGGTCGATGCCATCCTCGTCGTCGCGGAGGGCGGCGTCGTCGCCGTCGGCCTGCGCGTTGGGCTGCCCGTCGAGTTCCGGGTCGCTATCCGTCCCCAGATAGAAGCCAGCGAGGATGCGGTGACGCCCCGCCAGCGGCCCCGTGGTTGCGCTTTGGGTGTGGGCGTCGTCGGCAAACATCGGCGCGTCGCCGAAATCCTCCTCAAAGCGGATGATCTTCAGGCGGTAATCCTCGACCTCGCCATCCCCCGCCTCGCCCGTCGGGGCCATGGGGGTAATCCCGTCGCTCAAAAGCCCCGTGGTACTAAACCGGAATCGGGCGAAGGTATATCCCTCCCTGGTCTGCGACTCGTCGGGGACGTTGAAGGCCAGCGTATTGGGTCCCGGGCCCAGGGTCGTAATGACCTGCTGGGTCTGGGGGTCGAAGAAGACCAGCTTTTCGCCGGAATCATCCCAGTCGCCGTCGCGGTTCCAGTCGATCCACGCATCGAGCACCCCGTCGGTCGATGCGGTCACCACGATCTGCTTGACCGATCCAAAGGCATCGCTGAGCAGCCCGAGGTTCCCCAGGAAGTCGACGCCGTCGTCCAGTTGGTCGCCGGTGGCATCGCTGTTCTGTTTGGCGTTCTGCTCGCTGTTCACCCCGCTGCCCAGGAAGACGCCGGGGGCCACGATGTGCCGGGCGCCGTTGCTCTCCAGGAGTGTGGGGTACCGGCCGAGAGCCGGTGGTACCGGATTGCCCTGGTCATCCACGGCCTCGGCCCACGGGTCCGGGGCGTCGCCGAAATCCACGCCAGACAACACGATGGTGAACCTGGTACTGCCGTCGGGGCGGTTCGGCTGGATGGGGTTGTTGGCCAGGTCGCGAATGGCCGGCAGCAGCTCGACGACATAGGTGGTCGAGTGGGCCCACACGCCGGCTGCCGGGTACAAGGTGATCACGTCGTTGGTGGCGTTGTACACGAAGAAGTAATCCAGCCCCTCGGTCAAGGGCACACCGTCTTTCAGCAGCACCAGGGCGCTGGCCTGCACGGTGCGGTCGTCGATGCCCACCCCCCCCGCGTCGAGAAGCTGGAGGGTGAAATCGGTAAACCGCTTGCCGGCGATCATCACGTCGTGGAGGTTGCGGTCGCGGTCCACACCCGCCGGGTCGTTATCCTGCGGATTGATGAGCCAGCCCGTAGGCCCAACAAAGTCCACCCGGTCGATGGCCCCCCGGTCCTTGAACACGTTGACGCCCAGGCCCGGTGGCGAAGCGACCGCCGGATCGTCCATGCGCAACTGGCCGAACAAGTCCACGCTTGGCGCCACGATGGGCGACGGGGGGATGCCGATCGGCTGGAGCACCGCGTTGTAATAGGCTTGCCGTTCCTGGAGCGAGTTGATCGAGCTGTCGATAATCGGCGACAGGTGATCGGGATAGAAGTTCCCGTTATCCGGGCCCACGAACAACGGGGCATTAGTCGGAACGAGGACCGCAAAGCTGCCCGTGGTCGCGCTTCCCCCTACGTTGCGGCGGTTGGTGAGGCTAAACGCATTGCCGCCAATCACTGTGCCCTGGGCCATGGAGCCGGCATCTACGAACAGCCCCGTGTCCAGGTTGGCCAGCACGTTGTTGAGAATCGTGGGGCTGGCATTGTTGACCACCTGGATTCCGATGCCGGCCGGGCTACTGGCCTGCGGGCCGTAAATCGTGTTGTTGACGATCCGGCCGAAGGGCACCGCCCCGACGGGCTGGCCCGCTGGATTGGGATCGCCCGAGAACCGGATGCCGCCGCTGCCGCTGTAAGCCACCACGTTGTTGACGATAGATATGCCGCCAACGAGTTGGTTGGGGGCGTTGATGGTCCGGCCGGACCCGGGATGCGGCCAGGAGTCGCGGGCCGCCGGCTCGACCCGAATGCCCCAATCGGCCGAGTGCAAGATCGCATTGCCCCCCAGCACAATCTGCCCTTTCTCCCGCGTCGCGTTGCGTTCGCCAATCAGCGGGTTGCCGGCCGGGTCGGCATGGAAATACGTCTCGCCCGGAGTGGGGAAGGTCACGAAGTAGGTCGTGTACTGGATGCCTTCGGTGGCGGCCACGTTGATCAGCGCGATGGTGCCCGGCACGGCGTTGGCCGTGTCGAACTGCACGTTGAGCCGGCCCGCCGTGATGGCCGCCTGGATGGCGTTAGTCACCAGGCTCGTGATCCGCCACTGGCTGTCGTTGTAGTCGAACACGACCGGGAAGGGATACGTGGGCGCTGGGCCTGCCGACACATGCCAGTACACGAAGTCCACCGCATTGCCGCTGCGGTCGGTGATCTGGAACGTCTGGCCGTGCTGCACCTGGGTACCGGAAGGAGGCAGCAACCGGAACCGCTCGTCGGCGCTGGCCTCGACCGTACCCGAGATGATCCGCCCCAGCGGCTGCCCGCCGATGGTGCCCCCCACAGCGACCGCTCCCCACAGGTCCACGCGCTCGCTGGAAGCGATGGAAGTGGCGGTCACGCGGAGCCGACCCTGGGCATAGGCCTGGTTGATGGCCGCCGCCACAGCGTTGGCCACGGTTCCGGCCGACTGCGCCGCCTGGAAGTACACCGGCACCGCATTGCCGGTCGCCCCGCCAATTTGCGAGTCGAGGAACACGAAATCCTGGCGACTCAGCCCGTCGTCGATCCAGAAGCGATCGCCGTGCGCGATGTTTGCTGCCGCTGGAATCTTGAGCGTGATCGTCTGCGTCCATCGGTCGTTCGTGTCGGCCTGCGCAAACAGCCGGGTTACGCGGTACGGGCTGTCCGGCGGTGTCAAGAGCGTCCCGAACTCGTCGCCCCGGCGAATCTCGAGCTGGTACGAACCGACCGTCACGGTCGGATCCGTAGGCTGCAACTCACCGGCAAAATCGAAGCCGGTTACGCCCGCCGGGGCGTTGGTGACCATCTCGCCTCGCTCGGCAAAGCCGATGATCACGTCGTCGATGTACCAACCTTCGAGATTGTTGTTTTGCCCGCGACGATAATCGAAGTAGCGGTTATTGGCCCGGGCTGGCGAACCGTAGCTCTTGTCGGTCGTGTCCCCCTGAAGATAATTGCTCCAGAAAAGCGGACCAGGCTCGGAGACTGGGTGCATATACACGTGCATCAGCGGCTCGGCCTGGCCTTGAGTATCGTCCTCCCGCTCGTCGAGCTTGATAGTCGTCTCGTTGGGATCCGTGGCCCGCAAGGGGCTCTGCGCCGGGTTGGCCGGGTTGGTCCCGTCGAACGCCGTCTGCGGCCCCGCAAGCTGCACAAAGCCGTCGGGCGTACTCGTGGCGGTCACCTGCCAGCCGGTGGTGGTGTTCAGCAGATTGACAGCGTCCGCAATGCGCTGGGCGATCAGCGCCGGCGTGTTGGCCCCCAGCAGGCCGATCCGCACCTGCTGGGGCGCCAGCACTTGGGTCGGCAGGAACGTCGAGAAGGTAAATGTGACCTGGGTGGGAACGCCAAGCGCGCTCAACCCAGTGATGGTAAATCCGGTGTTGCCCAGCGCGCCGGCCGTCATGGTGGGCGGTACGTAGATGCGGTCGGGCAAGGCACGGAACCGCCGGTTGACCGCATTGGTCACCAGGCGCGACACCTCCAGGCGGGTCATGTCGGGCCGCACGTACACCGGTACATTGCCCGCGGTGTAAGCCCCCGGCGCACTGCCTTCGATCTGGATGGCCAGCGGGGCGCCCGCATAGTGGGTCCCCTGCGTAACCGACTGGGCGCCGATCAAAAACACCCGGTTACCATTGGGACCCTGGAAAATCGCATCCTTGGCCGCGACAGTGGCCGGGTCCGCTGGCACATAGGCCTGGACATTGAGGCGACCTGCTGCCCGCTCGGCATTGATCGCCGCAGCAAGTGCGTCGGCCACTTGCCGGGTCGTCATGGTGTCGGAAATGGGGACCCGCACCTGCGATGTCGGATGGATGCCGCCGGTCTTAGTGAACTCGAACGTGCGGGTCTGGAACCCGTCACTGATCGTGATGAACTCACTAAACGGCTGAGAAGGATTGGGGTCTTCCTTGATCTGCACCCCGGCGGTGTTGGGCAGCACCAGGGCGTAGCCCAGGTCGAACTCGAACCTGACGCCGTCCACCGTAAAGGTATTACCGTCATGCAGTTCGGCTGCCGGTGGGGCCACCAGGTATTCGCCACCGGTATCCGGAAGACCAGTAAGCGGGTTGGCGCCGATATCCATGTCGCTGGCCGTGCTGAAGTCGAACCGCACGCGCAGGTTGTCCAGCCCGGCAAACTGGCTCAAGTCGATGCGGGCCTGGCGCCACACGCCGCCGCCGTCGTAAATTTCGCGGATGAAGGTGGTGCCCACACCCGGGTCGTCGATCCTGGGACGGATCAACGATCCGTCGTTCAGGTCCGTATTGGTGGCCATCAGGGTCCAATTGGCCCCGTCGTTGGAGACGAACACCCGCAGGCCGTCGAAATCGTTGCTGTTCTCCGTGTGGGCGTAGTAGGTAAAGTACAGCGTGGGCTTGTCGGCCGCGCTATAACCCTTTAGGCTGAAGGTGCCACTGGTAAGGCTTCCGTAAGCCCCGCCGGGCGCGTTGTAGTTGCCGTCCAGGCCGAAGTAGTAGCTCCCCTGGCCTTCCAGGAGCGAGTTGTATCCTTCGTCTGGCACGCGCGAGGAATCGGCGGTCGCGTAGATTCCGTGCCCCTGGTCATTCCCCCGGCGCGCGGTCCAGTGCCAGAGGTTGTAGTCGATGGGCGAAAAGTCGATGCCCACGATGCCTCCCACGCCACTTGGGTCGATCGTTCGGGCCCCGTCGGCAAAGATGCCCAGAAGCGTCCCCGTCGGGTCCAGCGCGTAGATCACGCCAGAACTGTCCGAAGCGAAAAGCGTCTGGGCATAGCGGCCATCTTCGACGGTTTGCGGCCCGGCCGCCAGGCCCGAGAAGCGGATCGGCTGCCCCGTGGCTGGATTGGTGATCTGGGCGATGTAATGAAGCTGCGGCCCATCACCCGCGACGCGCGTGAAGTAATTGAACGAACCGTCGGGATCGACCGGCCGGAAACCCCAGGAGCCGCCGGTCGCGGTGGCGCTGGTCTCATTGGTCACGTAGTACAATCCGCCTTCGGTGGAGACAGCGAACAAGCGGTATCCCACACCCGGCAGATTGAGGTACGCAAGCCCGGTGATATCGCCGCCGACGCCTTCGCCGGCAAAGTCCAGTTGCGGGGCACCAGCAAGGTTTACCGGATCCGTCGCCGCGGCCCCACTCAATTCCACGGTCGCACCCACCACGGTGGCTGTGACCCCGAACGGTGCAAGGTTGATGGCCTGCGCGATGGCCTGCGCCATCTGCGCCGTCGTGGAGCCGGCGCCGAAGGGAATCCGATTGCGCCCTGCCGTCACGCCCGGGCTTCCCTCCACGTAAACCAAATTGCCTGCCGTGCCGGTCAAATCGCTCGTCGTCCGGGCATTGAGGAATGTGAGTCGATCGCCAGGGCTTTGCGGATTGGCCTGATCGGTGGCGCGGAAGGCATAGCTGGCGTCGATGAACGACGGGCTCGCGTCTACGATCGCCTCGATCTGCTGTCCCAACTGCTGCGAAGTCCAGGTCTCCTCGAACGGGATCGGTATCCGGCCCGGAGTGACGGTGGAGTTGCCCTGGATTTGTACCTGGGCGGGATTGCTTGTGGTGGGAGGGTTGTTCGGGTCGTCGTTGACCAGCGAGACGCGGTTATTGGACGCACTGGCCACCACGGTAAACAGAAGACTCTGGCCGTTGATCTGCCGCATCAGAGAGTTGGCCAGCAATGTGCCGTTGTCGCCGAGGTTGAACGGCACGCCGACATTGGCGCTATTGTTCAGCGCACTGTTGTAGTCGAACTCGAAGGATACCGTGATAGTGCCCCCTGTCGGCCGGAAGCCCGAAACCGTAACCACCACCCCATCGAGTGCGGCGGTGCCGGCGGCTGGCAACACGATCACCGGCCCGCTGTTGAACTCGAAATCGTACGACTGGCCGTTGACGTCATCCACCAGGCGGAACCACTGGCCATCACGGAAGGCCGAGGGCCCCTGCGGAGTCATCCGCACATCGATCCCGAGATCGAACTCGAAAGTCTCGGTTCCGCCAAAAGCGTCGGTCACCTCGAACCAATCCCCGTCACGGAAATCCTGGGGCTGGGGACCGCCCGTGAACTGGTAAATGGGATTTGTCTGGGACGCCTGGTTGGCCAGGATCGTCGGTGCGCTGAACAGTTGGCCCACGGGAACGATGTTGCTGAACAGCCGGTTTCCCGATGCATTCGTGCCATCGTTGATCCCTGGATGATTGATCGCCGTGCCGCTGGAGTTCAACAGCCACACCAGGTTATGGCCGGAAGTGACGCCGGTCAGGCCCAGCGGGCCGAGATCCGGGTTAGGAATATTCCCTACGACGAGCACGGTCCGGCCGCGGTCCCCCGTGTTGCGGTAGTCGTGGACCATGGCCTCGACATACACGCTGTTATTCGGATCGGCCTGGAGCGTCGTGGGATTGGCCGGGTCGCGGCGGATGACATCGATGCCGGTGTCTACGTCCACGAGCAAGTTATTCGCATTGCCGGTATCGAACTCGCGGTAGCGCGGATTGAAATTGGCCCCCGGCCCGTTGGTAACCGTCATTAGCCGGCCGTCGTTGCGCATCGCGATGTCGCCGTAATAGATCCCGCCGCTGACGCCTGGCAGGCCGTCGTCGCCCCAATCCGTCACATCGGTTTCCAGCGTCCCGGTAAACGGATCTACCGTATACAATTCGTAGCCGTTCTCGCGATACGTTTGCTGCTGCCCGGCCAGCGCGTAGAACACCACGTCGCCCAGTTGGAACTCGTCGGGGACCAGGCTCAGGCGCTGCTCGCCGGTGACGTTGGGGTTCGTGGTGGTGATGAACGAGTTGGGCCCGGTATCGACATGCTCCTCGACCACACGGGCGATGGCGTTGATAGGCTCGACGCGGACCAGGGGATTGGCCTCGTCGTCGGCGCTCCACGAGCCGCCAAGGATCGACGCGAGGGCCTGCGGCGTGGCCCGCACCGAAGTGACGGCCACGTAATACACGCGGTTGCGTTCGGGCAGATACGCTGGCCCGATGTAGGGATCGCGCCCGCCCAACGAGCCGCGGTTCAAGTCGTCCAGCTCGGTACCCGCCACGCCGGGGATGGGCCGGTCGTCGGCCACATTCGAGTCCCGGCTCATGTAGATCAATCGCCCCTGCTCGTCGAAGACCCACAGCGACAGGTCCGGCCGGCCCATGCCGTCGGCATAGTCGATGTCGAAGATCGTCGAGAAGATGCTCCCCATGTCGTTGATCCCGCCCATCGACTGGATCGCCTTGAAGTCGATTTCCAACCGGTACCAGTCGACGTCGGTGCGCCCGCTCAAGTAGCCCGCCAGCGATATGGTGTTGCGGTCGCTGGCGAGCAGATTGCCCAGGTCCTGGGCGTTGGCGAAAGTGTCGTTATTGGCCGTGCTCTCGGCGGTCTCGCCCAAAAGCGGCGAGTGGCCCGGGAAGCCCAGGACCTCGATGCCGTTGGTGGCATAGCGGATATCGGCGTATTGGACGGTGCAGCCGGCGACCTCCTGCATCTCGCGGAGGCGGATCTGCATCTGATACTTGCCCGGCGTATTGGACAGGCGGACCAGCGAGGTGTTGCCCGGGTGGAACTGGTGGTGCGTGCCATCCAGGGCCACATTGCTGCCTGCGGCCCGGGCCGTCACCGCCAGCCCGCGGATCGCCTGGGCCTGGGCGATGGCGGTCATAATCGCCTGCTGCACCTGGTTCGCCGAGAGTCCCTGGTAGGCTACGGCGACATCGCCGGTGATGTTCCCATCGGAATCGAACTCGAAGACCACGCTTCGGCCGTCACCATCGGCGAGGGTGAACTGCTGCCCTTCGCTGTATTGGCTACCCGGTCCGATATTGCCGATCGATAGCGCGCTGCGGACCCGCACGTAGTAGGTGCGAAGCTGGCCGGCGGGCCCGGGCAGCACCAAGCGCATCCCCGCATCGCGCGGGTTGGTGGTATAGAAGTCGTGCCGGATGTACAGGTCGCGGTCCATCCCCAGCCCCAGCAGGGCACCGTCGGGGTCGCTCTTGGTGGCATGGGAGTCGGGCTCGTGCGAGTTGTCGGAGCGCGCCAGGACGTTGCCATCGGCGTCGATCAACTCGACGATCGTGTCCAGGGCAAAGGTGGTGCGATCGATGTCGATCCAGATTTCGCTGCCGGCCGGCGCATCGAACTGGTAGACATCCACGTCCCCGGGGTCGTCGAAGCGGATGAAGCCGTTCACATCGAACCCCAGCCGCTGCACATCGTCGCCGGCCTTTTCGAACGGCGCAAGCTGGCCGAGCCGTTGGGCGGTATTGGGGCCGGCGTTGACATCGGCCTGGCCGCTGACGGCTGGCTCGGCCTCGATCACCACCCCCACATTTCGGTCATGGGCATAGCGATCGAAGCGGATGCTCCGCCAGGCGCCAGGCGTGCCTTGGCTGGCGCCGTTGCCGTTGGTGTCGAAGTTGGGCCGGCCGAAAATATCGAACCCGGCGCCCGCCGTGTCGTCGGCCAGGTCGGTCAGCACCACGGGCCGGCCGGGCAGGCCGACAATCTGCACGATGCCGCCGATGCGGTCCTCGATCTCCAGCGGCCTCCCCTGGGCCGTGAATCCCGCACTGGCCCCAGCAAGCTTCACCACCAGGCTGCCGGCCGTGCTGCTCTGCAACCGCAACCCGCCCACATGATGGAAGTTGGGGACGATGATCTCGCCGCGGAGCACGTGCACGATGTCCACGTCGTCCCAGATCGATTCGGTGGTCAGTGTGGCCGGGCGCACCTCCATCCCGTTTATGCTGTTCCAAAGGCGAGGATCCTCGTTCTGCCCGAAGCGGTTGGCCCGCACCATGGGCCCATAGTTGTCGGCATACTGATCGAAGGCCGAGATGGGCCCGGTGCTCCGCCCCCAGTCGGGCACCGTAAACGCCTTGAGGGAATTGGCGTCGATGCTGACCACGGCCCCCTGGTTGCCCAGAAAATCGTTGGCCACGATGATCGGCTGGGCCCCGCGAACGAAGATCGTGGCCGGCTGCAACGTCCCCCGGCCGTTGCGGTCGCCGTCGGAACCGGCCGCGTTGAACTCGAACCGCGAGTTGGCCACGCGCACGTGGGCCTGGCGGATTTCGACCGGCGAGAACCGGGCGAATCCCCCCTCGATCGGCGCCGTGCCACCCCCGTAGGCGATGATCGCCTGGTCGATGCTCCCCTCGGCCGTCGGCGCAAAGACCAGTCCCGCCCAATCCCCTTGGGCAGGCGGCTGGCCGCTGGTGTCCTCGGACGTGTCGAAGGTTCCCCCTGCGCCGTACCGGGTGTCGGCCAGCGAGGTGAAGAGCACCTTGTAGCCCGGCGCTCCCTCGACGGAACCCGGCCGGCCCTCGGCGATCAACTGGGCCCCCATCTCGGCTTCGATCCGCGAGCCGGTCAGCTTGACGACCAGCCCGGGATCGATCTGCAACCGGGCATCCGTGCGGGCCTCGCGTGTGCCGAACCCCTCCAGCGACCACACCGGGGCGGTGGTATGCAGCTCGATTTGTCCGCTGCCCACATGCACGGCCGTCACATCCAGTCCCCGGTTATCGCGGGCCCAATTGATAGCCGCCACGATCTTGTCGGCCATCTCGGCGACCGTCGATGCCGGATCGCCCGGGTTCGGATCGTTCGAGCGGTTATAGCGGATTTCCACCCGGCCCGGCACGAAGCTGCCGGCCCCCCGGGCCGCGTAGTCCGAAGACAGATTGAACTCGAAGACCACCCGCGTGCTGCCGTCGAACAGGGCGAACGTCTCGGCGTCCTGGATGCCATCGCCGTTTGGCGTCTGGATCTGGTAATCATCCAAGCGCGTCAGGCGGGTGGTGACGGGCGTGCCGATCGGGCCGCCCGGCGTCCCCACCAGGTACAGGTTCTCGGCAATGACGTGCACGATATCCAGGTCGTCGAAGCGCGCGGGAACTTCGAGCTTGCGGACCGGAACGCCCGGCTGGGTGGGAATGCCCACGAACACCCCGTTGATCGAGTTGACATAGGTCTGCGGGGCCACACGCGTGCCAGAGGCATAGGTCCCCACCAGCAAGTTGCCGTAGATTTGCGGTCCGACGCGCTGGTAGCCCAGCGTAAACGGCGCGTAGGGATCCCAGTTTTCGAACTTGCTGTCCGCGAAGCTGTTGGGATCGCCCGAGATCGCGGCGTCGGCGCTGTTGGTGATGACGTTGAAGGTGACGGTCGGCCGGGCCTCGAGCATGTGGATCGGCGTGTAGGTACTCCGCACCCCGTTGACGATCACCTGCCCGCCGCCGTAGCGAATATCGGCATGGTTTCGAGCACGCGGCGCTGAGGGAGTTGGGAGGCGGGGTCGTAGTTCTCGATAAAGGCGTTATCCAGGTCGTTGCGGAACACCAGCCCGCCCCAGTCCCCTTCGCGCGGAGTGGTGGTAAGCTGCGGCTCGCGATCCTTGCCCAGGGTCTCGTCGAAATAGGAGGTGAAATACACGGGCCGGCCGGGAATGCCCAGCACCTGGAGGGCCCCGCTGCTGCGATCGACGTTCTCTGCCGAGCTGCCCACATCGACATTCGCCGCGCGGAGCTTGACCAGGGC
>FWPU01008708.1_pt1 | contig 16885 bp, 16 predicted proteins | sample 2228361 | NCBI WGS metagenome assembly FWPU01 (sample SAMEA103939777, study PRJEB20133) | metagenome
AGCGGCGCCCCGCAGCCCTTGCAGAGCACCTTCGTGCCGGCCTTGTACCTCCGGACGTTGAAGTGCTTCGAGCAGGAGGGGCACCGCATCGTCACCTTCTCCTGCGCCAGCAGCGCCTCCCTCACCTGCTCGGCCGTCAGGGCGCCCGTCCGGATCAGGGCCTCACCAAGGCGCAGCTTCTGGCCGCTGGCGGCCGCCTCCGCCTGGAGTTTCGCGGCGGCCTCGACCTGCTCGGGCTTGGCCCAGCCCTTCTCGACCACGATCCTGCCGAGGTCGCGCTCTATCCTTCCGGTGGGGGTCCCCTCGCGCGGAGGCACCTTGACGAGCAGTTTGCAGTTGGGGCAGGGGGTCTCGGCGGCGGTCGTCCCCTCGGGGACCTCGAAGGTCCTCCCGCAGGGACACTGGATCTGTTGTGGGCCGGCCGCCATGGGATTGTCCTTGCCTTCATGTATGCATTATGCCGGCCGGAATTTCCAGCCATATTTCCGGCGGATGTCGCCGTATGTGCGCCGCCGCTCCGCGGCGGGCCCGGCTTGCCACGGACCGCCGCGGCTGGTATTCTAGATTCAGAGGCAGGACGGGGCCGTGAGGGCGACAGCGGTTTTTGCCGCCGTTTGGGCGCTGGGCTGCGCGGCGCGGCCGGTTCCCGGGAATCCATACGTGCCGCCTCATGCCATGTATTCGGCCGGCTCCACGATGGCGGCCTTGGGAGGAACGGCCGCCGCGGCGGCGGGGGCGGCCATGTTGGATCCCGATCGTTCGCCCCGGACGCGCAGGGCGGGCTTGTGTCTTGCCGCCGCCGGGCTGGGACTTGTCGCCGCGTCGCTGATTGACGCGGCCCAGGTCGAGGAGGCGCGCAGGCGGCTCATCATGACGGACGCGGCGTTGTGGCATAGCTTGGCGGGCGGCGCCGTACCTGAACCTTTTCGCCCGCCCCCTCCGCCGCTTCCCGAGGTGCCCTTTGAGTCCCCGGCGGATGAATCGCCGCTCGGCGGGAGGCCGCCCTAGGGGCCGGCGGGGCGCGGAGGTCGTTCTTGATGGGGTCGGAGGAAGGAGCGTGTCGCCATGGGCGTGAACTTGGCGGGCATAATCGTGGCTCTTGTGGCGCTTGCGGCCGGCGGCGGCGCCATGGTGGCGGCGCCCAGCATCGGCATCTCGGAGTCCTCCGCGCTGCCTTTCGGCCTGCTTGTGGCGGGCATCGTGGCATGCCTGGTTTCCTGGCACCAGAGCGTGTCGGGTAATCCCAACTCGATCATACTGCCGATCTGGATGTACGGGACGGCCTCGGCGATCTTCGGGCTCTTCGGCCTGATCGGCCTCATCGGTCTCACGGGACCGGCGCCGATCACCAAGGAGGAGGAGCGGAGGCTCGAGGAGATCAGGGGCGAGCTGCGCAAGTCAGCCGTTTCAGGATCGAACCAGAAGGCGAGGGATGCGGCCACCCGGTATCATGGGACCGTGTCGGCGAACGCCAAGAAGCTGGGCGGCGGGGAGAAGGCGAGCGTCTACGTGGACGTGGCGGGCGAGGGCGACAGGGTCAGGTCGGTGGCGATGTATGTGCGGCTGGATGGCGCAGGGCGCATGAAGGAGGACGACTTGAAGACGCTCCTGTCCATCTGCATCAAGCTCCTGCAGACCGATTTCCCCCACGCGGCGTGCGGGGCGGCCGTGTGCGGACCGGAGGGATGGGCGGCCCATTCCCAGGCGAAGGGGCCGAACATGCCGGCGGTGCACGTCATAAGGCCGGAATTGCCGAGGTTCTGAGGACTCCGGTTCTTCAGCCGGGCAGCGACCATCTGGCCAGTCGTAGAACCGCCTTGGTGGATCCGGCGGTCAGCTCGTACCACGCCGTCACGAGAGTCCCGTCATCGAGTTCGGCGGTGGATGGATAGCCCAGGTCGCCGCCCGCCCCGTCCTCCGATATGGGGATGGGGGGCGACCACGTCCGGCCGTGATCGGCGCTCACGCGCGCCTGGTTGCCGAACGGTTTGCGCCGGTGGCCGTAGGACATCAGGATCCGGCCGTTGCGGAGCCGCAGCAGGTGGGAGGGCAGGCCCCACACGCCGATCCGGCGGGGCGCCGACCATGTCTTCCCGCCGTCGGCGGATTCGCACTGGAGGGTTTCCCCGTGGTTTGCCTTGTTGTGGTTCCTGATGTGGCAGATGATGCGGCCGTCGGCGGTTTCGACCGCATGGAGTTCGTGATAATGCCTGGGTTCGTCGCCGGCGCGCGGTGGGATTTCCGCCAGCCACCTCCAGCTCTGGCCGTCGTCCGCCGACTCGCATACACCTGTTCGGGCGTCGTTCCGCCAGAGGTCCTTTCCAGCGTAAAGGAGGCGGCCGTCGGCGAGCTGGATGGGCCCGTGCGGGTTGTTGACGATCGAGTCCCTTCGCGAGGACCATGTGCGCCCGCCGTCGGTGGAGCGCACCATCCACACGCCGAGTTCCTTCCTCCGCCCCTCGGGGCCGAGGCGGTCGTGGGCGGCCCTCCAGCGCGCGGTCTTTTCCTCCGGCCAGCCCTTGGCCGCCGACAGGATCGACTCGTAAGCCAGGGATGTGAACGTGGTCACGAGGATCGTCCCGGCGGCGGTCTCGAGCACGCCGGCGTCGCGGTCGTCGATGGCGCTGTCGAGGATGACCCTTGGCCAGGTCCAGGTGAGTCCGCCGTCGTCCGAGGTCATCATCTCCACGCGGCCGAACGGGCAGACGTGCGCCTCCCGTCCCCCGGACCAGACCAGCATGAGCCGGCCGCTCCTGAGGCGGGTGAGGGTGGGCCATCCGTGGTAATAGTGGGACTCCTTGCTGATTACCGCGATGTCGGCCCGTCGTTTGCCGTAGGCCCGCGTTGTGAGGGCCGTCAGGCCGGTGATGAATCCTCTTCGAGTGATCATGGCCTCAATTCTACAGCATCGTCACCCTTGATGAAATGAGGCCCTTGAGTTTACCATGCGGCGTATTAATAATGTCCGGCGGCCCGCTTGTCGGGCCGGTTCGATTCGTGGGGCGGGCCTGGGGAAGGCTTGGCTGCGGAATTAGGAGAACGGAGACATGACTGAGAAGGGACTGGACGTGGTTGGAGATTCCTCTCGCCGCGACTTCATGAAGGCCGCGGCGGCCGTGGCGGCGGGGTCGGCGATGCCGGATCTGCCCGCGGTGCACGTGGCGGGATCGGACGTGATAAAGGCGGCCCTCGTGGGGGCCGGCGGTCGCGGAAACGGCGCCGCCGAAGACTGCCTCAACGCCGCGGCGGCCGTGGGGATGAGCGTCAAGTTCGTGGCGGTGGCCGACGCGTTTGAGAACAGGGCCAAGGGCGCCGCCGCCAAGCTTACCAAGAAAGGGCCGGAGAAGGCCGACATACCGCAGGACCGGATATTCTGGGGCCTGGACGCGTACCAGAAGGCCATAAAGGCCGGCGTGGACCTCGTGGTGACCGCCGCGGCGCCCGGGTTCCGGCCGCAGCATTTCGAGGCGGCCATAAAGGCCGGCAAGCACGTCTTCATGGAGAAACCCGTGTGCGTGGACGCCCCGGGCTTCCGGAAGGTCATGGCGGCGGCCAAGATGGCCGATGAGAAGAAGCTCAAGGTCGTCGTGGGCCTCCAGCGGCACCACCAATCCGACTACCAGGGCGGCATCCAGGCCATCGCGGACGGCAAGTACGGCGACGTCACGCTGCTCCGCGTCTACTGGAACGGCGGCGGCATATGGAACCGCCGGCGCGAGGCGAACATGACCGAGATGCAGTTCCAGGTCCACAACTGGTACCACTTCTGCTGGCTGAGCGGCGACCACATCTGCGAGCAGCACGTCCACAACCTGGACATCGCCAACTGGGTCATGTCGGCGGCGCTGAAGAAGGAGGGGGAGAACTGGGCACATCCGGTGAAGGCCAACGGCATGGGCGCCCTCTGGCACCGCGGATACGGCGATTTCATCAAGGTCGTCAGGGGCGGCAACAAGGGGCAGATATACGACGCGCACTTCGTCGAGTTCACCTACGAGAACGGCGTGACGATGCTCAGCCAATGCCGCCACCAGCCCAACTGCTGGAACGCCGTGACGGAATTCTTCCACTCGACCAAGTCCCCCTCGGGCGGGAGCAACCTCGGAGGCAGGAACGTCGCCGGCGCCGGGCCGGGGCCGAAGCTCCAGCACGGGAATCCGTACGTGCAGGAGCACATAGCTCTGCTGCTGGCCATCAAGGAGGGCAAGCCGCTCAACGAGGCGTACTACGGGGCCGTCTCCAGCATGACGGCGGTGCTCGGCCGCATGGCGACCTATTCCGGCGTCGAAGTGAAGTGGGATGATGCGGTGAAATCCGGGCCCGACAGCTTCCCGGCCAATCTGGCGTGGGACGCGGAGGCGCCGGTGATGCCGGACGCGGAGGGCAACTACCCGATCCCCGTGCCGGGGGTGTACAAGCCCTATGAGGGAGCAGGTGGTAAGAGGAGATAACCCGCGCGGAGGTGAGAAAGGGCCGGCGCGCCGACGCCGGCCTTTTCGTTTTCGACGGGGCGGCGGCGTCCGCCCGGAGGGGATTGAGGCGTGTCCATAAGGGCTCGCTCGGGCGCGGGGGCGGCGCTCTTCTGCGCCGGCGTGCTGGCCGCCGTCGGGGCGGGCGTCCTGGGCCTGAAGGCGGTTGTCTGGGCCGGCCTGGTAGGCGCCGCGGCGGGCGCTGCGGTCGTCTGCTGGGCGCTCAGGGACGCTCTGCGCGAGATCGGCGCCGCGCGCGAAAAATACGACTCGCTTCTGCGCGCCGAGCTGATGGAGAGAAGGGCTGAACCGCGGGATCCGGTCTGAATCGCCCGGTGGGGAGATGGCGCGAACTCTGGGGTTGATGCTCATCCTGCTGGCGCCGCCGCAGCAGCAGCGGGACGGCGTCATCGCCGCCGGCGCCGAGAACTGGGAGAAGCCCTGGATGCCGGATCTACGCGATCCGTCCGCCCGCGTCCCGATCCCCCTCGAAAGGCGCATCGACGTGCTTATCCTTGGAGACGGCTACCTGCCCGACGAGCGGAAGGAGTTCGAGGACGACGTGCAGGAATGGTACGACGGCTTCCTCAAGCTGATTCCGTGGTGCCGGTTCAAGGGCGCCTTCCGGGTGCGGGGACTGTGGACGCCGGGCGAGGGGAGGGCGACCCCGGACAGGAGATCTTACTACGGGCTGCCCGCCACGGCGCTGGGGGTGGGCGATGCGGGGGCACCCGGCACCCGCAGGGCGATCTTCGAGGCAATAGAGCGCACGGGCTGCAACCGGACGCAGTCGGGCGGCCTCCTCACCCACACCGTGGTTGTGATGCTGGTGAAGAACGAGTTCGGCCGGGGCCCCAGCGGCATGAGCAGGGCCCTGCCGTCCCCCGACGGCAGGCGCAGCGTGGGGGTTGCGTTCTCCGCATACACCCACCACGAGTTCGACCCAGCCTACGGCGGCCTCCGCGACGAATACATCATGCAGGCCGGCAGCAAGGCGAACAGGAAGCCGCCCGCGCGGCTCTCCATGCGCGATGTCCTGAACCTCTCTTACACGCGCGAGTTGAAGATGCTGCCCTGGGCCCACTTGAGCCCCGGCAGCCCCCTCAATCCGGATCGCAACAGCGTGGTGGGGGTACTCTGGATCGGGGGGATCGCCGAGGAGGGCGTCTGGCACAGCGAGGCGCGGTGCCTGATGAACGGATCGCATGACAACTGGGATCTGGCCAGGACGAAACGCGGGGTTTCGCTGAGGGACAGGAGCCGTTTCTGCTTCTGGTGCGAGGAGATCCTGGCGGCGAAGACGCTTTACAAGACGGGGATGCTTGGGGATTCGGAGGACGGCGCGGCGGCCTGGAACAGGTGGGAGACGCAATTCCGCCCCCTGTACCACAGGGCCTTCGACGTGCCCGGACGCATCCGAGAGCGGAACGCGGAGAACGCCAAGGCTCGGCTCCAGGAGGCGAAGATCTACGAAAGACCCGTCGTCTCGGGGCCGGACTGATCGGTTTTTGTTGTATAAGCAGGCGCCTATGCAGATCTATCTGAACGGCAGGTTCATCCCGTTCGGGGAGGGCCGGATCCACGTGGAGGACCGCGGCTACCAGTTCGGCGACGGCGTCTACGAGGTGATCCACGTCTATCAAGGGAAGCCTTTCCGCATTGGTCAGCACCTGCAGCGGCTTGAACGGAGCCTGGCGGGGATCGACATGGAGCCGCCCGAGCCGCTTCCGGCTATCGAGGAGATCTGCCGGCGATTGATCGCCGGGTCGGGGGACGCGTCCATCTACGTACAGGTGACGAGGGGGGTGGCCCCGCGCGCCCACCCGTTCCCGCGCGAGGCGCGGCCGACGCTGCTGGCCTACGCTCGCCCGGCGCATCCCGCGCCTCCCGGCAGGGTGATGAAGCTCAAGACGGAGAGAGACGACCGCTGGGGGCGATGCCACCTGAAGACCATCTGCCTCCTTCCGAACGTGTTGGCCCGCCAGAGGGCCGTGGAGGCGGGATGCGACGAGGCGCTGCTGGTACGCGAGGACGGCACCGTCACTGAGGGATCGTCGTCGAACGCCTTCATGGTGCTGGGAGGGGTGCTGGTCACGCACCCGGCTAACAACCACATACTCGACGGCGTCACGCGCCGGGCGGTCATCGAACTGGCGCGCCGCGAAGGCATCGAGGTGGCCGAAAGGCCGTTCACTCTGCGGGAGGCCCTCGGCGGCGACGAGTTCTTCATGACCGGCACCACCACCGAGGTAGGCCCGGTTGAGTCGATCGACGGGCGGAGGATCGGGGCGGGTGCGCCGGGGCCCGTGACCGCGAGACTTCAGGCCGCCTTCGGCGCCCTCGTGAGGTGTGAATGCGGGTAGCCGGCCTGCTGCTCGGGGTGTCGGTGGCGGCCTGCAGGCCGCCGCACCCTCTGGAGAGCGTGGTCCCGCCCGTTCTGGAGCGCGACCGGATCCATTCGGCGGTCGTCGTGTTGGGGACGAAGGATGGGGTCGACTGGAGGCGGTCGTTCGGCGCCGCCGCGCCGGACACGATCTTCGACCTGGCCTCGCTGACCAAGGCCGTCGGCACTGCCACGGCGGCCATGAAGCTGGTGGAGGAGGGGAGGCTTTCGCTCGACGCCCCCGCGGGGAGGTACTTGAAGCCCTTCAAGGCGAGGGCTGAGACGGTGCGCGATCTGTTGTTGCACCGCACGGGTCTACCACCGTATCTGAAACCGGCCGCCTCTTCTCCGGACGCCATCTTGGAGGAGATCGCAGGGCTGAAGACGGACAAGCCGAACCGCTACGGTTGACTCAACATGATCGTTCTCGGCCGGGTGGTCGAGGAGGTCGCGGGTCTCCCGCTGGGGGAATATCTGCGGCGGGAGATGTTCGTCCCCCTCGGCATGAAGGACACGGGGTACGATCCCGAGCCTTCCAGGTGCGCCCCGACCTCGGCCGGCGGCAAGCCGGGGTTGGTGCACGACCCGCTGGCGCGAGCCTACCGGTCGAGGGGGCGCGACCCCGGCAACGCCGGCCTCTTTTCGACGGGGGATGACATGGCGCTTTTCTGCATGCGACTCATGGGGGGCGGGATCCTCAGGTCCACGACGGTGGATCTCATGTTCGCGCCCCATCAGGGCGGCGGCGCCGACGGGCGCGGACTGGGGTGGGACGTCTTCGACGAGGCTCCGTATGCCCCAGGCGTGGGGCACACGGGCTATACCGGCACGCTCGTATGGATGGATCCCGCCCGCGGGCGCTTCCTGGTCCTGCTGACCAACCGCGTTTATCCGGACGACAAGGCAGACGTGCGCGCGCTGCGGCGCGAGGTGCTGTCGATCGTGAACCGGTGAACCTTCGGACGGCCGGTGGGTCGTCGAAATAGATGGGCGGTTTGCCGCCGTCAGCCCCGAACGACCTCGATGTGAGGCTTTTCGGCCCGGAAGGCCTCGCCGACGATGCGGGCGTCCGTGACCCCGCGCTCGTGGAGCCTCCGCAGGCACGCATCCGCGTCCGCCGGACGGACGCCGAATAGGAGTCCGCCGGACGTCTGAGGGTCCCAGAAGATGGTCTTCTCCGCCTCGGCAAAGGCCCCCGTGAAGGAGATGCGCCCCTCCACGTTCTTGAAGTTAGGCGCGGTCAGTCCGGTCGAAACCCCCCGGTCGATGAGCTCGATGGACCTGGGGAACCTGGGGATCGCGTCGTAGAAGAAGCGGATGCCGACCCCCGAGGCGGCGGCCATCGACAGCGCGTGGCCGGCCAGTCCGAAGCCGGTGATGTCGGTCGCGCCGCCCGCGCCGAACTCCATCATGGTTTCCGCGGCGTGTCTGTTCAGCCGGGCCATGACCTCGCCGATCAGGCGTATCTCCTCGTCGGAGACGAGGCCCTCGGCGGCGCCGTTGATGTAGACCCCGCTGCCGACGGGTTTCGTGAGGATGAGTCTCTCTCCCGCCCTTATGCCCGAGTTGGGCGTGAAGCGCCGCGGGTCGACCAGCCCGCATACCGCCAGGCCGTATTTCATCGCCTGATCCTGCATGGTGTGGCCGCCGGCCAGGATGGCGCCGGACTCGTGGATCGCCTCCAGGCCTCCTTGAAGGACCTGGACGAGCGTGTCGTCGTCCACCCCGCGCGCGGGGAACATGCACAGGTTGAGGGCCAGGAGCGGGCGGCCCCCCATGGCGTACACGTCGCTGATGGAGTTAGCCGCCGACACCCGCCCGAAGAGGCGGGGATCCCGCGTGAAGGGGCCGATGAAGTCGGCCGTGAATACGAGCGCCGAGTCCTCCCCCAGGCGGTACACCGCCGCGTCGTCGTTCGTGTCGATCCCGACGAGCAGGTCGGCGACGCGGAGCGGGCTGAGCCTCGCGAACAGCTCCCTCAGGTCCGCCGGACCCAGTTTGCCCGCTCAGCCGCCTGCGGCGGCGAATTTACGGATGTCGCATGACACCGTCGCGGTCCCTCCCGTTCAGTATAGAATCTTATCGGCCGGTGCCGCCGCCGGCAATAAGCCCCTGAATCCGATTCGGAGGTCCGGGGGGTCGTGCGTGTGGTAAAATCCGCTTTGATGAGGCCCGCCCGGTTCCTGTGCATGTGCGGGGTGGTCCATGAGCTGCCCCGCGAGAGGGCCATGGAAGGCATAGGGGTCGCGTGGTGGCGCTGCACAGATTGCCGTAGGCTGTTCGTCCTGACGCACGATCCGCCGAACACCTTCGAGGCGATCTTCGTTGACCCCGGCGTGCGCGAGAAAGAGATCCGCGAGACGGGCCCCGGCAAGAAGGCTCCCTCTCCGAGACAGCCCATGCCCCCGCCGGCCATCGAGTTCCAATGCCGCTGCGGCCGGAAGCTGGTCGCCCACGCGTGGATGTTCAACACGACGTTCATCTGCCCCAGCTGCGGGATCACGCTCTACCTGGCCCTCAAGTACAGCTACCGAAGGGCCCGCCACGTGATCGTGCCGGAGTACCCGATACGGGCGTGAGGGGCGCATGGGCACACGGTGCCGCCCGGCTCAAGTTTTCTTCCCGCCGCGCCGAAAGAGCCGTATTATAGGCGAAAATCCGGGGTGAGGAGTCCGGCGGCGCATCGCGGAAAGTTCGACGGAGAAGACGGCATGAAGACTACGCGTCGAGAGTTCGTGAGAGGAATTTCCACCGCAGCGGCGGGGACGCTTGCAGGCTGCGCGATCCCGGCGGTCCACGCGGGAGGATGCCGGCAGACGATTACGGCGGGGCTGGTCGGCTGCGGCGGGAGGGGGACGGGCGCCGCGGGCGATTTCCTGAGCTCCTCCAAGGACGTCCGGGTGACGGCGATCGGGGACGCCTTCAAGGACCGCGTCGAGGCCGCGCGGAAGCAGCTTTCCAAGCACGAGGGGTTCAAGGTCGAGGACGGCGGGTGCTTCGTGGGGCTGGACGCCTACAGGAAGGTCATTGACTCCGGGGTAGACTTGGTCATCCTGGCGACCCCGCCGGGGTTCCGCCCGCTCCACTTCGCCGCCGCCGTGGAGGCCGGCAAGCACGTCTTCATGGAGAAGCCGGTCTGCGTGGATCCCGCGGGGGCCCGCAAGGTCATGGAGGCCGCCGCGAAGGCCGCGCAGAAGAAGCTCGGGGTGGTGGCCGGCACACAGCGCAGGCACGAGAAGGCATACGTCGAGACGGTCAAGGCGATCCACGACGGCGCCATCGGGGAGGTGGTGGCCGGCTGTTGCTACTGGAACCAGGGTGGGCTCTGGGTGCATCCGCGCAAGCCGGAATGGACCGATCTCGAGTGGCAGATGCGCAACTGGTATTACTTCACGTGGCTGTGCGGCGACCACATCGTGGAGCAGCACATCCACAACATAGACGTCATGAACTGGGTGCTGAGGGCCCATCCGGTGAAGGCCACGGCGGTCGGGGGCAGGCAGGTCCGCGTCGGGCCCGAGTACGGGCACATCTACGACCATTTCGGGGTGGACTTCGAATATCCGAACGGCGTCCACGTCCTTTCCATGTGCCGGCACTGGGCGGGGTGCCCCGGCAACGTGAGCGAGTACGTGGTGGGCACCAAGGGGAAGAGCAACTGCAAGACCTACGCCGGCGAATTCCGGCCCGCGGGCGGAGGCAGGAACCCCTACGTTCAGGAGCACGCGGACCTCGTCGACAGCATCCGCGGAGGGACGCCCCTCAACGAGGCCCTCCAGGTGGCCGAGAGCTCTTTCGCGGCGGTGATGGGCCGCGAGGCGGCATACACGGGCCAGACGATCGCCTGGGATGACCTCCTCAAGTCCGACATGGATCTCATGCCGAAGGAACTGAGCTGGGACATGAAGCTCGAGGTCCCCCCGGTTGCTATGCCCGGCAAGAAGGCCTGATACCACGGTGGTCGCCGCATCTATGGGAAGGTTCGCGGAGGACGGCGCTCCGGGGAGCCGCGCGGCGCGCCGGGGCGGACAGGACGCGCCCTCGCTGAAGGTGGGCATAGTAGGCTGCGGCGGGCGGGGGACCGGCGCCATCGAGAACGTGCTGGAGGCCGCAGACAACGTCCTCGCCGTGGCCATGGGCGACATGTTCAAGGACCGCCTGGACCGCTCGCGGGCGCACATGCGTGCCAAGAAGCCGCCCGGTTTCAAGCTCGACGACGACCGCTGCTTCACCGGGTTCGACGCCTTCAGGGGCGTGATCGACGCGGGCGTGGATTACGTGATGCTGACCGAGCCGCCCGGCTTCCGCCCGCGCCACTTCGAGGCGGCCGTGGCTGCGGGGAAGCACGTCTTCCTCGAGAAACCGGTGGCCGTGGAACAGCACATGCACCAGCACGATGTGGCGGCCTGGGTGATGCGGGCCAGGCCGGTCTCGGCCACCGCCGTAGGCGGCCGCCAGGTGAGGATAGAACCCTTGTGGGGGAACATCTACGACCGCTTCTTCGTGGACTATGAGTATCCGGACGGCGTCCACGTGATGGCGATGTGCCGCCAGTGGGCCAACACCCCCGATCTGAGTCCGGAAAGGTACGAGTTCGGGCCGGATCCGGCCAGGCCGGTGCCGGTCCCGGGGAAATACAAGCGTCCATTCTGAGGAGCTGACACCCAATGGAACACGATCGGCGCGGCGCGCGGGCGCAGGACGTCCCGCCCATCAAGGTAGGCCTGGTGGGCTGCGGCGGGCGGGGAACCGGCGCGGCGGAACAGTGCATGAACTCGGCCCCCGCCGTACATCTGGTGGCGATGGCGGACATGTTCTCCGACCGCCTCAAGAGATCCAGGCGCCAGCTTGCGGTGACCAAGCACGAGGGATTCAAGGTCACCGACGAGAGGTGTTTCACGGGATTCGACGGCGTCAGGCGCCTGATCGATTCGGGCGTCGATCTGGTCATCCTGGCGACGCCTCCCGGATTCCGCCCGATGCACTTCGAACTGGCGGTGGAGGCCGGCAAACACGTCTTCATGGAGAAGCCCGCGGGGGTCGACCCGGTCGGGTGCCGCAAGGTGATCGAGGTCGGCGAGAAGGCGAGGCAAAAGGGGCTCGGCGTGGGGGCGGGCACGCAGTACCGCCATCAGGCGAGCTTCCAGGAGACGATCCGCCGCGTCCACGAGGGCGCCATAGGCGACGTCCTGGGGGGCAGGATTTATTACAACACCGGGACGGTGTGGAGCCGGCAGCGCAAGGAGGAATGGTCCGACATGGAGTACCAGCTGCGGAACTGGCTCTACTATACGTGGCTCTCCGGCGACCAGATCATAGAGCAGCACGTCCACACGATCGACGTCATGTGCTGGCTCATGAGGGGACACCCCGCCAGGGCGGTGGGAGTCGGCGGCAGGCAGGTCCGGGTGGAGCCGGAGTTCGGCAACGTGTGGGACCATTTCTTCGTGGATTTCGAGTTCGAAGGCGGGGCCCACGTCCTGAGCATGTGCCGGCAGATGAACAACTGCTCCCTCTACGTCGGGGCGTCCTTCGCCGGGACGAAGGGAGCGGTCGATCCGTACCAGGCGGAGATCACAGGCGCCAACCCCTGGAAGTCGCCGGAGAAGCCGGACATCGCCAAGGCTTACATCAGGGAGCACGCGGATCTCATAGAGAGCATCCGGGCCGGCAAACCCATCAACGAGGCGGCCCAGCTGGCGGAGAGCACCCTCGTGGGGGTCATGGGACGGGAGGCGGCCTACACCGGCGGGGTCGTCACGTGGGACGACATGCGCAAATCGGATCTCTGCCTGATGCCCGAGAAGCTCGAGATGGGCCCGCTGCCGGTGAGGCCGCCGGCGGTGCCGGGGAAGGGCAAGAAGTCGTAGGCGCAGGCTCACTTGGCCGCCTGGGCGCGCTCAAGGAGTGCGGCGAAGCCCGAGCTCTGGGCCCTGCACCGCCGCCCGCCCTCCTTCCACCGGAATAGCGCCTCCGTGCGGGGCAGTTCCTCGATCAACTTGAGACCCCGATCGCGCCCCATCACGGAAACCGCCGTGGCCAGCGCGTCCGCCGACGTGCCGTCGGGCCCCACCACGGTGACAAGAGCGCCGTGTTGGAGCCCCAGGCCGGTCGCCGGATCGACGATGTGAGAGTACCGGCGTCCGTCGATCTCGACGAACTGCTCGGTGTCGCCGGAGGTGGCCACGCCGCACCTGGAAATGATCATCATCCCGTCGGCCTCCTCCCCGATCTGTATCCGCCAGCCGGCCCTGCCGGGAGGGGGATCGCCGAGGGCCATACCTCCCCCCGTGTCCACCAGCGCGACCGGTACGCCCATCCTGGCCATCGCCGCCAGCGCCCTGTCGCAACCGTAACCTTTGGCTATGCCTCCGACGTCCAGCAGCATCCCTTCCTTTTTCAGCTCCGCCGTGCGCCCCGCCGGGTCGAGCGACAGCATCGCGGAGCCGACCCTGGAGATGGCCTCTTCCAGCTCCGCACGATCCGGCAGCCTCCGTTCCTTCCTTGCGCGCCGCCAGAGGCGCACCACCGGGCCGACCGTGATGTCGAAGGCCCCGCCGGTGAGCTCGGCGTACCACTTGGAGGCGCTTAAGACGACCCAGAAGGGGTCGGAGACGCGCCTCGGCCCTCGCCCCGCCGCACGGCAGAGGAGGCTCAGCTCGCTGTCCTCCCTGTAGTCGCTCATGAGGCGGTCCACCTCGGCCAGCTCGCGGAAGGCGGCCCTCGACGCCTCGCGCGCCTGCTCCGGGCTGCCGGCGTAGAGCACCACCCGGCACAAGGTGCCCATGTGGGATTCCATGAACTCGAACCTTGTAGCGGGCCCGCCTCCGGGTAGAATGCAGCCCGCCAGCCAGAGGAGGGGCGCGGCGCGCAGGATCGATTTCATCTTCGCGCCATACCATAGCCGAATTCCATGGGGGGCCGCAAGCGAAGCCTGAGCCAGGCCGGCGGGCCGTGCCGCCTCGTCGGAGATCCGGCGGCGGCGCGGACCCTTGCCGCCTGCCTCGACGTCGATCCGCGGCCGGATCTCCCATTCACCCATGGATTCCACGCCTACCCCGCCAGGATGCATCCGGAAACCGCCTCGAGGGCCCTGGAGATGTTCCCGGCGCGGCGCGTTTTGGATCCCTTCGTCGGATCGGGGACGACGGCCGTCGAAAGCCTCAGGAGGGGCATCGGTTTCGCCGGGCGCGACGTGTCCAACGTGGCCGTCGAGATCGCATGGGTCCGCACGCGCGTCCTGCCGCCGGGCGCCTGCCGCCGGCTGGAGAGGACCGGGGGACGACTGGCCGGCCTCGCCATGGCGCAACTCGGCAGTCCATTCGACCTTCCGTCATGGGCCATCCCCGAGCGCGAGTGGTACGCCCCGCACACGCTGAGGGAACTATGCCTTCTGAAGGGTTCGGTTGACCGCGAGGACGATGCATCAACGCGCAGGATACTCGCGTGCGTGTTGTCCTCCGTCGTGGTGAAGTTTTCAAGGCAGGCGAGCGACGGAGATCCGCGCAGGAATCCGGACTTTCGCGTCCCGCCCCCAGGGGCGCTCCTGCGCGCGTTCAGGGACCGGTGCGCCGAACTGGCGGGGATGCTGCTGGAACTCGGGTCCGACCTCCGCCGGCGCGGGGTGACCCCGCTGGAGCCCGACCTGCGGGTGGCCGACAGCCGGCGCGACACGGTGCCGCCTTCGTCGGTGGATCTTGTGTTGACGTCCCCGCCTTATGCGGGAACGTACGACTACGCCAGGCAGCAGGCTCGGCGGTATCCGATCTTCGGCGGCGGGGGGGAATTCGCCGACAAACACGAGATTGGGTCCCGCCGCAGGGAGGGAACCGGATACCTCCGGGACATGGAGGCGTGGCTGGCGGCGGCGGCCAGGGCGCTGATCCCCGGCGGGAGGATGCTGATGCTGCTGGGCGACGGGACGATCTCGGGCCGGCGGGTGAGGGCGGACCGCCTCGCCGCCGAGCTCGCCGGCGGCGCCGGTCTGAGGTTCGTCGCCTCGGCGTCGCAGCGCCGGCGCGACTGGAGCGGCGGGCCGCCTAGGATGGAACACATGATCCTCATGGAGAAGCACGCCTAGCCCGCCTCGTGGGTCATCGCGGGCCCTCGACGCGCGCGCGGAACTTTTCATACAGTCGGGTGTGCCTCGATTCCAGCGACACTGGGCGGCCGGCGATGAAAGAGTACACCACCTCCGTGGTCACCTCCAGGGGATCGCCCGTCGTCACGATCAGATCCGCGTCCTTGCCGACCTCAATGCTGCCGAGCCGGTCGGCCACGCCGAGTATCATCGCGGGGTAGATGGTCACCGCCTTGAGGGCCTCCGAGCGGTCGAGGCCGTAGGCGGATGCCCAGGCCGCGTGGTAAGGGGTGTTCCGGGAGTTGCCGCTGTAGGTCTGGGCCGAGCTGATGGCGAAGAGCACGCCGTTCGACGAAAGCCTCGAGGCGTTCGTGAAGACGCAGTCGTAGCGGTCGTGGGGTTCCAGCGGGAGCTGCATCACGCCGCCTATGATCACCGGCACCTTCTTTTCGGCCAGCAGCCGCGCCGCCTTCCAGGCCTCGCGGCCCCCGGAGATGATCGGCGACAGCCCCAGCTCGCCGGCGAGCCTGACGGCGGCGCGGATGTCGCGCGCCCGGTCCGCGTGGAACACCACCGGGCGCTCTCGGCGGACGTAGGGCAGGAGCGCTTCCATCCTGAGGTCGCGCCCCCTCGACGGATCGTATCGCCGCGCTGCCTCGAAGGGCCCCTTCAATTCCTTCAGCTTCTTCTCGTCCTCACCGGCCGATTCCTTGGTGCCCTTGAGTTCCGGGAACCGCACGTGGAGGGCGAAAACCTCCTTCACCGCCATTTCCCTCGGCGTCCACCCGTCCAGCCGTATCACCGCGCTCTGGCCGCAGATGAGGCCGCCCTGCGGCGCGGTAAGCGCGGCGGTGATGCCGTTGGCGCGCGTGACGCCCACGATGTCGCTGTGCGGATTGACGGCCGAGACGGCCCTGAGATCGGGCTGGATCGCCCCTATCTCGGCATCGTCGCGGGTCCCCGCCACCGAGCCGATCTCCGTCAGGCCGATGTTCGTCAGCGTGTCGATCATGCCCGGATATACCCGGAGACCCCCGCCGTCGATCACGGCGGCGCCTCCCGGGACACGAACGCCGGGGCCCAGGGCTTCTATTTTCCCTCGACGGATCACGACTGTGCCGGCGAATGGCGGGCCCGTGACCGGGTGGACTTCCGCCCCGACGATGGCGTACGCCTCCCGGTTGTGCGGAGGCTCCTGCGGACGCCGGAGGAGCTTCCTGCCGACGGCGAACCTCCTGGTGGACCGGTCCGGCACGTCGCGGTCCTCGAAGACGACCTCGCCGTCCACCATCGTCATGACGCACCGGCTGTAGGCGGAGAGTGGATGGCCGTTGAAGATGGCCAGATCCGCGTCCTTTCCCTCCGAGATATTCCCCACGCGCGAGTCCACTCCCAGCTGCCTGGCGGGGTTGATCGTCACCAGTTCCAGCGCCTCGCGTTCGGAGAGGCCTCCGTACTTGACGGTCTTGGCGGCCTCCAGGTTGAGGTGGCGTATCTGCTCGTCGCTGTCGGAGTTCAGGGATACGCCGACGCCGGCGCGCGCCAGCAGCGCCGCGTTGTAGGGTATGGCGTCGTAGGCCTCGATCTTGTAGGCCCACCAGTCGCTGAACGTCGAAACCTCCGTCCCCGCCGCGGCCATCTCCGGGGCCACCTTGTAGGCGTCCAAGCCGTGCTCGAAGGTCCTGACGCGGAACCCGAAGTCTCGGGCCACGTCGAGCATCATCAGCATCTCATCGGAGCGGTAGGCGTGGCAGCGGACGCGGGTTCTTCCGCGGAGGACGTCCAGCAGCGCGTCGAGGCGCATGTCGGGGCGCGTCGGGCGGCCGGCCGCCTTCGACTTTTCGTACTCCAGCGCCTCGGTGAAGGCCCGCCGGAGGACCGCCTCGATCCCCATGCGGGTGTTGGGGAAGCGTTTCCCGCGGTTCTTCTCCCAGTTGGACTGCTTCGGGTTCT
>FWPU01008709.1_pt1 | contig 16882 bp, 10 predicted proteins | sample 2228361 | NCBI WGS metagenome assembly FWPU01 (sample SAMEA103939777, study PRJEB20133) | metagenome
GGACGTTTTCCTCCAGGGTGGCCTCGCGGGAGAACCAACTGCTTGTGCCGGCCACGAGGATGTCGGCCCCGGCCTCGACCATCGCCGGAATGTGTTCAAAGCTCACATGGCCATCGACCATGATGGGAATGGCCGCCCCTCGCTCGTCCAGCCAGCGGCGGCAAGCCGCGATCTTGCGGATCGCCCCGGCAGCCAGGGCCTGCCCGGCAAAGCCCGGATTGACGTTCATCAACAGCACGTAACCGAGCCGTTCGAGCACAAACTCGATGGCCTCCAGCGGCGTGGCGGGATTCAGAGCGGCGCCGGGCAGGATATCCCGGCGGGCGAGTTCGGCCAGGGTGCGGTCCAGGTGGCGGCAGGCCTCGACATGGACCGCCACGCGCTTGACCCCCACTTCGGCCAGGGCATCCAGGTAAGCGTCGGGATGCTCGACCATCAAGTGCACATCGACCGGCAGGCGGGTGGCCCGGGCCACCTGCCGCACCACGTCCAGCCCCAGCAGCAGATTGGGCACAAAGTGCCCATCGGCCACGTCCAGATGCAGCATATCGGCACCGGCTTGTTCCAGCCGGCCTACTTCCTCGCCCAAGCGCAGCAAGTCGGCGCACATCAGCGAAGGGGAAATCTGCACTGGGTGCCATGGCCGGTTGGGGCTCTCGGCCAAAGCCGCTGCGGCCTCCGCAACGGTTTCGCCGGCCAGCCACGCGCGTTTCAAATAGGCGAGCGACTGGCGAAGCTCGTGTTCCAGGCAGCAATCGGAGTAATCGCGCCCCAGTTTGGGCCCTCCGATTTCCAGGTAGCCCACAAGTCGCCGCACCGGCAGGCGCTCGGCCTGCGCCGCCAGCAGGGCGCGGATGGGCTCGATGCGGATGATCCCTCGCAGGCGTTCGGCCGGCCCGAACCCGAAGGTCGCGCAGTAGCGGGCATCGGTATTCTTCAGGTGAAGCTCGTACAGGTACGGCACCGCGGCGCGGAGAAGTTCCAGATGGTCGTGCCGGACCACACCCGCGGCATCGGCATAGCCATGCGATACATCCACACAGAAGCCCACCCGCGCCGTATCGGGATGCTGGACGTGGTAGGCGGCCAGCTCTTCGGCCATGAAGTGGATTTCGTGAGGCAAGGTGGGCGGCTCGGCCAGGCACGACATGGGTTCGATGGTCAGCCACTCCAGCCCGTGCGCATAAGCGTGGTGCATGAGTTCCTTCATGTGCCGCAAGTAGCAGGCCACGCCGCGCGGTTTGCACTCCATGCGGTCGCGATAGACCGCGCCGGGGTTGGATCCGGCCGAGCGCGCCCCCACCAGGGCGGCGACTTCGATCAGCCGGCGGTAACTGCGTGCCGCGGCCGCCTCCCACGCCGGGTCGTCGGCAAAGAATCCACCCAGCTCGCGGTGCGCGGTGAACAAGCTTTCGATGCGAATCCCGTGCCCCTCGGCCTCTTGGCGCAGGCGGAGGAAATACTCGTCGGGCAACTGATAAATCTCGAAGAAACTGCCCAGTTGCACCAGGCGGACCCCCTCCTCGGCCAGCAACCGGAACAGCCAGGCGTAGGAATAGCGGTATTCCACCGGATCGGTCTTGACGCCGAGTTCGAATCGCAGCGGTGGCAACGAGGCAACTCCGAGAGGCAAACCCAGGCGACTCGGGGGGCGGTCTTGCAGCGGAAGACCACGGGCCGCACGCCCCGCCCAAGCCGGCCGGCAGCGACGGCGCCCGCAGGCGCCAGGCGCCCCTAAAGTCTAACGATTCGGGCCCAGCCGGCAAACGCGCGCCACGCCCCAGGCGCCGCAAAGCTCGCTTCCCAGCGGCTGAAACGCACCCAAGCACCGCGGCTACTTGCCTGCCGCCCAACGGATTCCGCGATACACCAGCGCGCGGAAATTGGGATTGCCGTAAGCCTTGCTGTCGTGCCCCAGCATGAGGTAGAAGACTCGGCTGTTGCCGTATTGGGTAACCCAAGCGATCTCCGGGTTGTTCTTGGGGTGGTTGGTTTTCAGGAGCACCCGGGCCTTGGGGTCGGTCCAGAAGCCCCGGTAGGTCTCGTCGTGGATCTGGAAATCCTTGAGCCCCTTGGTGATGGGGTGGTCCGGATCGGCGACCTGGATCACCAGGTCCTGATCGTGTTGCCACTCCAAAGGCTTGAACTTCTTGCCCTGGAACTCGGTCTCCTTCAGAAAGAACTTGCCGCCGATGATCCAGGCGAACTCGGGCCAGCCTGCGTGGGCACCGAGATTGTGGTGCAGCGAGACCACGCCGATGCCGCGGCGGAGCAACTCGACAAAGGCCTTTTGCTGCTCCGGGGCGATGCCGGCCACCATATCGTACATCACCAGGACATCGAACTCTTTTTCCAGCCCCGGCTTCAGCCGGCCGGCATCCTGGGGCATCTGGGCTACCTGGAAGGTGAGGTCTGGCATGGCCTTGAACACGGCGTAGAAGGCGTCTTCCTCGAAGCCGTGCCCGCCGACCGTCAGAAGCACACGGAGCTTGGCGTCGGCCGCGGTGGCCGAGCCGGCAAGCACCATCCCGCCCAAACGCGGCCCACTGGCGATGAACCGTCTCATGGGGGCATACCTCAGGGATGAAGGCTCAGAAAGTGTCCGGTCGTTCCGGCTGCCAGTGTAGGCGGGGGCCAGGCGGGGTGTCAAGCGACCCGGTGGACCCGAAAATGGCGGTCCGGCCGCGAAACTCCGCGTCTTGGGCCGCTCGTGCAACCAGTGCAGCCCTTACCCTCGACCGGACGGCCCGATAGGATGCAGCATAGCGTGGCGTGTGGGCGCCGGGGAGCAGGCCTGTTTCCCTGGCCGTGTCGGCCGGCGCGGGCCGATTTGGCCAAGCGGGTTGCGGAAGCCGCCGGCCGGTGGTCCGCCCCCACGCGGTTTGCGGGGCGCAAACGGTTTTACATTCACCGCAGCACCATGAAACGAACGGCAATCCGGGGCACATATTCGATCGTCAGCCTCGGGTGTCCCAAGAATCTGATCGATAGCGAACGGATGCTGGGTTTGTTGGAGCTGGCGGGGTACAAGCTCCTCCCGCAGCCGGAGGGGGCAGACTTCGTCATCGTCAACACCTGCGGCTTCTTGGAAGCGGCCCGAAAGGAGTCGCTCGACGTGATCCGCGAAATGCTGGAGCTAAAGCGTCGCGGGGGCGTGCGCGCGGTGGTCGTGGCCGGCTGTTTGGCCCAGCGCGATAAGGAACTGCTGCTCGAACAGTGCCCGGGCATTGATCAGTTGGTTGGGGTATTCGCCCGCGATGAAATCGGCCGGGCGGTGGAACGGTTGTTCGGGCAGTGGGACGAACAGCGGACGGTCTTCCGCCCCGCCACGTCGGCCCCCTCATCCGATTCCAATCGGCTGCGGTTGACCCCCCGCCACGTGGCCTATTTGAAGATCTCGGAGGGATGCGACCGGTTCTGTACGTTCTGCTCGATCCCTTCTATCCGCGGCAGGCACGTGAGCAAGCCCGTCCGGCAAATCATCGACGAGGCGCAGGAACTGGCCGACGATGGCGCCCGCGAAATCATCGTCGTCGCCCAGGACACAACGTACTACGGCGTGGACCAGGACGGGGAACCGCGGCTGGCGGAATTGCTCGTTCGGCTGGAGCAGGTCCGAGGCATCGAGTGGATTCGTATGATGTACCTGTATCCCGCGTACTTTACCGACGAGCTGATGGATGTGCTGGTGTCCAGTCGCAAGGTACTCCCTTACCTGGATTTGCCCCTGCAACACATTAACGACGTGGTGCTGCGGCGGATGAATCGCCGGGTGGACCGCGCCGGGACCGAGGCGCTCTTGGACCGGCTCCGCAGCCGGATCCCCAATCTGGTGCTGCGCACGACGTTCATTACGGGATTTCCGGGCGAAACAGAAGAGCAGTTCGAGGAGCTTGTCGAGTTTGTACGGACCCAGCGGTTCGAGCGGGTCGGGGTGTTTGCCTATTCGCGGGAGCCGGACACGCCGGCCGATCGCTTGCCAGGCCACCTGCCCGAGGAGGTCAAGCAGCGGCGCCGGCAGCGTCTGATGGAGACGCAACAAGAGATCGCCTTTGCCTGGAACCAGGCGCAAGTGGGGCGGCAGTTGGACGTGCTTTTGGACAGCTACGTTCCGGGGCAGCGCAACGCCCTGCTGGGGCGGAGTTATGCCGATGCCCCCGAAATCGATGGGGTGGTGTATGTTTCGGGCGAGGGGTTGGCCCCGGGCCAGATCGTCCCCTGTGAGGTGGTGGCGGCGCAAGGGTATGATATGATTGCTGCGGCGGTGGGCCCGCCGCGTTAAGCACACGACCCCCGAGGACACCATGTCCACGCCGCTTGAAGACTCTCGGGCCGCAACCGGTGCCGATCGGCTTCGCGGGCTTTGGGCCGGTGCGGCCACCCTGCCCAACCAACTGACCGCCCTGCGTCTCGTCTTGGCCATCGTCTTGTTCGTGCTCCTGGCCTGGGAACTTTATCTGCCCGGCCTCGTGTTTTTCCTGATCGCGGCCGGCACCGATTGGCTGGACGGTTATTTCGCCCGCAAATACAACCTGGTGACCACCCTGGGCCGCATCCTCGACCCCTTTGCCGACAAGGTGATCGTCTGCGGCACGTTCGTGTTCCTGGCGGCCGCCTCCGGAATGCTCCAGACCCCTTGGGGGCTCCGGCCCTGGATGGTGGTGGTCATCGTGGGCCGCGAGCTGCTGGTTACGGCACTGCGCAGCTTCATCGAGGACCGGGGAAGCGATTTTTCGGCCAAGATGAGCGGCAAAATCAAGATGGCCCTCCAGTGCGCGGCCGTGGTGGCGGCCTTGGGGTATCTGGTGTACGGCGGACCGGCCGGCGCCCCGGGGTGGATCTATGGGACGATGATCGCCGCGGTGTGGTTGGCCGTGGCGATGACAGTCTATTCCGGCGCTGTGTACGTTGTTCAAGCGGCCCGGCTGGTCCAAGCGCAGGCATGATCGATCCGGCGCAGCAGACGGCGGCCATCGTGTTGGGGGGCGCGGCCCTCGTGGGGGTGGTGGCCGGCTTCTCGATGTTGCTTTGGATTGCTGGCCGGTTGCGGCAAGGCCGGCCGGTTTTGCCTCGCCAACCCCGCGACCCGGTTCCATGGGGCCTTGCCGAAGTGTTGTTGGTAGCCGCCGGATACGTAGGGCTATTGATTGCCGCGCATTGGGTGGACAGGGCTTTGTTTGGGCCCCTCCCTTCTCCGCCAGACACCCCGGCAGCGAAACCGAGCATGGGAGTGCCGCCGGCCGGAGCCTCCGTTCCGCCCGCCGCTCCGCCTGAGGGTGCTCGCCCGCCGGGCGTGCAAGCACAGCCGCAGGATCGGGGCGATCTCAACCATCCCCTTATCCGTCTCCTCCGGCAGCGGCCGCATTGGACCACGTTGCTTGCGGCGATCGTGGTGGCGGTGCTGATCGCCCCGGTGGTCGAAGAGTTCCTGTTTCGCCTGGTGCTGCAAGGGTGGCTGGAGTCGGTGGAAACCCGCCTCCGCCGCTCCATGGCGCTGGGGGGAAAGGCCGAAGGAGTCCTCCCCGTGCTCCTGGTGTCGGCAGCGTTCGCAGCGCTGCATTACCGCGAGGCCGAGCCGCCTGCCCAAGCCGAAGCCTTGTTGCGCGAGTTCCGGTGCAATGCGGGGGCCAGCCTGGCCACGTTGCTTTTCGGACTGGCGTGTTTGCGCGGCCTTTCCGGGGCGACGCTGGAAGACCTGGGGATTCGGCGGGGGATGATCGGCTCCGACCTTCGGCTGGGGCTGGGGGCCTTTCTGACCGTCGCCGCCCCGCTCTACGGCCTCCAGATCGCGCTTTCGGTGATCCTGCCGGCCCTTGTCTGCCGCCCCATCGCCCCAGACCCGATCACGCTTGGGCTGTTTGCGGTGGTGCTGGGGGCCTTGTACAGCCGCACCCACCGCATTGTGCCAGCCATCATCCTGCACATGGCCCTGAACGCCACCAGCGTGTTGCTGGCGTGGTTCAGTTTCCCGTTGTTCGAGGGATGAGGGGCTTGCGCGGCGGGGCCACGGCAAGGGGGGCGAACACGGCCAAAACCAGCGACACCGCCCCTCCCCGCACCGAAGCCAAGACGCGGCCGTGCCCGTGTTGACCGCTCTATATCACCATAGAATGCTTCTACAGCGAAGCTAATACGCGGCCATGCCCGTGTTGACCGCTCTATATCACCATAGAATGCTTCTACAGCGAAGCTAATACGCGGCCGTGCCCGTGTTGACCGCTCTATATCACCATAGAATGCTTCTACAGCGAAGCTAATACGCGGCCGTGCCCGTGTTGACGGCGAGCAGGCCGTCGGCCGGGATTCGACGCCGCGCCCAGCCCGAGGCACGATGCGGCAGCGCCGGGGTTCAGGGCAAGGGGATATCCGCCTCGCGGCCGAACTCCAGATAAACCGGCCCCAACAGACCGCTGCGTACAAGCGGGTCCTGGGGCGTGTAACCCCGCAGGTGGGCGTAGCGGCCGGTAACACCAGGTTCGCGGCGGGCATTCGTCCTGGTCAACCGCTGCGACTCGGCAAGCCCCGCGTCGCCGATCAGCCGGTTCACCCAGAGATTGGTTACGTCGATCTCCAACGTATTGGCCCCGGGCTGGACCGCGGTGGTCAGTTCCACTTGCCAGGGATCGGTCCACACAATGCCCAGGGGTTTTCCGTTGAGCCGGACCTCGGCGATATGCTTGACCTCGCCCAGGCTCAGGCGCACCGGTTGCCCCACCTGCCCCGGAGCCAGCGTAAACGTCTTGCGATATGTGGCCGTGCCTGAGTAATACCGGATGCCCGGTTGCGGGTGTTCGTTCCAGGGGAGCAAGCGGTCGAAGACCACGCGGGGTGGTCCACCCCAAGCAGGCGAGAAGTGCACCTCCCAGGCGCCCGCAAGGGGTCGGGGGTTGGGGATCTGGCCGGCAATCGCCCCTTGGAGGACCTCGGGCAGTTCTGCCCCATTCGGTGCGATGTTCCAGTGGCGGATCCGCACCCCGCGATCCGTGCGGCCGAGGAGTTCCAGCGCCGGGCCAGGCCGGATCGCCTTCTCGCCAGAGGCCGCCTGCCCCTTCCATAAGCTGGGGCCGGCTTCCCGGCGAAATACCACGAACACCGACCCGTTGGCCGGCAACCACAGGGCCAGGCGGGTGCGGCCATCGTCGGTGGGAGCAAAACACAGCGCCTCGGCAATGTGCCCCGTTGTGGGGTCCCACAGCTCGGGCTGCCGGCCATGCACGCGGAAGAGGCATTCTCCTTGTCCCTGGCCTCGCACGAAGTAAATCTCGGCGTCTTCTGTAGCGCGATGGGTGTACTCCCAGGAGCCGGCGAAGTCGGGCAGCACCCCCTCGGCCCGCAACGCCTCGTCCACTGGGATGCCCGAATAAACCCGCCCCTGGCCCAGCACGCGGGGCGAACCACCGCCGTGCGGCCCCCAAAGCTCCTCCGCCAGCCGGCGTACCCGGGCGTCGGCATCGGGATAATCGGCCAGTCCGCAGGCGCGCTTGGGAAGGCGACGGCCCAGCACCACCGGCACCCCCTCTCGAACCAGGCGCAACACCTTTTCCAAGACCTGGGGCGGAACGCACTCGTCCTCCAGGTCCAGGACCAACACGCGGTATTGCGTGCCGTCGGGCAATACCAGCCGGCCTTGGCGGGCCACAACGCGCGTGAGCAGCACTTCGGTATTCACCAAGTCGTACGTCCAGCCGCGGCCAAGCGACAAGGTCGCCCGGGGGCTCCACCGTTCGCCCCGGCCCCAGTGCAGGTAAGGCGCGTCGCCGGTATAGCACAGCACATCGACCACTGGCCGGCCTTGGCGGAGCAGGAACTGGCAACGGGCCAGGTACGTGACGAAAGGGCCAGCCTGATTCCACCAGGTTACGTTGGGGTTGAAGTGGGTCCCTGCGAAATACTCGATGCCCGGCTTGCCGAACTCCGGCGGCGAAGCGGTAAACGTATGCCAGATCAAATGGTTGATGCCGTCGCAGAAGGCGGCATCGGCATCGGGCTTCAAAGCCGCCGGAAAAGCCGACCAGTGGCTGCGCATGTGAGTAAACGCCTCGGCCGCCGCCAGGGGCAAGCCATAGATGTGGGCCGCCATCGCCACCGGCCGGTTGAAGCTCCGACCGAGATGCCAGAACTCGCCCTGCGGCATGTCGTTGCGCCCCAGAAACGCCAGTTGATCGGCATATTGGAACCCCGGCAGCTTGCGGTTCCACGGCCCGCCCGACTCCGAATGCCATCGCAAACCCTGCGCACGGCACAGGTCGCGCAGCGTGCCATAGCAGTGTTCCATGAAGCAGTCGGCCAGGGTCCGGTGATAGTCGCGAACAAACCGCTCGGAAACCTCGGGCGAGCCGACCGTCATGCCGGCCAGGACCGGCAAATAGGGCCGCGGCTCATAACCCCGCAATCGCCGGAAGTGCCGCTCGAAATCGCGGGTCCAAGTGGGCGCAGCCCCCTCCCAACTGACGCTGTAAAAATGGGTAAGCGGGCCCGAAGCCCCCGGTTTGCTTTGGCCGGCCAGTTCCAATAGCTTGCGGCCCAGGCGGTCGAAATGGGCGCGCACCGCCTCGGCATCCAGAATATCGACATCGTGCTCGCGGTCTTCCATCAGGGTCCACACGAAGCGGATCAAGCGCCACCGGCCCGGCGGCACATCCCACACGAGGCGCCTTTGGGGGTTTACTCGGTTCGAAAGGTCCAAAACCTCGGCGGCAACCGCCGCTTTCTGGGAACCCTGTTTGGGCCCCTTGGCCGGTGCTTTGTCCTTCGGCCGTTCAGAAGAATCCGCAGAAGACGGCGCTTCAACGATGCGGGCCGCCAGGACCGCGACTTCGTGGGGCGCGGTCCACCCGTCATCGGGCAGGCTGCCGACAAAGCGGCTGGGCCCCTGGACTTCCTGGGTGGCCCAGGCGAGGCGCTTGGGCCCATCCTCCCCCACGCGCCAAGGGCCCCGCAGCGCCCCCGCACAACTGCTGAGATTGATGCTGACCTCGATCCCGCGGCGATGCGCCTCGGCCAGGGCGAACCGCACCAGCCGACACCACTCGTCGCTCATAAACTCCGTGCGCGGTGGCGGCGGGGGTGTGTGGTCTTCGTGATACCCTCGGGCATCGAACAAGAGCACCCCGCCAATGCCCTTTTGTTCCATGGCCGTCAAATCGCGGATGATCGACTCCTCGGTCACGTTGCCGGTCACCCACCACCAATAGACCCAGGGCCTGGCCGAATGTGGGGGATGCGAAAACCCCTTGGCCAGGTCATCTCCGCCCAGCGTGTGCGTGGCACCAGGGCTGCGGTGGCTGGGACGCCAAAGCTCGGCTGCGGGAGACCGAGAGGCCAACGCTCCGCTTATCGCGGCCAGAATAATCCCGATGGCCAGCGTGCGGTATCTCTCAAGCCAAGCCGTGCGGAGTGGGTTGTTGGGTTTCATGGGCGAGCGCTTTGTTCAACAGGGTAAACGCGAAGATGGGCGGCGTGGTTCGCTGGGGGCAACTTGCTGAGTTTTCTGCCGGGCAAGGTTGTAGTGTCGGGCGACAGGGCCAAGTATAATGAAATTGGAGCCTTCGTGGGGCGTATGCAGGCGTTGTTGAGGCCAAAAAGGGAGAGTTTGCCGTGGCCAAGAGCGATTCCGACATCCTGGGCGGGGGCACAAACCCCCTCACTGAGGCGATTCTCGAGGCCGCCGAGGATCTGGAGAAAGGCCGACCCCTAGCCACCGGCCGCGACCCCTTGGCGGCTGAACTCGAAGAGGAGCAAGCCAAGGCGGCCCCGTTGGAGGAGCTTCCCCACGAGGCCGCCCCTGTCGAGGAGCCTGAGGAGGCTGCTGCGGTCGAGGCCCAACCGGAGGCCGTCTCGTTCTGGGGACGCCTCAGCCGAGCCAACCCTTACACGGTCATGCTGGCCGTGGCCGCGGCCGCCTTGCTATTGGGCATTGGGGTGCTTCTGATCGAGCTTTCGCGGTACGGATTCCAGGTTCGGCCGCACGGGTAGTGCTGCCTCCATCGGCTTTGGGGGAGGGACCGACTATGCCCCTGTCTTTTCGCGTCCAGGTGATCGACGGCACCCTGGTCGTGGTCTTTATGGATGCACAGATCCTGGACGCCGCGGTGATCGAGCAGATGCATCGGGAAATGATGGTTACGCTTGAAGAGGCCCAGGAAACGCGGGTCGTCCTGGATTTCTCGCGAGTCCGCTTCATGTCGTCGGCTGCGCTGGGCATGCTGGTCCGCGTGCACAAGAAGTGCAAGGAACTCAAGAAGGCCCTCAAGCTGTGCCATATCGGCCCGCAAATCCAGCAGGTCTTTCGCATGACCAACCTGGACCGCATTTTCGACATCGCCCCGGAAGGGACTACCGCTCGCCAGGCATTTGCTCGCAAGGATTGAACACGGGCTGCCCGGGCTGGCCGATGTTGCGATTTTGAGGAAGCGCCACCAGGGGCATGGGGGCCGTTGGGGTTCTGCGAGCAGCCAGCCCGGTGGGCCAGCAGTGATTGGGCTTGTGCGCAAGCGGTGCCGGTGGCCAAGCGCCTCGGCGTCAGGCCACAGGGCTTCCTAAGGCGTCTTGGCGCCTCGTTTGGCGCTTTGGCCTTTTCCGACCGTGCCCTCTGGCGTGCTCCGAGCCGGTGTCGTAGGGCCGCGGCCTGGTCGTTCGTAAGGGAAAAGCCGTAGTCTTTTGAGAGAAATCTCGTTACACTGCCTGGGACCGCGACATCGGACTTGCTCCGGCTGCGCGGCGGGATCGATCCGGCTTGGTTCTTTGTCGTTGCTGCTATGGCTGCTTCTATTCCGGTGGTGGTAAGTCCCGCCCGACGTGAAGCCGCGCTCCGCTTCCTGTACGACCGGATCGACTACGAGCGCACGGTGAACATGCCCTACCATCACAGCAAACTCAAGCTGGCTCGGATGCGGGAACTGCTGCGGCGGCTGGGCAACCCTCAGGATGGGCTGCGGATTGTTCACGTCGCGGGGACCAAGGGCAAAGGCTCGACGGCGGCCATGATCGCTGCGGTCCTCGCGGCCGCCGGCTATCGCACCGGCCTTTTCACGTCCCCACATCTCGAGCGGATGGAGGAACGGCTGGCCATCGATGGTCTGCCTTGTCCTGCCGACGAATTTGTCGAATTGGTCGAGCAGGTCGCCCCAGTGGTCCGCCAGATGGATGCCGAGGCCGAGGGCTGTCAACCGGACGAGTCCGGCCCCACGTTCTTCGAGATTATAACAGCCATGGGGCTCCTGCGGTTTGCCCGCCAGAGCGTTCAGGCAGTGGTCCTGGAGGTAGGCTTGGGCGGCCGTCTCGATTCGACCAACGTGTGCTGGCCACGGGTCTCGGTCATCACCAGCATCAGCCGGGATCACACCAAGCAATTGGGCAAGACCGAAGCGGCCATCGCATGGGAAAAGGCAGGGATCGTCAAGCGGGGCCTTCCGGTAGTCAGCGGGGTTACCCATCCTGATGCCCGGGAGGTGATCCGAGCGGTCTGCCGACGGCGCCGCAGTCGGTTGGTCGAGTTGGGCCGCGACTTTACTTTCGATTATCGACCTCCGCAAGGGCTGGAGCAGGCGCCGGCGTGGGGAGAAGTGGATTTCGACTACCACGGACCCGGCGGACCCCGCGTGTATCGAGGCGTGCGCCTGGGATTGCTGGGCCGGCATCAAGGGGCCAACGCGGCGGTGGCCTTGGCCACGCTGGCCCAACTCCAAGGTGCCGGGTGGGAAATCCCCGAATCGGCGATTCGCGCCGGGCTGGAATCGCTGGTTTGGCCCGCCCGGGTGGAGGTCGTCGCCCGGCATCCGGCGGTGATCATCGACGCCGCCCATAACGTCGCCTCGGTCGAAGCCCTGCTTCAGACGCTCCAGGAAAGTTTTTCGGTACGGAAGCGGATCCTGATCTTCGCCACCACCCAGGAAAAGGACATTTCGGGAATGCTCCGCCGCTTGCTGCCGGCCTTCGACCATGTGCTGCTGACGCAGTATTTGAACAATCCGCGCGCGGTCCCTTTGGACGAGTTGTCCGCGGCGGCCGAAGCGGTTTCAGGGCGTCGCTGGCCGGCGTTCGGCCAGCCGGCAGAGGCCTGGCACGCGGCCCGAAAGCTTGCCTCGGCCGAGGACTTGATCTGTGTGACCGGTTCGTTTTTCATCGCCGCCCAGTTGCGACACGAGGTGCAAGCCGGCGGCGATGCGCTTGGCCAGGAATAGGCCGCTACCCCAACCCGCGCCGCCAGCGGAGCGGGCCGGAAAGGACGCAGCCGCATAAGCCGCCAGCCCGGAATCGGCGCGCATGCCTTTGCCGTTCGGGCTGCCGGGGCGTCCGGTGCAACCTGCGGGCTGGAGGCGGAGGGGGGCGGCCCAGTCGCTCCTGGCCGCTGTGGTTGCGGAAATTGTGGTCGCAGCTCGCCTCCCGCCGATGAGCGCCATCCCTTACAATACCCAAGGGGATTCTTGTCGGTGCCTCTTGCGCCTGCGTGCTGGCCGACCGATGGATGACCCGGACTCGAGGCCCCCGCATGCGGGGTGGGCCCATGATCTTCTTCAAATGTCCCGGCTGCGGAACCAAGCTACGGGTAAAGCCCAAGTACAGCGGCTGCAAGTTCCGCTGTCCGCAGTGCCACGGGGTGGTGACCGTGCCGAGCGTGTCGGAAACCCGCGACAGCAGCGGCGCGGTGCCCCCCAGCGGGGCGACCAGCAGCGGGGCCGTCCCCTCGGCAAGCACGGGCAGCAGCTCGGTCGCCGGCCAAAGCCCCTTACGCACCGTCGAAAAGGATAAAGCCCCTCTCGTCCCGCCCTGGGAGCCAGGCACGGTCCTGTTGGACGACTACGTGCTGGAGAAGCTGCTGGGCACAGGGGGGATGGCCGATGTGTACCTGGCCCGGAGCCGCTCCACCGGCGAGATGTTTGCCGTCAAACGGATCCTTCCCCACCTCGTCCGCGAGCCAAAACGCCGCCGACTGTTCCTCCATGAACTCCGCAACTGGATCGACCTGCCGGAGCACCCGCACCTGACGGCCTGCCGCTTCTTCCGCTCGGTCCAGGACCAGGTGGTGATCTTCGCCGAATACGTCGAGGGGGGCTCGCTGGAACACTGGATTCACCAGGGGCGCATCGCCACGCTGGAGGCCGTCCTCGACGTGGCCGTGCAGATGGCCTGGGGCCTGGATGTGGCACACCGCAAAGGCCTGGTGCATCAAGATGTCAAACCGGCCAACGTGTTGATGCGCGACGACCTGTTGCGCGACGAATCGCGCCTGGCCAAGATGACCGACTTCGGCTTGGCGCAGGCCTGGCACGCATTGGAGCAGGCCGAGGCCCGGGAGCAACCCGGCGATACCCCGGGGCGGAAGAAGTCGGGCATGGGGACGCCGGCTTTCTGTTCGCCGGAACAAGCCGCCGGAGACCCCATCAGCCCGCGAACCGATCTGTGGGGTTGGGCCGCAACGATCGTGGAAATGCTGTTGGGCAAGCGCACGTGGGAATGGGGCCTGGATGTGCCGGGCAAACTCGAGCGCTATTGCCAGGCGGCCGCGGCCGGCCAGACGGTCTTCCGCGTGCCCCCGTGCGACTCGCTGGTGGACGTGTTGCGGCGGTGCTTTCGCCGCGACCCGTCCCAGCGCTGGTCCTCGATGCGCGATGCGGCTGCCGCCCTAATGGCCGTGTATCAGGAACAACTCGGCCGGCCGTACCCCCGGCAATGCCCGCCCGTGGCCCTCGGCTCGCAGCCGGCCCCCGCGCCGGCGGCCAGGACGGCCGAGTGGAGTGACCCGGCCATTTGGCTTCAGCGCGCGGCTCGCCACGCCGGGCGTGAGGCTCCTGCGACCCGGACCGCCGAAACCCGGCCCGCCTCGCGCCGCATCCGGGCCATCGAAGACCTCATCGGCTACGACGATGCCCTGGAAGTCTATCGCCGACTGTTGGCCGATGGCCGGGCAACCCTGGCCCCCGAGTTCGCCGCCTTGTGCCGGGAAAAAGCCCGGGTGCATCAGGCGGCCGGCGACCTGGCCGGTGCCCTGGTCTTGCTGGACCGCGCGGTTCAGACCTACCAATCCCTGGGCGAGGGCCCCGCACCGAATGCCTCGCTGGATGCCTTGGCCCACTGCCTGGCCGAAAAGGCTCATCTGCTGGCGGAGGTCGGCAATTACCCCCAGGCCCGAGAGGCATACCATCAAGCGGTCACGGTTTTCCAGCGCCGGCCTGATGCCCGCCACGCCGTCGAGGTGCTTGGCCTTCTGGCCGATTGCTACCTGGGGGCGGCCGTGACCTTGGTCCGGCAGGGCGAGTATCCCACGGCACTAACATGGCTCCAGCGGGCGATCGAGCTGCTTTCGACCGGCCAGCAGCCCACCCCCGAACCCTTGCCCGACACGCTGGCCGGCGCCTATTCCGGCAAGGCCGCCGTCAAGGTGCTGCTGGCCATGCGCGAAAGCCCGCCAGGGGGCAGTCGCCCGGTCGCCGACCCCCTCCAGGAACTCCTCGAGGCCGTCAAGCTGTATGACGAAGCCAGCCGGCTGTATGCCCGCCTGGGCCGGCCCGAAGGAACCGATCCCCGGCTGGACCAGACCCGCGCGGCCCTCAACCGCGGCAATGCCCTCTACCTGTTGGCCGACGATGCCGGCGCCTTGCGATCCTACGACACCGCGATGGCCTTCTTGAAACATCTGGATCCCGAGGCCACCCTGCTGGAGCGGGCCGTGTGGGCCTTGAACCGGGCCGTCGTCCTGGGCGACGCCCAAGGCGAATGGGCCGCCCTGGGCCTGTACGAAGAAGCCCTGGGGTTGCTCGAATGCCTGGTACTCAAGAGTGGTCGAGGGGAGTGGGCCGGCGCACTGGCCCTCGGCTGCCTCAACAAGGCGATTGCCCTGCGCACCGTGGGCGATGACCTCGAGGCCCTGGTGATGCTCGACCGCGCGGCAGCCATTACCCGGCGCCTCGTAGAGCGCGAAGGGCGCCGCGAGTACCTGCTTACCCTGGCCGACTGCTACCTCAACCGCAGCGTGTCGCTGGCCAACCGAGGACACGTTTCGCAGGCCGCCGAGTGCCTCGACCGCTGCGGGGCGCTTTGGGAGGAAGCCGGCCGGTCGGGACAGACGCCCTGGTTGGGGGACCGCGCTTTGTGCACGATGAGCCGCGGTTGTCTGGTGTGGCGCCAGGGGGATCCGCAAAAAGCCTTAGCATTGTTCGAGGAGGCCCTGAGCCTCCTGGACGTCTCCCGGTTCCCCCGGGCACTGCCCGAACTGGCCGCCGATGCCGCTTTCTGCCATCTCAACCAGGCGCTGGTCCACGCTCACCACAACCAGCGGCGGGCGGCGGCCAAAGCCCTGGACCGGGCCCAGCGACTCCTCCAGCAGCACCCAGGGCTGCAAAACCGGGCCCTGTTGACCGCGCCTGTCTCGGCCGCAATTTTGGATTTTATTTGCCACGCCGCCGGCCGCACGCCCCCAGGCCGCCCTACCGGCACCCCGCCTTCCGTCGATCCCCGCCGGTCCCTGTCGCGGACCCACAAGCGTCTGATCCACCTGGTGTAGCCGGCCGGCGTTCCCCGGCCGTTTACCCCCGCCCAGGTCCGCCATAGGATATCCAGGCGACCGCGGGTCGCCCTCCGAAATCTCCGCCCCCAGCCCTGGACCTCCCGGAGGAATGGTATGTGTGCCTTGGTACTGGCCCTTTTTGCAGCAGCCCCCTCCCCGGTTTTCCAACGGCATCTGATCGATCGCCTGCCCGGCGGCTACCAGGTGGCGGTAGCCGACGTGAACCGGGACGGCCGGCCCGATGTGATTGCCCTGGCCACCGACACCAGCCGCATCCAGTGGTACGAGAACCCCACCTGGGCCCGCCATACCCTGGCCACGGTGGACCGCCCCATCGACCTGGCCTGCCGAGACCTGGATGGCGACCAAACGCCGGAAATCGCCGTCGCTGCGGGGTTCTACTTCAGCCAATCGAACCGGGGCGGCGAACTGTGGCTCTTGAAGTCCAAGGGCGATCCGGGCCAGGCGTGGAACCTAAAGCCCATCGGCCGCGACCCGGTTACACATCGCTTGCGTTGGGCCGACCTGCGGGGCGATGGCCAGCCCGTGCTGGTGCACGCCCCCATTTTTGGCCCCGGGTCCCAGGGGGCCGCCGCCCCCAAGCCGGCACACCTCTGGGCGTTCGTCCCGCCCAAACAGTCCAGCGCCCAAACCTGGCCGGTCTGGAAAATCGACGAAACCCTGACCGTCCTTCACGGCCTTTGGGTCGGCGACCTCGACGCCGATGGCCGCGATGAAATCCTCACGGCCAGCTTCGAGGGGATTTGCCGCTTCGACTGGGAACCGGGCCCGCCAAGCCCGAACAATGCCGCCGCAAAGTCTTCGGGACGGTGGGCCAAAACGTGCCTCGCCGCCGGCGCACCACCGGCTGGGAATGCTCCGGGCGCATCGCGAGGTTCCAGCGAAGTGTGCGTGGGCCGGTGGGGGCCCAATCGCCTCTGGATCGCTGCCATCGAGCCCTGGCACGGAAACCAGGTCGTGGTGTACATCCCCAGTCCGCAAGCCCAGCCCTGGCAGCGCCGCGTGCTGGACACCACGCTTGACGAAGGTCATGCCCTGGCGGCAGCCGACTTCGATGGCGATGGGCACGATGAACTCGTCGCCGGCTGGCGGGGCGGACAGCGCGGATTGCGCCTCTGCGATCCGGCCGATCCCGACTTCCACCAGTTCCAAGCCACCGATCTGGACCGGGGAATCGCCGTCGAAGGACTGGCGGTCGCCGACCTCAACGCCGATGGCCGCTTGGATTTGGTGGCCATTGCCGGCCGCACGCGCGAACTGGTTTGGTACGAAAACCGCCCGGCAGCTCAACCAGCGGGCAAGCCGTAGACACGCCCAAGAGCTCTCCCAATACCTGATCCGTAGCAACTGCCGTAG
>FWPU01006308.1_pt1 | contig 16874 bp, 18 predicted proteins | sample 2228361 | NCBI WGS metagenome assembly FWPU01 (sample SAMEA103939777, study PRJEB20133) | metagenome
CTCGGCGGCGATGCGTCGGATGCGTTACAGGCCGAGCGCGCGCCGCGGCGCCTTGGGCGAGGACCGCACGCAACAATAGTCGCAACTGAGGTTGCAGTCGAAATTCGTGTAGAGCCAGAGCCGCGCGCCGACCGGCCGCTCGGCATAGGCACCAGCCGGCACTTCGCCGCATCGGATCACCCAGCGGGTCCGCCCGTCGACTTGCGCCGATTCAATCAGGCTGTTCCGGGTGAACCGGCACCAGGTCTCAAGATCGGCGCCGATACGTCTTTCGTCCCCGATGATCGCCACCAGATCGCCGGGCCGGGTGCGGCGCACCGCGGCGATCAATTCGGCAAGCAGTCCGGAGGCAAACGTCGTGGTACCGGCGTCGATTTCGATCGTGGCCTTGGCCGGCATGTTGGATCCTTGAAATCCCGCCGCCGTGTAGTATCGGCGTTTGACGGCCGGAAACCGGCGGGGCGCTGCGGGGGCCAATGAACGCCCCGCCCGGCGGCGGGACCGCGCCGAACCGCCCGCCGGTTCCGGGCTGCTGTGCCGTCGTGTCCGAGTTCGCCGGGTGGCTGAAAAGGTTACGCATCGACCATCCCAGGCTGCCCGCTGTGACGCAGGCTCCGGTCGTTGCGGATGGCAGGCTCCGGTCGTTGCGGATGGATGTCGCGCCGAGGCCCCTTCGCGCGCGGAAGCCTTTGATGGGGTGGTTGGTGGAGCCGAGGGGATTTGAACCCCTGACCTCCTCATTGCGAACGAGGCGCTCTCCCAGCTGAGCTACGGCCCCGCCACAGCGCACAGGCGCGTGCCCCGTGCGTGCCACGGCGAGCAACTGCCATTTACGGCCCACGGTCTGCCGAAGTCAAGAATATCGCGAAAATTCCCTTGGCGGCGTCGCATGTTGGCTTGTTTGGCGCCAATCGACCCGCTACTTTCGCCTCGCTCCGAGGCCGATTCCATGCGTGCACTGCTCGACGTGATCCGCATCGCTCTCGAATTGTATATGTGGCTCGTTATTGCCGCCGCCATCCTCTCCTGGCTGATTGCCTTCAATGTCGTGAACACCCGCAATCAGTTCGTCTCCATGATCGGCGAATTTCTCTATCGCATCACCGAGCCGGCGTTGCGTCCCATTCGGCAACTCCTGCCCAACCTCGGCGGCATCGACATCTCGCCCATCATTCTGTTCCTCATCATCATTTTCATCGACCGCGTCATTGTGCTCTACATCTATCCTTACGTGATCTGAGCTTTATGGCGGGCCTGGTTCCGTGGACTGCAGTTGCCGACGGCCTCATGCTCGCGGTGCGATTGACCCCGCGCGGCGGACGTGATGCCATCGACGGGGTTTAGTCGCTCGCCGACGGCAACGTAGTGCTCAAGGCGCGCGTGCGCGCGGCCGCGAGCCAAGGCGAGGCAAATGCCGCGCTCGTTCGGCTTGTTGCCAGGACGCTCAGGGTTGCGCCGCGCGATGTTTCGCTCGTTGCCGGCGCCGCTTCGCGCATCAAGCGGCTGAAGATCGCCGGCGACGGCGCGGCGCTCGCTGTTGTGCTGGCGCGCCAAGTGGAAGGGACCCGATGACCGCGAAAGTCATTGACGGCAAGATGTACGCCGCCGAGCTGCGCGGCAAGGTCGCCGACGCCGTCCATCGTCTCGCGCGCGACCGCGGCATCGTGCCTGGGCTTGCCGTGGTGCTGGTCGGCGATAATCCCGCGAGCCAGATCTACGTCGGCTCGAAGAAGAAGATGACGCTCGCGGCGGGCATGCGCTCGTTCGATCACACGCTGCCGGAGCACACGAGCGAAGCCGAATTGCTCAAGCTCATCGGCCGCCTCAACACCGATCCGGTCGTCAGCGGCATCCTGGTGCAGTTGCCGCTCCCCAGGCACATCGACGCGCAAAAAGTTCTCGCCGCCATCGATCCCGCCAAGGACGTCGACGGATTTCACCCGGTCAATGCCGGCCGCCTTGCCACCGGCCTTCCAGCGCTCGTGCCCTGCACGCCGCTCGGCTGCATCATGCTGGCCAAGACCGTGCAGCCTTCGCTCGAAGGTCTCGACGCCGTGGTGGTCGGCCGCTCCAACATCGTCGGCAAACCGCTCGCGCAGCTCCTGTTGCGCGAGAATGCCACCGTCACCATCGCCCACTCCAAGACCCACGATCTGCCGGCGGTCTGCCGTCGCGCCGACTTGTTGTTTGCGGCCATCGGCCGCGCCGAAACCATCCGCGGCGATTGGGTGAAGCCGGGTGCGGTCGTTGTCGACGTCGGCATCAACCGCGTCACGGTCGACGGCAAGCAGCGCATCGTCGGTGACGTGGCATTTGCCGAGGTCGCTCAGGTGGCGAGCGCGATCACGCCGGTTCCCGGCGGCGTCGGTCCCATGACCATCGCCTGCCTCATGCTCAACACGCTGCGCGCTGCTTGCGCGCTCGCCAACGTACCCGTGCCGGAGTTTTGAGTTGAAAAATCGTGATGGCCGGGCTTGTCCCGGCCATCACGATTTGCACGGCAATGCGGAGCGAACGAGATCACCGGGACTCGCACCTTCGGCGCCGCCCGGCGACGACGGTGCGGGCGAAGAACTGTCAGCCTTTCCAGGCGAAGGCGACCTTGTCGAGGGTGCGGTTGCCGAAGCGCTCCGACGAGCGCGCCACCGCACGGCCCCCAAGCGCGCGGTAGAACTCAATCGCCGGCTCGTTGTCGGACAGCGCCCACACCACCAGGCTTTTCATTCCGCTTTGTGCAAGATCGCGCCGCGCGGAGGCGAACAGCCGGCGCCCGAAGCCCAGCCCCTGATATTCGGGCCGCAGGTACAGCTCGTAGATTTCGCCGTCATAATCCAGGCTGCGCGCGCGGTTGCGTCCGTAGTTGGCGTAACCTGCGATCTTGTCGCCGAACGCCAGAATCGAGATGCGGCTACCCTTGCGGATCGCGCTTTCCCACCATGCGGGGCCGCGGCGGCTGATCAGCTTGTCGAGTTCGACGCCGGGGATGATTCCCTGGTAGGCGGCGCGCCACGCCTCGTCGTGGGTCTCCGCCACGGCAACAGCATCGGCCGCTTTCGCGCGCCGAATCTCGATCAGGACCGTGCTCATATATCAATCAAAGCAAGCACCTCGCCCGCCTTCAAGTGTGCCGCAGATTCAAAAGTTAACGGTGTGGACGACACGCCCCGCTGTTCGCCCGTGCGGATCGTGCAAAATGGCGAAACGCGCGATGGATTGGCCCTCGGACGATGTGTGGCGCCGGCGCCACGCTGCGCGAAAAATTATGAAGATTTGCCGACCTTGCGCGCCGTCGAGCGTCCAGTTTCCGGCGGGTCGGCACGTTTTGCCGGCGGTCGGCACGTCGCGCGCCGCAACTCTCGATTGGATGCATCGGTGCCCTCGCGCTCGGTCGACGCGGCTACACCTCCTCGATCTCCCTCCGCCGTTCTTCCTTCCGTCGTTCGTGCGGATCGAGCTGCTTCTTGCGCAAGCGAATTGATTTCGGCGTCACCTCGACCAGCTCGTCGTCATTGATATAGGCGAGCGCCTTTTCCAGCGTCATGCGGATCGGCGGCGTGAGCCGAATCATGTCGTCATGGGCGTGTGTGCGGATGTTGGTCAGCTTCTTGCCCTTGAGCACGTTCACCACGAGGTCGTTGCCGCGCGTGTGCTCGCCCACGATCATGCCCGGATAAACCTTGCAGCCGGGCTCGATGATCATCGGCCCGCGCGCCTCCAGGTTCCACAGCGCGTAGGCGACCGCCTCTCCCGCCTCGCTTGCGATCAGCACGCCGTTGCGCCGGCCGGGGATTTCGCCTTTGTGCGGCGCATAACCGTGGAACAGCCGGTTCATCACCGCGGTGCCGCGCGTGTCGGTGAGCAGCTCCCCTTGGTATCCGATCAAGCCGCGCGTCGGCGCGCGGAAGATCAGCCGCACGCGTCCGCCGCCCGACGGCCGCATTTCCAGCATTTCGCCCTTGCGTTCGGAGAGTTTTTGGACGACCACGCCGGTGAACTGTTCGTCGACATCGATCACCACTTCCTCGATCGGCTCCAGCAGCTCGCCGTTCCCCCCGCGTTTGAACAACACCCGCGGCCGCGACACCGACAGCTCGAAACCTTCCCGCCGCATGGTCTCGATCAGGATGCCGAGTTGCAATTCGCCGCGGCCGGCCACCTCCATGGCATCCTTCTCGGTCGACTCGGTGACCCGCAGCGCAACATTGCCTTCGGCTTCGCGCAACAGTCGTTCGCGGATGACGCGGCTCTGCACCTTGTCGCCTTCCGTTCCGGCGAGCGGGGAGTCGTTGATCCGGAACGTCATCGCCAGCGTCGGCGGATCGATCGGCTGCGCGGGCAGCGGCTTGTCGACTTCCGGCGCGCAGATCGTGTTGGAGACGGTGGCAAGCGAGAGACCGGCGATCGCCACGATGTCGCCGGCCAAGCCCTCCTCGATCGCCGTGCGCTCCAGTCCGCGAAACGCCAGCACTTTGGTGACCCGATCCTCTTCGACCAGACGACCTTCGCGATCCAGCACCTTCACGATTTGGTTTGGTCGCACCGCGCCCGACGTGATCCGGCCGGTGACAATGCGTCCGAGATAGGGGTTGGCCTCGAGAATCGTGCCGAGCAGCCGGAACGGCCCCTCCTCCACCGTGGGCGGCGGCACGTGGCGCAGGATCAATTCGAACAGCGGCCGCATGCCCGCATCCGGCGGACCGTCCGGGCTTGCCGCCATCCAGCCGTGCTTGGCCGAGCCGTACAGGACGGGAAAGTCGAGCTGCTCGTCGGTGGCGTCGAGCGTGGCGAACAGGTCGAACACCTCGTTGACGACCTCATACGGCCGCGCGTCGACGCGATCCACCTTGTTGATCACGACGATGGGCCTCAGTCCCATTTTGAGGGCCTTCGACACCACGAACTTTGTCTGCGGCAGCGACCCCTCGGCGGCGTCGACCAGCACGAGCGCGCCGTCCACCATGTTCAGGATGCGCTCCACTTCGCCGCCGAAATCCGCATGGCCCGGCGTGTCGACGATGTTGATGCGCGTGTCCTGCCACAGAATCGAGGTGACCTTGGCGAGAATGGTAATGCCGCGCTCCCGCTCCAGCTCGTTGGAATCGAGCGCCCGTTCCTGCACGCGCTGATTCTCGCGCACGGCACCGGACTGCTGCAGCAGTCGGTCGACCAGCGTGGTCTTGCCGTGGTCGACATGGGCGATGATGGCGATATTGCGCAGATTCATGCGGCGACCGAAAAGCCGACGCGCGCCTTGCCGGGCGCGCGAGATGCGGGCGCCAATATAGTCGCGGCGGCTCCAATGGCAACCATGCGTCGCGAGCGACCGAAAGGCCGTGCCGCGCCGCTCACGCTCCGGCCGGCCGGCTCCACGGACCGAACCGCCAGCCGGGCATCGCCTCGTTCACCATCAGCATTTCGCCGACGGTTTCGGTGGTGACGAGCCCGACCAGCCGGCCGCTGGCATCCACGACGCCGACCGCGGGCGATGCCTTTTCCTGCAGGATGCGGAATGCGTCTTCAAGGCAGCTCCGATGGCTGATCGCCGGCATGTTGGTGCTCATGACTTCGGAGACCAAGGCCTCGGGGCCGAGTGTCTTGAGCGCGCGGATCAGGTCGCCGCGCCCGAGCAACCCGACCGGCCGTCCCACGTCGTCGACCACCGGAAATTCGCTCTGGCTGGTGCGCAGGAGCGTCTCGATCGCTTCGTCGATATGCGCGTGCGGCGACAGCCGCGCCAGTTGCGTCATCATTGCCGCCCCGACCGGCACGCCGCGCGACATGGCGCGCAGTGCCACGAGCTGCGCCTCGCCCGCCGCCGCGAGATAGACGAAGATGGCGATGAAAATCAGCAACGGATTGAAAAACAGCCCCGCGAAACCGAGCACGAACGCGAACGCCTGCCCGACCGTCGCGGCAATCTCCGTCGCGCGCACAAACCCAAGCCGAATTCCGAGCAAAGCGCGCAGCACACGACCGCCGTCCATGGGAAAAGCCGGGATCATATTGAACACGGCAAGGAACAGGTTCACCACGGCCAGCCGGTCGATCATGGAACGGCTTGTGCTCTCCACCGCGTGAAGGTCTCCGGCGTCCAGGTTCGCGCCGGCGAAGGCGACCAGCGCGAAGGCGATGACGACGTTGACCAGCGGTCCGGCGATCGCGATCAGGAACTCCTCGCTCGGCTTCTCTGGAATGCGCTCGAGTCGCGCCACCCCGCCGATCGGCAAGAGGGTGACGTCCGGGGTCTGCACCCCGAACGCACGGGCGGTGAAAATATGCCCGAATTCATGCGCCAGCACGCACACGAACAACAGCACGAGGAAGATCAGACCGGACCAGGCCGCCTGAGCGCCGCCCGAGGCGTAGCCGGCCACGAAAATCCAGGCCAAGAACAGGATGAACGTGATGTGAATGCGAATTGCAGTGCCCGCGATCGAACCGATGTTGAGAGACCAGCGCATGGGGAAGAACCTCGACGTCCATGAAAGGCGGTTCCGGCAATAAATAATATCGCAGCGCGCCTTTTGCGAGGCGCTTGTCAAGTCATCGATCACCTGGCGTTGCCGTCTGCCGCCGCAATGGACTAAGCTCGGCTGCAAATCTCCCGTGCCATGGCCCGTGAAGGAGGTTTTGTGATGCGGCAGAAACTGACCGGCGCGGCGCGTGCGGCTGCGCTTCGCAAGCTCAAGGGCTGGGCCGAGGTATCCGGCCGCGACGCCATCACCAAGAAATTTGTTTTCGAGGACTTCAATGCCGCATTTGGCTTCATGACCCGCGCCGCGCTCGCGGCCGAGAAGCTTGATCACCATCCCGAGTGGTTCAACGTGTACAAGACCGTTGAGGTCACCCTTGCTACCCACGATGCCGGCGGCGTGACCGAGCTCGATATCAAGCTCGCCGAGACGATGGACCGCTTGGCCGGCGCCGCGCGGGGCGCTTAAGACCAATGGTCGCATGCGCGGCAGCCGGAAGGCGGAAGTCATAATTCTGGCGAAATAATTTGGCTCTCGTCGGTGGCCGCACGCATTTTTCGTTGCGTGATCATCTTGCCGAGTTTACCAATCGTTGCGCTCTGTCCGCGTGTAACAGCGCGACGTCCAAACGCGCAGGGGTCGATGAACGCAAGAAGGAAATTGCCGCTGCTTCTGACGCTGGCCGTGGCGATGCTGGTCGCGCCGTGTGCGGCAAGCCCGCAGACGCGGGCCGGGCAGCACAAACCCGGAGCGAGCGCCGCTCCCCCGCAGACGAAACAGCAGCCCGCCAAACCGGCGCCGACATCCCCATCCAAACAAGGGAAGGATCAGCCGGCCGCCAAACCGGCGCAGAAGCCGGCGGCACCACAAACTTCGGCTTCTGCCAGCACGCTTTTGCCGCACACCTCCCAACCCGTGCTGATCGGCCAATACGATAACTGGGGCGCCTACTGGGCCGCCCCTGACGGCCGAAAGATTTGTTTTGTCGCGGCGCGGCCGAACGGCGCCAGCACGAATCGCGGCAGGAAACCGGCCTACTTGTTCATCGCTTCCCGCCCGCACGAGAAGGTGAAGGAGGAAATTTCGGTGATCGCCAGCGCGCCGTTCAAGTCGAAATCCGACGCCACCGCGACGATCGGCGGGAAGACTTATGCCATGGTGACCAATCAGGATGGCGCCTGGGCGAAGAATGCCGCCGACGAGGCCAAGCTGCTTGAAGCCATGCGCAAGGGCGGCGAGCTGGTGGTGAAAGGCACCACCGACCGCGGCTTGCAGAGCACCGACGTGTATTCCATGAAGGGGTTGGCCCAGGCGCTCAACCGCATCGCGCGCGAGTGCAAGTGAAGCCGCCCGCCGTCGCTGCCGCCGATGCAACGCTGAGCCGGCGCACCTATCTATGCTAGGATGAGGTTGCGTCGGAACCCGGCCGTCCATGACCCCGTTGCCTAGCACCGCCCGCCCGGTCGGCGCGGATATCGAAAAGTTGCCGCTTGCGCGCTACGTCGCGCCGGAGAAACCCTCGCTCGTGGGCTTCTCGCGCGTCGCACTTGCCGATGCCCTGGCGGGCGTGGGCGTGCCGCCCGCGCAGCAACGGATGCGCGTGCAGCAGCTCTGGCATTGGATCTACGTGCGCGGGGCCACCGAATTCGAGCAGATGACCAGCGTGTCGAAGGAATTGCGTGCCGCGCTCGCCGCCCGCTTCACGCTGGCGCGCCCCGAGATCGTCGCCGAGCAGATTTCCGTCGACGGCACCCGAAAGTGGCTGCTGCGCTTGCCTGGCGACGCACCCGCGCTGCCGCACGAGGTCGAATGCGTCTACATCCCCGAAACCGATCGCGGCACGCTGTGCCTGTCGAGCCAGGTCGGCTGCACGCTCAACTGCACCTTCTGCCACACCGGCACCCAGCGACTGGTGCGCAATCTCACCGCCGGAGAGATCGTCGGCCAGGTGATGTTGGCGCGCGACCGTCTCGGCGATTGGCCCGGCGCGGTGCGCGCGAAAGGCCCGGGATTGCCCACCGAAGCCGATCGCCTTGTCACCAACATCGTCATGATGGGGATGGGCGAACCACTGTACAATTTTGAGGCGGTGCGCGATGCGCTGTTGATCGTCTCTGACGGCGACGGGCTGTCGATTTCCAAGCGCCGCATCACGCTCTCCACGTCCGGCGTCGCGCCGATGATCCCGCGCGCCGGCGCGGAGATTGGCACCATGCTTGCGGTGTCGCTCCACGCCGCGCGCAACGAATTGCGCAACGAGCTCGTGCCGCTCAACCGCAAATATCCCATTGAAGAGCTGCTCGAGGCCTGCCGCAACTATCCTGGTCTGTCCAATGCCCGGCGCATCACGTTCGAATATGTGATGCTCAAGGGCGTCAACGACTCCGCGGCTGACGCCAAGGCGCTGGTGCGCCTGCTCGCCGGTATCCCGGCCAAGATCAACCTGATTCCCTTTAATCCCTGGCCCGGCACCAAATACGAATGCTCGGACTGGGAGCAGATCGAAAGGTTCTCCGAGATCATCTTCAACGCGGGCTATGCTTCCCCGGTGCGCACCCCGCGCGGCCGCGATATTCTGGCCGCCTGCGGTCAGCTCAAGAGCGCGACCGAAAAACTGTCCGCACGCGAGCGATTGGCTTTGCGCGCCATGGCGATGACCGATTAGATGATTTTGTTTCGGCTCCTGCTGCGCTTCTTGGTGGTGCCCGCCGGTGGCGTGTTCGCCATGGTGGCGGCGGTTGTCGTGGTCTGCCTCGCCCATTGGAGCGAATTCCTGAGGATCGTGGCGTCCGACCCCGCGGCGCCCGAGAATCTGCTGTTCGCGCTGTTCTACGTCGGTCCGCGGGCGGCCATCGCCTTGTCTTTTGGGGTGGTCGGGATGCTCCTACCCGGCACTTTTGGGGCGCTGATTGCGGAAGCCTTTGCGCTGCGATCCTGGGTTTTCCACACGGCCAATGGCGCGCTGGCGAGCTTGATCGGCTGGCTCACCCTGCAGGAGGCGTTTCCGCCTCACCAGCTCTCGAACGAGCCAACGGTCATCATCGGTGCCGGTATTGTTGCCGGATTCGTCTATTGGCTGGTCGCCGGCTGGAGCGCCGGGTTCTGGAGACCGGTGTTTTCGCGCCCGCAAGCTTCCTTGTCGACCGCAACACCGGCTTGAGCCGTCTTCTCATGGCCGTCCGCCTCGGCTAGACGAAAGGCCCATGAACCGGATCGGCTTGCTCCTGGCGCTTTTGATGTCCGCGCTTGTCGGTCTCATCTTCGCCTTTTTTCCCGAACTTGATCTGTACATTTCCGCGCTGTTCTTCGATCCTGTCGACAAGCGGTTCAGCCTCGCTGCGTCGTCCACTCTTGCCTTCTTGCGCGAGGCCGCAAAATGGGTGGTCGCCGCGCTGCTCGCGCCCGCCGTGGTCGCCCTGGTGGTGAAGCTCCTCCTTCCGCGCCGCCGTCTGCTCATGTCCGCTCGCGCGATGGTATTTCTGATCTCGACCATCGTGCTTGCGCCGGGCCTCGTCGCCAACTTGGCCAAGGAAGGCTGGTCGCGTGCCCGCCCCATCAACACCATGCCGTTTAGCGGCGGCGAGCGGTTCACCGCGTGGTGGGATCCGCGCGGTGTCTGTGCCAGAAACTGCTCGCTGGTTGCCGGCGAGGCAGCGGGTGCGTTTTGGACATTGGCGCCGGCGGCGCTCAGCCCGCCAGCGTGGCGGCCGCTCGCCTACGGCGCCGCGTTGGTGTTTGGGACGAGTGTCGGTCTTTTGCGCATATCATTCGGCGCGCATTTTTTCAGCGACATCGTGTTCACCGCCATCTCGACGTTCCTGGTAATCTGGCTCGTGCATGGACTGATCTACCGCTGGCGGCGCACCGCGCTCTCCGACGCGGCCATTGAGCGCGCGATCGAGCGCATCGCCCTTCCGGTGCGCGCTGCCGCCACCGCTCGCCTCCGTCGCGACAGCCCTTCGGCCCGCCCTTGACCCTTGGGGTCGCCCTTGCGCGTCGGGACATTCGGCCTATAGTCCGCGCCAATTCGCGACCCCGAGACTGGCGTGCCCATGCCCACAGGCGACGTTAAGAAGGTGGTGCTCGCCTATTCCGGCGGGCTCGACACTTCCATCATCCTCAAATGGCTGCAGACGACCTACGGCTGCGAAGTGGTCACTTTCACCGCCGATCTCGGTCAGGGCGAGGAACTCGGGCCGGCGCGCGAGAAAGCGCGCCTTCTGGGCATCAAGCCGCAAAACATCTTTGTCGAGGATCTGCGCGAGGAATTCGTCCGCGACTACGTTTTTCCCATGTTCCGCGCCAATGCCGTGTATGAGGGCCATTATTTGCTCGGCACCTCCATTGCGCGGCCGCTGATCGCCAAGAAGCAGATCGAGATCGCGGAAAAAGTGGGCGCGGACGCGGTGGCTCACGGCGCCACCGGGAAGGGCAACGACCAGGTCCGCTTCGAGCTGTCCTATTACGCCCTCAAACCGGACGTGAAGGTGATCGCCCCATGGCGGGAGTGGGACTTTCGCTCGCGCGAAGAGCTCATCGCTTTTGCCGAAAAGCATCAGATTCCGATCGCGAAGGACAAGCGCGGCGAGGCGCCATTCTCCGTGGACGCGAATCTTTTGCACGCCTCCTCCGAAGGCAAGGTGCTCGAAGACCCTGCGCAGGAAGTGCCCGACTACGTCTATTCGCGCACCCTCGATCCGGAAGATGCGCCGGACAAGCCGACCTACATCACGGTGGACTTTGAACGCGGCGATCCGGTGGCGGTGGATGGCAAGGCGATGTCGCCCGCCGCATTGCTCGCACACCTGAATGAGCTCGGTCGCGCCAACGGCATCGGCCGTCTTGATCTCGTGGAGAATCGGTTCGTTGGCATGAAGTCGCGCGGCATGTACGAGACGCCCGGCGGCACCATTCTGCTGGCGGCCCATCGCGGCATCGAGAGCATCACGCTTGACCGCGGCGCCGCCCACCTCAAGGACGAACTGATGCCGAAATATGCCGAGCTGATCTACTACGGCTTCTGGTTTGCGCCCGAACGCGAGATGCTGCAGGCGGCCATCGACAAGAGCCAGGAATTCGTCACCGGCCGGGTGCGGCTCAAGCTTTACAAGGGCAATGTCGCCGTGGTCGGCCGCGAGAGCAAATACACGCTCTACGATCAGGACCTCGTCACCTTCGAGGAGGGAAGCGCGGCCTACGACCACCGCGACGCCGCCGGGTTCATTCGCCTCAACGCGCTTCGCCTGCGCATGCTCGGGCAGCGGCGCCGCAAGCTCAAGCTTGACTGACGGCCAACCTTGTACCAACAGCACGAAGCGCCGATCCCTGTCTCGTCATTGCCGGGCTTGGGCAATCCATGCTGACCCTCGGAAGTCATCGAACGAGGTTTTCCGTGCGCAAGCTCAGCATGGATCCGCGGGTCAAGGCCGCGCATGACGAGTCAAAAAAATAGCGCCATTGGTATTAGATCCGCCGCTCCACCATCTTGCGCTTGATCTCGGCGATCGCCTTGGCGGGGTTGAGCCCCTTGGGGCAGGCCTTGGCGCAGTTCATGATGGTGTGGCAGCGGTAGAGCCGGAACGGATCTTCCAGATTGTCGAGCCGCTCGCCGGTCGCCTCATCGCGGCTGTCCGAGATCCACCGGCTCGCCTGCAACAGCGCCGCCGGGCCGAGAAAGCGGTCCGAGTTCCACCAGTAGCTCGGGCAAGACGTGCTGCAGCAGGCGCAGAGGATGCATTCGTAGAGTCCGTCGAGCTTCTGGCGGTCTTCATGGCCCTGCCGCCATTCCTTCTCCGGTGTCGGCGTCTTGGTTTTCAGCCACGGTTCGATCGAGGCGTACTGCGCATAAAAATTCGTCATGTCCGGCACGAGGTCCTTGACGACGTGCAGATGCGGCAGCGGATAAATCCGCACCGTACCCTTCACCTCATCCATGCTCTTGGTGCAGGCGAGCGTATTTACACCGTCGATGTTCATGGCGCAGGAGCCGCAGACGCCCTCGCGACAGGAACGGCGAAATGTCAGCGTCGGGTCGATCTTGTTCTTGATCCAGATGAGCGCGTCGAGCACCATCGGCGCGCAATCGTCGCGATCGACGAAGTAGGTATCCATCCGCGGATTGCCGCCGTCCTCCGGGTTCCAGCGGTAGATTCGGAACGGCTTGACGTTGCGCGCGCCGGTCGGCCGCGGCCACGACTTCCCTTCGACGATTTTCGAATTCCGCGGAAGATTGATTTGGACCATTGCGCGCCTATTTGCCGGTATTCTGAAAGCGGATCGACGGAGATTTACTCATCGCTGGGAGCATTGCGAGGACGCTGTCGTCAGGAACGCGCCGGCTTCCGTCAGCTCCTGAACGGAGAGCTTCTGCCGCGTCGTCGCCTGCGCCTGCTTGTCTTTCAGCACGACCGCGGCCACGAATGCCTGCTGTCCGTCGTTGAGCTTTGCAGCGCGATCGCGCATGCATCGGCAGCTCTGTGCCGCCATGCCCAACTGCTTGCTGCATTCGCGTTCGATGGCCGCGAGATGCTCGGGGGCGGCCGCTACTCCCGGCGCCAAGCCCGCCGTCAAGACCGCGGCCGTGATGATGTTGCCGATGCGTGCCATGGCGTATCCTTTCCTGCCGGCGCGCCGCCGCTTCCGCGCTCTCAATAGATCCTGGCCTGCGGCTTTATATAGGCAACGTCATTGGTCAAAGTATAGGTATGCACGGGCCGGTAGTCGATTTTCACCGTGCCGCGTTCGTCAAGCCAGGTCAGCGTGTGCTTCATCCAATTCTTGTCGTCGCGCTCGGGATAGTCCTCGCGCGCGTGCGCGCCGCGGCTTTCGGTGCGGTTCAGCGCCGCATCCATGGTCACCACCGCCTGCGCGATCAAATTGTCGAATTCCAGGGTTTCGATCAGGTCCGAATTCCAAATCAGCGACCGGTCGGTCACCCGGATGTCGCTTACCCCGGCAAACATTTCGTGAATGAGCCTGTGGCCCTCCTGCAGCACCTCGCCGGTGCGGAAAACCGCGCAATTGTTCTGCATCACCTTCTGCATTTTGAGTCGCAGCTCTGCGGTCGGCGTACTGCCCGACGCATTGCGGAATCGATCCAGCCGTGACAGCGCGCGATCCGCCGAGTCCTTGGGCAATTCCGGCTGCTTGTCGTTCGGGGTCAGAATCTCCGCGCAGCGCTTCGCCGCCGCGCGGCCGAACACCACGAGGTCGATCAACGAATTGGAGCCGAGCCGGTTGGCGCCGTGCACGGAAACGCAGGCGGCCTCACCGAGCGCCATCAATCCGGGCACCACAATGTCCGGGTTGCCGTTCTTCTTGGTCAGGGCCTCGCCGTGATAGTTCGTCGGAATGCCTCCCATGTTGTAGTGCACGGTCGGCAGGACCGGGATCGGTTCCTTGGAGATGTCGACGCCGGCAAATATGCGCGCGAGCTCGGCGATTCCCGGCAACCGCTCCTGCAACACCGCCGGGTCGAGATGATCGAGATGCAGATAGAGATGGTCCTTGTTTTTGCCAACGCCGCGTCCCTCGCGCATTTCGATGGTCATTGCCCGCGAAACCACGTCGCGTGAGGCGAGATCCTTGGCCGAGGGCGCGTAGCGCTCCATGAAGCGCTCGCCTTCCGAGTTGACGAGGTAGCCGCCCTCTCCGCGCGCGCCTTCGGTGATCAGACAGCCGGCGCCATAGATCCCTGTGGGGTGGAATTGGACGAATTCCATGTCTTGCAGCGGCAGGCCGGCACGCAGCACCATGGCATTGCCGTCTCCGGTCTGGGTATGCGCGCCGGTGCACGAATAGTAGAGCCGGCCGTAGCCGCCGGTGGCGACGATCGTCATCTGCGCGCGGAAGCGATGGATCGTGCCGTCTTCCAGGCACAACGCCACCACGCCGCGACACCGACCTTCGTCGTCCATGATCAGATCGATGGCAAAATATTCGATGAAGAACTCCGCCTGGTGGCGCAATGCCTGCCCGTACATCGTGTGCAGCATGGCGTGACCGGTGCGGTCGGCCGCTGCACAGGTGCGCTGGGCCGTTCCCTTGCCATAGTGCGTGGTCATGCCGCCAAACGGGCGCTGGTAGATCTTTCCGTCGTCCTCGCGACGCGAGAAAGGCATGCCCCAGTGTTCGAGCTCGTACACGGCGGCCGGCGCCTCCCGGCACATGTATTCGATCGCGTCCTGGTCGCCGAGCCAATCGGAGCCCTTCACTGTGTCGTACATGTGCCAGCGCCAGTCGTCCTCGCCCATGTTGCCGAGCGCCGCCGCGATGCCGCCCTGCGCGGAGACCGTGTGCGATCGCGTGGGAAACACTTTGGTGATGCAGGCGGTCCGCAAGCCGGCTTCGCTGCATCCCACGACGGCCCGCAGGCCCGAACCGCCGGCGCCGACCACCACCACGTCGTAACTGTGGTCCTCGATGGGATAAGCGCGGCCGACAATTGCGGGCGCGTCGTTTGTTGCGCCGTCAGCCATCCGTCAGACTCCGAACGACAGGTTGAGAATGGCGAACACAGCCGTCAGTCCCACGGCAATGCAAAAGAATGTATTGCCGAGCAGCATGACAAGTTTCAGCGGCTCATGGTGCACGTAATCCTCGATGATCGTCTGCATCCCGAGCCACATGTGATAGACGATCGACGTAATGAACAGGAGCATGATGATGGCGACCACCGGGGAGCCGAGGATCTTCGCCACCGCCGCGTGATTGCGGCCGAACAGTCCCATGACGATGGCCACTACTGCGACGGTCAAGGGGATATTGGCGACCGCCGTCAGGCGCTGTCGCCAGAAATGCTCCGTGCCGGACCGTGCCGAGCCGAGATGTCCGACTCGGCCGAGCGGCGTGCGTCTTGCGAACTGCTCTTGCTCCGCCATCAGAACCTTCCCATCACGAGATAGCCGACGAACCACAACAGGATCGTCAGCGTTACCGACCCGGCGAGCGTGGCCACCGTGAGCCATTCGCGCTCGGCGGGGCCGAAGCCGAAGCCCAGGTCCCAGATCAGGTGCCGAATGCCGCCGAACATGTGGTGCAGCAGCGCCCAGGTGTAGCCGAACAGCACCAGACGGCCGAGCAGGGTCTCCATGAACCACTGCACCCAGGCATAGGCATTGGGTCCCGCCGCGGCCGCGATCAAGACCCAGACCAGGATCAACGTGCCGAAATACAGGCCGGCGCCCGTGATCCGATGCACGACGGACATCAGCATCGTCAGGGTCGGTCGGTAGATCTGCAGGTGCGGCGACAGCGGACGCTCGGCCGGAGCCCTCGAATCAGCCATGGGCCATCTCGATCAGTGTCGGTTTGTTTAGGTGATGCTCAGCCCGCCAGCAACGCGCAAACCGCGCCGATATTCACATGTGCGCGCTGCGCCGCCGGTATGCCGCCATCACAGAGGCACGCATTGATTTCGCCATGGACGAAGCATGCCGCAATCGATATAGTGCTTTCAATTGGTATTTCTTTAAGGCTGGCTTCGCCTAGGGCGAAGGTAGGCCATGCGCTTCGACCTCGCCGATCTCAGCCTGTTCCGCCATGTGGCGGAAGCCGGCAGCATCACCCACGGAGCCGCGCGCGCCAATCTGGCGCTTGCGGCGGCCAGCACGCGAATTCGGAACATGGAACAGACCCTTGGTGCGCCCTTGCTGGTGCGCGGTCGCCACGGGGTTTCTCTGACGCAGGCCGGCCGGACGCTGCTGCAGCATGCCCGCGCGATCCTGGCGCAGGCCGAAAGGTTGCGCGAAGATCTCGGGGCCTATGCCGGGGGCCTGACCGGCCAAGTGCGCGTTCTTTCCAACACCAACGCACTGACCGAGTTCCTGCCCGAGACGCTGAGCTCCTTCCTCAACACCCATCCCCACGTCAGCATCGATCTCGAGGAGCGGCTGAGCGACGAAATCGTCGGGCTCATTGCCGAGGGCGTGGCCGACATCGGTATCGTCGCGGGCACGGTCGACGTTGGTCGCCTGATGACCTATCCGTTCCGCAGCGACCGGTTTGTGCTGGTGGTGGCGCGCGACCACCCGTTGGCGCGCCGCACCAAAATCAGCTTTGCCGAAGTGCTCGACCATGACTTCGTCGGGCTCGATCGGGCCAGCGCCTTGCAACGATTTCTCGCCGACAAGGCGAGCCGCATCGGCCGCCCGCTGAAGTTGCGCGTCCAGCTGCGCAGTTTTGACGCCGTCTGCCGGCTGGTCGAGCGCAACGTGGGCGTCGGCATCGTTCCCGCCTCGACGGTCCGCTGGGCGGCCGGCAGCATGGCCATCAAGGCGGTGGATCTCACCGATCCTTGGGCGCTGCGCGAGCTCACCATCTGCGTGCGCGACTTCAATGCGCTGCCGCCTTACGCCCAGCAGTTGGTGGAGCACATGCGCGCGCGTCCGAGCTGACGTCCGA
>FWPU01008714.1_pt1 | contig 16871 bp, 19 predicted proteins | sample 2228361 | NCBI WGS metagenome assembly FWPU01 (sample SAMEA103939777, study PRJEB20133) | metagenome
GCCGCTTTCCCCGGGCCCGAAGGCCCGGTTCTCGCTCGACTTGCATGTGTTAGGCGCGCCGCCAGCGTTCGTCCTGAGCCAGGATCAAACTCTCCGTGAAGAACCACCTCCAGCCCTGACGGGCTGGCAGTCCTCGCGTCGAGCTCGAGGCCGTCCTACCCGTAGGCAGGAAGGCCGGTCTGCTCAAAGGCAGACGGATCCCCTCGTGCTCCCAGGGGAGCTCGAGGTCTCGGCGCTCGCACGCTGTTGAGTTTTCAAAGACCGCACCGCTCCGGCCGACAAAAAGCCTCTGGCTCGCACCAGAGGCCCTCGCGCGCTTGTCGGAAGTGGTCGTATCCGATCTCGCTCCGCAGGGTCTCCGGTGGTCGAGTTGCAGGTTCTTGCGGCCTCTCCTGAGGCGGCAAGGCCTATGGTAGCAGAGCCCTACGAGGGGTCAAGCGGACGAACCGCCGCTTGCCCGCCTGAACGACGGCCCCCGCCAGGCGGGAGCGGGGCAGGTCGAGGTCGCGCACCACCTCCCCGTCCACCCGCACCCCGCCCTGGGCGATGAGCCGCCTAGCCTCGCTGGTGGAGGCGAGGCCCAGCACGGACACGAGCAGGGCCGGTAGGTGGACGGGGTCGGCGTCGGGAAGGGGAGCCTCCGGAACCCGCTCCGGCGCCTGACGGCGGCGGATGACCCGGGTAAAGTGCTCCTCCGCTCTCCGGGCCGCCTCCTCCCCGTGCGCCCGGGTGACCACGAACCGGGCGAATCGGAGCTTGGCCTGGAAGGGATCGCCGGCCAGGGGATCTTCGTCGGACTCCATGACCAGGCGGTACAGCTCCGGCAGCATGGCGTCGGGGAAGCGCATGGCCTTGCCGAACTGCTCCTCCGCCGGCTCGACGAGGGCGATGTAGTTGCCCCGCGAGCCCGACATCTTGGTGCCGTCCCAGGAGTCGAGGAGGGGGGTGGTAAGGATTACCTGCGGCTCCAGCCCGTAGGCCGCCATCACCTCCCGCCCCATGTGCAGGTTGTAGAGCTGATCGGTCCCCCCCAGCTCGACGTCGGCCCGGACGGCCACCGAGTCGTAGGCCTGCATGAGCGGGTAGAGGAGCTCGGACACAGAGATGGGCTCTCCGGCGGCATAGCGGCGGGAGAAGTCGTCCCGCTCGAGGAGTCGGGCGACCGTGGTCGTGCGGGTGAGGCGGATCACCTCGGCGAAGTCGAGCTCCGCCAGCCACTCGCTGTTGTAGCGCACCTCGGTGCGCTCCGGCAGGAGGATGGTGTAGGCCGACTCGAAGAACCTCTCGGCCATGCGGTCGATCTGGGCAGGGTCGAGGACCGGCCGCTCCTCCGACCGGCCCGATGGGTCGCCGATGCGAGTCGTGTAGTCGCCCACGATGAGCACCCCCAGGTGGCCTTCCTCCTGGAAGGCCCGCATCCGTTGCAGAGGGATGCCGTTGCCGAGGTGGATGTGCGGAGCGGTGACGTCGATGCCCAGCTTCACCCGTAGGGGCCGGCCCAGGGCCAGCTTGGCCTCTAGGCCTCTCTCGGGCTCCACGTGGACGGCGTTGCGGGTGAGCTCGGCGATGCCCATCCGGGCGGACTCTACGCCAGGCCCACCTCAGGCTGGGCGCGTGCTCCTCCCGCCCGGGCGGGTCGGCTGAGGAAGGGAGAGCCGGCCAGGGCGTAGCGCCAGGGAAGGTGCACGGCCCGGCTGATGCCCACCCGGGGGACCTGGACCACCTCGACGTCTCCCTTCCGAGGGAGGAGGAGGAAGGGGGGCCGGTCGAGGGGAAGGCCGTCGTGAGCGTGGGTGATCCCCAGGGCCTGGCACAGACGGCCCGGCCCGGAGCAGAGGAGGCGGAGGTCTGCCCGTCCCCGCCGGGCCTGCATGACGGCGATGCCCCGCCTCGGCTCCAGAGCCCGCACCAGCGCCGCCTCGGCCACGCCCTCCGCGCCGCAGACGAGGTTGAGGCACCAGTGGAGGCCGTAGGAGCGATAGACGTAGGCGTGTCCCGGGGGGCCGAACATGGCCGCGTTGCGGGGGGTGCGGCCGCGGAATCCGTGGCTGGCGGGATCCTCCTGGTCGTAGGCCTCCACCTCGACGATGAGGCCGCCCACCCCGTCCACGAGCAGGGTGACGCCGACCAGCTCGGGGGCCACCTGGTGCACGCACCGGGCGAAGAAGGCGCGCCCGAGGGCCGTCAAAGAAGCCTCTGCGCCTCCCCGGGGCGCGCCGTCGAGGTCAGGAGCCGGCGGGCGCGTCTCCCCAAATCGGCCAGGTCGACCCGTCCCGTCTCCGCCTGCTCGGCCAGGCGCTCGGCCAGGTCGAGGGCCTCCTCGACGAGGGCCGGCAGGGAGCCCGCGTCCTGCCCCATGTCGTGGAGAATGGTGCGCTCGGTACGGGAGGCGACGATGGGCTCGGGGATCCCCTCCACCCACACCCGTGTGCGGCGGCCCCGACCCCGCTCCCCCTCGGCGATGGGCTCCAGGGCGTAGATCTTGTCGGCGCGGGCGTACTTGCCGAAGCCGAGGAACACCATCTTCGGCGCCGCGTCCACAGCCCGATTATCCCTTCCCCTCGAGCTCGTTGCTACCTCACGGCGGCGGCCAAGACCTCGGCCACCCGCTCCTGGTCGGCCGCCCGCAGGCCGGTGTGAAAGGGAAGAGCCAGCAGGTGACGGCTGGCCGCCTCCGCCTGCGGGCACATGCCTTCTCGGAAGCCGTACAGGCGGCGCATGTACGGCTGCAAGTGAATGGAGGGAAGGTAGCGGCTGGTGGCGACGCCCTCGGCGTCGAGACGGGCGATGACCCGCTCCCGGTCGATGTCCGGCCGCAGCCGCACGGGGTAGACAAACCAGGAGCGGCGGTGGTCGTCGTCGTCGGGGGCAGGCAGCTCCACCCCCTCCACATCCGCCAGGAGCGCTCCGTACCGGCGCGCTGCCTCAGCCCGGAGGCGGAGGAGGCGGTCGAGCTTCTCCAGCTGGGCTACCCCGATGGCCGCCGCCACCTCCGACAGCCGGTAGTTGTAGCCCAGGTGGACATGCTCCAGCCACCCCCCCGAATCGGACCGGCCCTGATTGGAGAGGCTCTTGAGCAGCCGCCACTCCTCCTCCGAGCCGGTCACCACCATGCCTCCCTCGCCGGTGGTGATCTGCTTGTTGGGGTAGAAGGCGAACACCGCCGGGTGGCCGTGGGATCCCACCGGCCGGCCCTTGTACACCGCCCCCAGGGCCTCGCAGGCATCCTCGATCAACGCCAGCCCGTGACGGTCGCACACGGCCTTGAGCTCGTCCAGCTCGCACGGGTAGCCGAAGATGTCCACCGCCACCACCGCCCGGGTGCGGGGAGTCACCGCCGCCTCCACCGCCCGCGGGTCGAGGTTGAGGGTACGGCCATCCACGTCGGCGAACACCGGCCGTGCCCCCTCGTACAGGACGCAGTTGGCGGAGGCGACGAAGGAGAAGGGGGAGGTGATCACCTCGTCCCCGCGCCCCACCCCAGCCAGACGGACGGCCAGGTGGAGGCCGGCGGTGCCGCTGGAGACGGCGGCGGCGTACCGGGCCTGTACCCGCTCGGCCAAAAGCCGCTCGAACCGCTCCACCATGGGCCCCAGCGACAGCCGACCCGACCGCAGCACCTGCACCACCAGCTCCTCCTCGCGCCTGTCCAGGAAGGGGAAGGAGAGGGGGATGCGAGGGCGCCGCCGGCGCGCGACCCTCATGCCTCGGCTTCGGCCGGGGCGCCCACGTCCACCAGGTCGAGCCAGTCGGCGTAGCGGCGGTCGCGACCCCGCACCACCTCCCAGTAGGCCTGCTGAAGGGCCAGGGTAATGGGGCCCGCGCCCAGCTCGTGGTCGTCCACCGACCGCACCGGGGTCACCTCGGCGGCGGTGCCGGTCATGAACACCTCGTCCGCCAGATAGAGGTCGCTGCGGATGAGGGGTCTCTCCACCACCGGGTAGCCGAGGTCGGCGGCCAGACGCAGCACCGTGTCCCGGGTAATGCCGGGCAGGATGGAGGTGGAGAGGGGCGGAGTGGAGATCACCCCGCCGCGCACGGCGAACACCGTCTCCCCCGGCCCGTCGGCTACGTACCCCTCGTCGGTGAGCATGATCGCCTCGTCGTAGCCGCACCGACGGGCCTCGTGGGTGGCGAGCATGGAGTTGAGGTAGACGCCGGTGGCCTTGGCGGCGTGGGGGATGGTGTTGGCATCGACCCGCCGCCAGGAGGAGACCATGACCCGGATGCCGCTGCGCTGGCCCTCCTCGCTCAGGTAGGCCCCCCAGGGCCAGGAGATGATGGCCACGTCCACGGGGTTCGAGCCCGTGTGCACGCCCAGCTCGCCGTAGCCGTAGAAGGCGATGGGGCGGATGTAGCACTCGGCCAGGCCGTTGGCTTGGAGCAGCTCGTGGGTAGCCCGGCGCAGCTCTCCCACCGTGTAGGGAAGTCGCATGTACAGCAGGCGGGCGGACGCCCGAAGGCGCTCCAGGTGATCGAGGAGGCGGAAGACGGCGGGGCCGCGGTCGGTGGCGTAGCAGCGGATGCCCTCGAAGACGCCGGTGCCGTAGTGGAGGCCGTGGGAGGCGACGTGGATGCGCGCCTCGGCCCAGTCGACGAGCTCGCCGTTCAGCCAGATCTTGTCGGTGGCCTGCATCTTCCCGATCTTAGTCGCCCCCACCCTCGTCGGCGATGTCCACCACCACGGCCCGGGTCAGGCGGACGAGCTCGGCCGGGGCGAGGCCGGCCATGTGCCGGGGGGAGCCGGCGCCCACCCACACCCGCTCGTGCTTGAGCAGGCCCCGGTCGAGGAGAGCGAGCTCCACGGCCGGAGGGAAGGGCGCCACCGCCCCCGGCTCGAAGCCGGTGAGCCGGCGTACCCGGTCGGGGGAGGCCACCCGGGCCCGGGCGGCGCCGGCCGCCGCCGCCACCTTGGCTACGTCCGCCCGTCGGTGACCGGGCACCATGGCCAGCACCGGCCGTCCGTCGCACTCGAGGAGGAGGGACTTGACGATCCGCTCCAAGGGACAGCCGATGGCCCGGGCTGCCTCCTCGGCGGTAGGGGTACCGGCGGGAAACTCCTCCACCCGCGCCTCGGCCCCCGCCTGTCGCAGGAACGCCGTCACCCGCTCCACCGCCTCCGGCCAGCATCGCCTCACAGCCGAACTGTAGGCCCCGGGCGGTGGGCCCTGAATCCGGAGCCGGAGTCGGCGCATCGAAAAGCGAGAGCCACCGCTGAGCCCATGAGCCGGGAGGGGAAGCGCACCGGGAGAGAAGAGCGAGGGCCGACGTTGCCCGGCAAGGCGGGCCGCCGTCGCTTTACCTCCCCCTGGATGTGGCTGGCCGTGAGCGCTGCCGTGGCGGCCGCGGTGGTGGGGGGCATCCTCGCCGCGGCAGGCGACAAGAGAGGTCCGGCGATGGTCTCCGACCGCTCGCCCGGCTCGCTCCGCCTCAGCGGGACGAGCCCCGTCGACGGCCGCCCGGTGAGTCTTGCCGCGTTCGCCGGGAAGCCGGTGGTCATCAACATCTGGGCCTCCTGGTGCGCAGGCTGCCGGGACGAGGCCAGCGATCTCGCCGCCTTCGCGCGCGCCCACCCCGAGGCTCAGGTGGTCGGCCTCGATACCCAGGACAACGACAGGGACGCGCGGGCCTTCTATCGGACGTTCGGCTGGACCCACCCGAGCATCCGCGATCCCAGCGGCGACATGGCGGCGCGGCTGGGGCTACAGGGCCTGCCCACCACCCTCTTCCTCGACCGCCGGCACCGGATCGTGACCCGGATCATCGGCGCCACCGACCGGACCGGATTCGAGGCGGGCCTTCGCGCCGCCCTGGGCGCCGGGTGAGATGACCGATCTCGGGCCGGGCGCTCTCGCCGCCGCCTTCGCGGCGGGCTTCGTCTCGTTCAGCTCACCCTGCGTCTTTCCCCTCATCCCCGGCTATCTGTCCTTCCTGTCTGGGGTCGCCTTCGACCAGCTCGGGGTGCGCCCGCGGCGGGTCGTCCTCTCCACGGCCGCCTTCGTGGTCGGCTTCGGAGCGATGTTCATCGCCCTGGGAGCCGGTGTCGGCTGGTTCGGGAGCGCCCTGCTCACCAACCGGCGCCCGCTCCAGATCGTGGCCGGGGCGTTCATTGCCCTGGCCGGGCTCGTCTACGCCGGCGTGCCCCTGCCGCGGGCGCTCCTCGCCGCTCGGACGATCGAGCTTCGCAGCGAGCGCAAGACGCTGGCCGCCGCCGGAGCGGCGGGAGTGGCGTTCGCCATCGGCTGGACGCCCTGCATCGGCCCCACCCTGGCGGCGATCTTGACCCTGGCCGCCGGCGGCAGTCCCGAGCGCGGCGCCGTCCTGCTCGGCGCCTACTCCCTCGGACTGGGCGTTCCCTTTCTCGTGTTCGGACTCCTGTTCACACGGGCTCTCGGCCTCGCCCGGGCGGTGCACAGGCATGGGCGGGCGGTCAGCCTCGCCTCTGGGGCGGTCCTGGTCGCCTTCGGCGTCCTGCTCGCCAGCGGCGCCCTCATCCGGCTCACGGCCCAGCTCTCCCGCTTCGCCGGCTGGCAGATCTGATTCGCCGGCTGGCCGATCGGAGCAGGCTGTCCCAGCACGGTGCCCTCGGTGCGGAAGGAGGGGGGGTGGCGCTGAATCGCCCCGGCCGCCGGCGCCATCCAAGAAGGCATGAGGGTCGGGTTGGCGCCGGCGGCCTTCCTCCTGCTCGCGCTCGTCGCCGCCGGATGCGGCGGGGCCACGCGCTCCTCGTCTCCGCCCGCCCGCCGGCCGCCTGCCTCCGCCCCGCCCCCGACGGGCCTCGGGGTCGATGTCAGGCCCTGGCGTACCGATTTCAGCAAGCACACGGTGCCTCTATCCGAGATCGAGAGCGGCGGGCCGGGAAAGGACGGGATTCCGGCCATCGACCGGCCGCGCTTCCGGCCGGCGCGCGTCATCGATTGGCTCGAAGCCGCCGAGCCGGTGATCGAGCTCGAGCTGGGCGGAGACGCGCGCGCCTACCCGCTCCAGATCATGGTCTGGCACGAGATCGTCAACGACCGGGTCGCCGGCGTCCCCGTGGCGGTCACCTTCTGCCCGCTCTGCAACACCGCCATCGTCTTCGACCGGCGCCTGGAGGGGCGCACGCTCTCCTTCGGCACCACCGGCAACCTGCGCAACTCCGACCTCGTCATGTACGACCGCCAGACCGAGTCCTGGTGGCAGCAGCTCGGCGGCGAGGCCGTGGTCGGCTCCTATGCAGGCAGGCGCCTGCGGACGGTGCCCGCTCGCATGGTCTCCTTCGCCTCCTTCCGCACCCGCCACCCGAACGGGCGCGTCCTCACCCGTGCCACAGGCTACGCTCGCCCCTACGGGCAGAACCCGTACATCGGCTACGACGACGTCGGCTCGCCGCCCTTCTTCCCGGTCACGAACGCCGACGACAAGCGCCTGGCGCCCAAGGAGCGGGTGGTGTTCGTGGAGCTGGGAGGGGAGGCGGTGGCCGTGCCCTTCTCCGCCCTTCGCACCAGGCGCCTGCTCAGGATCGAGGCGGGCGGCCGCACGCTCCTCGTGCGCAGGGTGGGAAGCGCCCTCTCCCCCTTCAGCGGCCGCGACGTACTCACCACCGAGGTGCGCGACGGGGACGGGAAGCTCGTTCCCTTTCACGAGCCGTTCTGGTTCGCCGTGGCCGCCTTTCGCCCGGACGTCCGCATCGTGCGCGGGTAGCGCCCGGCCCCGGCGCTCGCCCTCGGCTGGTGGCGACACCTTGGCCGCCGCGGCGGGCTCTATCCGCGGCCGTCGGGGAGCGCGTCGGACCTCTGCCGGTGGCCGGGATACCCACGGGCTGACCCGGCAACGCCTCCCGAGCCGCCCCAACTTCGGGCGCATCCAAGGAGGTGGACGGCACCCGTCCAAGCGTCATACTCACGGCGAGAAGGAGGATCATGGCCATCGCACGCGGAGACCGTGCCCCTGTGGTGACGCTCCTCGACGAGGAGGGTCGGCCGGTGGCCGTCCCCGCCGGCGACGGCCCCCTCGTGCTCGTCTTCTACCGGGGCGACTGGTGACCGTACTGCAACGGGCAGCTGGTCAGCTACGCCAGGAACTTCCAGCCCTTCGCCTCGACTGGAGCCCGGGTGTACGGGATCTCCGTCGACAGGCCGGAGCAGAATCGGGCTATGGTGGAGAAGCTGGTTCTCCCCTTCTCCCTCCTCTCCGACCCCGACGGGACGGCAGCAAGACGCTACGGGGCGTGGGATGAAGAGGGACGCATCGCCCGGCCGGCCATCTTCGTCGTCGACCGGGCCGGCCTGGTCCGCTACGCCTACGTGGGCGAGGACTTTGCCGATCGGCCCGGCGACGAGCCCGTTCTGGAGGCGCTGGCCGCCGCGGGGGAGGCGGAGTCGTGAGAGGTGACCCGGCCGCCGAGCTCGATGCTCTCGTCGTCTACTACCGCGGCGTCTACTCTGCCACCGTCGCCCTCAAAGGGCGTCTGGCCAAGCTGGGGCCCCAAGCGAGGGAGGCAGTGAGGGAGGTGGGCCGCTACCAGAGCATGGTCAAGCGCTACTGGGACGCCCTCGAGGAGACCCGGAGGCTACGCCATGAGCGCCCCTGAGAACAAGCCCGCTGAGTACAACTACGAGCGGTTCGACGTCTACGTCGAGTCCGGCGCCGAGGAACGGGAGTTCGCCGCCTTCGCCGGTCGCCTCCACGCCGGGGAGAAGGCGCCGGACGGGCTCCTCGTCCAGCTCGACGGCGGGCCGGTGCGGCTGTCGCACCTCTGGCAGGAGCGCGGCCTCGTCCTCGAGTTCGGCTCCTTCACTTGACCCTACTGCGCGGCGGAGGGTCCTCTGCTCGACCAGCTCGCCCGGCGCTACTCCGGCTTCGGGTGGTACTTCGTCTACACCCGGGAAGCCCATCCAGGGGAGCGCCTGCCCGCCCATCGCAGCCGGGAGGACAAGCTCGCCGCCGCCCGGCGCCTGAGGGACGAGATCGGCATCACCCGGCCCATCCTCGTGGACGACCTGGACGGGACCGTGCACCGCGCCTACGGTCTCCTGCCCAACATGTCCTGGGTGCTCGACCGAGGCGGCATCGTTCTGTACAAGGCCATGTGGACGTCCGCCGACCGCATCGAGAGCTTCCTCGAGCGCTCCTCGGCCGCCCCTGTCGGGCCTGGTCGGGCAACCTTCTACACCGAGCAGCTCGAGGTCCGGCGGCGGGACGACGCCGCCTTTCGCCGCGGCTTGGAGCGCAACGGGCCCCGGGCGGTGGCCGAGTTCGCCCGCGCCGCCAAGATCTGGGCCGAGCGGGGCCGGCGGCGGTGAGCCCCAGGAAGGCGCGCCGGGGGCAAGGATCCGGAGCTAGGGCCGTGGTCGCTGCCCTCGCCGCCGGGTAGTGGGGAGTGGGCACCGCCGCGGCCGCCCTTCTTCTCCTCCTCGCCGACGGGGTGGGATCGGCCGCCACCGGCTAGGTGGGGGCTGGGCCGGGCCGGCGAGGCGGGTAGGTCGTCCTGGACGAGGCCGGGAGACTCATCCCTCCGCCCCCCACCTTCCTTTCTCCCACGCCTCCAGCTCAGCCCGGAGCTGCATGCGAGCTCGGTGCAGGCGGCTCTTGAGGGCGGCCGTGGAGATGCCGATCACCTCCGCCGCCTCGTGGTTGGACAGGCCCTCCAGGTCGCGCAGGACGACGGGGAGGCGGTCCTCGAGGGGAAGGGCGCGCAGCCGGGCGAGGAGGAACCTCCCCCTCCGGCGCGGGCCCCACCCCGGCGCCGGCCGGGCGCGCCGGGTCGAGCTCGCCGGTGTCGAGGCGGAGTCGGCGCCGCCGCTGGAGGGCCTCGTTGACGGCGATCCGGTACAGCCAGGTGAAGACGGCCGCCTCGCCCCGGAAGCGGCCCAGGCCCCGCCAGGCCTGGACGAAGGTGTCCTGGGCCGCCTCCTCCACGTCGCGGGCGTCGTCCAGGAGCCGGGCCAGGACCGCCCGCACGCGGGCCTCGTACCGGCGGACGAGGAGGGCGAAGGCCTCGAGGTCGCCGGCCCGGGCGGCCGACACGAGCTCTGCGTCGCTCCTCACCCCCCCACCTTACGCGCCCGAATCTCCGGCCGTACCGGCGCATCGAAGAGAGCGTGGGGTTGCTGGAGCGCTTGTGGACCGGGACCTGCCGGGAGACCGAGGGGCTCCTGTCCGACCACCTCGACTCGGAGCTCCGAGGCCTGACCCTCCGGCGCCTGCGCCGGCACCTCCATCGCTGCCGTCTGTGCCGGGCTGTCCCGGCGTCGCTCACACCCACCGTCGAGCAGCTTCGTGCCCTCGCGGCTGTCGACGCTCCTCCCTCCGAGCCCTCGCTGGCGGATGCGGTCGTCCGTCGCATCCGCCACGAGGGCATTCCTGCCCGGGGGTAGGCGCGGTCGCTACCCCAGCGAGAGGAAGCGGGCGTCGTCGAAGCCCGCCTCAAGGAAGCGGCCGACGAGCTCGGGCGGAGCGGGGGTGTCGATGGACAGAGCCATGAGCGCCTTGCCGCCCCGGTTGGTGCGCGACACGGCCATGTTGGCGATGTTGATATCGGCGTCCCCGAACAGGGTGCCCACCCGACCGATGACCCCCGGCCGGTCGTCGTAGAGGAAGAAGGCCATGAGGTCGGCCAGCTCGATCTCGATCTGGAAGCCGAGGGCGGCCACCAGCCACTGCCTGGCCTCTAGGCCGATGGTGGTTCCTGCCACCGACACCTCGCGGCCGTCGGCGATGACGGTCACCGCCACCAGGTTGGTGTAGTCGGGGGAGGCGTGGCGCTTCTCCTCCTCCACCTGGATGCCCCGCTCGGCGGCGATGAGGGGGGCGTTGACGTAGTTCACCGGCTGGTCGGACCGGCCCTGGAAGGCCCCGTTGAGGGCTGCCACGGTGAGGAGGCGGGTGTCGTAGCCTGCCAGCTCGCCCAAGTAGCGGAGGACGATGCGGTCGGCCCGGCCCTCGGCCAGCTCCATGGCCAGCCGGCCCAGTCTGGTGGCAAGAGGAACGAATGGGCCGAGCACGTCCAGGTCCTCGGCCCGGATGGAGGGGATGTTGACGGCGTTCGTGACCACCTGCCCCTCCAGCGCCGCCACCACCTGCTCGGCCACGATCACCCCTGCCCGGTCTTGGGCCTCGCGGGTGGAGGCGGCGAGATGGGGCGTGACGACGACATTGTCCAGCTCCAGGAGGGGGCCGGCGTAGGGCTCGTGGGAGAACACGTCCAAGGCCGCCGCCGCCACCTTGCCCGAGCGCAGGGCCGCCACCAGCGCCTCCTCGTCTACCAGGCCGCCCCGAGCGGTGTTGACGATGCGCGCCCCATCTTTCATTCGCGCCAGCGCCTCGGCGCCCACGAGGCCGCGGGTGTCGTCGGTGAGGGGCAAATGGAGGGTGAGGAAGTCGCAGCTTGCCAGCACCTCGTCCAGGGTCTCCGCTCGCTCCACCCCCAGCTCCCGAAACCGCTCTCGGGAGACGAAGGGGTCGTGGGCGAGGACGCGCATGCCCAGGCCCAGCGCCCGCCGGGCGACCTGCTGGCCGATGCGGCCCAGCCCGAGGATGCCCAGGATCTTGTCGCACAGCTCGATGCCGGCGTACCTCTCCCGCTCCCACCGCCCCGCCTTGAGGGCGGCGTGGGCCTGGGGGATGTGGCGGGAGAGGGCGAGGAGGAGCCCGATGGTGTGCTCGGCGGCGGAGATGACGGTGGACTCGGGGGCGTTGGCGACGACGATACCCCGCCGGGTGGCGGCAGCCAGGTCGACGTTGTCCACCCCCACCCCGGCTCGGCCGATGACCTTGAGCCGGTGCGCCCGCTCGATCAGATCGGCGCTGATCCGGGTGGCGGAGCGGATGACGATGGCGTCGTAGCGACCGATGATGTCGGCCAGGTCGCTCTCCTCGTCCACGTCCACCCGAAAGCGCGCCCGCAGCCGCTCCAGGCCGGCCTCGGCGATGGGCTCGCGAACGAGGACGCGGGGGCCGCTCTTCACACAGAGACGCCCTGGCCGTAGGCTCGCAGGGCGTGGGCCACGGCCACGCCCCGCTCGATGTCGGCGCCGAGATCGACCAGTGTCAGCTCCACAGCTGCCAGGGCAGTGGCGATGTCGAACACGTCGTAGTGGCCGATGTGGCCGATGCGGAAGACCTTTCCCCGCAGCGGACCGTGGCCGCCGGCCACCTGCACCCCATGACGCTCGCGCAGGGCCAGCACGAGCTCGCTCGAGTCGATGCCCGCCGGCGTACGCACGGCGGTGACGACGGCCGAGGAGTCGTCGTCGGGCGAGAAGAGCTCCAGCCCCATAGCCTTGATCCCGGCCCGGCAGGCCCGGCCCAGGCGCACGTGGCGGTCGAAGGCCGCCTCCAGCCCCCCCTCCAGGAGGAGGCCCAACGCCACGTCCAAGGCCTTGACCAGGGGCACCGCAGGGGTGAAGGCCGTCTCCATCTTCTCCTGGGCGCGGCGGGCCCGCTCCCAGTCGAGGTAGTAGCGGGGCGACGAGCCTCGGCCCTCCGCCTCCCACACGGCCTCGGACACCGCCGCCATGGCCAGCCCGGGCGGAGCCATGAGGGCCTTCTGCGACCCCGAGCAGGCCACGTCCACCCCCCAGGCATCCATCTCCAGCGGTACCGCTCCCAGGCTGGAGACGGCGTCCACCACCACGTGAGCTCCGGACGGCCGGGCGGCAGCGGCCAGCGCCTCCACGTCGCACACCACCCCGGTGGAGGTCTCCGACTGGGTGAGGAAGACGGCCCGCGCCCCTCCCAGCTCCGCCAGCCGCTCGGCCACATCGTCGGCCGACGGTACCTCCCCCCAGGCGTAGCGAACCGCCTCCACCTGGCAGCCGTAGCGCTCGGCGATCTCGATCCAGCGGTCGCCGAAGTAGCCGGCCGATACCACCACCACGCGGTTGCCGGGGGAGCAGAGGTTGGCCACCGCCGACTCCATGGCGCCCGTGCCGGAGGCGGTGAAGAGGAGAACGTCGGAGGAGGTGCGGAAGACCTGCTTGAGGCGGTCCAGGCAGCGGGCGAGGACGGGCCGGAAGTCGGGCCCTCGGTGGTGGACGACGGGCTCGGCCAGGGCTTGAAGCACAGGCGGCGGTACCGGTGTCGGCCCGGGGGTGAAGAGGTAACGCTTGCCGGCCACGGGCCTCAGCCTAGCGGCCGCCCGGGATGAGCGCAGCGGAGGCGTGGCGGCGCGCCCGGGAGGTGGATCGACTACCCTTGCCCGGTGGCCGAGGAGCGGAGTCCCGAATCGCCCACCTCCCCCGTCGTCGTGGCCGCCCGCGCCGTGACCCGGCGGTACGGTCAGGGCGAGACCGCCGTCGACGCCCTGCGCGGCGTCACCCTCGACGTGGAGCGGGGAAAGCTGACGGCGGTCATGGGGCCGTCCGGATCGGGCAAGTCGACCCTCATGCACATCCTGGCCGGCCTGGACAAGCCCACCTCGGGCGAGGTGGAGATCGACGGCACCCGCATCACCGATCTCGACGACCGGGCTCTCACCAAGCTCCGTCGCACCCACATCGGGTTCGTGTTCCAGTTCTTCAACCTCCTCCCCATGCTCACCGCCGAGGAGAACGTCCTCTTGCCCCTGGCCATCGCCGGCCGCAAGCCAGACCGGGGCTGGGTGGACGAGCTGTTGCACAGGGTCGGGCTGGCCGACCGCCGCCGACACCGGCCGGCCCAGCTCTCCGGGGGCCAGCAGCAGCGGGTGGCCATTGCCCGGGCTCTCGTTACCCGGCCCACCGTGGTCTTCGCCGACGAGCCCACGGGCAACCTGGACTCGGCCACCGGAGGCGAGATCCTCCAGCTGATGCGCGACTCGGTGGACTCCTTCGGCCAGACCACGGTCGTCGTCACCCACGACCCCCGGGTGGCGGCCATCGCCGATCGCATCCTCTTCCTGGCCGACGGGCGCATCGTCAAGGATCTTGTGGGGGCCGACGCCCGCGACGTCATCGAGGCCATGGAGGAGCTGACCGGAGCGTGACCACCGTCGCCCTCCGCGATCTCCTCGGCCGCAAGCTGCGCACCCTCCTCACGGCTCTGGCCATCGTCTTGGGGGTGGCCACGGTGAGCGGCACCTACGTCCTCACCGACTCCATCTCCCACGCCTTCGACTCCATCTTCTCCACCATCTACCGGGGCACCGATGCCGTCATCACCGGCCGGGCCGCCTTCGACCTTCCCCAGGAGCAGGGAGCCCAGCTTCCCTCCTTCGACCAGGCCCTGCTCGACCGGGTACGGGCGCTCTCTGGGGTGGAGGCGGCGGTGGGAGGGGTGGCCGGAGAGGCCCAGCTCATCGGCGCCGACGGCAAGGTGATCCAGTTCGGAGGGGCGCCCAACATCGGCTTCTCCACCGATCCCTCCCAGCCTCGCTTCCGGTCCATCGTCCTCGAGGCGGGGGACTGGCCGGGACCGGGGGAGGTGGCGGTGGACACGTCCACCGCCGCCAAGAAGGGGATCTCGGTCGGCAGCCGGCTCCGCGTCCAGGCAGAGGGGCCGGCCGTATCCATGCGGGTGTCGGGACTGTTTCAGTTCTCCAGCCAGGGGAACATCGGCGGGGCGACCCTGGCCGCCTTCGATCTCGACACGGCCCAGCGACTGCTCGGGAAGGAGGGGAAGCTGGACCAGATCCGAGCCGCCGCCCGACCGGGGGTAGACGAGACGGAGCTCCTCCGCCAGATCCGCTCCATTCTCCCCCCGGGGACGCAGGTGCGGACGGGATCGGCTCAGGCTGAGGAGGACGCCGGCGACACCAAGCGCTTCCTCGACTTCCTCCAGACCTTCCTCCTTGCCTTCGGCGGCATCGCCCTGTTCGTGGGCGCCTTCGTCATCGCCAACTCCCTCTCCATCACCATCGCCCAGCGGACGCGGGAGCTGGCCACCCTCCGTACCATCGGCGCCTCCCGCGCCCAGCTCCTTCGCTCGGTGCTGATGGAGTCGGCGGCCATGGGCGCTTTGGCCTCGCTGGCCGGGCTGTTCCTGGGGCTGGGCTTGGCCGAGGGCCTCTTCCGCCTGTTCCAGGCCACCGGCTTCACCCTGCCCACGAGCGGCCTCCGCTTCCAGGCCCGGACGGCGGTGGTGGCGCCCACGGTGGGCCTGGCGGTCACGGTGGCGGCCAGCCTCCGGCCCGCCCTGCGGGCCACCCGGGTCCCGCCCATCGCCGCCGTCCGGGAGGGGGCGACCCTGCCCCCCACGCGCTTTGCCCGCTACCGGGGCCTGGGCTCGGCTTGCCTGGCGGCGGCCGGGTTCGCCGTTCTCGCCTACGGCCTCTTCGCCAGCGGCCTCTCCACCACCCGCATCCTCGTCCTCATGGGCGTGGGCGCCCTCCTCGTCTTCGTCGGCGTGGCCCTCTTCGCCGCCCAGCTCGTTCCCCCGTTGGCCCGCATCCTCGGCGCTCCCGGGGCCCGCCTGGCCGGAGCCCCCGGTACCCTGGCCCGGGAGAACGCCGCCCGCAACCCCCAGCGCACCGGCGCCACGGCGGCGGCCCTCATGATCGGTCTGGCCCTGGTGACGCTGGTGGCCATGCTCGCCCAGGGCATCCGCAGCACCTTCTTCCGGGCCGTGGACGACCTCTGGCGCACCGACTACGCCGTCACCGCCCAGAACAACTACACGCCCATCCCCACCAGCGTGGCCGAGCCCCTGCGCCGAGTGCGGGGCGTCACCGCCGTGGTCGGGGTGCGGGCCGGGAGCGCCCGCTACCTCGGCCGACGCCACGACCTCACCGCCGTCGACCCGGGAGCGAGTAGGGTCTTCAACCTCCGCTGGACGGCCGGCTCCCCCTCGGTACTCGACTCCCTGGGCCGGCGGGGCGCCTTCGTCAGCGACAGCTTCGCCCACCGACACCGGCTCGGCGTCGGCTCTCGCCTAGCCGTGCTCATGCCCACGGGAGCGCGAGCCGTGTTCGTGGTGCGGGGGATCTTCCAGCCCCCCACCGGGGGATCGCCGTTCGCCCCGGTGACCATCGGCAGCGCCGCCTTCGACCGCTTCTTCCCGCAGCCCCGCAATCTGTTCGTGTTCGTCACCGTCCGGGGCGGCGTGAGCGAGGCGGCCACGGCCAGGCTGGAGAGGGCGCTGGAGCCGTTCCCCAACGCCAAGGTGGCCGATCGGGAGACGTTCAAGCGCAACCAGGCAAGCGGCCTCGACCGGGTGCTCAACGTCCTCTACGTCCTCCTCGCCTTGTCGGTGGTGGTCAGCTTCTTCGGCATCGTCAACACCCTCGTCCTCACCGTGCTCGAGCGCACCCGGGAGATCGGCATGCTGCGGGCGGTAGGCGCTACCCGCTGGCAGGTACGGGCCATGGTGGCCCTGGAGAGCGTCGTCACCGCCCTTATCGGGGCCGTCCTGGGCATTGCCCTCGGCATCGTCTTGGCCGTCCTCCTCATCGCCCGAGTGGACGAGATCGACCTGGCCTGGCCCGTCCCGTCTCTCGCCGCCTTCGCCGGCATCGCCCTCCTCGTCGGCCTCTTGGCCGCCCTCTTCCCGGCTCAACGGGCGGCCCGGCTCAACGTCCTGCAAGCCCTCCAGTACGAGTAGCGGCCGCCGGCGGTCCCCCGCAGCCGGGCCGACCGGGGACGAGGAAGCGTGCAGCCACCCGCAGCGAGCGGCGACAATGGAGGGCGTGGAGTCCCTCAAGGGTAAGTTGCTCATCGCCGCTCCGTCCCTCTTCGACCCCAACTTCCGGCGGACGGTGGTGCTCGTGGGCGAGCACGGCGAGGACGGCGCCATGGGCCTCGTCCTCAACCGGGCCTCGGACACGCCGGTGGCCGAGGCCGTTCCCGACCTGGCCGAGCTCGTCGAGCCCAACGATCCCGTGTACGTAGGCGGCCCCGTGCAGCCCCAGGCGGTCCTGGTGCTGGCCGAGTTCGACGATCCTCAGGCGGCGGCCACCCTCGTCGCCGGCGACGTGG
>FWPU01007247.1_pt1 | contig 16865 bp, 9 predicted proteins | sample 2228361 | NCBI WGS metagenome assembly FWPU01 (sample SAMEA103939777, study PRJEB20133) | metagenome
CATCGGTGAGGCTGGCGGAATGCTCGGCGATTGCGGGCTCAAGTTCCCGGCGAATGTAGGGGAGGATTGCCGCATCGGTGAGGCGGACGGAATGCTCGGCGATTGGCGGAGCTGGTGGGCACCATAGGAGGACCGCCTGGTTGGGCATGTTCCGCGGGGCCTGCTGACGGTCGGCAGGACGGAATCCGGCTTGTCCGGTTCTACCAGATTGTCCGTTATGGCGCAGTCGCCCCCCGCCCCACTTATCTGTGAGTGAGAGGGTGGAAGCCGCTGGGGCCCTGTCCCGCGGTGCCGGCTGCGGGAGGCTGGAAGTCGTGCCGGCTGTGTTTTCTGGGCGGTTGCGCGTAAAGGGGGCGGTTTGCCTTGTCCCCCCTCGGTGGGTCCGGTAGACTGAAGTCTCGCGCTAGCACAGGGCCTTGGGTTGCGACTGCTTGGGGACGCTTCCTGATGGGATTGATGCGATTCATTGTGGTCCCCCCGGATCGCATCACCGAGGACCTGGTCGAGCAGGCCTATCTCTGTGGGCCCGATCGGGTGCCCTGGCAGGTCGAGGTTTCCCCGCAGGACAACGAGTTGTGGCTGGAGCGGTCGGGATCCGATTCGGGCTGCCTCTACGTGCCATGGGTGATCGAGGGGTACGGGCAGTTGATGTTATCGACGCCCACGCTGCGCGAGCGACCCGAGCCGTATTACCTGCCGCTGGAGCTGGCTCGGGGCAAGCTTTCGCAAGTGCGGAACCAGATGTTCGACTGGCAGGCGGCGGGACTGGAGGTGCCGCCGGCGGTGCTGGAGCCGCTCCGCGAGGGGATCCGGTGGTTCGGGCAGGCGGCGTGCAGCGAGCGGGAGTCGGCCGCTTCGGTGGCGGCTGCCGAGCGGGCGCTGGTGCTGGCCCTGCGTTCGGCCGAGGCGCTGGTGGCGGCGTACACCGAACAGGCCCTGGCGGTTCGCCGGCGCCTGGGCAACCGGGTCACGACGGTGCTAGGCGCCGATTTGGGGCAGGCGCCGTGGGATGAATACACTTCGACGCAGTTCCGGCTGACCTTCAGCGCGGCCAAAATACCCCTCGTGTGGCGCCAGATCGAAACTGGCGAGGGGCAGTTTGCCTGGGAGCTGGCCGACCGCCAGGTGCAGTGGTGCCGGAGCCAGGGGCTGGCCCTGTGCGGGGGCCCGCTGGTGAGTTTCGACCGGTCGGCGGTGCCCGATTGGCTCCAGGTGTGCGAGGGCGATTTCGAGGGCATCCTGGGCTTTGCCACCGAGTATATCCAGGCCGCGGTGGACCGTTACCGCGGGCAGATGGACTATTGGCACTGTGTGGGGCGGGCCAATCGCGGCGATGTGCTCGGACTTTCGGAAGAGGAGGAGATCCGGCTGACGGCGCGGGCGATCGAAGTCGCCCGCGCCAGGGACCCCAAGACGCCCATCTTCGTGAGTTTCGACCAGCCATGGGGGGAATACCTTAGCCGAATGCCCAAAGATTTTCCGCCCCTTCAGTTGGCCGACATGTTACTGCGGGCGGGATTGGGGCTGACGGGGATCGGGCTGGAGATCAACGTGGGCTACTGGCCGGAAGGCTCTCCCTTGCGGGACCCGCTGGAGTTCAGCCAGGGGATCGACTACTGGTGCCCTTTGGGGGTGCCGTTGTTCGTGATGCTGACCTATCCCAGCAGCCCCGGGGCGGACCCTTTGGCGCAGCACAAGACGCGATTGCCGGCGGGCAACTGGACGCCGGTTGGCCAACAGGCGTGGGTGGACCGGTATGTGCCCGTGCTGCTGGCCAAGCCGCTGGTGCAGGGCATTTTTTGGAACCAGGGCCGCGATTGGGAGCCGCACCCCTTCCCCCACGGCGGGCTGTTCGACCTGCGGCGGCACCCCAAGCCGGTGCTCCGCCACCTGGCTTCGATCCGGCAAGCGTACCTCCGCGGATAGCACGGGGCGGAGCCGCAGCGGGGCATGGGCCCCAGCCGGGGCGCGGGGGGCGCTTCGCCGCCAATCTCTACACATCGCACAGGCGTACGCAGTAGCGCAAGGCGGCCAGCTTGTCGGGCCAGCTCGGGATGAACTCTTGCGACACGAAGCCCTGGTACCCGGTCTCTAGAATCGCCCGGAGCACCGCGGGGTAATTGATCTCCTGGGTCTCGTCGGGCTCGTTGCGTCCCGGGCAGCCGGCGATGTGGTAGTGGCCGATGAGGTCCTTGTATTGCCGGATCCGGCGGATGACATCGCCGTTCATCACCTGGACGTGGTACACATCGAACAGGAGTTTCATGCGTGGGGAATCGACCTTGCGGATCAGGTCCACGCAGCGTTCCACGTCGTCGCCGAAATAACCCGGGTGGCCCTTCATGGGATGGGTGGCATCGCGGGTATTGAGGATTTCCAGGCAGAGGTTGATGCCTTTGGCTTCGGCGTAGCCGATGACCTGCTTCCAGCACTCGACGCAGTTGCGGGCGGCCTCGGCATCGGACATGCCTTGGACCCTCATGCCGGTAAAGGTGATCACGTTGGCCGACCCCCAGCGGACCGCCGTATCGATGGCGGCCTTGAGTTTTTCGATGCAGAAGGGGTGATGGTCGCGATTGGTGGGTCCTTTGACAAAGCCGTGGCTGGAGACCATGGCCACCTGCATGCCCAGTTGGCGCAACAGGGGAAACTGTTTTTCGCTGACGTCCATGGCGGGGATGCCCATGCGGTGGCACGCGCGGATCAATTGCTCCTCGGGCATGGGCTCGAAGCACCAGCTATAGACCGACTGGCGGATGCGGCCGCGCTGGATGCGGTAGTCTTCGGGCGGGATGTCGCGGCGTGGGGATTCGGCGGCGGCCGGTGTGGGGCCGCGGGCCCAGGCCATCCCCGCCCCGGCCGCGGCAGCACCGAGCCACCGGCGGCGCGAAAGCCGGAATACGTCGCTTCGGGAATCTTTCATCACGGTTGCTCCCAAGAAACCGAGTCGGAAAGTACAAACCGCTGCCGCGGGGGACCGTGGCCCGCCACGGTGCGCGGCATTCTCAACCCCCTGCTGGCGCATGCGAAAGCGCCGCCGGGGGCTCGTACCAGAACGACCGCCAATAGGCCTGATCGGTCTGGAAAATATCGATCGGATCGTGGCGGACGTCGAACGAAGGGGGCAAAATGCCGAATCGTTGCATTTCGCGGATGTACTGCCGGTTGGGCCGAAAACCCGGTGTGGCGTACCGCGGGATGGTGTCCAGGTGGCGCTGGCCTTGGCGGATGAGGGCCACCAGCCGGCCAAAATCCGGGTCGTCGGTGCTGGAAAACACGGGTCCGCAACTCTCGTATCCCCCGGCGCGTTTGGCCAGGGGCCCCAGGACCAGGGAGGATTTCTCCGGCCTGCTGAAGTTCAGCAGGATGTGCACGCTGAACCTGGTCAGCGGGTCGTTTTCCAGCACGACCCTTTCGTGGATGCCGATCGGCCGGTTCACTCCCCGGCGGTTGTTGGCGATATTGGGCTGGAAGGGGAGTGCCCGGCCGCGTTCGTCCGTGGGTTTGCCCAGCACGTGGCACTGGGCGCAGCGGCGCTGGAGGATTTCGCGTCCTTCGTGAAACACGCGCGCGATGGCTCGGCCGGCCAGCCGCTGCTCTTCGGCATTCCGCAATCCCGCATAGCTGCCGGCGTACGGCGCCCCGCTTTCGATCCACAGCCACACGGTACGCCACTCCTGGGGGGTGGCCTGCACGTCATAATGGCCCGACTGGAGTTTCTTCAGCAGGGGGCTGGCCGAACTGCCGATGGTCCGCGGGGGGTAGTTCCCCAGCCCATTGCGGCCGTCGGCCACTTGGAGGAAAGCCAGGAGACTGAAGTAGGCGTGGGACCATTGCGGCCCGAGGTCGCCGGTCAACAGGACCCCGCCTTCGCGCCGCTCGGGGCGGTGGCACTCGACACACCGCCGGTCGAGCACCGGCTGGATGTCGCGGTTGAAGTCCAGCACATCCGGGAAGCCGGCAAAAGGCTCGATGCGACTGGGGGGCCGGCGGAGGGCGGCCAGATCGCTCAGTCTTGCCGCAAGCGGGGTGCGGGTCCGCTCCTCGTGGCACCCCACGCAGGAAAGGGTTTCGCCGGGCATCACCGTGGTAAAGCTGTGCATCCGTTTGACGGAGAGGTCTTTGTCGTCCAAGGCCACGAAGAACACCGGCCGGCAGGCCGGGACCTCGAAGTTGGCCGACCCGTCCTCCTCCACCGGGACCGTGCCCAGCACCCGTTCCAGGGTGAAGGTGCCCAGCCAGGAAACGAGGTCAGGCCCGCCACTGAAGTTCACCGGTTTGGGAAGGATCTCCAGCACCAGCAGCTTCTTAATTTCGCCGCGGCGTACCCCCTGGAGGTTGCGGCTTTGGTACACATCGGCCAGGATGTACCGGCCGGTGGCCTTGCTCCAATCGACCCGCGGCGGGATGACGGGCTCGCGGGGCCGGCCGGCAATGGGGCGCGGCTCGTGGACCGCCCCCTCGTCCGGCCACCGCCACACGGTCTCGGAACGGCCAGCGGTATCGAGCACGATGATCTCCTTGCCGCGGGCGGCGAGCACCCGATCGGCCGAGAGGGGATAAGGGTCTTTGACCAGCGGGCCGCGGTGCAAGGGGCGGGCCGAGGCCGGTTCGTCCGGTCCCGCCGCCGGCGTGACGATCGTGGCGATGCCGGCATGCTCGTTCACGCCGTGGCCTGGCGAAAAGTTCGCCAATACCTCGCGCGTCCCCGGAATGGGTTTGGCATCGATCATCACCACCCCCGGCCGCATGTTGCCATAGAAAATGGCCTGCCCTGTGCCGTCGGCATTCATCGTCCACAGGTGATGGAACTCCACCTGGCTGCGGTCCACATACTCCCAGCGGGTGTAGAGGAGGCGTCCGTCGGGCAGCACCCAGGGTGTGTTGTCGTGCTCGCCATTGTAGGAAATCCGGCGGATGTTTTTCCCGTCCGCATCGCAACGATAAAGCACCCCCACCTGCGTCATCCAGCAGTTGACCCACGCCCGGCAGCGCGTGGAGACGAAGACGATGCCCCCGTCGGGCAGGTAGGCGGGTTCATAGTCGTCGAACGGCCCGCTGGTGAGTTGGCGCAGCCTTGTGCCATCGACCCCGATCTCGTAGAGGTGGTATTGGTCGGTCCCGGAAGGCCGGTACGAGAAGAGGATTTTCTGCCCGTCGTAATGGACCTGGGGATCGCGCACCGAGCCGCCCCGATCGTCCACCAGCGTCCGGAGCTTTCCGGTGCGGCGGTTCCACACCAGCAGCTTTCCCACGTCGGGCTGGCCGTTGCCGGCGTAGGCCTTCTGGTTCTCGTCGTCGCAATAGTAGCCGATGTTGGCGTACCAGTGGGGATCGTCGTAGGGGAGGCGCACGGCGAAGACGATTTCGTCGACCTCGGCCATGGGCCCCGCCGAGGGCCAAAGTCCAGTGGCTAGCGGGCTGGGCTGGGCGGCCTCGGCCAAGCCGGCAGCGCTTGCCACGATTTCCCCAAACAGCACCAACAGAGCAAAAAGGCGGAGGCAATCCATACGGCGTGTCCCTCTCGGGCCAAGGGATGTCAGGGTGGGCAATGCCGATTGTTGGCCACAACGGCCGCCGCCGTCAAGCCCACGGGCCTCGCCCCGCGGCACCCTCAACCCGCCCGCATCTATCCACACGGGGGTCCGGTCTAGCCCCAGCGCCGTGCTGGACCAGGCCGTGGGCTGTACTGGGAAACATCGATCGGCCGAACGCCCTCCTCCCCGCCCAGTTGCGGCGGAGCGTGGCCCTGAGGCAGACCATTTTCCCCGTTTGGGCTTTCCGCCGCAAAACCCCCGTTGCACCCGGCCAGATTCGTGGTATGCTACGGGGCGTGGGTGGCCAGCGGGGCCACCCCTGGGAAATGCGGTGTTTGCCGCACGGCCCCGAGTGTTTCGAGTAGGCGGCGCCCTGGCGCCGCAGTCAGGAGTGTGTGTTCGATGTCCAAGAAACTGTTTGTGGGTGGTCTGAACTGGAAGACGACGGACGAGGGCCTGCGGCAAGCGTTCGCGCGTTTCGGCGAGATCACAGAGGCCAAGGTGATCACCGACCGCGAGACGGGACGATCGCGGGGCTTCGGGTTCGTCACTTTCGTCCAAGCCGAAAGCGCCGAAAATGCCATTTCCGAGATGGATGGCGCCCAACTGGAAGGGAGGACCATTAAGGTCAATCCGGCCGAGGACCGCCCCCGCAGCGGAGGGCGCGGCGGGCAGGGCGGCGGCCGCGGGGGACGCTACGGCGGCTATTCCCGCTGAGCTGGACGCCACCTCCACTGACCGCTCGCTCCGCAAGGTGCGGCTTCCAGCGATGGCCCCGCGTCGGCAATCCCCGACGGCCAAGGGGGCTACGCAGGCAATTCACTGTCCCGCCAGTTTTTCGCTCCGGCGGCCAATCCCCAGCTCACGTCCGCCGCTCCGAAAGGGCCAGGGGATGCGGTCTGTACATTCCCCTCCCATCGGGGTATTGTCCGCCAATCGGGTACGTGCTAAGCTTGTTGTGGTTGGCCAGCCGAGCGCGAGGGCCGATACACCGGGTTTACCGCCGGCTCGAAGTGAAACATGGGCGGCAGGTGACCGAACCGTCGGCGTACCGCCTCTCGCTGCTCAAAAATCCCGTTGGGAGAAAGCCCGCCTCTCGGGTGCGGGCTTTCTCGTTTCTTGGGGCCAGGAGGGGAGCCAGGCCCGGGGCCACGGCTAAGCATGGGCCTTGCAATTCCGCGCAAAAATCGTTCTGGCCCTCACGATCGGCCACCACCGCGCGGCCTGCCACGCACGACTCTCACCACATCGGTTCGGGCCTTGTCGGGCCATCCATTCTGGTCGGCAACCGCCACACGTGACTCCCCTGGCGGTCGGTGAAATAGAGGCGGCTTTCGGACGGTTGCCGGGTATCCCCATCGGCCCAAAGGGCATAGAAATCGGGATGGGCATTGACCGGCCGCCGCATGTACGTGTGGTTGTACCGGCTGTGCTCGGTAAGCTGTTTGACCTTGTGCCACGTGGCCCCCTGGTCGCGGCTGAGCCACATCACTACTTCGCCGCCGGGGTTGTACGGCTGCGGGCCCGGCTCGGTAGGGGCGATCACGCGCCAGAGCCCTCCGGGTTCCAAATATAACGATCCGAAATCGTAGTTATGGTCCGAACAGAACGCCTGGCGAATCTCCCAGCGGTCCCCCGTCCACCGCGCGGTGCGCCAGGTTCGCGGGCCGCCCAGCGGACCGGAAGCATAATGCCCGCTGGTAAGAAACAGGACCACCGGCCTCCCCTGGTCGTCGAAACCCATGTCCTTCAAGTACACTAGCAGCCCTTCGCGCTGATAGTCGTGGACCAGGGCGGGATTGTGCACTTCCCGCAACGGGAGTTCCAGCGGCTGGCCCTGGGCATTGGTCCAGCTCCGGCCCCCATCGCGCGATTCGAGATAATACAGATTGGTTCGGGCGTTCAGGCCACCGATGGCGGGGTGGTAGTTCAGGGCCGTGGCGATCCGGCCGTCATGGGCGCAACTGATCTGGTAGTGCCCCTGTTCGATTTGCGCCAGGGGGACCGCTCCGTCCCAGTGCCGGCCATCAGCGCTATACCCGACGAAGAGGAACCGGCGGCCTGCGGTATAGCGGGTATGGAGAAAACAGAAGCCGTCGTGGGGAAGATGCCACGGTTGCGAATACGAGAAGTTGGTGGTCAACACGTGGTCGAAAGCCTCGATGGACCAGGGGGAGCGGCTGCGGCACACGAAGGCCGGCCGGCTTGTGCCGTGCGCATTGGAAAACACCCACACGAATCCCGCATCGTCCACCGACAGCGTGGGGTTGTCGTGTGCGTCGTCGGTCCGCTTGTCCAGGAGGATGCGGGGTCGCGGCACCTTGCCCGTCCGATGATCGAAGTACGAGATCATGTGCAACAAGCGGTTCTCGTTTTCCGGCCGGCCGCCATACACGAAAAACGTTTTGTCGGCCTGGGGGGAATACCAGGCGATAGGGATGTGTTGCTGGGGATAGGTGGCCAGCCCGCCGCTGTACTTGAAGCGGAACTCGTCGCCAGACGGCTGGTTGGAATACCAGATGCCGCGGTAGCCGGTGTCTTCGGGCAAGGGACCTGCCGGGAGCTTTGGCAAAGGGGGCGGCGGGCGTTTGGGGGGCAGCGCCGGCTTTTCGCCAGGCTTGTGCGCGGCCTTGGAAGGCGGCTTGGGGCCTTTCCGCTCGGATTGGTGCGGGGTCGAGGGCTTGGAGGGCTTTTGCTCAGGAGTCGGTGGTAGTCTTGAAGCCGGCCCGGGGGCTTTCTCAGAAGGCACCGGCGGGGCCTGTAAAGATGGCTTTCCAGCCTCTTCGGCCGGCGTGTGGCTGGCGTGGCCCGCCTCGCAACTCGCCGGCTGCCCCCTCACCACGGCTGCGGATTGGCGTCCAGACGGCAATTCCCCGCCAGCCACAAGGCCGATGGCAGCCACGGCTGGGGCCCAAACCGCGAGCCAGAGCATACGCAGCCCAACCCGCATCGACGTCATGACATCGGTCTCCTAATGGCGGTGGGAAGGTGCGGTTTGCCCGCCCCGGCGGCCAGGGGCGATCGCCCCGCACGCCGGGAGCGGAGCCGAAGGCAGCCGGCCAACCTCCCCCAGCGACGGAGCCAGGGTTGCCGGATCGCCGCCAGGGGGAGCCCGGCCCGAAGCCGCTCAGCTCGATTCCGGCAAAAAGGTGGGCATATGGACGCCGGCCAGCGGTCGCGCCGCACCCCGCACCTGGCTGAGGTGTGTCTCGCAGTTGCGGGCACCCCATTGGTACATCTGCTGGACCAGCGGGGTGCACTGCATGGGGACAAGGAACACCGGCGAGCGCCCCCGGTGGCGGTCGGCTTGGGCCAACACCAGTGCGGCGGCCTGCTCGGGTTTGCGCGCCGCCCCAGGTCCGATCATATTGCACCCGGGGTGCCCGCACGAGGCCATGAAGCCCTCGATCCGGCCTTGGTCGTCCTCGTACACCAACAGGTGCCAGTAGCCCGCCCGGTTCTCCACAAAGTACGCGAAATCCTGGTCGCGGCGGATACCGGCGATTTCTTCTTCCAGCGCGGCGATGCGGGGCACATCGGCCGGTACCGCCTGGCGGATGAACGGCTCATGGCCCGAGCGGAACGGGAAGCCCCCCTCGGGGACTTTGAGAAACATATCCTGGTACGGTGTTTGCGGTACAAACCCGGCGCGCGTGTAGAGCGAGAAACTGTCTAAATTCATGGCGCTGGACACCAGGCGGAGCGGCTTCCCCTGGCGCTCGGCAAACTCGATGATGTGCTGGAGGATGGCCCGGGCCACGCCGCACCCGAAATAGTTCGGGTGGACATTCATGATCCCCAGCGAGACATGGGTCGGCCGGGGATGCACAAAACACAAACCGGCCATGCGCCCGCTCCGCCGGTGGACCGCCACCACCCCGCAACCGGGATCCAGGTCCTGGTAGACATCGAAGAACACCTCGGTGGTCGCCGGGCCGCCGGGGAAGATGGGTGGCCGGCCGTGCGTCTGGTACCATACGTTCGTCGAGACGCAGATCAGCTCCGCAGCCTCGAAGCGGTCCGACGGCTCCAGCGGTCGCAACTCGATGGGCTCCATGGCAGCGCTCCCAGGTGTGACGTCACCCCAAACGTTTCCGCAGCAAGATAGCAGGCCATGTGGCCGGATGCCAGGGGAGGCTTGCCGAGCTGCGGGGGGTGGGAGATACTTCAGCCTCTAGCTGGGAGCCGCCGCCGGACGGGCAGGCAACCGGCTCGAACACCAGGGTTGAACAACTTGAACACTGGGGTCGAGCAAGGCGACGGCCCCAGAGGCCCGAACCAGCCGACGCCCTGCCATGCCCGAGTTTCCTCGGATCGCCCATTTCCGCACGGTGGCCGAGTTCCAGGCCCGCCTCGAAGAACTGGGATCGCACCTGCCCATGGATGGCCAGATTTTGGCGGCCGCGGAAGGCTCGCCGCTTGCAGCGGCGATGCCGATTGGGCCATACCGGGTGGGCAATCGCTGGTGCATCCAGCCCATGGAAGGCTGGGACGGGACCGAAGATGGCCGCCCGAGCCCCCACACGTTGCGGCGCTGGCGGCATTTCGGCCAGTCGGGGGCGAAGCTCATTTGGGGTGGCGAAGCATTTGCGGTGCGGTACGATGGCCGGGCCAATCCCAATCAGCTCTTCTACCGGCCGGAGAACGCCGACAGCTTGCGGCTGCTCGTGGAGACGGTTCGCCAGGCCCACCGCGAAGCGTTCGGGGCGACGGCTACCGATGACCTTCTCATAGGGCTTCAGCTTACGCATTCGGGTCGGTTCTGCCGCCCGGCCCGCAAAGACCGCCCCGAGCCGAAAATCGCCTACCACCATCCCGTGCTCGATGCTCGATTTGGCATTGCCCCGGATGACGATGCCGTGGTGCTCTCCGACGGCGAGGTGCGGCGCTTGGTGGACGACTTCGTAGCGGTGGCCAGGGCCGCACACCGTGCCGGTTTCCAGTTCGTCGATGTCAAGCAGTGCCACGGGTATTTGGGGCACGAGTTCCTTTCGGCCTTTGATCGGCCGGGGCCGTACGGGGGCGATTTTTCGGGCCGGACCCGGTTCTTGCGCGAAATCCTGGAGGGGATCCGGGCGGAATGCCCCGGGTTGCTGGTGGGGGTGCGGCTTTCGGCTTTCGACTTTCCGCCGTTCCAGCCGGATCCGCGATGCTCGGCACCGGGGCGTCCCGGGCCGGGCGTCCCCCAGCCCTACCCCACACCGTACCCCGGGTTTGGGTGTCGCCGCGATGCGCCGCTGGAGATCGACCTTTCGGAGCCCATTCGGCTGCTCCGCATGTTGCGGGATGAGTATGGGGTGGCGATGGTGAATCTGACCGCAGGGTCGCCCTATTACAATCCTCATATCCAGCGGCCGGCGTACTACCCGCCCTCGGATGGCTACCAGCCGCCCGAGGACCCGCTGGTGGGCTGCCTGCGCCAGATCGAGGTGGTGCGGCAGCTCAAGGAGGCGGTGCCGGGGCTGCCGATGGTAGGGACCGCATACACCTATTTCCAGGAATTCTTGCCCCAGGTGGCCCAGGGGGTGGTACGGGCCGGGTGGGCCGATTTCGTGGGCATCGGACGGTTGGTGCTTAGTTACTGGGACCTGCCGGCCGACGTGTTGGCTGGCCGGCCGCTGGCTACCAAACGGCTCTGCCGTACGTTCAGCGATTGCACCACGGCACCGCGGAGCGGCCTGGTCAGCGGATGCTACCCGCTGGACCCGTACTACAAGCAGCTTCCCGAGGCCGCCCAGCTTCGGGAAATCAAGACCCAGCGGGCGTCGTCCCCTGGCCCCCGGAGCCAGTAGCCCCAGCCTATCGCCGGGATGGGACGTCAGCAGGCAAGGTCCAATGGTAGCGGGGCCCAGGCGGGGCACGGCGGCAAGCCGTGCCCCGGCGCCGATAACCACGCTGCCGGCGCGGTCCCGGGCAACAGTTTGCAAAAGCCACGCTCAGCCCGGCCAGATGGGATCGGGGTAGTGGAATTCCTGGTTCTCGTAATTCCGCAGCACCAGATAATCGCCTTCGCGCCGGAGCACATAGTTGGGCTGAAGCGGGATTTTCCCGCCACCGCCCGGGGCGTCGATCACAAAGGTGGGCACGGCGTAACCCGTGGTGTGGCCGCGGAGCCCCTCGATGATCTCCAGCCCTTTGGCGACCGGCGTGCGAAAATGGGCAGACCCGGAGATGGGGTCGCACTGGTACAGGTAGTACGGCCGGACCCGCATGAGCAGCAGGCGGTGGACCAGTTCTTTCATGGTCTCCACCGAATCGTTCACGCCGGCCAACAGCACGGTCTGGGCACCCAAGGGGATGCCCGCGTCGGCCAGGCGGCTGCAAGCGCGGAAGGCCTCGGGGGTGCACTCGTCGGGGTGGATGAAATGCAGGCTCATCCACAACGGGTGGTATTTGCGGAGCACCCGGCACAATTGGGGGGTAATTCGCTGGGGGAGCACAGCCGGCACTTTGGTCCCCAGGCGGACGAATTCCACGTGGGGAATGGCCCGGAGTTGGCCCAGCACCTGGTCCAGGCGCTGGTCACTCAGCGCCAGGGGGTCGCCGCCGGAGAGGAGCACGTCCCGGATGGTGGGCGTGCGGCGGATGTACTCCAGGGCCCGCCGGAGCCGGGATTCTTCAGGAACGATCTCGCCGTGGCCCACCACCCGCGACCGCGTGCAGTACCGGCAATAGGTGGAGCAGAAATCGTGGACCAGAAAAAGCACCCGGTCCGGATAGCGGTGGACCAGGCCGGGCACCGGGCTATGGCGGTCCTCGCCCAGGGGATCGTCGGCCTCGCCCGGCGTGCGCTGGAACTCCCAGGTGGTGGGGATCACGGTGCGGCGCAAGGGTTGCTGGGGATCGTCCGGGGCCAGGAGGCTCATGTAATAGGGCGTGACACCCACTGGCAGCATGGCCCCGCCGCGGACCAAAGCCCAGCGCTCCTGCTCAGAAAGCTCAAGCATCTGCTCCAGTTGCGCCAGGGTGCGGATGCGGTTGCGCAACTGCCAGCGCCAGTCGTTCCACTCGGCATCGGCCACATGGGGAAAGTAGCGCCGCCGAAAGGCCTTGACCCGGGGGCTGGGACGAGAGGTACGCCCCCAAAGCAACAGCGACGATGCGGCCGAGCGGGGAGGGGGTGGGGCCGCGGCACGCGCCGCATCGAACAGGGCCGGGGCCCCAAGGATCGGCAGGACGGTAGGACTTAGAGGATCATCCGGGGGTTCTTCCTCCACGGCAACGGAAAATGAGTCGGCATCGCCTTCGTGGTTCGGCATCATGGCCATCCTCGATCATGCCCGCACCGCTGCGCCGCTGGAGCCAGCCAGAGCCTGCCTGTGTCATGTCGGGCTGCTGCGCAAGCGGTGATCGGACAAAATACCAGAACGACTCCCATCGGAAGTCGATACGGCCGTGGGAGGGTGGCAATCCGGCCCGCCCTGCGCAACCGGGAGTCCAAAGCTGCGTGCTTCCCGACGGCCCTCGCCTCACTGCTTAGCTCGATTGCGTGCCTCGATCACCCAAGCAAATCCGTGGGAAAATGGGAAGCTCGAATGTATTATCGTGAGTTTTCGGGCAAGTCAATACGCGAAATCCTAGATTTCTCCCTCTGCGGATCGGTCGCCGGCCTTCGGGCCACTGGCGGGCCGCCTGTAACCGGTAGTGGATGCTGCGCAGACCGCGTACGAACGTTTGGCAGCCCATTGGCGGGACCACGACCGAGCCAAAGACCAACGAGTTGGCCCTGCGAACGAGCCCGGCACTACGGTCGGCGCGGGACCAGCAAGATAGGTGGCACGGCAAACTTGGGAGAAGTACGGAACCGCGAAGACCGGGCGGGACGACCAGCGTTTGGCCGCCTCAAGGCGGAACTGCAAACATCCCCGCACGACCAGCGGGGGCAGCAGTACAAACGTGGTGGAACGGCAATCCCGAGCGCGACAAGGGGACCGGCCTGGAGCCGGCCAGGGCGTAAACGGCTATAAAGGGAGGACCCGACTGGACGGTGGCGGTATCGGCGGCGGGGCGGGTGGGGTTGGGGCAAGGGGAACTGCATTGAAGGCCGGGGCAAACGTGTTACAATGCGCGCTTCCGCGGCAAGGCCTGTCCAAATCATGAAGCGATTCAGCACCGTGGCGATCGTTGGTGTGGGGTTGATCGGGGGATCGATCGGCATGGCCCTGCGCCAGCGGCACCTGGCCGACCGGGTCATCGGCATCGGCCGGCGCCAATCGAGCCTCCGCACAGCCCGGCGCGTGGGTGCAGTGACCAATACGACGGTAGAACTGGCCAAAGGCGTGGCCGAGGCCGAGCTGGTCATCGTCTGCACCCCGGTGGACCGGATTGCTGAAGACGTTCGCCAGGCGGCGCTTTATTGCCCCGAGGGGACGTTGCTGACCGACGTAGGGAGCACGAAGCAGGCGATCGTCGAGTCGCTAGACGGCCAGCTTCCTCGTGGGTGTCGGTTTTTGGGGGGGCACCCGCTGGCCGGCAGCGAGAAGTCGGGAGCCGCCCATAGCCGGGCCGATCTCTTCGAAGGCCGCGTCGCCTTGCTGACCCCCACGCGCAATACCCGGGCCGAGGATTACGACACCCTGGAGGCCTTCTGGTCGCAACTGGGGTCGGTGGTGATCCGAATGACGCCGGCTGAACATGACCAGGTCATGGCTTTGGTCAGCCATTTGCCGCATTTGGCGGCCGCGGCTCTGGTGGCCGTGCAGCAGGAACCCCACTTCCGCCTGGCGGGGACGGGACTGCTGGATACCACCCGCATTGCGGCCGGGGACCCGGAGCTGTGGAAACAGATCTTCCTCCAGAACCGCCGGAACCTGCTGGCGGCCCTCCAAGCGTATGAGGAGCAACTGGCGGCCTTCCGGGCGGCGTTGCGCGACGGCGACGCCCAGGCGCTGGAAGACCTCTTGGTGCAGGCCAAAAGACATCGCGATGCTCTGGGAAGTTGACCTCCACCCCCGGCCGGGCTTGCCCGATCAAACAGCCCGTCGGCTGCTGGCCGATGCCGCCGACCTGGGTCTCCCTGCCGGACTTCGGGTGGCCGCGGCCGAAGGCTACTTGATCCAGGCCTCGGTGGATATCCAGGCCATGGACCGGGTGGCCCGGCACTTGCTGGCCGATCCCGTGATCCAGCAAACCGTAGTGGCGGCGGTGGGCGATCCGCGCCTGGCCGTCCTGCCAGAGCGGGGCGATGCGAAAGCTCCGTGCACCTCCAGCAATGGCCTTGCCGGCGCGGAGTTGATCCATGTGCTGCCCAAACCGGGGGTGATGGACCCGGTGGCCCAGAGTGTGGCCGCCGCGCTGGCGGACTTCGGCATCCAGGCCGAAGCCGTCCGCACGCTCCGCAAGTACTGGCTGGCGGGCCTGAGCGAGGAACAGCTCGCTGTGCTTTGCTCCAAGGCCTTGGCCAATGATGCAGTCGAGCAGATCGTCCGCGGTCCGTTGCCGTGGAGCCGGCTGGAGCTGGGGCAGCCCTATGTATTCCGGAAGGTGACCGTTCCGTTGCGCGCGATGGATGACGCCGCGCTGGAGCAGCTTAGCCGCCAGGGGCAGTTGTATCTTTCGCTGGCCGAAATGCAGGCCATCCAGGCCCACTTCCGGCAACAAGGCCGCGACCCGACGGATGTCGAGTTGGAGACGCTGGCGCAGACCTGGAGCGAGCATTGCAGCCACAAGACCCTGGCGGGGCCGATCCGCTACCAGGACCCGGCGGGCGTCCGGCAGTTCGAGAATATGCTCCGCGAGACGATATTCGCGGCCACGGAGGAGATCCGCCGCCGCCTGGGCCCCCAGGACTGGTGCGTCAGCGTGTTTTGCGACAATGCCGGAGTAGTGCGTTTCGACGAGCGCTACCATGTGGCTTTCAAGGTCGAAACGCACAACCATCCTTCGGCCCTGGAACCGTATGGGGGCGCCAACACGGGTTTGGGGGGCGTCATTCGCGACCCGCTGGGCACCGGCCTGGGGGCCAAACCGGTGGCCAACACCGATGTGTTCTGCTTCGCTCCGCCGGACACGCCGGCCGAGGCCATCCCCCCCGGCGTGCTCCACCCCCGCCGGATCATGCGGGGTGTGGTCGCCGGGGTCCGCGACTACGGCAACCGCATGGGCATCCCCACAGTCAACGGGGCTATCTACTTCGACCCCCGGTACCTGGGCAATCCCCTGGTGTACTGCGGCAATGTGGGTTTGCTGCCGTGCGACAAAGCGCATAAAGAGCCGCAACCGGGCGACCTGGTGGTGGTCGTGGGGGGCCGCACAGGTCGGGACGGCATCCACGGTGCGACCTTCAGCTCGGCGGAGCTGACCCACCAAAGCGAAACCGTCTCGGGCGGGGCGGTGCAGATCGGCAACGCCATTACCGAGAAGATGCTTTTGGATGTGCTCCTGGAGGCCCGCGACCGGGGGCTTTACCACGCCATCACCGATTGCGGGGCGGGCGGCCTCTCCAGTGCCGTGGGCGAGATGGGCCAACACCTGGGTGCCGAAGTGGCCCTGGAACGTGTGCCGTTGAAATACGAGGGCCTTTCCTACACCGAGATCTGGATCTCGGAAGCCCAGGAACGCATGGTCCTGGCCGTGCCGCCCGAAAAATGGCCGGAACTCAAGTCCCTGTGCGCCTCCGAAGGGGTCGAGGCCACCGCAATCGGCACGTTTGTGCCTACCGGCCGGCTGGTCCTCAGCTACCAGGGGCACCAGGTGGCGGATTTGGAGATGGAGTTCTTGCATCATGGCCGGCCGCGAATCCTCCGTCAGGCGGTGTTTGCTCCGCCGCCGACCCGGCCACTGGTGCCACCTGATCGGCCCGATTACACCGACGCGGTGGAAGCGATCCTGGGTTCGCTGAACGTGGCCAGCAAGGAATGGGTTATCCGCCAATATGACCACGAAGTCCAAGGGGGCAGTGTGATCAAGCCGCTGGTGGGGGTAGCCAACGACGGGCCGAGCGATGCGGCTGTGCTCTGCCCGGTGCCCGATTCCTTCCGGGGACTGGTCCTGGCCTGCGGAATGAACCCACGCTACGGCGACCTGGACCCCTACTGGATGGCCGCGGCCGCCATCGACGAGGCTGTTCGGAATTGCGTGGCCGTGGGCGCCGACCCCCAGCGGATTGCCCTGTTGGACAATTTCTGCTGGGGCAACACGGACCGGCCCGAGACCCTGGGTACCTTGGTCCGGGCGGCCTTGGCTTGCCACGATGTGGCCATCGAACTGGGCACCCCCTTCATCAGCGGCAAGGATAGCTTGAATAACGAGTTTCGTCCCCCGGCCGGCCCTCCCCTGGCCATTCCCCCCTCGCTTCTGATCAGCGCCCTGGGCCAGGTGGCCGACGTA
>FWPU01008715.1_pt1 | contig 16865 bp, 18 predicted proteins | sample 2228361 | NCBI WGS metagenome assembly FWPU01 (sample SAMEA103939777, study PRJEB20133) | metagenome
CGGGGCGGGCGCGGCCTCGGCCGGCGGGGCCGGCGCCGCGGTCACCGGGGGAGGCGCAGGTGCTGGTCCGCGGGGCGGCGGCGCGACCGGCGCGCTGACCCCCGTGGGCGCCGGCGCCGCCACCTCCATGATCGCCGGACGCTTGGCGCACCCGACCGCGGCCACCAGGACCAGCCCGCACGTCATGGCCATCAGCAGCCGAGCCGTCACCATGGTCGTCTCCTTTCCCGGCGGGTCCCCGCGATCCCCACGCTCCTCTCCGGCCCAGGGACGCACGCCGTGCAAGCCGGATGCCCGGCCGACCCCCATCACATCGGGCACTTGCGCCGCGCATGCCCTCCGGGGTGGGGCGCCGGCACCCCGCCGCGCGGCGCTAGGCGCCCGCGTTTCCTCCCCGCTCGCCCTCGTCGCCGCCGTAGGCCTGGGCCAGGTACTCCTGCAGCATCCGCTGCGTGTTGAAGAACGAGGCGTTGATGGCGATCGTCGAGCGCATCAGCGCGGCCCAGCCGGTCCGGGGCCCGGCGTAGAGGGGCAGGATGCGCTCCTCCAGCGCCCGGTAGATCTCGTCCGCGTCGTCCGCGTCGCTGCGCCCGGCGGCCCCATCCCGCTCCCGGGCCCCGATCGCCCACCCGGTGACCCCCTCGATGTGTCCCTCCCACCACCACCCGTCGAGCACGCTGAGGCTCGGCACGCCGTTGTGGGCAGCCTTCATGCCGCTGGTGCCCGAGGCCTCCCACGGCGGCCGGGGCGTGTTCACCCACACGTCGACGCCGGCGGTGACCAGGCGGGCCAGGTCGACGTCGTAGTTGTCGAGGTAGACCAGCTTGACGACGGGGGCCAGGTCTGCCGCCGCCCGCACCACGCGCTGGATCAGCGCCTTGCCCGCCTCGTCGCGGGGATGCGCCTTGCCGGCGAAGACCAGCTGCAGCCCCGATCCGGCCGCCAGGCGCCGGAGACGCCCCACATCGTGCAGCAGCAGCCCGGGCCGCTTGTAGGCGGTGGCGCGGCGGGCGAAGCCGAGCGTGAGCACGTGCCGGTCGAAGCCGGCGTTGAGGCGCCGGTTCACCTCGGCCACCAGCGCGCCCTTGGCCTCGTCGTGGGCCTCGGCCACGGCCTCCAGCGGGATGCCGCTGGCGTAGCGCAGCGAGGCGCTGTTCCGCCGCCAGTCCGGGATGTGACGGTCGTAGAGGCGGGCGAACGCCGGGGCCGTCCACGTCACCGAGTGCACGCCGTTGGTGATGGAGCCGATGGGGTAGCCGGGGAACAGCGAGCGCGAGATCTCCCCGTGGCGCCGGGTGACGCCGTTGACGTAGTGGCTGAGATGGAGCGCGACCCGGGTCAGGTTGAGGACGGCGTCGCAGCAGCCCAGCGTCTCCAGCGTCTTGACCCGGTCGCGGCCGATGACCTCTTCGGCCAGCGAGACCGGGAACTGGTCATGGCCGGCCGGGACCGGCGTGTGGGTCGTGAAGATGCAGCGCCGTTTCACGCGCTCGATCGCCTCCTCCGGCCGGGCCGGCGTCCGCCGGAGCTCCTCGGCGAACAGCTCCAGCGCCAGCAGCGCGGCGTGCCCCTCGTTCATGTGGTAGCGGCTCACCTCGCCGTGGCCGAGGGCGCGCAGCATCCGGACCCCGCCCACGCCCAGCACCAGCTCCTGGGCCAGCCGGTACCGGTCGTCGCCCCCGTAGAGGCGGTCGGTCAGGCTGCGGTCGCCCGCCTCGTTGCCGGGGACGTCGGTGTCGAGCAGGAAGACGGGGACGGTCGCCCCGGCGCTGCCCGTCACCGTGTAGCGCCAGGCCCGCACGCTCACCCGGCGCCCCTCGAGCTCGACGCCGACGGTGGCCGCCGCCGGCGCCAGCCAGTCCTCGGGCGACCAGGCCACCGGCTCCTCGTGCTGGCGGCCCTCGGCGTCGAGCCGCTGGAAGAAGTAGCCCTTCCGGTGCAGCAGTGTCACGCCGACCATGGGCAGCCCGAGGTCGGCGGCGCTGCGGAGCGTGTCGCCGGCCAGCACGCCGAGACCCCCGGCGTAGGTCGGCAGGCGGCTGTCCAGGGCCACCTCCATGGAGAAGTACGCGATGGTCCCGGCGGGCCTCATGGGCGCCGGCCGGTCAGGGCGCCGGCAGCGGGCGGGCGTCGCCCGGCGGCGCCTGCAGGCCGGCCCCGGCTGGACGCACGATGAGGACGGGAACCGCGACCGCCCGCAGCACGGCCTCCGCCACGCTGCCGAACATCTCCCGCTCGCGGCCGGTGCGGCCGTGGGTCGTCATGACGATCATGTCGGCCTGATACTCCTGGACGGCCTTCACGATGGCCGCGGCCGGCGAGCCTTGCCAGATGACCGTGGTCACCCGGCCGCCCTGGGCGCCCGCGCGCTCGCGGATGCTCCGGAGGTAGGCCTCCGCCTCGCGGATGGGCGCCAGCCCGGCGTCGACCGGCCCCGGCTCCGGGTCGAACCGCGCGCTGGCGACGCGGAGGATGAGCAGGCTCGCGTTCGACGCCTTGGCCAGCTCGAGCGCGACGGGCAGCGCCGCTTCCGCGGCGGCCGACCCGTCGAGCGGCACCAGGATCTTGCTCATCTTCATGGCGCGATCCCCTTCCGCGAGGGCGCCCCCGGCGCGCCCCTCATTCGCGCCCGCCGGGCCGCCGCTCCCCGGTCAGCGAGACCGGTTCCTGGGGCGGGGGCAGCGGCGTGCGCTCGGCGGCGGTCAGGGGCGCCTCGTGCTCCTGCGCGAACATCTCCCACACGGCCAGGAAGAAGGCGGCGACGATGGGACCGATGACGAAGCCCGAGATCCCGAAGACCGCCAGGCCCCCGAGGGTGGCCAGCAGGACCAGGTAATCGGGCATCTGCGTGTCGCGTCCGACGAGGATGGGCCGGAGCAGGTTGTCGACCAGCCCGATGATCAGGGTGCCGGCAGCGAGCAGGACGAGACCCTTCGCGACCTGCCCCAGCGCCAGCAGGATGATGGCGGCCGGGACCCAGACCAGCCCCGGGCCCACGGCCGGCAGCACCGAGAGCACGGTCATGATGGCGCCCCAGAAGACGGGCGCCGGCAGGCCGAGCCCCCAGAACAGGAGCCCGCCGAGGGCGCCCTGCACGGCCCCCACCACCAGCGTGCCCTTGATGGTCGCCCGGGACACCTCGGCGAACTTGGCCAGGAGCCGGCGCTCGCGCGCATCGCCGAGGGGGATCGTGCGCACGACGGCGTCCACCAGCCGCCGGCCGTCGCGCAGGAAGAAGAACAGCACGTACAGCATCAGGAAGAAGAGGGCGGTGAACCACAGGATGTTCTGGCCGATGGCCAGGGCCCGGGCTCCCAGGAACTGCGTGACGGCCACGGCCGAGTTCGAGAGCTGCCGGGCGAGCCCGTCCAGGTCGACACCGAACCGGTCGAGGGCGTCGATGACGGGCGGGGCCAGGCGCCGGAGGAACTCCAGGGGGGCTCGCAGGTTGATGGCGCCGCTCGCGACCTGCTCGTGGAGCGCGATCGCCTCCCGCGCCACGGCCAGCCCCAGCAGCGTGAGGGGCGCCACCACCAGCACGAGGATCGTGCCGATGGTCAGCAGGGCCGCCAGCGACCGGCGGCCGCCGGCCATCCGCACGTACCGCCGCTGGAGGGGGTAGAAGACCGTCGCCAGCACGGCGGCCCAGAACACCGGCGTCAGAAAGTCCTTCACGACGGCGAAGAAGGCCACCGTCGTCAGGATGACGAGCAGGAAGAACGAGATGTTCTGGAGCCAGGTTCCGCGCATGGCCGTCACTCGATCTTATCAGCCACGTCCCGGAGCTGCCGGCGGGGCGGGGCTGCCCCGGACGGGGCGGCGCCGCCACAGCGGCTCACTCCCGCCTGCCCCACGATGGCGCCTGAAGCCGCGGCGAGTCGTGGCAACGACCTTGCACCTGGTGCGCGACGGCCATGTCATCCGAGGACAGGCCCATGCTCTTCGCCATGCCCCGCCATGCCTTCCTGGCCGGCCGGCTGGCGTCGCTCACCGGCCTGCCGCAGGGCCATGCCGTCGTCGGACGGTTCCCCAGCGGCGAGCTGCGCGCGACCCTGGAGACCCCCGTGGCCGGGCGCCCCTGCCTGCTGCTGGGAGCGGTGGCGCCGCCCGACGAGGATCTGCTGGGCACCCTGCTGCTGGCCGACACGCTGCGGAAGGAGGGCGCGCGGCGGGTCACGGCGCTCTTGCCGTACCTGGCCTACGCCAGGCAGGACGTCGAGGAGCCGGGACGCAGCCTGGCCGCCGCCTGGCTGGGCAGGCTCCTGCAAGCCTCCGGCGTGGATGCCGTCGTCACCGTGGACGTGCACAGCCGGCGCATCCACGACCTCTTTCCGCTGCCGGTCCGCTCCCTGTCCCCGGCCAGGCTGTTCGCCGACTGGGTGCCGGCTGACGACCCGACCGTGGTGGCGCCGGACGAGGGCGCCATCGAGCGGGCCGAGGCCCTGCGGCGGGAGGCGGGCATCCGGCGCCCGATCGCGCACTTCGTCAAGCGCCGCACGGCCGAGGGCGTCGCCCACACCGCCCTGGTCGGCGAGGTGAGCCGCCGCGCCGTCGTGGTGGACGACATCCTCGACACGGGGGGCACGCTCGTGTCGGCGTGCGAGCGCCTGCAGCAGGCCGGGGTCGAGGACATCGTCGTGATGGCCACGCACGGCCTGTTCACCGGCTCGCGCTGGAGGAGGCTGTGGGCGCTCGGCGTCCGTCGCATCTACTGCACCGACACCGTGCCGCCCCCCCAGGAGGTGACGGGACAGGCCCTCACCGTGCTCTCGTCGGCCCCGCTGCTCGCCGCCCACCTGGGCCCGCTCGCCGAGCAGCCGGCGGCGTGAGCGCGCTCCGGGAGGCACCATGCGACTGTTCGCCATCGGGGACGAGATCGATCACGAGGCGGGCAACCCGCGCTGCCCGCGCTGCTGGGAGGACTATCCGGCCCCGTGCCGGTGCGGCGGCCTCATGCACGCCGCCGGAGGCGAGGAAGAGGACGAGAACGGCAACGTCCTGCTGACGACCTGCTGCGACCGGTGCGGGCGTTCCGAGGACCAGTTGGAGGAACCCTGAGCGTTCCCGGCCGGGCCGGACCGACCGGACGCGGGTGGGCGCGGGCGCCCCAGCGAGTGCGGCAGCGCTGCCGCACCGGGGCGGATCGCCGCGCGGATGTCCCGGCGCAAGCAGGCGGATTCCCGCATCGCGGGGTCTGGCAGCCCCGTTGCACCCGGCCTCCTCCGAGGAGGCCAGTCATGGCGTTCACCGGGCCGCGGTCGCCTGTCGCCGACGACGAGCCGGAGATGGTGGCGCTGCGCGACGTCCAGGCCTCCCTCGAGGAGACCGAGGCGGCGGAAGAGGCAGCCGAGCCCCTGGTGGCGCCGATCGCGGACCTGGTTCGCCTCTACTTCGGCGAGATCGGCCAGGTGCCCCTCCTGACCGCGGCGCAGGAGGTCGAGATCGGCCGGCGGATCGAGCGCGGCCAGTCGGAGATCCTGCGCATTCTGGCCACGATGCCCCGGGCCCGGCAGCGGCTCGTCGAGATGGCCAGGGCGGTCGGCCGCGGCGAGCGGCCGGCCAGCGACCTGTTCGTCGGCGCCGAGGCCGAGCTGGATTCGCGGCGTGTCCGCGCGCTCCTGGCCGCCGTCGGGCGGCTGCAGCGGCTGGCCGCCCGGGTGAGCCGGCGCCGGCAGCAGCGCAGGCATGGCCTGCGGGCCGCCCGCCGGCGCAGCGACGCCGATCGCGAGGCCATGCAGGCGCTGATGGCCGGCCTGCCCATCCGCCCCGCCGTCATCGCGAGCCTGGTGGAGGAGGTGCGCCGGGAGGACCCGCCCGCGCCGTCCCGGGCGCTGCGCGAGCGCCTGGCCAGGATCGCCGCGCTCGAGGCCGACGTCGAGCAGGCCCGGCGGGAACTGACCGAGGCCAACCTCCGCCTGGTCGTCTCGGTGGCCAAGCGCTACCGGTGGAGCGGCATGCCCCTGCTGGACCTCGTCCAGGAAGGCAACATCGGGCTGATGAAAGCGGTGGAGCGGTTCCAGTACCGGCGCGGCTTCAAGTTCTCGACCTACGCCACCTGGTGGATCCGCCAGGCGATCACCCGCGCCATCGCCGACCGTGGCCGCGTGATCCGCCTGCCCGTGCACGTGGTCGAGGACCTGCAGCGCATCAACCGCGGCCGCCAGGCGCTGGCCGCGCGCCTCGGGCGCGACCCCGGCGTCGATGAGCTGGCCGCCGAGACGGGCGTGCCGGCCTCCCGGGTGCGGCTGATCCTCGACGCGATGGCGCCGCCGATGTCGCTGGATGCGCCCATCGGCGAGGAGGCCGTGCTGGGCGATCTGCTGGAAGATCCCGCCGGCGTCTCGCCGGCCGACGAGGTCGTGGATCGGGACATGGCGGGCCACGTGGACCGTGCCCTCGACACGCTGTCGCCCAGGGAGCAGATGGTCCTGCGCCTGCGATTCGGGTTCGGCAACAGCCACGACCACACGCTGGAGGACATCGGCGCTCGCCTGGGCGTCACCCGGGAGCGGATCCGTCAGATCGAGGCCAGGGCGCTTCGCAAGCTGCGGGCGCGCGGGACGCTGCGGGCGCTGTCCGGGCGCTGACCCCGGGCCGGTTGCGCTGCGGCGCGCCGCCGCGGATCATCGGGGCCATGGGCCGGGGAGCGGGGAAGAAAGGCGCCAGGGCCGGCCGGGCCGGGACGCCGCCGCTTCTGGACCCGGCCAGCAACATCGTCCGCGCCGAGCGCCCCGCGCTCGATGCGATCTTCGCGCCCCGCACCGTGGCCGTCATCGGCGCCTCCGAGAAACCGGGCAGCGTCGGGCGCAACCTGACCCGGAACCTCATCGCCTCCCCCTTCGGGGGGAGGGTGTACGCCGTCAATCCCCGCCGGGCCAGCGTGCTGGGGCTCGAGGCCTACCCGAGCATCGCCGCCGTGCCCGAGCCGGTGGACCTGGCGGTGGTGGCGACGCCGGCGGTCACGGTGCCCGGCGTCATCGCCGAGTGCGCGCGGGCCGGCGTCCGCGGCGCCATCATCATCTCGGCGGGCTTCAAGGAGATCGGGCCGGCCGGCGCCGCGCTGGAGCGGCAGGTCCTCGAGGCGGCGCGCGGCAGCGGCCTGCGTCTCGTCGGCCCCAACTGTCTCGGCGTCATGAATCCCCGGACGGGCCTCAATGCCACCTTCGCCACCGCCATGGCCCGGCCGGGGCCGGTCGGCTTCCTGAGCCAGTCGGGCGCCCTCTGCACCGCGGTGCTGGACTGGAGCCTGCGCGAGAACGTCGGCTTCAGCGCCTTCGTGTCGGTGGGCTCGATGCTCGACGTCGACTGGGGCGACCTGATCGCCTACCTCGGCGACGACGCCCGCACCCAGTCGATCGTCATCTACATGGAGACGATCGGGGACGCGCGGGCGTTCCTGTCGGCGGCGCGCGAGGTGGCCCTGACGAAGCCCATCATCGTCATCAAGCCCGGCCGCACCGAGGCCGCCGCCCGGGCGGCGGCCTCCCACACCGGCGCCCTCACCGGCCGGGACGACGTCCTGGACGCCGCCTTCCGCCGCTCGGGCGTGCTGCGGGTGGACACCATCGCCGAGCTGTTCCACATGGCCGAGACGCTGGGCAAGCAGCCCCGGCCGCGCGGCCCGCGCCTGGCCATCGTGACCAACGCCGGCGGGCCGGCCGTGCTCGCCACCGACGCGCTGCTCGGCTCCGGCGGCGCGCTGGCCGAGCTGTCGGCCGAGACGCTGGCCGGGCTGGACGCGCTCCTGCCTCCCCACTGGAGCCACGGCAACCCGGTGGACGTCCTGGGCGACGCCGACTCCGAGCGCTACGCGCGCGCCGTGGAGCTGGTGGCCCGCGATCCGGGCAGCGACGGCCTCCTCGTCATCCTGGCGCCCCAGGCCATGACCGATCCCACGCAGACCGCCGAGCGCCTGCGCAGCCTCGCCAGCATCCCCGGCAAGCCGCTGCTGGCCAGCTGGATGGGAGGCGCCGACGTGGCGGCCGGCGAGGCCATCCTCAACCGGGCCAGCGTTCCCACGTTCGCCTACCCGGACACCGCGGCCCGCATCTTCAGCTACATGTGGCGCTACACCGAGAACCTCCGCGCCCTCTACGAGACCCCGGTGCTGGCCGAGGACGGCGACGGGGCGCCGGACCGTGACGCCGCCGCGCTGATCATCGCCGGCGCCCTGGAGCGCAAGCGGGTCCTGCTGACCGAGGCCGAGTCGAAGCAGCTGCTGGCGGCCTACGGCCTGCCCACGGTGCCCACCCGGGTGGCCCGGACCTCGGAGGAGGCGGTCCGGGCGGCGGCCGACCTCGGCTTCCCGGTCGCCGTCAAGCTCCACTCCGAGACGGTCACGCACAAGAGCGACGTGGGCGGCGTCCAGCTCGACGTGCGCGACGCCGACGGCGTCCGGCGGGCCTTCGAGGCCATCCGGGCCGCCGTCGCCGAGCGGGCCGGGCCCGGGCATTTCCTGGGGGTGACCGTGCAACCGATGGTGGCGCGGGACGGCTACGAGCTGATCGTGGGCGCCAGCGTGGACGAGCAGTTCGGGCCCGTGCTGCTCTTCGGCGCCGGCGGCACGCTGGTCGAGGTGCTCCGCGACCGCGCGGTGGGCCTGCCGCCGCTGACCAGCACGCTGGCCCGGCGGCTGATGGAGCGAACGCGCATCTTCGCGGCCCTGCAGGGGGTGCGGGGCCGGGCGCCGGTGGACCTCGGCCGGCTCGAGCAGCTCCTCGTGCGCGCCAGCCAGCTCGTCGTCGAGCAGCCGCGGCTGCGGGAGCTGGACATCAACCCGCTGCTGGCCTCCGCGGCCGGGCTCCTGGCGCTGGACGCGCGGGTCGTGCTGCACGGCCCGGAGGTGCCCGACGCGGCCCTGCCCCGGCCTGCCATCCGGCCCTACCCGCGGCAGTACGACCGGCCGTGGCGCGCTCCCGACGGTGCCACGCTCCGCATCCGCCCCATCCGCCCCGAGGACGAGCCGCTGATGGCCGCCTTCCACGCCACGCTGTCCGAGCGCAGCGTCTATTTGCGCTACCTGCACCCGGTCCCGCTCGGCCAGCGCACCGCCCACGAGCGCCTGGCCCGGATCTGCTTCGTGGACTACGACCGCGACATGGTGCTGGTCGCCGAGCGGCCGGATGCCAACGGCCGGGAGATCCTCGGCGTGGGCCGCCTCAGCCGACTCCACGGCCGGCCGGAGGCGGAGTTCGCCCTGCTGGTGAGCGACCGCTTCCAGGGCCGGGGGCTGGGGACCGAGCTGCTGCGCCGGCTCATCGCCATCGGACGCGAGGAGGGCCTGGAGCGGATCGTGGGCTACATCTCCGCCGAGAACCAGACCATGCTCCGGCTGGCGCGGGAAGTGGGCTTCCAGACGGGGCGGAGCGCCTGGGACCCGGCGATCGTCGAGGCCCGGCTGGACCTCTGATCTAATTAGCGCCGCTCGACGTAGGCCAGCAGCGCCTCCAGCGCGTCGGCCTGGCTCAGGATGCCGACCAGACGGTCGCCGTCGAGCACCGGCAGCGCGCCGACCTTCCGCTCCAGCATGGCGCGGGCGGCGTCGGTCAGCGGCGTCTCCGGCGCGACCGTGAGGACGATCTCGGTCATCATCCCCGCGGCGGTGGCATCGCGCGCCGCGCCGCGGACGTCCCGGTCCGACACGATCCCGACCAGGTGCCCGCCGTCGACGACCACCACGTGACGGATCCCTTCGGACCGCATGAGGCGGGTCACCTCCGCCACCGGTGTCTGCGGCGTCACGCTCACCGGCGCCCGCGTCATCCAGTTGCGCACCGGCCCCACCCCCGACGCCTGATCCATGGCAATCTCCTACCATGCGCCGCCCGCCCCCGCCACCCTCGGCCGGCCCGGGAGGTCCCGGATGATGCGGATCGCCGACCTCCAGCTGCTCCCCATCGGCGGCGTCGACGCCGAGACCCTCGGCGACCTCGCCGAGGGCCTGCGAAGCCTGGGCGTGCAGGCCACGCTGCTCTCCCCGGTCGAGCCCCCCGCGGCCGCCCGGGATGCCGGGCGGGGTCAGTACCGCGCCGCGGTGCTGCTGGAGGAGGCCCGCCGGCTGACCGACGCGCGAGTGCTCGCCGTCACCGACCTGGACATTTACACGAACGGGCTCAACTTCGTCTTCGGCCTGGCCGACTCCCCCGGCCGGGCCGCGCTGGTCTCGCTGCACCGCCTGCGCCCCGGGGCCGACCGGGACCTGCTCCGGCTGCGCAGCCTCAAGGAAGCGGTCCACGAGCTGGGGCACACGCTGGGGCTGGGGCACTGCCCGAACCCTCGCTGCGTGATGCACTTCAGCAACTCGCTGGACGAGGTCGACCGGAAGGGCGTCGCCTTCTGCGCCGGCTGCGGCGAGGCCGTGGACCGGGCGCTGCCGGCGGCGGTGAGGCCGAACCTGCTCGTGTCCTGCCCGTGGCGGGCCCACGGCCGCGCCCGGGGCGAGGTCCTGAGGATCCTGCGGCGGCTGGGCGATCCCCGGCCCGTGGTGGCGCGGACGGCGGTGCCCGGCCTGCTGGCGGCGCAGACGACGCTGGATCCCCGCGCGGTGACCCGGGAGCTCGGGGCGCTCCTCGCGCGCGATCCGCTCGTCCTGCAGCACACCCTCAAGTGGGTCCCGGTCGATCTCTGGACCTCGGCCGACCCGCAGTCGCTCCAGGAGGCGGTCCGGAGACTGCGGGAGCGGATCCGGCCCGGCGAGCGGTGGCGGCTCACGGTGGAGAGGCGGCGCTACACCCGCCATCACACCGCGGAGATCATCGCCATGCTGGCGGGCCTGATCCAGGGCCCGGTCGACCTCGAGCATCCCGACCGGATCGTGCGCGTGGACATCGTCGGCAGCGACGCGGCCGTGTCGGTGCTGGCGCCGGGCGACATCGTCTCGGCCGGCAAGCCCGCGCCCCCGGCCGGGCCCGGCCAGCCGGGCTGAGGCCTCACGGCCGCCCCGAGGGCGGCGGCCAGGGCCCGGGACCGGCAGCGCCGGGGCGGCCCGTCACCCGACCTGAGGCAGCGTGCCGCACCGGCAGCCGGGATGGAACGGCGGCAGCTCCGCCAGCGGGGCCGGGTCGAGGGGAACGACCCGGTGCCGGTGCTCGTCGCAGATCACGCAGTCGTCGCCGGCCATCACCACCTCGGCCTCGGCGAAGCCGGCCCGCCGCAGCGTCCTCACGTTCCGCTCCTTGGCGGCCACCATCATGATGGTGTGGATCAGGGCCTCGAGCCGCGTCCGGTCGCTCAGCTCGCCCCGGACCGGCTGCCACACGAAGAAGCTGACCCCGCGCCCCACGCACCAGCGGTTCCAGGCCTCGAGGAGCGGCCAGGCGGGGATCACGCCGCCCAGGAGCTCGAGCGAGAGATCCACCGTGTCCTGAAACGGGCGGGCGCTCTTCTCCACGAAGGCGGCCACGCGGCGGGCGGTCTCGACCGGCAGGCCCGCCGAGGCGGCGAGCTCCTCCAGGGTGGCCGGCATCGGCGGACGGGCCACCTCACGCCTTCCGCCAGACGCCGTGCTCGAGGAAGCCCTCCCGGCCGTCGAACCGGAGCGGCCCCTCGACGCTGACCGTGCCATCGGGGTGCTCCACGTACGGGCGGTCGATCACGTGGCGCGGGTAGCGGCCGCCGGGAAGACGCCGGCCCTTCACGGTCGGGACGTCCCCCGCGCCGCCAACCATGGCGCGCGCCAGTGTCATCGCCTGCCGAACCGGGCCTCGTGCATCGCGAATGCCAGCCCGCCGGCGCGCGATTTCAGCGCGTTGGCGTCGCGCGCGAGCGCGTCCGGGGCGGCGGCGGTCCAGCCCTGTCGCGGGCGCGCCTCAGGTCGCCCGCCGGGGGGACGCGTGGCTGAAAGACCTGGCCATCCCGGGCGACCTCGCCGAAGGGCGGGCGCAGCCCGCGGTCCAGCGCGCGGAGCGTCGGGCGGCCCAGGTGCGCGAACACCAGCCGCTTGACGCCATGACGCCGGGCCGCCCGCGCCACCGCCTGCACGTCCAGGTGCCCGCCGGCTCCCCCGGCGAACCGTATGGGCCGGTTCCAGGCCGCGCCCTCGGCGAACATGAGATCCGCCCCTCGGGCCCAGCGGGGGAACTCGAAGAACTCGGGCGCCCACACCACCACCATCCCGGCCGCCTCGATCCGGTACCCGCAGGTCGGGTGGCTCGTGTGCGCCACCGGCCGCGGCCGGAGGCACAGGCCCGACCTCGCGAAGGCGCCGGCCCGGGGAACGAGACCATGCGCCGCCGCCATCTTCCGGATCGCGGCGATGAGCTCGCTCCGCTCGTCGGTCACGAGCCAGGCGTCGAGCCGTCCGCGAGGCGCCGCTCCCGGCCCCCCGTCGAGCATGACGCGCGCCCCGCCGTGGGCGACCAGCAGGCCCGCCGGAGCGTATCGCGGCGAATCCTGCGCCCCCACGCCCAGCGTGACGAGCCGCACCCTCACTCCGGCGACGCGCCCTCGGCCTCGCGGCCGCGGACGATCCGGTGGCCGGCCCGGGGCCCCCGGGTCGCGGTCACGACGGTTCGCCCTGGGCCCAGCATTCGACGGCCGGGCCAAGCTCGAAGCGGCGCCAGGGGCACCTGAGCCCCCCGGCGCTACCAGAGGAAGCTGTCGGGATCGAAGCCCCTGATCGGCGGCAAGGTGGCGGCGAGGGCCTTGAGCACGTCGCGCTCCGTCACGATGCCGACCAGCCGGCCGTCGCGGAGGACCGGGAGGCTGGACACCCGGCTCTCGAACATCAGGGCCGCCGCCTCGCCGACCGGCGCCTCGGGACGGACGGTGACCACGTCCCACGTCATGACGTCTCGCACCCGGAGGTTCTCGACCGCCCCCTGGACGCCCCGCAGGCGCCGCTGGGCGGCGACCGACAGGTGCTCCAGGAGCGCGGGCGCCAGCAGCGCCGTCCTCAGGTCGCGGTCGCTCAGCATGCCGATCAGGCGGCCGGCGTCGTCGACCACGGGGAGGTGGCGGATCTCCCGCTCCCGCATGACGGCGACCGCCGTCGCCACCGGCGCCTCCGGGTCGATGGTGATGGGATCCCGCGTCATGATGTCCTGGACAACCGTCGTCATGACCGTCCTCACCGGACCTGGGCCTGGGCCTCCGCCCACACCTCCTTCAGGTCCTTCGGAAGCTGCGCGAACACGTCCTCGGCCTCCCCCGGGGAGAGCTGCTCCTTCAGGGCCGCGAACACCCCCAGGGTGAGCCAGCGCGCCCGGCTCCGGGAGGCGGCGCCGGCCTCCTGCTGGACGCGGTCGTAGAACCCCTCCCGATCGAGCTTCACCGGGCGCCGGGCGACCGCCTCGCCCTCGTGCCAGACCGCCTTCAGCTCCGTGGGCAGCTGGGCGGCGAGCTGATCAGCCTCCTCGGCCGTCAGCCGGTCGCGGAGCGCATGAAACACGGCCGCGGTGGCGCGCTTGGCGCCCTCGAGCGTCTCTTCGCCGCTGGCCTGCATCACCGTCCGGTAGAACGCCTGTGGGGTCATGGATCGCCCTCCTCCTCCCGGCCGGCCTCGTCAGGCCGCCGCCCGCCGGGCGGGCAGATGACGCGCGAACCAGTCACGGGCCAGCCGGGCCACCTCCTCCAGCGTGCCCGGCTCCTCGAACAGGTGCGTGGCGCCGGGCACGATCTCGAGTCTCGCCTCGACCTGCATCCGGGCGAGGGCCTCGCGGTTCATCTCGATCACGGGATAGTCGTGACCGCCCACGATCAGGAGGGTGGGGGCCCTCACGCTCGCGAGCGCGGGCCCGGCCAGGTCCGGGCGCCCCCCGCGGGAGACGATGGCGGCCACGACGTCCGGCCGCTCCGCGGCCGCCATCAGGGCCGCCGCCGCCCCGGTGCTGGCGCCGAAGTACCCGATCCGGAGCTGGTGGGTCGCCGGCTGGCTCAGGAGCCAGTCGGTGGCCGCGACCAGGCGGCGGGCCAGCAGCGGGATGTCGAACCGGAGGTGCCCCGTCCGCGCGTCCACCGTCTCCTCGTCCGCCGTGAGCAGGTCCATGAGGAGCGTCGCCAGGCCGGCCTGGCGCAGGACCTCCGCCACGTAGCGGTTGCGCGGGCTGTGCCGGCTGGAGCCGCTGCCATGCGCGAAGGCCACGATTCCCCGGGCATCGCCGGGTATGACCAGGTCCCCTTGCAGCCGGGCCTGCTGGGCCGGGATCTTCACGGCTCTGACCGTCTCGCTCGCTGATCCGTTCATGTCGGCCTCCCCTGGCCCGCCATCCGCCACTCCTCGATGAAGTCCGCGACCACGGAGCGGACGCTGTCCCGCAGCTCGACCAGGCGGTCGGCCGCGATGGTCCCCACCAGCTGAGGGGCGGCCCACGTCAGGGCCAGCGCCACCACCTCCGGGGCCCGCTCCAGGCGGGCCGCCTGCCACAGCTCGACCCGGATGCTGTAGGCGTACTGCGCGTCCAGCCGGATCGTCATGACGTCGATCTCGAGCACCGGCATCCCCGGCACCCCGGCCACCAGCTCGCTCTGGCTGAAGACCGGGACGCCGGCCTGCCGGAGCGTGGCCTCCGCCGTCACGGACAGCGCGGCCTGCCTCAGCCCGTCCCGCTCGGCGTCGTCGTTGAGCGGCTCGACGTGCACGTGGACGCCGGGCAGCCCGGCCAGCGTGGCCCGGAAGGCCTCGGCCGTGACCGAGCGCCTCCGGCGCCAGGCGTCGAGAACCGGCAGCATCGAGCTCATCACGCGGCCCCCTCGCGAGCGGGTGTGCCGGCCCGGAATCCGGGCCGGCGGTCACTCCAGCGGCGGCGGCGCCGCCTCCCCCTTCTTCTCCGGCACCTCGGTCATCGTGGCCTCGGTGAGCAGGAGCAGGCTGGCCGCCGACACGGCGTTCTCCAGGGCGACCCGCACCACCTTCGTGGGGTCGACGATGCCGGCCTGCACCAGGTCCACGTACTCGCGGCGGGCGGCGTCGAACCCGTGGCTGCCCGTCCCCCGCCGCATCTCGTTCACGACCACGCCGCCGTCCACCCCCGAGTTCTCGGCGATGGTGCGGGTGGGCGCCTCCAGGGCCCGCCGCAGGATGGCCAGCCCGGTGCGCTCGTCCCCCTCGGCCTTGCCCTCCTCCCGCTCGACCGCCCCGATCGCCCGCAGGAGGGCCAGGCCGCCGCCCGCCACCAGGCCCTCGGCCACGGCGGCCTTGGTGGCGTTGATGGCGTCGTCCAGGGCCTCCTTGCGCGACTTCATCTCGGCCTCGGACGGCGCCCCTACCCGGATGACGGCCACGCCGCCGGCCAGCTTGCCCAGGCGCTCCTGCAGCTTCTCGCGGTCGTAGTCGCTGGTGGCCTTCTCGATCTGGGTGCGGAGCTGCTGCTTGCGCGCCTCGATGGCGGCCTTGTCGCCGAGGCCGCCGATGATGGTCGTGTGCTCCCGGTCCACCACCACGCGCTGGGCGCGGCCCAGCTGGCTCAGGTCCACGGCGTCCAGGCGGATGCCCAGCTCCTCGCTGATGACCCGGCCGCCGGTGAGGATGGCCATGTCCTCCAGCATCTCCCGCCGGCGGTCGCCGAAGCCGGGCGCCTTCACGGCCACGCAGCGGAGCGTGCCCCGGAGCTTGTTGACGACCAGGGTGGCCAGGGCCTCGCCCTCCACGTCCTCGGCCACCACCAGCAGCGCCACCCCCGCCCGGGCCACCTGCTCCAGCAGCGGCAGCAGGTCCTTCATGAGGCCGATCTTGCGGTCGGTGAGGAGCACCCGCGCGTCCTCCAGCACCGCCTCCATCTTGTCGGCGTCGGTCATGAAGTAGGGCGACACGTAGCCCCGGTCGAACTGCAGCCCCTCCACCACCTCCAGCTGGGTCTCGGTGGTCTTGGCCTCCTCGACCGAGATCACGCCCTCGTCGCCCACCTTCTCCATGGCGTCGGCGACCAGCTGCCCGATGGCCGGGTCGTTGTGGGCGGAGATGGTCGCGATCTGCGCCTTCTCCAGGCGGGTCCTGACCGGCCGGGACAGGCCGCGGATGGCCTCCACCGCCACGCGCACCCCGCGGTCCAGGCCGCGCTTGAGGTCCACGGCGCTGGCCCCGGCCACCACGTTGCGGACGCCGTCGGCGTAGATGGCGTGGGCCAGGACCGTGGCCGTGCTGGTGCCGTCCCCGACCGCCTCCCCGGTCCGCTCCGCCGCCTGGCGGATCATCTGGGCGCCCAGGTTCTCCACGCGATCCTCCAGCTCGAACTCCTTGGCGATCGTCACGCCGTCGTTGCACACGACCGGCGGCCCGAAGCGCTTCTCGATGAGCACGCACTTGGACTTGGGCCCCAGCGTCACCCGCACCGCCTCGGCCAGCGCGGCCACGCCGCGCAGGACGCGCTCGCGCGCCTCGGCCTTGAACAGGACCTGCTTGGCAGGCATGGTCGTCCTCCTCATCCTTCCTCGCGGCTCTGGCACGGCAGGCAGAACCGCGTGGTCGGCAGTGCCCGCAGCCGGGCCAGCGGGATCGGCCGGCGGCAGCCCTCGCAGACCCCGTACGTCCCCGCCTCCAGCCTGGCCTGGGCGGCGTCGATCTCGTCCAGCTCGTGACGCTCGCGCCCTTCCAGCCGCGACAGCACCGCGGTGGCCAGATCCGTCGGGACGTCCTCGTCGGTCGAGCCCGGCTGGTGCGCTTCCAGCGTCGCCAGCTCCGTGTCCGTCGTGAGCACCCTGCGGATCAGACGCTCCCGCATCTCCCGCAGCCGGCGCCGGAACTCCTCGACCACCTCCCGCTGCGTCGCACCCGCCATCGTGGTCACCCCTCCCCGACCATGTCGGTGAACTCGTGCTCGTCGAGCGTGCGCACCCCCAGGCGTCGCGCCTGCTCGAGCTTCCGGCCCGGCGCGGCGCCGACGACCAGGAAGTCGGTGCGGCCGGAGACGCTGTCGGCCACGCGGCCGCCC
>FWPU01008719.1_pt1 | contig 16860 bp, 15 predicted proteins | sample 2228361 | NCBI WGS metagenome assembly FWPU01 (sample SAMEA103939777, study PRJEB20133) | metagenome
CACCCGACCCCCGACCCTCCAGCGAGTTGACATAATATCCCTTATCGGACGATGAGGGCCCGGCCGGCCCACCATCTACGGCGCCATTCGCCCCTCCCGCGGCCCTTTCCGGCGGGTGCTATAATCCCGCCCCATGAAGGTCCTCCTCGGACAGATCAACACCGTCGTCGGAGACTTCGAAGGGAACGTTCGCAAGGTGATCGCGGCCTGCGAACTTGCATGGAAAGACGGCGCGGACCTGGTCGTGTTTCCGGAGTTGACCCTGACGGGTTACCCGCCCATGGACCTCCTGGAGCGGTCGGCCTTCATCGAGGCAAATCTGCGCGCCCTGGATGAGGTCCGTGCTGCCACGGTCGGACACGTGTCCCCGGTGGTGTTGGGGTTCGCCTTGCCAAACGACGGCCCGGCGGGCAAGCCGCTCTTCAACGCCGCGGCGGTTCTTGGCGACGGTCGGCTGATCGGGGTTCACCGGAAGGTCCTGTTGCCCACCTATGATGTCTTCGACGAGGACCGGTACTTCGAGCCAGGTCCGCCCCCCGGGGTCATCGTCGCGGGCGGCCTGAGACTCGCGGTGACGATCTGCGAGGACATCTGGAACGACAAGGCGGTCTGGCGGCGCACGCGCTACCACGACGACCCGATTGCCCGGCTCGCGGCGGACTCGCCGGACCTCGTGGTGAACCTGTCCGCGTCGCCGTTCGTGGTCGGGAAACTGGAGACCCGAGTCGCGCTGGCTTGTGGGATTGCCCGGACGCACGGCGTCCCGGTGATCTACGTCAACCTTGTCGGCGCCAACGACGGTCTGATCTTTGACGGCGAATCGTTCGTCGTGTCCCGGGGTGGAGACGTCGTTCACACCACTGCGGCGTTCGTCGAGGACACGGCCCTTGTTGAAATCGCGAACGAAAAATCAGAATGGAAACAAAATACGACCGCCGGGATGCGCCCGGCCCGGGCCATCATGGAGGCCCTGTGCCTCGGGATCCGGGATTTCTGCGGGAAACTCGGGATTCCTGGCGTCCTCGTGGGGCTGTCCGGGGGGATCGACTCGGCGGTGACCGCGTGCCTTGCGGTCCGCGCCCTGGGACCGGACGCCGTGTGCGGGGTGACCCTGCCGTCGCGGTTCACGTCCGCGACCGCGCTGGAGGGCGCGCGGGAACTCGCGCGGAATCTGGGAATCCGACTGGAGGAGGTTCCGATTGACCCGGTCGTGGACGCCCTCGTCTCGGCCCTGAGGCCGCGCCTGGGGGATCCCCCGTGGGGGATCACGGAGGAGAACCTCCAGGCCCGGGTGCGCGGGACCCTGCTGATGGCCTTTTCGAACCGCACGGGCGCGCTGGTGCTGAACACGGGGAACAAGTCGGAACTCGCGGTAGGCTATTGCACCCTGTACGGGGACATGGTGGGTGGGCTCGCCGTGATCGGGGACCTCTCGAAGCAGACCGTGTATGAAATCGCGCGCGAGGTGAACCGCGAGCGGCCGGTCATCCCCGAGGACACGCTTGCACGACCGCCGTCCGCGGAGTTGAGGCCCGACCAGAAGGACGAGGACTCTCTGCCCCCCTACCCTACCCTGGACCCGATCGTGCGCGGCTACGTCGAGGACGGACTCGACGCCCGCGACCTGGTCCGTGCCGGGCATGACGGACGGGTCGTGGACTGGGTGATCGGGGAGATCACGCGGGCCGAGTTCAAGCGGCGCCAGGCACCTCTGGCCCTCAAGGTGACCGCCCGCGCCTTCGGGGTCGGACGCCGCTTCCCGATCGTGCAGCGGTTTCGGGACGACCGGCGGGAGGGGGAGTCGTGAATCCGGATCGGTCCCGCCCACCGGCCCGCGGGGGCTTCTGGAACGTGGACCTCCTCATCCTCGGCTGGATGGCCCTCGTCCTCGTGACGGTGGGCCTCGCCCATGCGCGGATCGACCGGGCCGCGGACATCCTGCGTGAACATGCCACTTACGCGGTCGTGTACCTGGCGATGGTTCGCCTCCTGGCGCGGACCCGGGCGAGCGAGTTCGTCGGCGCCGTGACCCGCTTCGGGGCCATCGTGGTCCTGTTCTTCGTGACCTACCTCAAACTGGGTCACATCATCCGGGGTCTCAACCCCGAGACCCGCGAACTCGACCTGCTGGCCGCGGACCAGTGGTTGTTCGGGACAGACCCGCTCCGCCTCCTGGAGCCATGGCTCCACCCGGTCGCCGTGGACTTCTTCGAGGCCGCATATCTATCGTACTTCGTGACCCCGCTCGTGGTCATGGCGGTCCTGATCGCCCGCAGGGACGTGGCCACCATGAACCGCCTGTACCTCGGGGTCCTGACGACCGTCTTCGCCTCGTACGTCGGCTACGTCCTGGTCCCGGCCCGCTCGCCGTACCTGGCGGCCAGGGACCCCGCGATGGCCTGGGCGTTTTCGTACGCGGGCGATGTCCGGGGATGGGTCATCGGGGACTGGATCCGAGCGACGGTCGAATCGTGGGACACGGTGAAATTCAACGCCTTTCCCAGCGGACACGCGGCCGTGGCGGTGGTCTTCCTGGTCCTACTGTGGCGCTATCCGGGCCTGCGGTGGGTCGTGATCCCTTCGTACCTGGCCTTGATCGTGTCCACGGTCTATCTGAGGTACCACTACGTCGTGGACGTCGCGGTGGGAATCGTGCTCGGAGCCGCATCGGCGTGGCTTGCCCCACGGCTTTCGGATGCATCGCTGGAGTCCATGCTCCGGGCGCCGCATCCACCCGCAGCACGCCCGTCTCCCTCGGAGGGTTTGCAATAATGGACGGCCGCGGCGGGCGAATCGCCTGGTTCGTGGTCCTCGGGATCGGGATCACGGTGGGTTGCCGCGAGGGCGGGCCTGTCGCTCATGGCCCGCCTGGGCACCCGGAGGGCCCGCCCACTCGGGGACCTGACGGCGCACCGGGGGCCTTGCGAGCCACACCGTCTCCCGACGAGGACCCCGTCGAGGTCCTGACACGATTCGCGTCGTCTCTCCCGGTGCGCATTCGGGCGGTCGCGGTCGTTCGGGCCGAGGCCATCCGGCAGGCCGTCCGGGACCTCGCCGCCGCGCTCCGGGTCGGACTCGTCCTGCAGCGCAGCGGCGAGATCGCCGCGCGGGTCAGGGCCCTGTACGGCCTGGACCTGTCGCATCCGGGGCCCTGGTGCCTCGTCGCCTGGCTGGAACAGGATGGCCCGGTCCTCGTGTGCGAGGATGGTGGACGGGACGGCGGGAGCGGCCAGGTCGCGCTCGAACGGCCCCCGGGGGCGGTGGGGTGGAACGCCTGGGACTTCCGCGGACATCGGGTCGCGAGGGCCAGCGCGGTCGCGGCCGCCGGAGGAGGTCTCGTCGCGATCGGGTCCGAGCCTGCCGTCCGTCGCATCGCGATGGTCCGGGGTGGCGCGTGGCCCTCGCTCACGTCCGCAATGCCGCGGGTCGAGGCCGCGATCCGCCGCGCGGGTCGCGGAGGCGAAGGCACGGAGGTGTCGTTGTGGTTTCTGGACCCTGCGGCCGCGCCCTGGTGCCTGTCCGGCATCTGCGAGGCCACGGCGGTCTTCGCGTCGCGAGAGGGGATGCGCGTGACAGCCGAGGCGCGCCCCGGGATGGGGGTGGTCCTCCAGTCCACCCTGGAGGTCCTGTGGTGGCGGGAGGTGGTCGAGCCCTTCGGGCGCCGGACCATTCCCGATGCCCTGGCCAAGCCTGCGGACCTCCTGGTCCGGCAGGGCGTCGTGGACCTGCGCGACCCGCTTGTCACGCTTTGGGCCGCGCCGGGTGATCCCGTGTTCCTGGCGGCCGCGCTGTATCCGGACCTGGTCCTCCGCCTTCTAGGTCCCCCGGAATGAGCGACCCTGGACCCACAGAGAGCCATCCACGCAGCAGCGCGGATGGCTCATCCCATTTCCTCCTACCCTTTCCCATTCGCCTGATCTATAAGGCGCGGCCATGACCCCGCTCGCGCTCGGCGCGGGAGACGGGGTCGGGCGGGGGCAAACCGGAGGTGCGAAGCGATGAAGATCCACGAGTACCAGGCCAAGGCCCTCCTCGCGTCGTTCGGCGTGGAAGTGCCGAAAGGTGAACTGGCCCTGACCCCGGAGGAGGCGCGCGCGGCGGCCCAGCGCCTCGGAGGGAGCGTATGGGTCGTCAAGGCCCAGGTCCACGCCGGGGGGCGCGGCAAGGGCGGCGGCATTCAGGTCTGCCGGAGCCTCGACGAGGTCTCCGAGAAGGCGGGGCGCCTGCTCGGCCGCCCCCTCGTCACGCCGCAGACGGGCCCCAAGGGCCGCCTCGTGCGCAAGGTCTATGTCGAGGAAGGTCTCGCCATCGCCCGGGAACTGTACCTCGGGATGATCCTGGACCGTGAGACGCGTCGGATTGTGGTCATGGCCTCCACGGAAGGCGGCATGGAGATCGAGGAGGTCGCGGCGCGCACCCCAGAGAAGATCCTGAAGGAATACGTGGACTTCTCCGTCGGGATCCAGCCGTTCCACGTGCGCAACCTCGCGGATGGGCTCGGCCTGACGGGCGAGACTGCGAAGAAGGCCCACCGCTTCATCGTGGGCCTGTACAGGGCCTACGTCGAGAAGGACGCATCGCTCGTCGAGATCAACCCGCTGGTCGTGACCGCCGCGGGCGACCTGCTAGCCCTGGATGCGAAGATGAATTTCGACGACAACGCCCTGTTCCGGCACAAGGACGTCCATGCCCTGCGCGACACGGACGAGGAGGAGCCACTCGAGGTCCGCGCCTCCCAGTTCGACCTCAGTTACATCAAGCTGGACGGGGACATCGGGAACCTGGTCAACGGGGCCGGCCTCGCGATGGCCACGATGGACATCATCAAGCACTTCGGGGGCGAGCCCGCGAACTTCCTGGACGTGGGCGGGTCCGCGGACCGCGAGAAGGTCCGGGCCGCGTTCGAGATCATCCTTGCGGACCGGCCCAGGGCGGTCCTGGTCAACATCTTCGGCGGGATCATGAAGTGCGACACGATCGCCGAGGGGGTCGTGGCCGCGGCCCGCGAGGTGTCGCTCGACGTGCCGCTCGTGGTCCGGTTGCAGGGGACCAACGTCGAGGTTGGCCGCCGGATCCTCGCGGAATCCGGGCTCCCCATCATCACGGCCGAGACGATGAGGGAAGCGGCCGAGAAGGTGGTCCAGGCGAGTCGCGGCGAGATACGGGCTGGTTGAGGGCGTCCAGAACGACAGGAGGCGACCATGGCGATATTCCTTGACGAAAACGATCGGGTGATCATCCAGGGGATCACCGGGGGAGCGGGGTCGTTCCACACCCGCCAGATGGTGCGGTACGGGACCAAGGTTGTCGGCGGGGTGACTCCTGGCAAGGGAGGGACCCGGCTTGACGACATCCCGGTATTCGATACGGTCCGGCAGGCCGTGAACGCGACGGGCGCGACCGCGACCGCGATCTTCGTCCCGGCCCCGTTCTGCAAGGACGCGATCCTCGAGGCCGTGGACGCGGGGATTCGGCTCGTGGTCTGCATCACCGAGGGCGTGCCCGTCCTGGACATGCTCGCGGTGAAGCCGGTCGTGGACCGGGAAGGCGTGCGCCTGATCGGACCGAACTGCCCCGGCATCATCTCGCCCGGCAAGGCCAAGATCGGGATCATGCCGGGACACATCCACCTCCCGGGTCAAGTGGGCGTGATCTCGCGGTCGGGGACCCTCACCTACGAGGCCGTGGACCAGTTGACGAAACTCGGCATCGGGCAGTCCACCTGCATCGGGATCGGCGGGGACCCGGTGCAGGGGACGAACTTCATTGACTGCCTGAGCGCCTTCGCGGGCGACCCGGACACCCGGGCGGTCGTGTTGATCGGCGAGATCGGCGGGAGCGCCGAGGAGAAGGCGGCCTCCTGGATCCGCGAACACATGCCGGACAAGCCGGTGGTCGCGTTCATCGCCGGGCAGACCGCGCCTCCCGGTCGGCGGATGGGCCACGCGGGTGCCATCATCTCGGGGGGCAAGGGGACCGCGAAGGAGAAGATCGAGTGCCTGAAGGACCATGGGATTGACGTGGCCCCGACCCCGGCGGACATCGGGGCCACCCTCGCCCGCCGGATCGGTCTCATGGGGTGAGGGGCGGTCGTCCTCGAGACCCGAGTCGAGGAGGCTCGCGGGGTCTGTGGGTTGGGCCGGACGATGGTGGGGAAACGATGAAAGCGGAACGAACGCTGGCGTTGATCAAACCGGATGCCGTGGCCGCGGGACACATCGGCGGGATCGTGTCCCTGATCGAGGGGAGCGGGCTTCGCATCGTCGCGATGCGGATGGAGCGGCTGACCCTGGCCCAGGCCAAGGCGTTCTATGCGGTGCACCGCAAGCGCCCGTTCTACCGGAGCCTGACGCGCTTCATGTCGTCTGGTCCCATCGTGGCGCTGGTCCTGGAGGGCGACCACGCGATCTCGCGCTGGAGGGACCTGATGGGGCCCACGGACTCGCGCGAGGCGCCGAGGGGAACCGTGCGCGGGCACTTCGGGACCGACAAGGAGCGCAACGCGGTGCACGGCTCTGACGCCCCCGAGACCGCCGCCGTGGAGATCCCCTTCTTCTTTCCGGCGATGACACTGCTGTAGCTGGCAATCGCCCGGGGGTCACTCGTCCTCGGACGGCCGGTTGTGGTCGAGCCGCTTGAAGCCGTCGCGGAACAGGACGAGCACGTGCTCGTCCCCCGTGGCCGAGACGACCCCGAGCCCGAGCGCGGGGTGCGAGATGAGGTCGTCCTTGTGAAACGTGAGTCGGGGGTTGTACACCCTGGATTTCAAGGGGTTGACGTCCTTCGTGGCCTCGTCCCACAGCCGTCGTGCCACGGCGGACTGGTCCACGTTCCCGCGGGCCGGGGGCTTCGGGCCCGGCCGCGCGGCGACCGGTGCCCGTCGGTCGCGCATCCGCAAGACCTTCTGCAACGCCTTCTGCCTGGCCAGGGCCTCGTTCACGGGGGGACGATAGTCCTGGAACATCCGGCAGGTGCGGCACTGGACCTTGACCGGCCGGTTGTTCACGATGGCCGAGACCACGCCGTTCAGGTTCAGTTTGCAGTACCGGCAATGGATGTCAATCGGGTCCCCCAGTTCATATTTTCGTCGTCCACTCATCGTCTGCTCTCTGCGTCCGCTCATGGGAAAGGTCTCGCCGCCAGGAACTGGACATAGACCTGGCGCTTCCTCGGTCCGTCGTACTCGGCAAGGAAGACCCGCTGCCAGGTCCCGAGGGCGATCCGCCCACCGGTCACCGGTATCGCGAGGCTCGATCCCGTCAGGACCGACCGGATGTGGGCCGCGGCGTTGCCCTCGACGTGGCGATACGGTCCGCTGCGCGGAACGAGTCGCCCGAGCGCCGCGGCCAGGTCAGCGGCCACGTCCGGGTCGGCCCCCTCGTTGACGAACAGCCCGGCCGTCGTGTGGGGGCAATACAGCAGGATGGCTCCATCCCCGCCCTCGCAGAGGGACGGCAGGACGCTCCGGATATCCGGCGTGATGTCCACCAGTTCCTCGACCTTCGAGGTCGTGACCGAGAGGGCCGTCATTCCGGAGAAATGGTAGCATGAGGCGGGAGGTGGCTGTCAATGAGCCGGTCGAAACGGCGCGAAACGAGGGAGGCACCGGCCCGCCTGCCGGCCACGGGCCGGACCCGTCGGTCCGCCTCGACCGCGTCGTCCCGGGCACCCACCCCCGGCCGAGCCTGGCGCGGTCGCGAGGTCCGGGAGATGCTCGCGAGGGCGGCCGAGGAACTGTCGCGCCTGATCGAGGCCGGACGGGTCGCTCGCGACCGCCGGCCCGAGGCGAGGCGGCTCGTGATGGAAGCGTGGCTCGCCGCGGGCGCTGCCCGCCCTGGCAAACAGGACGTGGAATCGTTGCGAGGTCTCCTGCGCGCGGTGGACCTCCTCGTGGCCGACCCGGGCAATCCTGGCCAGGTGGTGGCGACCCGGGGGTTGCTCCACCTCTCGTCGAAACCCACGGTGATCGAGGTCGGGGAGGGCTCCGGGGGTCGGGCCCTTGAACGGGGCGCGGCCGCGCGAGTGATCTCCCTGGAACGCGCGGCCATCGCCATCGCCCGCCGGACGGAATCCATGGTAGAACACGCCCTGGCGACCCTGGAGCAGGGTCGGGCGGAAACGAGACAGGCACGAGGGCCCGCTGCGCACGAGGGGCGCGAGGCCCTCGAACTGGTCTGGGGCGAGACGGAAGGGTGACCAAGGGGGGCAGGCAACCATGGAATCCCAGGTCATTCCGGCACGAGAACCCACGCCACGCGACTATCGGAGGGCCGCGTCCGCGATCCTGTTCGCGGCCTTCCTGACCGCGGCGATCGGGTACCGGTTCAGCATGGAGGCGGGCGGAGACTGGAGGAACGCCGTCGCGGCAGGGTTGTTCTTCCTGATCGGGGCCGTGGACCTCTTCGTGGGGGTCACGGTGATGGCGTATGCGGGTCGGGGGGGGAGTCCCGGGGCGGCGCGGAGGAATCCATCACCTCGACCAGGGTGACCACCTCTCCGGGTCGGACTGTCCGCCTCACAGTCCGGGACCCCAGGGTCGGGTGCACGAACCTCACCGAATGAGACCCCGGCGTCACCTCGCGGCCGATCACGGGCGTCCGCCCCAGGGGTATCCCGTCCAGCCACACGTCGGCCCACGGTCGCGCGTTGATCGTCAGGCGGCCCGGACTGGCCCGTCCAGGGTCGTCACGGCCCGGCCTCCTGGCCGTCCGGACCCCGGGCGCGGGTCGGCCGGGCGGAACTGGCCGCGACGCACGCCGGACGTGTCTGGACCCGTGGCCCGCATCGGGGGGAGGACCCGGGACAGCGTCGCTCCCCATCCGGTCCGAGACCTCGGGTGGGGCCGGTCCGCGGGTGGCGACAGGCGGGTGGCTCATGGCAGTCGGCTCGGATGGGGTCGAGTCTTGCGAGGCCGGCCGGTCCGGTCTCCAGGCCCACGCGGCCAGGGCCGCGGCTGCCACGACCCCGATGATCAACGCGGACCAGGTCTTCCAGGATGCCGTGCGGCCCCGCGGCCCTCCCCTTCCGCCCGTGACGGGACTGATGGCCTCGCGCGCGCGGAGGACCTGCGTGGACGCCGCCGCGGTCGCCGCCACCTCGGTCGCTGCCTGCGTGAACGCGTGCGCGAAATCCAGGACCGACTCGAACCGCTCGTCTCGGTCCGGCGAGAGCGCCCGCGCGAGGACCGACGCGAGGCCAGCTGGAACGAGGTCCAGTTCGGGCGGGACGCGGGAAACCCGCGCCAGGAACGAGTTCGGGTTCCCCGGGCCTCCGAACGCGCGGCGACCGGTCAGCAGTTCGCACGCCACGAGGGCCAGGGCGTACTGGTCGGCCCGAGGGTCGGGTCGGGTCCCCATCAGCATCTCGGGCGCCAGATAGGCCGGGGTCCCGATCACGGCCTCCGGAGCGGTCAGGTCGGGCAGGTCCGGTCGGACGCCTGCATCCACCCGCAGGATCCCGAAATCGATCACCTTCAATCGGAAACCCGGCCCCACGGGCCCCACGACTGCGCGGCTGTCAGGCCGGCCCGGCGGGGTTGGGGCATCGGTCAGGAACAGGTTGGATGGCTTCACGTCCCGATGGACGATCCCCGCCTGGTGGGCCGCGAAGAGCCCGTCTGCCGCCTGCCGGACCGCCTCGGCCACCCATGCCGCGGGCCAGGTCTCACCGGACCGGATCACGTCGTACAGGCTGCGTCCGCGCAGGTACTCCATCACAAGGATCATGTCCCCGTCTTCGTCCGTGCCGAAGTCGTGGTAGGTGACAACGTTGGGATGGGCGATCGAGGCAACCAGGACGGCCTCGCGGCGGAACCTTTCCCTCACCGCGATGTCCTCCCTCTGCTCCCTGGCCGAGGCCTTCAGGGCCACGGCACGGGAGAGGGCAACCTGCCGGGCCAGATAGATGCGTCCGAACCCGCCCCGCCCGATCTGGTGCTCGACCCGGTATCGCCCGAGCACGACCTCGCCGGGATCGCCCCTCATGGCCCCGCACCCCCCGGGTCAATGCCCACCCCGATCATCGGTCCGAGCCGTCTTCTGCATGACCCCGCCGCCTCGAGCCTGGCGCCTGTTCCATCCCCCGTGGAATAGATCGGGCGGCTTCCGCATTATGACAGGTGGACGGGGTGTCGCGGCAGGACATCCGGTTGACATGTTTTCCTCCTTCTTGATCCCTCAAACACCCCATCAACCCGCCGGATGCCTGCCGACCTACCCTCATCCTCGGGGTTCCTGGTCGGGGCCGGCGGCGTGGCCGGCTTGCTGACCCCATCTGGGCCGCTGCGCTGCTCGCGTCAGTCACTTGGGTGCGCCCAGTGCGTGAAGACGCATCCCCCAGTCGGCGGATCCCCTCGAAGACCGCGCCCGATCCGGCACGAGCGAACGAGATCACCCCCCCTGCGTCCACGACGACCATCGTGGGGACCGCACGGACCCCGAACGACGCGAACATCCCGCCGCCGCCCCCTGCGGCGGGCAGCACAAGCCCGGACGACGCGAGGTAGCGCGCCACGCGGTCCCCCGGCTCGTCGCTGACGGCGATCAACCGGAGGGTGGGTCTCTCCTGAAGTATCCGGGCAACCGCCGGCAGCTCGGACCGGCAGGACCCGCACCACGTGGCGAAGAACAGGAGCGCGTACGGGCGGCCGCGCAGGGACTCCGAGTCCCAGGTCCCGCCGTTCGTGGCCGAGACGAGCGAGAAGGCCGGCACGGGGTCTCCGGGACGAATCGCCGGGGCGCCGCAGCCGTCCCGGACCGAAGGGACCAGGAACAAAAGCCCTGCGATCACGACTCCCCAGGCGATGATCTCGCGGCCCCGCATCGCGACCCTTTCGAAGCGGGAGGATCACGATTCTATTCGATCCGACACGAGGCGCCCACGCTGGGAAGGTCCCTCGCCGCAGGGCCATCGCATCTCGAAGTCGTTGGAATCCCTCGTGGACGTGGACCTGCACGTGATCGTGGATGTGGACGTGGACGGACCCTTCCACTTTGGGCGGCTCGTCGACGTCGACGGTAACGTCCACGTCCACGTGCACGTCCACGGGGCTCCACGAAGATGCGATAGCCCTGGCCCTCGCCGACGGGCTCCTTGATCCACCCGGCGCGCCGTGGTATGGGTGTTGCGCGGGCGGTAGCCCCGATGCGGTGGAGCCAGGGCGATGAAGTGGAGCGCGGCGATCGCCGGGTACTTCGTGGTGGCGGCGGTCTTCTTCATTGTGGGACGCCTGACCGCGGAACGGAGATCGGAGCCGGTGGCCGGACCTCGGGGGGTGGATGGGCGGGCCGGACCGACCAAGGCGGAGTCCCCGGTCGAAAAGAATCGGGACCGCGTGCAGCCAGACGGGCCGTCACCGGGTCCCGTCCAGGTCGAGTCCCTGGAGGTCAAGCCCGTGGCGCGACCTGGGGCCAAGGCTTCCGGGGCCCGGGGCGATGACCCCGCGGTCCCACCCGGAACACGGCCCGCGAGCGACCCGAGCCCGGCGCTCGGCCCCACGGACGCCCGCGTGATCGTGCTCGAGGTCTCGGACTTCCAGTGCCCGGTGTGCAAACGGGCCTACGAACCGCTGAAGCAACTCGCGTCCGACTTCCCGGGGCAGGTGCGGGTGGTCTTCAAGCAGAATCCCTTGAAGATGCACCGGAATGCGCTGAACGCGGCGGCGGCCTCGATGGCAGCGGCCCGCCAGGGCCGGTTCTGGGAATACGCGGACCGACTGTTCCAGAACCAGTCCGCGCTGTCCGAGGACGACCTCGCCCGGTACGCCTCGGAGGTGGGGCTCGACACGACGCGTTTCTTGGAGGACTACCGGGACCCGGCCGTGCGGGCGCGAGCCCTGGCGGAGGGGGAGGCCGCGATGGCTCTCGGGGCGAGGGGTACGCCGTCGTTCTTCGTCAACGGGCGGATGCAGGTGGGATGGGCCTCGTACGAGTCCATCCGCCAGATGGTCCGGCAGGAACTCGACGCCGTGAACGCGCTCGTGGCGGCGGGAAAATCCGTGAAGGAGGCTCGTGCCGCCAGGGTGAAGGCCACGCTGGAGGGCGCGGAGGGTTTCCTGACGTCCGTCCTGGGGGCGGAGTTCGCGGAGCCTTGATTTCATCGGGATCGTGCCCATGATCCCCGTTCGGGCGGCGCGCCGGGACGCGGGGCCGCTGTCGTACGTGGGCCGTATCGGGAAGGACGACGAATGTCGGACAAGACGAGGAAGAATTCCGTGATGGAGGCGCGGACGATCCAGGCGCTTCCAATCCTGCCGCTTAGGAACTCGGTCCTGTTTCCAGGACTGGTGATGCCGCTGGTCATCGGCCGCGAGAAGACCTTGAAACTCCTGGACGCCGTGGCCGGCAAGGACGAGCCCATCGGGATCGTCACGCAGAAGGACAAGGAGACCCAGGACCCCGCGCCCGAGGAACTGTACGGGGTCGGGACCACGGCGCGGATCCTGCGGGTGGTGCGCGAGCGCGAGCAGGGCGTGGACATCGTGGTCCAGGGCCTGGAGCGCTTCAAGGTCAACCAGTTCGTGCAGACGAGCCCGTTCCTCGCCGCGAGCGTGACCATCCTCCCCGAGGACGAGACGCGCAACGTCGAGGTCGAGGCGTTGATGCGCAACGTCAAGTCCGTCACGACGGAGGTCCTGCAACTGATCCCCGAGATGCCGGCGACCGCCGCCGAGATGGTCGAGCAGGTGGACCAGCCGAGCCGCCTGGTGTTCCTGATCGCGGCGAATCTGCCCATCTCGATCGAAGAGAAGATCCAGATTCTCGAGATGACCAGCGTCCTGGACGCGCTGCGGATGACCCTGAAGGTCCTCCACCACCACCTCGAGATCCTGCGGGTCACGCAGAAGATCAACACCGAGGTCAAGGGCGAACTGAACAAGAGCCAGCGCGAATACGTCCTGCGCCAGCAGTTGAAGACGATCCAGAAGGAGCTGGGGGAACTCGAGGACGACGGGGACGTCCTCGACGAACTGCAAGAAAAACTAAGCAAGATCGCCCTGCCGGACGAGGTCCGCAAGGTGGCCGAGAAGGAACTCCGCCGCCTGCGCTCGATCCAGCCGTCGTCGCCGGAATACACGGTGGCTCGGACCTATTTGGAGTGGATCTGCGATTTGCCGTGGGACAAGACCACGGAGGACAACCTGGACGTGTCGCACGCTCGGAGTGTCCTGGACGAGGACCATTACGACCTCGAGAAGGTCAAGAAGCGCATCCTCGAGTACCTCGCGGTTTCGAAACTGCGAAACAACCTGAAGGGGCCCATCCTGTGCCTGGTGGGGCCTCCCGGCGTGGGCAAGACCTCGCTTGGCCAGAGCGTGGCACGCGCCCTGGGGCGCCGGTTCGTGCACATCTCGCTGGGTGGCGTGCGGGACGAGGCCGAGATCCGGGGCCATCGCCGGACCTACATCGGGGCCCTGCCCGGCAAGATCATCCAGAGCCTGAAGCGGGCCGAATCCAAGAACCCTGTCTTCATGATGGACGAGGTGGACAAACTGGGCCGGGACTGGAGGGGCGATCCGACGAGCGCGCTCCTGGAGGTCCTGGACCCGGAGCAGAATCACTCGTTCATGGACCACTATCTGGACGTACCCTTCGATTTGTCGCAGATCCTGTTCATCACGACGGCGAACGTCACCGACACCATCCCCCCTCCCCTGCTGGACCGGATGGAACTCCTGGAGGTGCCTGGGTACACCCCGGAGGAGAAGATCGCCATTGCCCGCCAACACCTGATCCCGAAGCAGATCAAGGAACATGGACTCGATACGACCATCGTTGACATTTCCGACAAGATGATCCTCTACCTGATTGACCACTACACGCGCGAGGCGGGTGTCCGAAACCTGGAGCGGATGGTCGCATCCGTGTGCCGGGGGATCGCGGTGAAGGTCGTCGAGGGGTCGTGGCAGCAGAAGCCCGTGGACGAGAAGATGGTCGCAGAGTTCCTGGGCCCCGAGATGTTCCAGCCCGAGACCGCGGAGCGAACCGAGTCCGCGGGAATCGCGACCGGGCTCGCATGGACCACGACCGGCGGTGAGATCCTGTTCGTCGAGGCCACGCGAATGGGTGGGAAGGGACGCCTGAAACTGACGGGGCACCTGGGCGACGTGATGAAGGAATCGGCCCAGATCGCCCTGTCGTATCTCCAGTCGAACGCCGAGACCTACGGCCTCGATGGACGGGTCTTCGACCAGGCAGACATCCACATCCACGTGCCCGCGGGCGCGATCCCCAAGGACGGACCGTCCGCGGGGGTGACGATGTTCGCGGCCCTGTTCTCGCTGTTCAGGGGGGTGCGAACGCGCGGGGACACGGCCATGACGGGCGAGATCACCCTGCGGGGCCTCGTCCTCCCCGTGGGGGGGATCAAGAACAAGGTCCTGGCGGCGCAACGCGGCGGGATCCGCCGGATCGTGATGCCGGAGCGCAACCGCAAGGACCTCGTCGAGATCCCGGAGCAGGTGAGGCGCGAGATGGAGTTCATCTTCGTGAAGAAGATGGACGAGGTCCTCGAGCACGTGCTGGACCTGCCTGAGGGGACGAAGCTGTTCCCCATCGCCCGCTCGCTTGAGGATCGCCGCGGCGATTCCCCACCGTCGGCCCGCGTGGAGGACGATGTCTCCGACGAGTCCGAGGAACCTTTTGGGCGGCGCGACAAGGCCGAGGACCAGCCGCCAAGACCCGCGGTCTGAATGGTTCGAGGCCGGAATCGGTGATAGACTCCGGCACAGACCTCTTCATCGGGCGAGGGGGCATCATGCCTGCGGATGAGACCCTGGTGGCGAACGCATCGGGGGCGCTGTCCCAGCTCCTGGACTTGCGGGCCGGCGAGAACCTCCTGCTGGTTACGGACGAGGCGACCCGCCGAGTGGCCGAGGCCTTCGAGGAGGCGGCCAGGCGTGCGGGAGCGAAGCCCGAGGTGTACGTCCTTCCCGAGGGGATCCGGCCGTTGCGAGAGGTCCCGGAGTCCCTGGCGGCGCTGGTCCCGGACACGGACGTGGCCGTGACGTGTTTCCAGGGACGCGCCGAGGAGACCCCGTTCCGCATCGAGTTGATCCGGTCGCTGATGCGCGTGGCGCGGCGGCTCGGTCACGCCCCGGGCATCACGGAGGCCATGCTCCGGGAAGGTCCGATGGCCGTGGACTACGACACCATGCGCACCGAGGCCCTGGCCCTGATGGACCGGTTCGAGGGGGCGACGCGCGTCCGGATCACCGCACCCGGAGGGACGGATGTGACCCTCGACATTAGCGGTCGAGCCTTCTCGACCGACACGTTCCTCCGGGATGGACAGTGGGGCAACCTCCCCGCAGGCGAGGTCTGGTGTGCCCCGATCGAGGACTCGGCCGACGGGGTCGTGGTGTGCGACGGCTCGATCGGGGACCTGGGTCCCGTGCCTGCGCCGGTGCGCCTGTCTCTGGAGCGCGGACGCGTGGCGCGGGTCGAGTGCGCGGACGAGGCATTCCGAAAGCGCGTCGAGGAGGTGCTGGCGACGGACGACGAGGCCCGTGTCATCGGGGAACTCGGGATCGGCCTGAACCCCGGAGCGCGCCTGACCGGGAACCTCCTGGAGGACGAGAAGGCCCGGCACACGGCCCACATCGCATTCGGGAACAACGTGGACATGCCGGGCGGGCGGAACCGGTCGCGAACGCATCGGGACTTTTTGTTCCGAGCGCCGACGTTCGTCGTCACGTTCAGCGACGGACGGGTGGAGACGGTGATCAAGGAGGGTGACGTGACGCAACCTGCTCGGCCAGAACCGCAGCCCCTCCAGACGTACCGGAATATCCTGGTCGCGGTGGACTTCTCGGACGCGTCCCGGACGGCCCTGCGCGTGGCGCACGCGTCCGCGCACCGGAACGGGGCACGGCTGACCGTGTGTCACGTGATCCCGAGGCCGGTCGCAATCAGCCCGCTGTTTCCGCATTACGTGGCCATGCCCGATCCCGAGGCGACACGGCGCCAAGAGGACGAGGTCCGGGCGAACCTCGCCGAGCTCATCCGAAGCGAGACCGGGCGGGATCCAGGCGGGTCCGGGGGGGAAGAAGTCCAGGTCGTGGTGGCGTCGGGGGCACCGGCCGCGGAGGTTGTGCGCCTGGCCGAGGAGCTCGGGGTGGACCTCGTAGTGGTGGCGAGCCGCGGGCTGTCGGGGATCGCACGTATGGTCCTGGGCAGCGTGGCGGAGTCCGTGGCCCGTCATGCCCACTGCCACGTCCTGGTCACGCGATGAATCGGGGGTTGGACGCGCTCCTGACAAGGGGCGAGTTTCCCGAGAAAGGGACCTCGTGAGGACCGCGGGATTTGCAACACTGTGGATGGCCCTCATCGCCGCGCCGGGCCACGCAGGGGCAGTGGTCCACAAGGCGGTCGTGGATGCGCCCATCAACGCCATCCAGGTCGAGTACGTGGCGAGGGCCCTCGACCAGGCCGAGCGCGAGCGGAGCGACCTGTTCCTGCTCGTCCTCAACACGCCCGGGGGCCTCGCGGACTCGATGGAGCAGATCATCAGCCGGATCCTGGTGTCGCGCGTGCCTGTCTGCGCGTACGTCTTCCCGCCGGGAGGACGGGCTGCCTCCGCGGGCTTCTTCATCCTGATGTCCGCAGACGTGGCGGCCATGGCGCCGGGGACCCGGACCGGGGCCGCCCACCCGATCCTGTCCATCGGGGGGGTCCTCCCGGTCGGGGAGCCGTCTTCCGGACCCGAGAAGGATCGTCAGAACGAGAAGACGCTGCCCGAGGACCGGAAGTCCGGCGGGGGCCAGGCGTCCGTGTTGCTCGAGAAGGTCCGCCAGGACGCGCAGGCCTTCCTGCGGGCCATCACGGAGCGCCGCGGGCGCAATCCGCGCGCCGCGGAACGCGC
>FWPU01008720.1_pt1 | contig 16857 bp, 17 predicted proteins | sample 2228361 | NCBI WGS metagenome assembly FWPU01 (sample SAMEA103939777, study PRJEB20133) | metagenome
ATAGTAATCTATTAAGACTTTTAATTGTTTTTTTGGATTATCCTAGATGTAAGGAAGTCTGTCTTTTTCTTCTATTTTAGGAGTTTTGAAAGTGGGAGTGAGAGATCCCAGTCTTCTTTTTAAATCTTTAGTTTCTTTTTCCCAAAAAAGACAGTTTCTTGCTGCTCTGAAAGCTTCTAAAGAATCTCTCTAATCCTTTAAGCCTCCAGGCACTTTGCTGCCTTAGGGGGTGGCTTCCTGAATCTTTGATTAATTTTAGTATCTCTTCAATGTTATTAAAGTCTCCTACCCCAAACTGGGGAATAAGAGAAATAGTAAAGTTCTTTATAATAAAAAGAAAGTAGCCTTTTTTAAATTTCATTCTTCAATAATATTCTTAGTTAGTTTAATAATCTTCCTCTCGCCTTCAAACTCAATAGCTACAACATCAAATCTAAAACTTACATCAAGATTTTTCTCTTTAAGATAATACTGAGCTAATTTAATTAATTTCGCTTGTTTTTTTCTATTTACCATTTCTTCTGGTGAACCAAAACCAGAGCCACCCTTTGTTTTCACCTCCACAAAAACTATCTCTGCTCCATCCTCAGCTATAATATCAATCTCACCCAGGGGACATTTCCAGTTACATTCCAAAATCTTAAAGCCCGAAGATTCTAAAAATCCCACAGCTATATCTTCTCCTGTCTTCCCTAAATTCCTACCGTCAAAAGACATATCCCTCCTAATCACCATTCAAAAATTAAGAAAAATAACGAAACCGCTATTGTTTTATATATTTATTGAAAATAGATTTAATGGGTTTGTAATTTTTTCTGTGAATACTACAAGGACCATATTTTTCCAGCATCTTTTGATGAAGCTTTGTGCCATAGCCTTTATGCAAATCAAAACGATATTGGGGATATTGTCTATGAAAATCGCCCATTATTTTGTCTCTTGTAACCTTGGCAATAATTGAAGCGGCAGCAATTGAAAAACACAACTTATCCCCTCCTTTAATAGCTTGGGAATCTACTCCTATTCCTCGAAGTTGAAAGCCATCAATTAAAACAAACTGGGGCTGAATAGATAATCCCCCAATTGCTTTCCGGCCAGCTAAATTCAAGGCCCGGCTAATACCCAACTCCTCAATTTCCCAAGAATCTACTATCCCAATTCCAAAAGTCAAGGCCCGCAACTTAATCTTCTCTGCCAGAGCCTCTCTTTTATCTTTGGAGAGTATTTTAGAATCTCTAATTTTATAGATTCGGGGTAAATCACTCCTCATTATTACAGCACAAGAAACCAAAGGACCTGCCCAAGCTCCCCGACCAACTTCATCAAGACCAGCAACATACCAGATACCTTGTTTGCCTAAATTTTGCTCATATTTAAGGTGAGGAATTGGGAGTTTCATAAATAAAGAGATTAAGATTAATTCCTAGCCTCATAATAAACTCCTAAAATAAATCCTGCAATTATTTATTTTCACTTTCTTTAGAAGATAATTTCTCATCTTGGCTAAGAGGCTTTTTTTCTTCCTGAGTTAGCTTCTTTTCTCTTTTGGTTTCTGGCTCTTTATCTTCTGACTTTTTTGGCTCTCCTGATTCTCCAGCTTCTATCTCTGGTCCCTTCTTATCTTCTTTCCCTCCTGATTTTTTCTCTCCTGATTCTTCCTCTGATTCCTCAATTTTCACAGCTTCTTTTTTATCACTCCCCAACTCTTCCCAAACTATTGCTTCCGCCAAGACACCTTTCTCTTTAACTCTTTGGGCTCGTTTACCTACTAGGCCCCGAAGATAATAAAGTTTAGCCCGTCTGGTATGTCCTCTTTTCAAAATTTTAATTTTAGAAACTGAGGGATGATGAATCAAGAAACCTTTTTCCACTCCAACATTAGAAGAAGCAATTTTCCGTAAAGTTACTCTTCTATTAATACCACTGCCCCTCATAGCAATAACAATGCCTTCAAAAGAAGAAACTCTCTCCTTGCCCCCCTCTTTCACTTTTTGATAAATTCTAACCTTATCTCCTACATTAATTTGAGGAAGGTTCTTTTTCATCTGTTTTTCTTCAAATGTTCTAACAACATCCAACATATTAAAAAATCCTCAGATTACTTTCCAGATAATAACAATAAAATTTTCAAAAGTCAATAAAAAAAGGCTCCTAGAGATGTTGGATCATTTAATATCCCTAGGAGCCATTAATTACTATTATCCCTGAGTGAAAGAAAGGAGTTCGCGGGGTGAATAGGGAGATAGATTTGCGACAAGGGTCTCTTCGGAACAGGGTAGAAAACCATTCTCAGCAACAATATTTAGAATTCCCTTTTCCAATTTTATATAAACCTCGTTCTTCTCTACTAATATCACTTTTATTATTTTCCTATCAAGAAGTTGAACTATCTTCTTGATAGGAATGGCCAACTCATGAGCCTCCATCATTAGAAGATCAGAAATAGAAAGGACCCTACCCTTGGGGGAGGAATCTACTTCTTTTAATCTAAACTCTCCTCCCCAATCGGAACAGATAATTTCTCCCCTTTTTTGCACCCCCAAACCTAATCTCTCTAGCTTCTCTGCAATCTCTAATAAGACAGGTGACTTTGACTCCATTCTTACATTACACCTCCTGCATTGTAGTTCATGTTCATGCCAAACATACAAAAATTCTTCACCTTCTCCATCCACCACCTCCTACCTTGGTTCCATTCGGTCATTAAGTTAAATGATCCAAATAGCTCTTAAATTGTGGTAAAAAACGCCCTCGACAACCCCGCTCGGTTAATATCTTGATTTCGGCCTGAAGGCGCCGCCTCAGATATTCCTCATTGCCATTTCCCTTCATACCTCCTTCATAAATCCCTAAACTTTTTTGGCACATTCTCTTTCTTTCACAGCCATCACAATCCACTCAAATCCCCCCTTCACTTAATTTTTTTCAAAATAAAACAATTATCAAAATCAAAAAAGATTGGAGAAAAGAGCTTCCCCAACATCAGCCAAGAAGGCCATCCAAGATAGTACCTGAAGCAATTTTTCACCCCCTTTCTGTCTAAATTCTTAAAGAACAGTATTTTTTTAATACCTTATTGAAACCAAATTATCTTGCTTTGGAAGAATATATAAAAACAATTTAATAATAACAAAGACAAAAAAAATGTCAATAGTAAAAAGACCCCTAAAAAAACAAAATCAACTCAATTATTTTATTAGCCCTTGCTTTTATCTAAAAGGTTTTTAATCTCTGTTTTAAGTTTAGAAGTAATATTAACCCTAAAGGGAATTTTGATTTTTTTATCTCCGATTTTAAGATAGATCCTATCTTCACCTTTTTTGGATTGCTCTAAAATTTTTTGGATTTTCTTGAATAAATTTATATCAGCGCCTTCGGGCAAATTAATCACCACTGCTCGGGAGCAATTTCGATTGGTGGGAAATTTATTTTGAGATAAAATTTTCTCTAAGGTCAACTCTTCAGCTTCCTGACAAACCACTTTCAAAGCCCCATCTTTATTAACAGAGATTCTGCCCTCAATTAGAACCATCTTGTCTTTAATCCAAAAATTAGGATAACGCTCCAAAACTTTTGGAAAAACTAAAACCTCCACCGACCCTGTAGTATCTTCAATGGTTACAAAAAGCATCGGTTGTCTAGACTTAGTAATAACTCTCTGAATAGCAGTGATAATGCCACCAATCTTAACTAATTGATTGATTTTTTCATTTTCTAAATTGGCACAGGAAACTGTATTACGTCTCAAGTAATCTTCAAAATCAGCAAGGGGATGGGCAGAAACATACATTCCTAAAAGCTCTTTTTCCCAAGCTAATTTTTGTTCCCTACTAAGCTCAGCTACCTGGGGAAGAACAAGGAAGGCTGCTTCTTGACCTAAACTACCAAATAAATCAATTTGCCCATTGGCTAAATTTTTCTGTATCTTTTGAGCATAAGTTAAAATTTGATCAAGGCCAGCCAGCATTTCTTCACGTTTGCCAAAACTATCCATGGCTCCAGATTTAATCAAGGTTTCCAAAACCTTTCTATTCATTTCATTATAAGGGACTCTTCTCAAAAAATCTTCAAGGGAGGTAAATTTTCCTGATTTTTTTCTTTCAGAAACAATAGCCTTAATAATTCCTGAACCAACATTTTTAATAGCTGCCAAACCAAAACGAATGTTGCCTGTTTGGGGCACTACAGCAAAACCAGAAAAACTTTCATTGACATCTGGTGGTAATACTTCAATTCCTAAATTTTTACATTCCTTGACATCCCTACTAATCTTATCAATATCATTTTGCTCTGAGGTCATAAGAGCCGCCATAAAAGCTGCTGGATAATGGGCTTTCAGATAAGCTGTCCAATAGGCAATTAAGGCATAACAAGCAGCGTGAGCTCTATTAAACCCATAGGCTCAATAAAATTCCAAACTCTTTCAGCAAGTTGGGAAGTTACTTTACTTGTCTTCACTGCTCCTTCAATAAATTTTTTCTTCTGCTCCAAAAGCAGTTTTTTGATTTTTTTACCCACCGCTTTTCTTAAGACATCGGCCTCAGCATAAGAAAATCCAGCGAATTTACGAGCTATCTCTAAGACTTGATCTTGAGTAACAATTACTCCATAGGTCTTCTCTAAAATAGGCTTAAGTTTTGGATGAAGATATTGAATTTCCTCCTTCAAGCCATGTTTGCCAGCAATGAATCTAGATATTGACTCCACAGGTCCTGGCCTATACAAAGCAACCATGGAAATTATATCTTCAAATGTTGTTGGTTTAAGTTCCCGAAGATATTTTCTCATTCCTTCACTTTCTAATTGAAAAACTCCTATAGTTGCTCCCTGCGAAAGTAATTTGTATGTCTTCTCATCATCAAGAGGTAGCTTTTTAAAATTAATTTTCTGGCCATAGACAGCCTCTACAATATCCAGAGTCTCTTTAAGGATAGTTAAATTAGCTAATCCTAAAATATCTATTTTCAAAAGACCAATTTTTTCAATGTCATACATAGAATATTGGGTAATAATTGAAGTCTCTCCTCTAACTGCCCTTTGAAGAGGGGTATAAATATTTAGAGGTTCTTTTGAAATTACTACTCCTGCTGCATGAGTGGAAGCGTGGCGAACTACCCCCTCTAAACGCCTAGCTAAATCAATTAATTTTTTCACTTGGGAATCTTGATTATAAATTTCTTTAAGTTCGGAGACAAGCCCCAGGCTTTTCTCTAAAGATAAATTAGGAAGAATGAGTTTAGCTATCCTATCAACTTCTGGATAACTCATTCCCAAAGCCCGACCAGTATCCCGAACTGCGGCCCGAGAGGCCATGGTTCCAAAAGTAATAATTTGAGCTACATGATCTTGGCCGTATCTTTCTACAAGATAATTAATCACTTCTCCCCGACGATCATCTTGGAAATCAAGATCAATATCGGGAGGAACAACTCTTTCGGGATTTAAAAACCTCTCAAAGATTAAATCAAATTTAATAGGGTCAACATCAGTAATTCCCAAAACATAGGAGACTAAACTACCTGCTGCCGATCCCCTACCAGGACCTACCATAATTTCTTGTTCTTTAGCCCAATTAACAAAATCAGCCACAATTAAAAAATAAGAGGCAAAGCCGGTTTTTTTAATGACTGAAAGTTCAAAATTAAGCCTTTTTTTGATTGCTTTGGAAACCTTCTTTCCATAACGTTGCCTTAATCCTTTCAGACAAAGTGTCTCTAGATATTTGTCTACTGTCTTTCCTTTGGGAACTGGAAAATGAGGCAGAAGATTAGCGCCCAGGTCTAATTCTAGCTGACATCTTTGAGCAATCTCTACGGTATTTTCTAAAGCTTGGGGAATGTTTTTAAAGGATTTCTTCATTTCTTCGGGTGACTTTACCCACAGATCAGCGGCCTTCATCTCCAGCCTTCTTTCTTCATCAAAATGAGAAGTCTGAACTTGAAGAAGAATATCGTGAGGCTCCTTGTCCTCAGGTAAAATATAATGAATATCGCAAGTAGCAACCACGGGAATATTTAGCTCTGAAGCTAACTTAACTAGCTCTTCCTGAACCTCATTATGGCCCTCAATTTTGGGATGATTCTGAAGTTCTATGTAGAAATCATTTCCAAACATCTCTTGATATTCCAAAGCTGCCCTCTTAGCCCCTTGGTAATTACCAGCAGTAATCATACGAGGAATCTCCCCCAAAAAGCAACCCGAAAGAGCTATTAGACCCTTGGTGTGCTTTCTTAAAAATTCTTTGTCTATTCTGGGTTTATAATAATAACCTTCAAGGTGAGCAGCAGTCACAATTTTGATAAGATTAAGGTAGCCTTCTTTATTTTTACAGAGCAAAGTGAGATGATAGGGTTTGGCATCTATTTTGGGGGTTTTATCTGTCATTCGACGACGAGCCAAATAGATTTCACAACCCACAATAGGTTTAACCCCCTTTTCTTTGGCTTTGGTATAAAACTCAATTGCCCCATATAAATTACCGTGATCAGTCAAAGCCAAAGCAGACATCCCCAGCTCAGCTGTTCTATCTAAAAGCTGGTCTATTTTACCAAGACCATCAAGCAAACTATAATGACTGTGAGTGTGTAAGTGAACAAACTTATTCACATAGTCTCCACTACAGATTTCCCATATAGGATTCAATATTAGGGATTAAATAAGAATTTTTTATATCTTATTGTTGTCTTTTTCTCTTCTCAAAATAAAAAATTGTAGCTCCCACTACTATTATAACTCCCAAAACAAGTAAAATAATAGCTAAAACCCAGGAAAAAATAAGATTTACTAAATCTACCATTACCTTGGTAAGAATCTGACCTGGATAGGTGTTGGAAGCAAACCAAACAATAATGAAAAATAGAATTATTCCTCCAATCCACCTTCGCCAAAGTTTTAACTTTTTGGGAAAGGTATATTGAAGATATAAATAAATTCTATCAAACAAACCCAAAGTCCCTCCACCAACATCTAAATCAATCAAAGCTTGCCTATAAGATGCCAAGGCCTCCTTTAAATCTAGGGTGGTAGTATTAAAGCCAAATTTTTCAACAATATTTTTTCTTAACTGACGAGCATAAGTTAATTTTGGAAGATTAGAGAATTGTTCTCCGGCAAAAGCAATTTTTTCTTCTATACAACTACCGGGAAAGCCCTTATCCTTTAAATATTTGAAAAGTAATTTATCAGCTTCAATCAAAGCTAAAATTAAAGAATAAACATTATCTTCTTTGATTAATTCCTCAATCCTATCCCAACCTGGAATCTGACCTGACAATTCTTCTTCAGTTTTAATTTTTGGACCTTTAGCCATAATGAATAACCTTAATTTTTAGTTTGCAACTTTTGGAGCAATAGCTCTTTCACCAGCTTGGGGTCAGCTGCTCCTTTCGTCTGAGCCATTACTTGCCCCATTAGAAATTTTAAAGCCTGTTTTTTGCCTTTATGATAATCTGAAACTGCTTTAGGATTATTACTAGCCACTTCCAAAATTATATTTTCCAATATCTGGGTATCGGTTACTAAATGCAATCCTTGGTCTTGTAAAATTTCAGAAGGATCTTTGCCAGTTTTAAACATCTTAACAAAAATTTTTTTAGCGGCCAATTGATTCACGGTACCTTTTTTTATCATAATTAATAGCTCTGCTAAATTTTCAGCGGTTAATTTTATCTTGCTTATAGGTGTTTTAGTTTCATTAAGTAATCTTAAAAATTCGCCTTGCACCCAATTGGCCGCCATCTTAGCCAGTCTCTTAAAGACAATCCCCCTTCTGGGGCCAACAATTCTCCTCCAAGCTAAAAGTTCTGAGCAAACACTCTCATAAAAATCAGCTAAATCTTTATTGCTAGTTAAAATTTCAACATCATAAGGAGATAGACTATACTCTTTAGAAAATCTTTGTTTTTTATCTTGGGGTAATTCTGGCAGGAGAGCTCGAATTTTGTCTATCTGGCTCTTTTTTATTGTCAGGGGAGGAATATCTGGTTCAGGAAAGTAACGATAATCATGAGCTTCTTCTTTAGTTCTTTGAGAAACTGTCCTGCCTTTGCCTTCATTAAATCCTCGAGTTTCTTGAATAATCCTTCCTCCCACCTCCAAAATCGCCGTCTGTCTCTTAATCTCATAAGCTAAAGCTTTCTCAATGGCCTTAAAAGAATTCATGTTTTTAATTTCAACCTTAGCTGTCTTTTGATTTTTGGCTCCCTTTTTGTTTAAGCTGATATTAGCATCACATCTAAGTTGACCCTTTTCCATATCAGCATCAGAAACCTCTAAATAGCGAAGAATTTGTTGAAGTTGCTGAGTAAAAATCCGAGCCTCTTTGGGAGAGGATAAATCGGGTTTGGTCACAATTTCTATTAAAGGAACCCCCGACCTTGAAAAATCAACCAAACTATAATTAGCTCCTTTGGGATGGATTAAACGACCCGTATCTTCTTCCAAATGAATTCTTTCAATCCCAACCCTTTTTACCTGGCTATCCACTTCCACATCCAAAAATCCTTCCTTGCATAAGGGTAAATCATACTGAGAAATCTGATATCCTTTGGGAAGATCGGGATAAAAGTAATTCTTCCTGTCAAATTTAGAAAAACTAGAAATCTTACAATTCATTGCTAAACCTGTCAAAATGGTCCATTCAATTGCTTGCTTGTTAGCCACTGGCAAAACCCCGGGCATTCCCAAACAAATAGGACAAACATTAGTATTTGGCTCTGCCGCTTGAATATTCCTACAGCCACAAAACATCTTAGATTGGGTTTTAAGTTCACAATGAATTTCTAAACCAATAACGGGTTGATACTTCATAATACCCCTAATTCTTTTAATCCCTTTTCAAATTTTGAGATTGCTAATTTAGCTTCTGAGGAATGAAGCTGGTAATCAATATCATGGGCTACCCGATTACGAATAATATGGGCTTGCCAAACATCGTTATAAGAATTTTTAAAGCGCCACTTCGCTCTTTTTAATTTCTCCGCAGAGGGACCATGATATCCTAATTTTCCCAAAACAAACATAAAAGTCTTATCAGCATCTATAACAGCCGCTCTAAATCTGGAAGGACCACCAAGCCTTATTAATTGCCTAATTTTCTCCCAATTTTCTTCTACTTGTTTTCTTTCTTCTAAAGTTAGTCCCGCCTTAATAGGAATAATACTCTTTTGGTTTATAAAATAAACTAAAATCAAAAGAATCAGAACAAAGATAAGGGAAACTATAAGAGTAAAAATCTGAGTAAATTCCATAAACCCACTCTCCTAAAGACAAGGTTTTTGCTTGTGATAATCGGTTATATTCTGAAAATATAAAGCAACTTTAAGTATCAGATGATCTGAAAATTGAGGACCAATAAGCTGGAGTCCTACTGGTAACTTTAAATTCCGAACCTCTCCTTTATTCTCTACCCCATATTCTCTAATTTTTTGTTCTACCAGGCCGCAAGGGACGGATACCGCAGGTAGACCTGCAATATTGGCAGGCACAGTAAAGATATCGCTCAAATACATTGAAAGAGGATCCTCCTTTTCTCCAAGTTTAAAAGCAGGAGTGGGAGTAGTAGGAGTAAGTAATAGATCTACCTTTTTAAAAATTTTATTAAACTCTTTCCTAATAACTGCCCTTACCTTTTGGGCTTGAAGATAATATGCCTTATAATACCCAGCAGATAATGCGTAAGTCCCTAACATAATTCTTCGCTTAACTTCATCACCAAAACCTAAAGATCTAGACTTTAGGTAGATATCTAAGAGGTTTTTAGTTTCGAGTTTCAAGTTCTGGGTGACTGAAAAACCATACTTTATCCCATCATAACGAGCTAAATTAGAGGAAACTTCAGAGGGCATAATGATGTAATAACAAGCCAAAGCATACTGACTTGAGGATAGAGAAACCTCTTTAATTTCCCCTCCCCCTTCGGCTAGCTTTAAAGCAGCTTGAGATACTTTTTGTCTTACCTGACGATCCAACTCCTTGGGAAAATATTCTTTTGGCAAGCCAATTTTTAGCCCCCTTAAGGGTTTTGAGGGGGAAGCTGGACTCCAACCCTTGAAGCTCACAAGAGTGCTATCTCTACTATCTTCTTTACCAATCAACTTCATAACAATCTGGATGTCCTCAATGGTTTTAGTAATAGGACCTATCTGATCCAAAGAAGAAGCCATAGCAATCAAGCCATACCTGGAAACTGCTCCATAAGTAGGTTTAAAGCCACAGATGCCACAAAAAGCTGCTGGCTGTCTAATAGAGCCCCCGGTATCTGAACCCAGGGCAAAGACACACAAATCAGCTGCTACCGCTGCTGCCGAACCTCCCGAACTCCCCCCGGGCACTCTTCCTAAATCCCAAGGATTTTTAGTGGGCCCGAAATAGGAATTCTCAGTCGAAGAACCCATAGCAAATTCATCCATATTGGTTTTACCCAAAATAACAACTCCAGCTTCTTTTAATTTCTCCACCACAAAAGCATCATAGGGGGGGACAAAATTTTCTAAAATTTTAGATCCCGCTGTAGTCTTAAAACCTTTGGTGCAAATATTATCTTTCAAAGCTATAGGAATTCCATCTAAAATACCTAAACTCTTACCCTCTTTTCTCCTGCAGTCAGAAGCTTTGGCTTGATCTAAGGCTTCTTTCTCCCAAACACTAATAAAAACATTCAGTTGGGGATTAAGTTTTTTAATTCTTGAAAGATAATATTTAGTCAATTCTACAGAAGAAATCTTTCCCCCACGAAGCAATTGAGCTGCCTTTTTAATTGTAATATTAGCCAAATCCATAACTCTAATTATTCTTCAAAAACAGATTTCACCTCTAAATATCCTTCTTTTTGATGAGGAGCATTTTTAAACAATCTCCTCCGTCTAAAATCAGGACGCTCAACTTCAAGTTCCACTTTGTCATCCCGCATTATATTTGAAAGTCCTGTAATTTGAGAAATTGGCTCAATATCTTTTGTATCAACCTTCTGAAGCTGAGAGACATAATCCAAAATAGAAGAAAGTTCTTTTTGGAATTTTTCTTTCTCCTTCTTAGAAAACTCAAGCCGCGCCAGGGCCGCAATGCAATCAACTTCTTTTCTGGATAATTTAGTCATATTTTATTCTACAACAACTATTGTAGCATATTGATTAAATTTTAAAAAGTAATTGTTGTTTTAACTTATAACCCCCACAATGCTCAAGCAGCCCCAAATATAAAGCTAAATTATTTTTGATTTACTTTGCTAAACATTCTTCTTTTTTAGTTATTAATCTATGATGGGTAAAAATACATAACCTAAAAAAATCAATGCCTGATTGAATCTATGAATAATAATCTTATTTTTGGATAAACTAATTTTTAAATCATTTTTAATTTTTAAATCATTTTTAACAAAGCACCCTTAAACCAAAAATAACCAAAAACCCCATTTGACCACTATCATACTGAATAGTATAATAGTAGATAAGGAGGGAATTATGGAAAATCCTAAACAAATTAAAATAAGGCAATTGAACAAAAAAGCAATTACAGAATTGTTTAAAATTTTACCCAAAATCAAAATGCAACAAGAGGCTAAACATTTCTTTCAGGACCTTTTTTCATCAGCCGAAATTAAAGACATTGCTCGCCGACTTGCAGCTGCTAAATTGCTTCACCAAGGCAAAACTTACCAAGAAATAGAAGATTATTTGGGTATGGGTCCTTTGACTATTAATAAGATTCATTTCAAAACTAAAGGAAGTAAAATCCTCCCTAAACTTTTTGGGTCTTAATATAAAATTAAAATAACATTAAACACTAAATATATTACTATATTACGTCGTTATCGTACTGAATAGTATGATAGTATCATATTTGCGATATTATATATTATATAATATAATTAAGTATTACTCCCCTATTGCTAAGATTATTAATAAGCTTATGAAAATTTAAAAAAATTTAAAATCCAATATCTCAAAAAGATCTTTACCAATTAAATATCAAAAACACTAAAGGGGGTAAGTAAGGTTGAATAAAGCGTTAGCTCTTAAAGAACTTAGAGGTTTTGTATTCAACATCACCACAATAAGAAAAATATACCACCAAGCAAAAAGAGCTCTTACTCAAAGTCTCAAACAAAGTAAAGAAGATGAAGAGCCTAAAGCTTTAGAAGAACTTACAAAATATTATCTTATAGCAGAAACTTACAGAAAAAATATAATTAATGCCCAAAATCCTATACTTATTGAAGAATACCTAGAACGTTACAAGTACAAGGCAACAATTCTTTACCATTGGGCTAATAGTATCCTCAAACAATATAAAATATAATATTAATTAACTAGAACTAGCTGGAAATTTCTAAAGCGCCTCTAAATTACCCAAAGGCGCTTCTTTTTTTTAACTCTTAAACTTAATAAAAAAATCAATTACATTTCTCTTAACTTTTGGATTCTCTCTTCAATTGGGGGATGGGTATTAAAAAGTCCAGCAAACCAACTTCGTCCCCCTCTTTTATGCTCGGCTAAAGGATTTATAATGTAAAGATGGGCAGTAGCTTTATTAGCTGCCTCCAAGGGTTCCTTATCTTTGGAGATTTTTTCCAAGGCTCGGGCCAGTCCTTCAGGATAACGAGTAAGGAGAGCGCCTGTGGCATCAGCTAAAAATTCTCTTTTTCGGGACACAGCTAATTGAATGATGGTGGCAATTAAAGGAGAAAGAAGGGCTAATACAATCCCCATGATAATTAAAACCAACTGTAATTGTTTTCCTCCCTCACTATCCCTACCTCCTCCAAAACGCCAACCCCAACGCAGAAACCAATCACTTATTAAAACTATCACTCCCACCAATATACTAACAATGGTCATTAATCTAATATCGTAATTGCCAATATGGGAAAGTTCGTGAGCAATAACACCCTCAAGCTCCTCATTTTCTAATTTCTCAATAATACCTGTAGTAAGACAGACTACAGCCTGTTTGGGATCACGACCAGTGGCAAAGGCATTGGGAGCGGAATCATTAATAATATAAATTTTAGGCATTGGTAAGCCAGCTGTAATACAAAGATTTTCAACCAAGCGATAAACCTCCTTATATCTTTCCTTATCAATTGGTTTAGCACCAGAAATTGCCAAGACAATCTTGTCTGAATACCAATAACTAGCCAAGTTCATCAAAATAGCAAAAATCACTGCTCCAATAACGACCAATTGATTATCCAAAATAATAGAAAAAAACCATCCTAAAAGAATAATAAAGATTAAAAAGAAGAACATTAAAAAGAATGTCTTTCTTTTATTGGAATCAATATGGGTATAAATAGTAGCCATAACAAAGCAAAAAAACTTAAAATACTAGCCTAATTGGAAATATAGAAGTACTCTTTATGTCTCTATTGTCTATATTGTATTTTATAAAATTATACTTTTAGATTAACCTCAGGTTTCTTCTCTTCTTCTTCTGGCACTTCAAAAAACTCATATTTCTTAAAGCCCAAGAGGCCAACAAATAGATTGTTGGGAAATGACTCTATCTTAATGTTGAAATCCCGGACATTAGCATTGTAAAATCTTTGAGCCGCTAAAATTTTGTTTTGAGTATCAGTTAATTCATCCATAAATTTGGCAATTTCTCCATGAGCCTTGATATCTGGGTAAGCTTCAACCTGAACCCTGAGAGCGCCCAAAAGAGTAGTCAGGGGTCCTTCGACTTTAGCTCGCTCTGAGGGAGCGGCATCCTGCCTATCCAAATCCATTGCTTGACTTCGCAACTTGGTAATCTCTGTAAGGAGTTTCTCATCCAACCGAATAGCAGCTTGAACTGATTTCATTAGATCAGGAATAAGCTCAAAGCGCCTTTTCAACTGAAGTTTAATATCATTCCAAGCTTCTTTGGTTCGATTATTCAATCGCACCAGGCTATTAAAAAGAGCAATAATCCATAAAACCCCTACTCCAGCAATGATTAAAATAATCCAAAAGATATTCATTTTCCCTCCTTTGACAAAAATTTAAACTTATCCAAACTTGTATCTAATTTTAACATAATTTATTTAGATTGCCAAAATTTCAAAAACCCCTCTAAAGGACGAGTATTAATCACTTCCTCTTTACTGAGCCAACCTCTCCGGGCCATAGCTACCCCATACTTCAGTAAATCAAAATGTTCTAAATTATGAGCATCTAAAGAAATAACAAAGCTCACACCATACTTTCTGGCTTCAAAAATTAAATCATCAGAGAGATCTAATCTTTCCGGATGGCAATTAATTTCCAAGGCAGTATTGGTTTTCCGACACTCCTGAAAAACTTTGGGCCATTCAACATCATAAGGCACTCTTTTAAGAAGAATTCTTCCAGAAGGATGACCAATAATATCAACATGGGGATTTTTAATCGCAGAAAGTAAACGGGCAGTAATTTGCTGCTCAGATTCTGTAAAGCCCGAATGAATGGAGGCCACTACCACATCTAATTTTTCCAAAATTTTATCTTTAATATCTAAGGTACCATCGGCTTTGATATTAACTTCCACCCCCGTCAATACCCTAAAATTTTTTTTATTTAATTTTTGATTGATTTCTCTGATTTTTTGGATTTGCTTAACAAGCGCCTGCTCATTCATGCCCCTGGCTACTCCCAGTCCGGCTGTATGATCACAAATAACCAAATAATGATATCCTCTTTTAATTGTTTCTTGAACTACTTCTTCGATAGTTAAACTCCCTTCACTCCAGTTGGTATGAATATGCAGACAACCCTTAACATCAAAAGTTTCAATTAATTTAGGCAAATCATTGTGGATAGCCTTTTCTATCTCTCCTCTGTTTTCTCGAAGCTCAGGTTCAATATAATTTAGGTTTAATTTTTTATAAAAACTAACTTCGTTGGAAAAAAATTCTCTTTTTTTTGTTTTCAAATTCAAAATACCATATTCTGACAAAGAAAACCCTAGCTCATTAGCATAACGGCGCAAAGCTACATTGTGCTCTCTAGAACCAGTAAGATGTTGAAGAAGAGAACCATAAGAAGAAGGACGTAAAACTTCTAAATCGATTTGGGTATTACCTTTGCGATGAAGGATAGAGGCCTTTGTACTTCCCCGACTAATTATTTCTTTGGTTTTAGGAAATTTTACAAAACAGTCGATTACTACTTCAGGTTTGTCAGAAGCCGCCACCAGATCAATATCTCCAATTGTCTCCCGCCAACGCCTTAGAGATCCCACAATATCTGCTTTCTTGATATGGGGACAACTCTCTTTTAAATAAAATAAGACTTCCTCTGCCAAAGGCCGAGCAAAAGAGATAAGCATCCTTTTTTCAATTTTCTTAATCCTGCTGATATTTTTTAAAATATTCTTTTCGGCCTTAACATCAAAACCTTCTAATTTTCTAATCAGTCCTTTGCGGGCGGCTTTTTCCAAATCTATTAGACTTTGAATGTTCAAATCTTCATACAATTTCTTGGCTGTTTTGGGACCAACACCCGGTACCTTCATCAAAGCCAACTCAGCTTTAGGAATATCCTTGATTAAATCATCATAATATTGGCACTTACCCGTTTCTAAAAGCTCAGCAATTTTCAAGGCAATACTCTGGCCAATCCCTCTAATCTGCTCAAGCCCCCCAACTCCCTTCTCTTTATAAATATCTTCCAAATCACTTGAAAGATGTTCCACTGCCCTTGCTGCGTTGCGGTAAGCTGTTATCCTAAACCTACTCTCACCCTTAATATCTAACATCTGATAAATTTCATATAAAAATTGGGCAATCTCATTATTAGTCATATTGCTATCTTGGTTAAGGAATCATGCCTTGGGGAGAGATTTCTCCTTGGGGAATGATCAATTCTTGGCCCACCTGCAATGAATCTGGATCTGTCAAATCATTGGCTTTAAGTAAATCATCAACAGAAATTCCAAATTTCTGAGCAATACTCCAAAGGGTATCCCCTTCCTGAACAGTATAAGTAGAAACTTCTGGCTGTTGGGTGGGGGTGGTTTCCTCTGTCGGAGGAGTTGAAGAGGGCTCTTCTACTTTTTCACCAGATTTAATACTAAAAGCTTTCCAAAAGAAAAAAATAGACAAGGCCAGCATTATCCCAATTGTAACAATAAAAATAAGGTTTCTGATTTTCTCTATCTTTTTAGGATCTTGGGGAAGGATAGGTTTTTCCATAAAAACCTCCTTTAAAAGAAATTATATCATACATTCTGAGATTATAGAAACTTGTTTTTGGTATTTTGCAATGATAAAATATTAAAGTAAATTAACTGGCTAGTGGTTTTTGGCCTCGTGACCGAGTGGTTAGGTAGCGGTCTGCAAAACCGCGTACGGCGGTTCGAATCCGCCCGAGGCCTCCAAATTCCTTCCTCCACTGACCTATCTTCGTCCATTAAAAAATTTAGAATTTTCAATATCTTAAACTAGAAAGAGTCTCCAAGAGCCAATTTATCTATAAAAATTAGATAAGCATCTGGTTAAATTATTGGAATATATTTGATTTGCCCGGGTGGCGGAACTGGTAGACGCGTTGGACTTAAAATCCAATGGTGGCAACACCGTGAGAGTTCGAATCTCTCCCCGGGCACCTATAGTCTCAAATACAAACCCTAATTTATTAGAAAATTTAATTTTTTCTAAAGAATTCGGGTTTGTATTTAATATTAATATTACAAATGCTCAAATTAAACCAATTCAAATTTTCTCCATCATCCTACCAAATTTAATTCATAAATCAAAGAAAAAGAATTTAAAGAAATGAAATCTAGCAGGCGGGGCGAAGCCCCGCCTGCTAGAAAAAATCGTTGCCAAAATCCTTCGCTCGCCTGAAGGCGGGCGAGCGAAAAATAGGATTTTTATTTTTGAATATGGCTGTAAGATTT
>FWPU01004808.1_pt1 | contig 16852 bp, 15 predicted proteins | sample 2228361 | NCBI WGS metagenome assembly FWPU01 (sample SAMEA103939777, study PRJEB20133) | metagenome
CCGAAGAACTCCTTCGGCACGCCGATCCGCAGCCCCTGCACGCCGTCGTTCAGATGGCGCGTGTAGTCCTCGCGCGGTCGATCGAGGCTGGTCGAGTCGCGCGGGTCGAAGCCGAGCATCGCGTTGAACACCAGCGCGCAATCCTCCGCCGAGTACGTCATGAGTCCGGCGGTGTCGAGGCTCGAGGCGAACGCGATCATCCCCCAGCGCGACGGCCGGCCGTAGGTCGGCTTGGTGCCGGTCACACCGGAAAACGCCGCCGGCTCGCGGATCGAGCCGCCCGTGTCGGTCGCCGTGGCCACCGGCGCGATACGCGCGGCGACCGCCGCCGCGGACCCGCCGGAGGAGCCCCCTGGGACCGCCGTCGGGTCCCACGGATTGAGCACGTTGCCGTAGGCGCTGTTTTCGTTGGACGAGCCCATCGCGAACTCGTCGCAGTTCAACTTGCCGAGGCACACCATGCCGGCGCGCTTCAGGTTGTCGACGACGGTGGCGTCGAACGGGCTCATGTAGCCGGCGAGGATCTTCGAGGCGGCCGTGCTCGCCCACTCCCGGGTGACGAAGATGTCCTTGTGCGCGACCGGCACGCCGAGCAGTGCGCCGGTTTCGCCTTTCGCGCGGCGCGCATCGGCCGCGCGCGCCTGCGCCAGCGTCGCCTCGGGCCGCACGTCGAGGAACGCGTTCAACGCGCGGTGCGATTCGATGCGCGCCAGGAAAAGCTGCGCCAGTTCGACCGCCGAAACCTTCTTCGCGTCGAGCAGCCGCGAAAGCTCGGCGACCGACGCGTGCGCCAGCTCGGTCATGATTCTGCCCGCAATCCGCGCCGCGCGCTCCGCAATCCGACCCTCATTCGATCACCTTCGGCACGAGAAACAGCCCGTCCTGCTGCTCGGGGGCGTTTTTCATGTTCTCCTCGCGGTCGATCTCTTCGGTCACGGCATCCTCGCGCAGCCGCTGCCGGCCGCCGAGCGGGTGCGCCATGGGCTCGACGCCGGTCGTATCGACGCGCCGCATTTTCTCGATCATCGCGAAGATGTCGTTCAGTTGCGCGAGCGTGGCTTGCGCCTGTGCATCGTCGATCTCGATGCGCGCCAGGTGCGCGATGCGGTGGACGTCGGCGAGCGACAGCGGCATGGTGGGGCTCGGATCGCGGAGTGCGGATTGCGGGGTATCCAGGCCAGCCGGACGGACGACGCGCGACCTTGCAAAAACAAAGGCTTGCGGCCGATTCCGAAGGGGTTTTGCCGTATTATCGCCGACTCGTATGCGGGCTGCCGTCGGTCCGCTGGTTGCCCAGGGATTGCTGGCGGGCTTCGATGCGCAATCCTCAATCCGCGATCCGCAATCCGAAGCACACATGTTCGGTTTTCTCCGCAGCTACTTTTCGAGCGATCTGGCGATCGACCTCGGCACCGCCAACACGCTGATCTACGTGCGCGGCAAAGGCATCGTGCTCGACGAACCCTCGGTCGTCGCGATCAGCCACGAGGGTGGCCCCAACGGCAAGCGCGCGATCCGCGCGGTCGGCCGCGAAGCCAAGCAGATGCTCGGCAAGGTGCCCGGCAACATCGAGGCGATCCGCCCGATGAAGGACGGCGTGATCGCCGACTTCACCGTGACCGAGCAGATGCTCAAGCAGTTCATCAAGATGGTCCACCCGTCGACGCTGCTGGCGCCCAGCCCGCGCATCATCATCTGCGTGCCCTGCGGCTCCACCCAGGTCGAGCGGCGCGCGATCAAGGAGTCGGCCGAGGCGGCCGGCGCCAGCCAGGTCTTCCTGATCGAAGAGCCGATGGCCGCGGCGATCGGCGCGGGCCTGCCGGTGTCGGAGGCGTCGGGTTCGATGGTCGTCGACATCGGCGGCGGCACGACCGAAGTCGGCATCATCTCGCTGGGCGGGATGGTGTATTCGGGCTCGGTGCGCGTCGGCGGCGACAAGTTCGACGAGGCCATCATCAACTACATCCGCCGCAACTACGGCATGCTGATCGGCGAACCCACCGCCGAGGCGATCAAGAAGGAGATCGGTTCGGCTTTCCCGGGCTCCGAGGTCAAGGAGATGGAAGTCAAGGGCCGCAACCTCTCCGAAGGGATCCCGCGTTCGTTCACCATCTCCAGCAACGAGATCCTGGAGGCACTCACCGACCCGCTGAACCAGATCGTCAGCGCGGTGAAGATCGCGCTCGAGCAGACGCCGCCGGAGCTGGGCGCCGACATCGCCGAGCGCGGCATGATGCTCACCGGCGGCGGCGCGCTGCTGCGCGACATCGACCGCCTGCTGATGGAGGAAACGGGGTTGCCGGTGATCGTCGCGGAGGATCCGCTGACCTGCGTGGTGCGCGGCTGCGGCATCGCGCTCGAGCGCATGGACAAGCTGGGTTCGATCTTCGCGCACGGGTGATGCGCGTCCGGAGTCCGGAGCCGGGGCGAGGCGCGATCGCCCCGGACGCTCCCATCTCCGGAATCTCACCGCCCGACCCGGATGGAGTACGGCCCGCCACCGCTGTTCAACCAGGGCGTTTCGGCCCGTGCGCGGCTCGCGTTCTTCTCCTTCCTCGCGGTGGCGCTGCTGGTGGTGGACTCGCGTATCAAGGCGCTCGAGACGATCCGGCTGGGGGTGGGCGTCGTGCTGTATCCGATCCAGCAGGCGCTGCTCGTGCCGCGTGACGTGGCGGCGCGCGTGGCCGACTATTTCACGACGGTGGCCAACCTCACCCGCGAGAACGAGGCGCTCAAGCGCGCCGCGGTCGAACAGGCGCTGCTCGTGCAGCAGGCGCAGACGCTCGCCGCCGAAAACGCCCGGTTGCGCCGACTCGCCGCGCTGCGCGAGCGGTTCGGCGCCACGGCCATCGTCGCGCAGGTGCTGTACGAGGCGCGCGACCGCTTCACCAGCAAGATCGTGCTGGACCGCGGCGCGCAGGACGGCGTGGTCGCCGGCAGTCCGGTCATCGACGCCGTCGGCGTGGTCGGCCAGGTCACGCGGGTGTTCCCGCTGACTTCCGAGGTCACGCTGCTGACCGACAAGGACCAGGTGATCCCGGTCCAGATCCTGCGCAACGGATTGCGCGGTGTGGCCTACGGCGGCGTGCACACCGGCGCGCTGGAGCTGCGCTTCATGCCGGTCGACGCCGACATCGTGCAAGGCGACCAGGTCGTGACTTCGGGGCTGGACGGCGTCTATCCGCCGGGGTTGCCGGTGGCAAGCGTGGCGCGTGTCGAGCGCAACGTGAAGGACCAGTTCGCGCGCGTCGCGCTGACGCCGAGCGCGGGCGTGCACAGCCACACGCTGCTGCTGGTGCTGATCGTCGATTCGTCGAAAGTTCCGCCAAGGCCCGCACCCGAGGTCAAGCGGCCGCCGGCGCGCGGCGCGAAGAAATGAGCCGCCTCGCCTCCTGGCTGGACAAGCTCGCGCAGTCCTTCGCGCTGCGCCCGGCGCGTGGCGCCGAGCCCGTCGAACTCGCCGGCGGACGCGGCGCGTACCGGCCGAAGGTGCTGCTGCGGCCGGTCAACCCGGTGTTCATCTGGGTGTCGCTGGTCGCGTCCTTCCTGCTGAACCTGCTGCCGTGGGGACGCGTGCTAGCGGTGCCCGATTTCCTCGCGCTGGCGCTCGTCTTCTGGAACGTGCACCAGCCGCGCCGGGTGGGCATCGGCGCGGCCTTCGTCTTCGGCCTGCTGATGGACGTGCACAGCGGGGCCCTGTTCGGCCAACACGCGCTCGCGTACACGTTGCTGTCCTATGGCGCGATCACGCTGCACCGGCGCATCTTGTGGTTCCCGCTCGGCGCGCAGGCGCTGTACGTCGGCCCGTTGCTGCTGCTGGCGCAGCTCGCTTCGCTCGCGGTCCGCCTGTGGGTGGGCGGCAGCTTCCCCGGCTGGAGCTACCTGCTCGAAAGCGCCATCGGCGCCGCGCTGTGGCCGGTGGCGACCTACCTCCTGCTCGCCCCGCAGCGACGCCCGATCGAGCGGGATGAAACGCGCCCGATCTAGGGGTGCGGATCGCGGACTGCGCATGGGTCGCATCGCGGATTGCGGATTGCGGATGGAAAACTGCATACTCAACGGACTGGCTTACCGCGTGTCGGGCTTACGCTGTCGCCCACGTGGCGCGGCGTTCCGAACGGAGGAGGTCGGCGCGATCCGCGCTGCGCGAGCCGAGACTCGAGCATGAAGCACCTGCGCAACCCCGAACGCGAAATCCTGCACTTCCGCGCGCGGATCGTGGCGGCGTCGCTGCTCGTGCTGGGCGGCCTGCTGCTGGTGGCGGGGCGCCTGGCCTGGCTGCAGCTCTGGAAGCACGACGACTATTACGCGCGCGCCGAGAGCAACCGCATCGCGGTCGTCCCGGTCACCGCCAACCGCGGACTGATCAGGGACCGCAACGGCGTGATCGTCGCGAAGAACGATGCCGGCTACACGCTGGAGATTTCGACGCGGCTGGCGCAGGAGTATCCGGGCGGCGCCAACGCGATCATCGACGAACTGGCCAAGGTGATCGACATCCAGCCGCGCGACCGGCGCCGCTTCAAGAAGTTGCAGGAAGAGCTGAAGGGGGCCGATTCGATCCCGATCCGTACGCGGCTCGCCGACGAGGAGGTCGCCAGGTTCGCCGCGCATCACTACCGCTTTCCGGGTGTGCAGCTCAAGGCGCGGCTGTTCCGCCACTACCCGCTCGGCGAAGTCGGCTCGCACCTGATCGGCTACATCGGCCGCATTTCGCCCGCCGACAAGGAGGAGATCGCCAGATGGCCCGACGCGGCCGACTACGTCGGCACCGAGTTCATCGGCAAGATCGGGCTGGAGCAGAGCTACGAGCGCGAGCTGCACGGCACGACCGGCTTCGAGGAGGTCGAGATCACCGCCGGCGGGCGCGCCGTTCGCACGCTGTCGCGCACGCCTTCGGTGCCGGGCAACGACCTGATCCTGTCGGTCGACATCCGGCTGCAGGAGATCGTGGAAAAGGCGTTCGGCGATCGCCGCGGCGCGCTGATCGCGATCGAGCCCGCCACCGGCGACGTGCTCGCGTTCGTCTCCAAGCCGACCTTCGATCCGAACCTGTTCGTCGAGGGCATCGACCCGCTGAACTGGGACGCGCTGAACGACGATCCCGACAAGCCGCTGCTGAACCGCGCGCTGCGCGGCACGTATCCGATCGGCTCGACGTACAAGCCCTTCCTCGCGCTGGCCGCGCTCGAACTCGGCAAGCGCCGGCCCGAGCAGGTGATCTACGACCCGGGCTACTTCATGTTCGGCGGCCGCCGCTTCCGCGACAGCAACAAGGTGCCGCTCGGGCCGGTCGACCTGCACCGCTCGATCGTCAAGTCGAGCGACGTCTACTACTACATGCTCGCCAACGACCTCGGCGTGGACGCGATCCACGACTTCATGAAGCCGTTCGGCTTCGGTCAGATCACCGGTATCGACGTCAAGGGCGAGCAGACCGGCGTGCTGCCCTCGACGCAGTGGAAGGAGCAGCGCTTCAAGCAGAAGTGGTACGCGGGCGAAACGATCTCGATCGGCATCGGCCAGGGCTACAACGCCTTCACGCTGCTGCAGCTTGCGCACGCGACCGCCAATCTGGCCAACCGCGGCGTCGTGATGAAGCCGCACCTGGTCAAGCAGGTCGTCGACGCCCGCACCGGCGAGAAGCGGATGACGGTTCCGAAGGAGAGCTATCGCATCCCGCTCAAGCCGCAGCACCTGAAAACGGTGATCGACGCGATGGTCGACGTCAACGTCAACGGCACCGGGCGCGCCGCCTTCCAGGGCGCGCCGTACAAGGTCGCCGGCAAGACCGGCACCGCGCAGGTGATCGGCATCAAACAGAACGAGAAGTACGACGCGAACCGCATCGACGAGCGCCATCGCGACCACTCGCTGTTCATCGCGTTCGCGCCGGCCGACGATCCGAAGATCGCGCTCGCGGTGATCGTCGAAAACGGCGGCTTCGGCGCGGCGGCCGCCGCGCCGATCGCACGCCAGGCGATCGACTATTACCTGCTCGGCAAGGTGCCTGCGGGTCCGGCGCTGCCGAGGCAAGAGCGGCTGCCGCTGTACGCGCAGCGCGCGACGGGAGCCGCCGATGACTGACGCCGCGCTCGGACGCCGCATCGGCGAGTGGGCGCTGGGGCGCCTGGCCGTGTTCGACCCCGCGCTGCTGGCGATCGTCGCGAGCCTGGCGCTGATCGGGCTGGTCACGCTGTATTCGGCGGGGGCAGACTTTCCGTGGCGTTTCACCGACCAGTTGCGCAATCTCGCGATCGCCGGCGCGGTGATGTTCGTCGCCGCGAGCATTTCGCCGTCCACGCTGATGAAGCTGGCGGTGCCTGCGTACGCGGTGGGCATCGCCTTGCTGCTCGGCGTGGAATTCGCCGGCGTCACCGTCAAGGGCGCACGGCGCTGGCTGGACATCGGCGTGGCGCGCATCCAGCCGTCCGAGATCATGAAGCTCGCGTTGCCGATGATGCTCGCGTGGTACTTCCACAGGCGCGAAGGCGCGGTGCGCACGCTCGACTTCGCGCTGGCCGCGTTGATCGTCGCGGTTCCGGTCGCGCTGATCGTCAAGCAGCCGGATCTGGGCACGGCGCTGCTGGTGCTCGCCGCCGGCGCCTTCGTGATCTTCTTCGCCGGCTTGCCGTGGAAGTGGCTCGCCGCGCTCGCCGTCGCCGGGTTCGCGGCGCTGCCGGTGGCGTGGACGCTGATGCAGGACTACCAGCGCGAACGCATCCTGACGCTGATCGACCCGATGCAGGACCCGCTCGGCAAGGGCTTCCATACGCTGCAGGCGATGATCGCGATCGGCAGCGGCGGCGCGTTCGGCAAGGGCTGGATGCGGGGCACGCAGACGCACCTCGAGTTCATTCCCGAGCGCACCAGCGACTTCATTTTCGCGGTGTATTCGGAGGAGTTCGGGCTGGTCGGTAATCTCGTGCTGATCGTGTTGTTCCTCGCGCTGGTGCTGCGGGCGTTTTCGATCGCGGGCAACGCGGCCACGCTGTTCGGGCGACTGCTGGCGGCGACGATCGCGATGATCGTCTTCACCTACGCGTTCGTGAACATGGGCATGGTCAGCGGCATCCTGCCGGTGGTGGGCGTGCCGCTGCCCTTCATCAGCTATGGCGGCACCGCGCTCGTGACGCTGGGCGTGGCGTGCGGCATGCTGATGAGCATCCACCGCAACCGCAAGCTGGTGCAGTCGTGAGCGCGCTGCGCATTTCCCCGGCAGCGGCGACCGCGGCCGCCCTCGCGATTGGCGCAGCGCTCGCGGCGTGCGGCGCGTCGCCGGCCAGGCGTTCTTCGGAGGGCGAGCCGCTGCGCACCGCCGACATCGTGCATGCGCCGAGGTACGAAGCCGCTTCCGCCCCGACCGCCTCGGCCGCCGCCGCGCCCGAAATTCCGAAGGTGGCGTCTGCGCCGGCACCGGCGGCAACGGTGACGGCGATCGCGCAACCCGCGCCCGCGGCCGCAGTCGCGCCGCTGGCCGAAGTGCCGCAGCCTGGCGCGGCGCCGCCCGCCCCGGCCGTGCAAGGCGCCGCGCCGGTCACCGCTGTCGCCGCGCAAGCGCGCTGGGTCGTGCAGGTCGGCGTGTTCGCGGTGCCGGCGAACGCGCAGAAGGTCCGGGCGCGAGTCGAGTCGCGCCTGGCGCAGTCCGCGCTCGCGCCGGCGCAGCGCGTCGTGCGCGTCGAGCGCATCGGGGACCGCTCGCACGTGTTGGTCGGCGATTTGCCGGATCGCGCAGCCGCGCAGGCGCTCGCCGCCCAGCTCAGAAGCGTGCTGAACCAGGACGTCGTCGTGCTGCGGCGTCAAACGCGATGACCGACACGCGGATCTTCCGCTGCATCCTCGTCGCCGTGTTCGGGCTGGCGCTTGCCGCGTGTTCGACCGCGCCGAGCCGACGTGCCGGCGGCTTCTACCAGGACGACGGCCCGCCCGAGCGCGCGCCGGCCGATCTGGCTTCGACGCCGGACGCGGTGCCGCGGATCGAACCGTTCCACCCGTACGCGAACCGCCCGTACACCGCGCTGGGCCGCAGCTTCACGCCGATCACCGACGACCGTCCGTTCCGCCAGCGCGGGCTGGCCTCGTGGTACGGCCGGCAGTTCCACGGCAACCGGACCGCGAGCGGCGAGCGCTACGACATGTTCGCGATGACCGCCGCGCATCCGACGCTGCCGATTCCGAGCTACGCCCGCGTCACCCACGTGCGCACCGGCGCAAGCGTGATCGTCCGCGTCAACGACCGCGGTCCGTTCAAGCCCGATCGCGTGATCGACCTGTCGTATGCGGCCGCCGTCAAGCTGGGCATCGCCGCCGCAGGCACCGGCGAAGTGGAAGTCGTGCGGCTGACCTTCGCCGACATTCGCGCCGGTCGATTCGAGGCCGCGGTCGCGCCGCCCGTTTCGCCGCGCGTGCCGCAACCCGCGAGCGCTCGCCCGGGCGAAGGGCCGGGCCACGATCCGGTCCGGACACCGGCGGCAGCCGCCAGCGCCGCCCCAGCTCCGTGGTCGGTGCAGCTCGGCGCCTTCACGCTGGCGAGCAACGCCGAAGCGCTGCGCGAGCGCATCGCGGTGATGCTCGAGCAGAACGCGAACGAACTCGCCGCGGCCGAGCGCGCGCCGCGCATCGAGCGCGACGGCGGCATCTTTCGCGTGCTCGTCGGTGCGCTGCCCGATCGCGACACCGCGCAGTCGCTCGCCGAGCGGCTCGAGCGCCTACTGGAGCGCGAGACGGCGCTGTATCTGCGGCGCTGAACGATCGGCCTCCGCGCGCTCGGCCATCCGTCGCGGGCGGTTTCCGCTGCGGCCGCTGGGCTATTCTGTATTTTCCGTCGCTACCGCGCAGCCCTGCCATGAACCTGGCCGATCTGAAGAACTTCGTCGACCGCAAATGGGACACCGATCTCGTGGCGCGGCTCGTCGACTACGTGAAGGTGCCGGCCAAGTCGCCCGCGTTCGACGCGAGCTGGGCGGCGCACGGCCATCTGCAGAAGGTGATCAAGGACGCCGAAGCGTGGTGCCGCGCGCAGTCGATCGACGGCATGACGATCGAGATCGTCGCGATCGACGGCCGCACGCCTTGCCTGTTCTTCGACGTGCCGGCCACCGGCGGGCGCGGCAACGATCGCACGGTGCTGTTCTACGGGCATCTCGACAAGCAGCCCGAGATGACCGGCTGGCGCGACGGCCTCGGCCCGTGGACGCCGGTGATCGAAGGCGATCGGCTGTACGGGCGCGGCGCGGCCGACGACGGCTACGCGATCTACGCCGCGCTGACGGTGATCGCCGCGCTCGACGCACAGCGCGTGCCGCGGCCACGCTGCGTGGGGATCATCGAGACCTGCGAGGAAAGCGGCAGCTTCGACCTGCCCGCGTATCTCGAACTGCTGGCGCCGCGGCTCGGCGACGTGGCGCTCGTCGCCGGACTCGACTCGGGCTGCGGCAACTACGAGCAGCTTTGGGTCACGACCTCGCTGCGCGGACTGGCCGGCGGCGTGCTGACGGTGGAGGTGCTGACCGAGGGCGTGCATTCGGGCAATGCGAGCGGCATCGTGCCTTCGTCGATGCGCATCGCGCGCCAACTGCTCAACCGCATCGACGATGCCGCGACGGGTCGTGTGCTGCCGCCGGAGTTCCACGCCGAGATTCCCGCCGAGCGAGTGCGGCAGGTGCACGCGGCGGCGGCGATCCTCGGCGATCAGGTGTGGAAGCAGTTCCCGTGGGTCGGCTGCAATCACGGGCCCGACGCGCACGCACACGCGATGCCGACGACGACCGACCCGGTCGAAGGCATCCTGAACCGCACCTGGCGGCCCGCGCTGTCGGTCACCGGTGCGGCGGGTTTCCCGAGCCTCGATTCGGCCGGCAACGTGCTGCGGCCGAAAACCTCGTTCAAGCTTTCGCTGCGGCTGCCGCCGACCGTCGACGGCGAACGCGCCACGCACGCGCTGAAGAAGCTGCTGGAAAGCGATCCGCCGTACAACGCGCGCGTGACGTTCGAGGAGGATTGCGGCGCGACCGGTTGGAACGCGCCGCCGACCGCGCCGTGGCTGGCGCGCGTCGCCGACGAGGCGTCGCGCTTCGCGTTCGGCCGCGACGCCGCGTGGATGGGCGAGGGCGGCACGATCCCGTTCATGAACATGCTCGGCGCGAAGTTCCCCGACGCGCAGTTCCTCATCACCGGTGTGCTCGGACCGAAGAGCAACGCGCACGGCCCCAACGAGTTCCTGCACATCGCGTACGCGAAGAAGCTGACGGTTGCGGTCGCGCGCATCGTCGCCGCGGTGCCGGCTTGAAACGTCGCGGCGGCGGGCGCGATGCCTGAGTCGACGCTGCTGGCGCGCCTCGGCGCGTTCGCACGCGCCCGCCCCGTCGAGGCGACCGCCGGGCTGCTGCTGGCCGCGCTGCTGAGCGTATGGGTCTACGCCGGGGTGCGCGGCGCGATGATCGAGCTGGCCGCCGCCAATTTGCGCTCGCTCGTCTCCAGCCAGGCGACGACGACCGAAACCTGGATCGTCGAGAAGCGCCTGAACGTCCAGCGCTGGGCATCCGATCCGCGCGTCGTCGCCGCCGTCGAGGAATTGCTGGCCGAGTCCGAGCGCGCCGGCGACGCGGCGGCGGGCGCATGTCGCGGCGAGCGCGGCGCGCGCCTGATCGCGACGGTCGACCTGCTGCGCCGGGAGGAACTCGCGGCCGCCGTGCACCTGATCGACCGCAACGGTCGCGTGCTGGCCGCGCGCGACACGCTGAAGTGCGGACACCTGCTCGATGCGCCGCGCCGCGGGGCGTTCGAACCCGTGTTCGCCGGTGCCACGCGCTTTGTCGGTCCGCTCGACGAGGCGGAGCGCGTCGGCGTGGCGAGCCCCGAGCGGCGCGGCGCGGCCCGGGTGTGGATCGCCGCGCCGGTGCGCGACGCGCTGGGAAGAGTGATCGCCGTGCTCGACATCGGCAAGCCGGCCAAAGAGCGGTTTTCCAAGCTCTTCGAAGCGGCGCGGCTCGGCGACACCGGCGAGATCTACGCCTTCAACGCCAAGGGGCGGCTGCTGTCCGAGAGCCGCTTTCGCGGCACGCTCGAGGACATGGGGCTCGTGCGGCGCGGCGAATCGTCGATCCTGCGCGTCGAGCTGAACGAGCCTGACCCCGCGGGCGGAGCGCCTCGACATACCCGACTGATTGCCGCCGCGATCGGCGCGCTGGCGCACCCCGACGGTCCGCGCTCGGGCGAGCTGCTGCAGCCGTACGACGGCTACCTCGGCAAGCCGGTGGTCGGCGCCTGGCGCTGGCTCGACGAGTTCGGCTTCGGTATCGCGGTCGAGGTGGCCGAGGTCGAAGCCTTCGCACCGCTGTTCCGCCTCGAGCGCGCGTTCCTGCTGCTCGGCCTGGGCATCGGCGGCGCGGTGTTCGGGCTGGTGGTGGCGCTGCTGCGCATTCGCCGCATGGAGATCGAAACGCAGGAAGCCAGACGCGTCGGTAACTACGAATTGCTCGAGGAGATCGGCCAGGGCGGCATGGCGCGCGTCTACCGCGCGCGGCACCGGCTGCTGAAGCGCCCGACCGCGGTCAAGATCATCGAGCTGGCGGTGGCCAACGACGAGGCGCTCGCGCGTTTCGACCGCGAAGTGCGGCTCGCCAGCCAGTTGATGCACCCGAACACGATCGAGATCTACGACTACGGCCGCACGCCCGAGGGCCAGCCGTTCTACGCGATGGAGTTCCTCGACGGGCTGACGCTGCAGCAGATCGTCGAGACGCACGGGCCGATGGACGCCGCGCGCGCCGCGCACGTGCTGCGCGGCATCGCCGGCTCGCTGTCGGAAGCGCACGAGCGCGGGCTGATCCACCGCGACATCAAGCCGGCGAACGTGATGCTGTGCCGCAGAGGCGGCGAACACGACGTCGTCAAGGTGCTCGACTTCGGGCTGGTCAAGGACACGCGCACCGAAGCCACTCGCGACCTGACGCGCGCGCTGCGCGTGCTGGGCACGCCCGCCTACATGGCACCCGAGCGCATCGAGCGGCCCGAGGAGGCCGGCCACCGCTCCGATCTGTACGCGCTCGGCGCCGTCGGCTTCTTCCTGCTCGCGGCCCGGCCGCCGTTCCAGGCCGATTCGGATCTGGCGCTCGCCTACCACGTCGTGCACACGCCCGCGCCGCGCGCCAGCAGCGTGGCGCCGATGCCCGTTCCGCCGTCGCTCGACGCGTTGATCGCGCGCTGCCTGGAGAAGTCGCCCGAACGCCGCCCGCCGTCGGCCATCGCGGTGATCGAGGCGCTCGACGCGCTGCTCGTGCAGATGCCGTGGACCAACGTCGCGGCGCGCCGCTGGTGGGACGCCCATCGCGGCGCGCCCGCCGCGGCCGTCCTCACTCATTAACCGATCGGCGTGAGCGCCGCGCACCGGATCGCCGCCGGTGCGCCCGTAGACTGTCCCGGATTCGATTCGCACTCAGGACGGACCCGCATGAAAACCGCACCCTTCGTGGCAGCGATGGCCGCCGCGGTCGTGGCGTTGACCGGCTGCGCCAACATGACCGAAACGCAGAAGGGCACCGCGACCGGCGCCGGCATCGGCGCGGTGGCCGGCGCGGCGATCGGCGCGGCCACGGCCGGCGGCAACCGCAGCCGCAGCGCGACCACGGGCGCGGCGGTCGGCGCCGCGGTCGGCGCGATCGGCGGCTACGTGTGGAGCAAGAAGATGGAGGAGCAGCGACAGAAAATGGAGCAGGCGTCGCGCGGCACCGGCATCGACGTGACGCGCACCGCCGACAACCGGCTGAAACTCAACATCCCGGCCGACGCCGGCTTCGACGTGAACCGCTCCGAGATCAAGCCCGCGCTCGGCAACGTGCTCGACCGCTTCGCCGCGGCGATGAACGAGCACGCGGTGACGACGATCCGGATCGTCGGCCACACCGACTCGACCGGGACCGACGCGATCAACGATCCGCTGTCGGTCGCTCGTGCGCAGGCGACGCGCGATCGGCTCGTCGCGCGCGGCGTCGCTGCGCAGCGCATCGCGATCGAGGGCCGCGGCGAACGCGAACCGATCGCGAGCAACGACACCGAAGCCGGCCGCGCGCAGAACCGCCGCGTCGAGATCTACATCGCCGAAGCGGCGCCGGCGCAGTAGGCGCGTCACCCTCTGCCTGCGCGTCGGGGCGACGGCGTTTACATCGACCCGGCTTTCGGCTTCTCCGGGCTGCCGTGCAACGCGGCGAGCTCGCGATACAGCAACTCACGCGGCAATCCCGTCGCCTTGGCGGCGACTGCGGCGGCGCGCGCGGCGGGCAGCGCCTGGCCGAGCGCGGCGAGCCAGCGGCGCGTGGTCTCGTCGAGCGCGGCGGCGCGCGCGTCGCCGGCCGCGTCGATCACGATCGCGTATTCGCCGCGCGCCTCGTGGCACTCGGCCCAAGCGGGCAGATCGCGCGCGGCGAGCACCGTGATCGTCTCGAACTTCTTGGTCAGTTCGCGCGCGACGACCACACGGCGATCGGGCGCGAGCGCGTAGGCCAGTTCGCGCGCGGTGTCGGCGAAGCGGTGCGGCGCTTCGAACAGCACGCAGGCGGCGGGGTCGGCCGCGATCGCGCGCAGGCGGGCGAGCCGCTTGTTCGCGCCCGCGGGCAGGAAGCCGACGAAGCGCACTTCGTCGGCGTCGATGCCGGCGGCGCTGGCCGCCGCCGTGAAGCTGCTTGCGCCCGGAATCGGAACGACGCGCAGCCCCGCGTCGAGCACCGCGCGCACGATGCGCGCGCCGGGGTCGGAAATCGCCGGCGTGCCCGCATCGGTGACCAGTGCGATGCGTTCGCCTGCACGCAGCCGCGCGACGATGCGCTGCGCGGCCGCGCGCTCGTTGTGCTCGTGCGCGGCAAAGAGCCGGGCGGCGATGCCGTAGCGCTCGAGCAGCGCACGCGTCGTGCGCGTGTCTTCGGCCGCGATCGCGTCCACATGCGCCAGCACCCACCACGCGCGTATCGTGATGTCGGCGGCGTTTCCGATCGGCGTGGCGACTACATACAATGCGCCCGTGGGAAACGCCTGCGCCGCCGCCCCGCTCGCTTCGACCAGCCAACCGGGCGCATGCCCGCGCTTCGATTCCATCGTGAAAGCCGCTCGCTTCGCTTCGACAGGTTCGGGGCACCGCCCTTCGACCGGCCCGGGGCGCTCCGCGCCGCGGCGCCGTACGCCCTGGCTTGTCGCGTGCGCGCTGCTCGCATTGTCCTCGTGCGCGCAGGTGCCGACAACGCCGCCACCGCCTGCGCCGGCACCGCAAACATCGGCCGGCGCGCCGCCCGCGGCACCGATCGTCCGGGCGCAGACGCCTGCCGCGGACGCGCAACCGGCGACCGTGCCGGCGCCGGGCGCGACGCCGCCGCCCGCGCCGCTGCCGCCGCCGAAGCCGCCCACCATCGCGCTGATCCTGCCGGCGCAAATCACGCCGTTCGCGCGCGCCGCGGAGACGGTGCGACAGGGTTTCTTCGCGGCGCAGTCGGTCTCGGGAACGAACGCGACGGTCCAGCTCTTCGAGCTGGAAGACGCGGGGCCGGCGTCGCTCGCGGCCGCGCTGAGTAGCGCGCGCGACCGCGGTGCCGACATCGCGGTCGGACCGCTGACGCGCGACGCGGTCAACGCGCTGGGCAGCGGTCGCGTTGCCGCACCGCTGCCGGTGGTCACGCTGAACCTGCCGGAAAGCGACGCGGGGCTTGCGCCGCACGTGCTTGCCTTCGGCGTGTCGGTCGAACAGGAAGCGCGCCAGATCGTTGCCGCTGCGCTGCGCGAGCTGCCGATGCCGCCGCCGGTCGGTGCGCCGCCTGCGGCGCCGCGCTTCATGGTGATCGTCGGCGAATCGCCGCTCGCGCGTCGCATGGGCAACGCGTTCCGCGATGCGCTGCGCGAAGCGGGGCAGGCCGCGACGCCGTATCCGATGCGCGTAAGCTACGACACGCTGCAAGCGCTGTCGGATGCGCTGGCGTCGAGCAGGTTCGACGCGATCTTCCTTGCGCTCGAAGCGCGCGACGCGGCCGCGGTGCGTCCGCGCGTACCGCCGGCGGTGCGGCTGTATGCGACCTCGCAGGTCAACCTCGGCGGCGCCGAAGGCGCACTGCTCGCGCCCGAGCTCGAAGGCGTGAACTTCGTCGATATGCCGTGGCTGCTCGAACCCGATCACCTCGCGGTCGTCGTACACCCGAAGCCCGAGCAGACGCTGTCGGGCGAACTGCAGCGGCTGTACGCGCTCGGCATCGACGCGTTTCGTCTGGCGATCGAATGGGTCCAGGGCCGGCGCAGCTTCGGTCTGGACGGCGTCACCGGCGCGCTCGGTGTCGACCGCGACCGCAGCGCGCGCGTCGAACGCGTGCCCACGCTCGCAGCGTTCCGCAACGGCAAGGTCGAACGCCGTGGCCTGGCGCGATAAGGAAGCGGCATCGAAGGCAATGCGCGCCGGCGGCGTGCGCACGCCCAGGCAACGCGCGGGCGACGCGGCCGAGCAGGCCGCGTGCGCGTATCTCGTCGCGCACGGCTGCCGCATCGTCGCGCGCAACGTGCGCTATCGCGAGGGCGAGCTGGACGTGATCGCGCTCGACGGCGGCGTGCTCGCGTTCGTCGAGGTGCGGCTGCGCAGCGGCGCGCGCTTCGGCGGCGCCGGCGCGAGCGTGGACACATTCAAGCGTCGGCGGCTGGCGCGCGCCGCGCAGCACTACCTCGTCGAGCGATACGGCGCGGGCGCGAGGCTGCCGCCGTGCCGCTTCGACGTGATCACGGCCGATGCGAACGGCGTCACCGAATGGATCCGCGACGCGTTTGCAGCGGAAGGCTGAGGCGAGGATGAGGATCGAGCGACATCGCGCGCGAGGATTTGTTGGCCTCGAGCTTTTCAACGGGTGCGAAGAACAGGAGGGCTGAAGTGAGAAACGGCGGACGACGGACTTTGCGCACAGCGGCCACGGTGCTCGCCGCCGCGACGATCGCGGGCTGTGCGCCGATCGTCGTCGGCGGCGCGATGGTCGGCGGCGCGATCGTCGCGTCCGACCGCCGTTCGGTCGGCATCCAGGTCGAGGACGAGGCGATCGAACGCCGGATCGACCGCGCGCTCGTGGAGCGCTTCGAGCGCGGCACGATCAACATCAACGTCACCAGTTACAACCGCAAAGTGCTGCTGACCGGCGAAGTGCTCACCGCCGAGGCGAAAGCCGAAGCCGAGCGGATCGCGGCGGGTGCCGAGAACGTGCGCGCGGTGCTCAACGAGCTGGGGGTGGGCAGGCTGTCGACCGTCGGCTCGCGCGCGAAGGACACGGCCATTTCAGGGAAGGTGCGGGCCGCGTTCCTCGAATCGAAGCAGGTGCCCGCCGGTGCGGTCAAGGTCACGACCGAACGCGCGATCGTCTACCTGCTGGGCCGCGTGACACCGGCCGAGGGCGACGCCGCCGCGCAGGTCGCCGCCCGCGTCTCCGACGTGCTCGGCGTGGTCAAGGCCTTCGACTACATCACCGAGAAGGAACTCGAAGAACTGCGGGGCGCCCCGGCCGCGGCGGAGCCGCAGCGCAAGTAGCGCGGCAGCCGCCGTGCGGACCACGCGCGGTTGCGCGCGATCGCAACGCGCTGCGCCGCGACCGAGGCGAAACGCCGGGCGGAACCGCTCGCAAAGGGCCGCGCGGCGTCGACATTCCTGCGACCAAAGCGCTTGCGCACGGGGGCGGTTGACTTATAGTCCGCCCGCCCCCGGGACTCGATTCGGGGCAGGCCGCCGAACGCGGCGACGCGGCTGGCGCGCGGTCCAGCGGCCGTTCTCACCCACTGGAGGTCGGGAAATGGGTTGGATCATTTTCTTCGGTCTGATCGCGCTGGTCGTGTTCTGGGCGATCGGCGC
>FWPU01008722.1_pt1 | contig 16852 bp, 16 predicted proteins | sample 2228361 | NCBI WGS metagenome assembly FWPU01 (sample SAMEA103939777, study PRJEB20133) | metagenome
GTTGGTCCTGATCGCAACCAAATCCCGACTGTGGACGCAGAAGGCGCTGGCGAAACGCCCCAGCGCGCAGCGCGGCCCCCGCATGAAGCTTCGCGAGGTGAAGACCATGCTCTCGCAGCGCAACATATCCACCCCGATCCAATGCAGCGCGCCGGGCGTGGCAAGCCGGCTCCGCGCCGCGGCGGCAGGGCACTGCCCGAATGAACCGGCCATTTGAAGTCATCCCCAATAGCCGCAAGCTATTGACCCGCGGGGAAAATCAGCGGTAGCCTGTGACGGTTCTAAATCCCGCAGCTGCTTGTGCTTTTGGCAGCGCGCGATGGGCGATATGCGCGATCAAGGACTGCAGGAAGCGATTCGCGCAGTCGGTGGAGTGAGCGAACTGGCGCGCCGGATCGGGATTTCACAGCCCTCGGTTTCAAACTGGGACCGGGTACCGGCTGAGCGCGTGCTGTCGGTGGAAGCCGCCACCGGCATCAGCCGTGCGATTTTGCGGCCCGATTTGTTTGCGACACCCGCAAGCGGCGATGTCGACGAGGTCGATGCCGCCCGCGCACAAGAATATGCGCTGCTTGCCGCACTACTCGCGCGCGCCCCCGATGCTGGACTGCTGAAACGACTTTCCGAGCTGCGCGGCGATGGCACGCCGCTTGGCGTTGCGCATGCTGCGCTCGGGCAAGCGGCGGCGGCCACGACGGTGGAACGGGTCGAGCGTGAGTTTTTCGATCTGTTCATCGGGCTCGGCCGCGGTGAACTGATGCCGTATGGCTCTTACTATCTGACTGGTTTTCTCTACGAACGACCGCTCGCGCGATTGCGCGGCGATCTGATTGCGCTCGGCATTGAGCGGGCGGAAGATCAGTGCGAGCCGGAGGACCACGCGGCGATTTTGTGCGAGATCATGTCCGGGCTGGCGTCCGGCCGGTTCGGGGCGAAGCCGGGAGCCGATCGCGAGGTGTTCGAGAGGCATCTTGCCCCTTGGCTCGGCCGCTTCTTCGTTGACCTCGAGTGCGCCAAGGCCGCCGATTTCTATCGGCGGGTCGGGACGCTTGGGCGCATCTTCATGGAGATCGAAACCGAGGCCTTCGCGCTGCCGGGATGACGGCGGCGCGTAGAGATTTAGGAGGGAACGACGATGCAAAATTCGAACAAGCCGGCGGTCGGCCGCCGAGAGTTCCTTCGCGTGTTGGGCGCCGGGGCCGGCGCGGCTGCGGCCGCGCCGTTCGCGAGCGCCGCCAAGGCCGACAGCGAGACCAACGAAGAAAAGCGCAAAGCCCGCTACAAGGAAACCGATCACGTGAAGACGTACTATCGCGTGAACCGGTATCCGGCGAAGTAAGGAGGCGCCCGTGCTGATCAAACGAACCGAACGCCAAGCTCGCCGCGGTACGCTTGCCGCAGCGCTGGCATCGCAAACCGAAAGTCTCGACCGGCGCGCCTTCCTGCGCCGTTCCGGGCTTGCTGTCGGCGCACTGGCCGCGGTCGGTGCGCTCCCGCTGACGAGCGTGCGCAAGGCCGAAGCTGCGGGCTCCGCGCCCGGCCCTTCGGCAACCATCCGCAAGAACATCTGCACCCATTGCTCGGTCGGCTGCACGGTACTGGCGGAAGTTCAGAACGGCGTGTGGGTCGGTCAGGAGCCCGGCTGGGATTCCCCGATCAATCGCGGCTCGCATTGCGTCAAGGGCGCCGCGACCCGGGAGATCGTGCAGACCGACGGCCGCAGGCTGCGCTATCCGATGAAGCTCGTGAACGGGCAGTGGACCAGGATCAGTTGGGACCAGGCCATCAATGAGATTGGCGACAAGCTCATCGGGATCCGCACCCAGTCCGGACCGGATTCGGTCTACTGGCTGGGCTCGGCGAAATTCACCAACGAGAGCGCCTATCTCTATCGCAAGCTTGCGGCGTTCTGGGGCACCAACAACGTCGACCACCAGGCGCGCATCTGCCATTCCACCACGGTGACCGGCGTCGCCAACACCTGGGGCTACGGCGCCCAGACCAACAGCTACAACGACATCCGCAACGCCAAGACGCTGCTGTTCTTGGGCGGCAACCCCGCCGAGGCGCATCCCGTTGCACTCCAGCACATCCTGGAGGGCAAGGAGCTCAACCGCGCCAACGTGATCGTTGCCGATCCGCGGCTCACCCGCACGGCGGCGCATGCCACCGAATATGTGCGGTTGCGCCCCGGCACCGACATTCCGGTGCTTTACGGCATCCTGTGGCACATTTTCGAGAACGGCTGGGAGGACAAAGAATTCATCCGTCAGCGCGTGTACGGCATGGACGACGTCCGCAAGGAGGTGGCGAAATACACGCCGCAGGAGGTTGAGCGCATATCCGGCGTGCCCGGCGAGCAGCTCAAGCGCGTCGCCGAGATGTTCGCCAAGGATCGGCCTTCCACCCTGATCTGGGCGATGGGCCAGACCCAGCACACCGTCGGCACCGCCAACGTGCGGGCGAGCTGCATCCTGCTGCTCGCCACCGGCAACGTCGGCGGCTTCGGCATGGGTGCCAACATCTTCCGCGGCCACACCAACGTGCAGGGCGCCACCGACCTCGGCGTCGATATCGTCACCCTGCCGCTTTACTACGGTCTGGCCGAGGGCGCGTGGCGGCACTGGGGCCGGGTCTGGGATGTCGAGTATGAGTGGCTGTTGTCGCGGTTCGACTCCAAGCAGATCATGGAGACGCCCGGCATTCCCTCGACCCGCTGGTTTGACGCCACGCTTCTGCCGAAGAGTGACGTCGGCCAGAGGGATAACATCAAGGCGATGATGGTGTTCGGCCACGGCGGCAACACCGTCACGCGCATCCCGGAGGCGGCCAAAGGCATCGAGAAGCTGGAGCTTCTGGTGGTGGCCGACCCGGTTCCCACCACTTGGGCGGTCGTCTCGCAGCGCAGGGACAACACCTATCTGCTGCCGATCGCGACCAGCTACGAGATGGACGGCTCGCGCACGGCCTCCAATCGCTCGCTCCAGTGGGGCGAGCAGATCGTCAAGCCGATCTTCGAGTGCAAGAACGATCTCGAGGTGATGTATCGGCTGGCGAGCAAGCTCGGCTTCGCCGACCGGATGTTCAAGCACATCAAGGTCGAGAACAACGTGCCCGAGCCGGAGTCGATCCTGCGCGAGATCAACCGCGGAGGCTTCTCCACCGGCTATTCCGGCCAGTCGCCGGAGCGCATCAAGCTGCACATGGCGAACCAGAAGGACTTCGACGTGGTCACGCTGCGCGCCTCCGACGGGCCGTGCAAGGGCGATTACTACGGCTTGCCGTGGCCGTGCTGGGGCACGCCCGCGCTGAAGCATCCGGGCACGCACACGCTCTACAATACCAACCTCCACGTGAAAGACGGCGGCGGCACCTTCCGTGCACGATTCGGCGTCGAGCGGATTGTCGAGTCGAAGGTGATCGAAAACGGCCAGGAGGTGGTGAAGCGCGTCCCGGTCAATCTGTTGGCCGAGGGCTCCTACTCCAAGGATTCCGAGCTCAAGGACGGTTATCCGGAGTTCACCCTGGCCGTGCTGAAGAAGCTTGGCTGGGACAAGGAGCTCACGGCGGAGGAAATGGCGACCATCCGGCGCATCAATCCGGCGAATCCGGATGCGGTGAGCTGGGCGATCGACCTGTCGGGCGGCATCATCCGTGTTGCGATCGCGCACGGCTGCGTGCCTTACGGCAACGCCAAGGCCCGCGCCAACGCCTTCGGCCTTCCCGACCCGATCCCCGTGCATCGCGAGCCGATCTACTCGCCGCGGCCTGATTTGGTCGCGCAATACCCGACCTACCCGGTTGTGCAGCGGCAGTTCCGCGTACCGAACATCGGGTTCAACGTGCAGAAGGCCGCGGTGGACGCCGGCATCGCCAAGGAGTTCCCGCTGATCCTCTCGTCCGGCCGCCTGGTCGAGTATGAGGGCGGCGGCGAGGAGACCCGCTCCAACAAATGGCTGGCCGAGCTGCAGCAAGAGGCGTTCATCGAGATCAATCCCGCGGATGCCGCCGAGCGCGGCATCAAGGACGGCGCCTGGGTCTGGGTGCTCGGCGCCGCCGAGACCAAGCCGCGGATCAAGGTGCGGGCTCTGGTCACCGAACGCGTCGGCAAGGGCGTCACCTGGATGCCCTTCCACTTCGGCGGCTGGTTCCAGGGCGTTGATCAGCGCTCCAAGTACCCGAAGGGCTCCGACCCCGTGGTGCTGGGCGAGAGCGTCAACACCATCACCACCTACGGGTTTGATCCCGCGACTGGCATGCAGGAGCCCAAAGCCACGCTCTGCCAGGTGCGAGCGGCATAAGGAGCAACGACCATGGCACGGATGAAATTTCTCTGCGACGCCGATCGTTGCATCGAGTGCAACGCCTGCGTCACCGCCTGCAAGAACGAGCACGATGTGCCGTGGGGCATCAACCGGCGGCGCGTCGTCACCATCAACGACGGCAAGCCCGGCGAGCGTTCGGTCTCCATGGCCTGCATGCATTGCACCGACGCGCCCTGCGCCGCGGTGTGCCCGGTGAACTGCTTCTACACCACCGCCGACGCAGTGGTGCTGCACTCGAAGGACCTGTGCATCGGCTGCGGCTATTGCTTCTACGCCTGTCCGTTCGGCGCCCCGCAGTATCCGCGGGTCGGCAACTTCGGTTCACGCGGGAAGATGGACAAATGCACCTACTGCGCCGGCGGTCCCGAGGCCGACAACAGCGACGCCGAATACGCCAAGTACGGCTCGAACCGGCTGGCCGAGGGCAAGCTGCCGCTCTGTGCGGAGATGTGCGCGACCAAGTCGCTGCTTGCTGGCGACGGCGAGATCATCGCGCAGATCTACAAGGAGCGCGTGGTCAAGCGCGGTTATGGTTCGGGCGCCTGGGGCTGGAAGACAGCCTACAAGGAAACCATTGCCTCCTGAGCGACATCGCGACGGCGCCGGCGGTCGAATGCGCCGCCGGCGCCGAACTTTCTGGCCGCCTTCGCGGCAGCGGTGAAAAATGCGGAGAATTGATATGAGGAGCTTCTGGGGTCGGGCAAATCGGGTCGTCGGCGCGTTCTTGCTGCTGTTCGTGATCGCGGTGGCGGTGCCTTCCTCCGCTCAGCAGCCGACGTCGGTGAATCCCACGGCGAGCTCGGTGAAGGAGGATCAGCTGCTTCGCGAGCTCAACCGGATCAGCGGGCGCTGCACATTGCCCGACCAGAAGGCCTGCACCATTGAGCAGCCGGCCGGGCGCGACTGGCGCCAGTTCCATCAGGAGACGCTGCCCTGGATCGGCGGCATCGCCATCATCGGCATGTTGATCGTTCTGGTCGTCTTCTATCTCTGGCGCGGCATGGTGAAGATTTCCGCGGGCCGGTCCGGCCGCACCATCGTGCGCTTCAATGAGTTCGAGCGCATCGTGCATTGGACCACGGCGACCTGTTTTGTGATTCTCGCCCTGTCCGGTCTCAACATCACGTTCGGCAAGCAGCTATTGCTGCCGTTGCTCGGGCCCGAGGCCTTCACCGCCTTCTCCCAATGGGCGAAATACGCGCATAATTACCTGAGCTTCCCCTTCACCATTGGCGTCGTGCTGATTTTCCTGATGTGGATCGGCGGCAACATTCCCAACAAGGTCGACGTTGAGTGGATCAAGCGCGGCGGCGGCCTGGTTGGCAGCGACCACCCGCCCGCCGAGCGCTTCAACGCCGGTCAGAAGCTGATCTACTGGATCGTGGTGATCGGCGGCACGGCCTCGGCGATCAGCGGCTACATTCTGATGTTCCCGTTCTACTTTACCGACATGGGCGGGATGCAGACCGCGCAGATGGTGCACGGCATCGTGGCGGTGTTGTACATCGCCGCCATGCTTGCGCATATCTACATCGGCACCATCGGCATGGAGGGCGCCTTCGAGGCCATGGGCACGGGCACCGTCGACGTCAATTGGGCGAAGGAGCACCACTCGCTCTGGTACGAGGAGCAACAGCGCCAGCAGGCAAGCCCCGGCATGTCGCGCTCCCCCGCCGCCACCCCGGCAGAGTGAAACGGCGTCTGCCGCCGGCTTTTCCTTGCAGCGCGCCCTTTGCGGGCGCGCTGTCGTTTTCTTGCTTCGCCCATTCAACGCCGCTTGATGAGTTTTCCGACGTTGCCGGAAAGAATCTGCTCGCCGTCGGCGCCGAGCGCCCGCAATTCGCGCACGAAATCGGCAACCGGCTTGCGTGCCCGCACCTCCTGCGGATAGTCGGTGGCGAAGACGATGCGCGACGCCGGAATTTCCGCCAGCGCCGCCTTCACCGCTCCGATCTTGCAACAGAACCCGGCGCTGTCGAACACGATGTTGTTGGCGATGTAGTGGTCGAAATCCTTCGCCGCCTTGCGCCCGTGGCGGGGGTGGCCCTGCACGCCCCAGAATTCCTTGTCCTGATAGCCGCGCACCCGCGCCAGCACCCCTGCGAGCCCGCCGCCGAGGTGCGACATGTGCACGGTAAGCCTCGGGTGGCGGTCGAACACGCCGGAGTTGATCAACCGGATGGTCGCCATGACCAGCGAGAATTCACGCCCGACCGAGCGGGCCATGTCGTAGCCGTTGAACTGCTGCGAGAAGTTGAGCTTGAGCGCCGGGTGCACGAACACGAACAGCCCCAGGCGTTCGGCCTCGGTCCAGAACGGTTCGAACTCCGGCGCGTCGAGGAATAGGCCGCCGGTTTCCGAGGTGATGACCACGCCGGGGCACCCGAGTTCCTGCGCGCAGCGGTTCAGCTCGCGCATTGCCTCCGCCCCGCCCAAGGGATGCACGTGCGCCGCCGCAATGAAACGGCCGGGATAGTCGCGCTCCGCCTGCTTGGCCTTGTCGTTGCACAATCGCGACACTTCGAGGCTCGCGCACATGCCGGCGGCGCTGGTGAGGAATGCCGCATCGATGCCGGCCTCGTCCATCATCCGCACGTGCTCATCGAGGTCGTAAAGCAGCGAATGGACGGTGTAGCTCGGCGCCCCGTGCTCGTCGAAATGCACGATCAAACGGTCGCCCGGGTTTTCCTTGATCAGCTCGCGCGGCGTGAAATGGTGCTGGAAATCGACGATCATGCTGCATCCCCTGTGCGGCCGGAGAGCCGCTTCTTAGATGAAGTGCCGGCCGGCACGCAATCTGTGGATTTGCCGCCAAACGGCGACGCTGCGGCGGCGCTTTGCCGACCGGCCGGTTGAGTCGTTCCTTCGCACGATCTATGGTCGCCGCGAGTCGATCCACCCAGCACGCGAGGCGCCGATGCTCGGCTGGTTTCAGGCATTGATGCCGAAGGAAGAGGGCTTCTTCGAGCTGTTCACGCGCCACGCGCGGCTCGTCGTCGCCGGCGCCGAGGAACTGCACCACCTGCTGTACGACGGCGACCGCGTCGAGCATTATTGCCGGCAGATCTTCGAGCGTGAGACCGAGGCCGACGAGATCACGCGTCAGGTTCTTACCGCGGTACGCCGCACCTTCATCACACCGTTCGACCGCAGCGACATCCAGGATCTCATCACGTCGATGGACGACGCCATCGACCAGATGAACAAGACCGCCAAGAGCATCACCCTGTTCGAAATACGCCGCTTCGAGCCGCAGATGCAACAGATGGGCGACGTGATCCTGCAAGCGGCCAAGCTTGTTCTCGAGGCGGTGCCGCTGTTGAGCAACATCGGCAAGAACGCCGGCCTGCTCAACCAGCTCACCGAGAAGATCATCCGCGTCGAAGAGCACGCCGACCAGCTGCATGACCAGGGCCGCAAGGCGCTGTTCCTTGCCAGCCGGCAGAACGCCGACGGAAATGCCATGCGCTACATCATCGGCAACGATATTTACGATCACCTCGAGCGCGTGGTGGACCGCTTCGAGGACGTCGCCAATGAGATCAGCGCACTCGTCGTCGACCACTTGTGACCGACGCGCAGCGGCATGGACGCCACCTTAAGTCTCCCCCTCCTTGTCGGCCTGATTTTCGTCGCGCTGGCCTTCGATTTCCTCAACGGCTTGCACGACGCCGCCAATTCGATCGCCACCATCGTGTCGACGCGCGTGCTGCGTCCGCGCTACGCCGTGATGTGGGCGGCGTTCTTCAACTTTATCGCGTTTCTCGTCTTCGGGCTGCACGTGGCGCAGACCGTCGGCACCGGCATTGTCGCCGCCGACGTGGTCGACGCCCGGGTGATCTTCGGCGCGCTGATGGGCGCGATCTCCTGGAATCTGATCACCTGGTGGGCGGGCATTCCCTCCTCGAGTTCACACGCGCTGATCGGCGGCTTGCTCGGCGCCGGCGTCACCAAGGCCGGCGGCGTCGCGATCGTATGGAAGGGCGTGATCAAGACCGGCGCCGCGATCGTGCTGTCGCCGATGACTGGCTTTTTCCTGGCCTTGATCCTCATATTGATCGCCTCGTGGCTGTTTGTGCGCGCCAATCCGCGGGCCGTCGACAGCATCTTCCGCTCGCTGCAGTTCGTGTCCGCCTCGCTTTACTCGATCGGCCACGGCGGCAATGACGCGCAGAAGACCATGGGCATCATTGCTGTGCTACTGTTCTCGCAGGGTTACCTTGGGAGCGAATTCTATGTCCCGTTTTGGGTGGTCATTACCTGCCAGGCCTTCATGGGTCTGGGCACGCTGATGGGTGGCTGGCGCATCGTGCACACCATGGGTTCGAAGATCACGCGGCTGACCCCGATGCAGGGCTGCTGCGCGGAGACCGGCGGCGCGATTACCCTGTTTGCCGCCACCGGCTTCGGCATACCGGTCTCCACCACCCACACCATCACCGGCTGCATCGTCGGCGTCGGCGCCGCACGCAAGGTCTCGGCGGTGCGCTGGAATATTGCCACCAACATCGTGGTCGCCTGGATCATCACCGTGCCTGCCTCCGGAGCGCTCGCCGCCGCGTTCTACGCGCTGTGCGGGCTTTTCGCATGAAGAAGAAGGTCGCCGGCAACCTGCAGTATGCCGCGCTGCCTTATCGCCGCGGTGTCGACGGCGGCATCGAGATTTTGTTGATCACGTCGCTGCGTTCGCGTCGCTGGATCATTCCCAAGGGCTGGCCGGCAACCGGACTTCCCCCTTCCGAATCGGCGGCTCGCGAGGCCATGGAAGAAGGCGGCATCGTCGGCCGCATCAGCCGCCGCCCGATCGGGGTCTATTCCTATGAGAAGCGGACCGGCCGCGGCTCCACGCTCCGCTGCACCGTCCAGACCTTCGCCCTCGAAGTGGAAACCCAATTATCGGAGTGGCCCGAGCAGGATCGACGCACCACCCGCTGGTTCACCTTGCGGGACGCGGCCAAGGCGGTGCAGGAGCCGGAGTTGCAGGCACTGATCGTCAACTTGCCGGCCCTCCTCAAGGCCTGATCGCATCCGCCCAACGGCGTGCCGACATGCGCCGGCCCCGCTCACGCCCCTTCCGTCACCGGCAGGGTCAGCGCCGACGGGTGCTCCGCCGAGTGATAGATCGTGTCGGTGCCGATTTTGCTCGGCAGGTAGTAGTGCGTCCACAGCACATCCGTCACCACGGAGTCGCCGTTGACGATCTCGAGCCGCACCCGGTTGCCCTTCTTGAACCGGTGCGCCATCGGCTCGATGCTGATGTCGAAGCGATACACCTTGCCCGGCTCGATCGGCTCCGCCTTGGCGTGCGTGTGGTACGGCTCCATCTCCGTGCTCTTCTCCGGATCGAGCGCGCGGTGGGAAGCGCGCAGCCATCCTTTGGTGATCCAGTAGTACGCCGGATTGAGTCCCTTGGCCCGATCCTCGGGTGACTGCGGCATCTGCTCGGAAAGCTTGACGAAGAAATCCATGTCGTTGCGCGTCGAGGAGCCGTAGAGCGTCAGCTTGATCGGCCCGGCGATCTCCAAATCCTGCGCCAGCGGCGCGGTGGTGAAAGTGAGCACCCGCCGCGCCGGGTCCGGCTGATTGTTGGGTCCGAATCCCACCACGCCCATCACCCATTCCGGATGCGGATAGCTGTAGGAGACTTTCGGCTCGCCCTGCGGCCGCTCGCGCGTGAGCGAGCCGTCGTTCAGCGACGTCACGCTGCCCGACTTCTGTCCGCTCAGGTACCAGGTCACATAGCGCACGCCCGGCGGCGGCCAGGTTTCCGCGCTGCGCACTGCGTCGGCGCCGCGCACGAAATACTCCACCGGCGGCCGCCTGAGGTAATCGGTTTCCTTGCCCTTCAGATAGTGGTCGTAGAACGGCAACAGCAGCTTCTCGTGCATTTCCGGGCTGCTGAATTCGCGGTTGGCGGCAAACGCATTGACCGGCCCGATCATCTTCAGCTTCTTCGGCCCCCTGGCGCGGCGGAAGCCCTCGATGTTGCCGCGCGTGTGCAAATCGACCTTGCCCCACACGCCGATCGAATACAGCGGCACCTCGATCTCGTGCAGTCGCTCCGCCGCGCACCGCTCGCGCCAGAAATCGTCGTACAGCGGATGCTCCTGCAGCAGGAGATTGAGGTCGCAGCTCTGCACGCACGGGTGCTCCCCGTTCGCCGGATGGCGATTGATGATGCGATTCTGGTTCCACCAGTAGCTGCCGAAGAAATCGCCCCAGATGCCGCCCTGGTAGACCGAGGCGCGATACGGATCGTTGAGCCCGTCGAACGCCGCGATGCAGGCGAGCGAAGGCGGCTTCTGGATCGCCATCCACCACTGCAGCATGCAGAAATACGACTGCCCGATGCCGCCGACCCTGCCGTTCGACCACGGCTGGTGTCCGAGCCATTCGATGACGTCGTAGAGATCGCGTTGCTCCTTGCGGTCGAGCAGCCGGAATTCACCGCCCGATTTGCCGCACCCGCGCACGTCCATCTGCGCGTAGACATAGCCGTGTTTGAGGTAGAAATCGATCGGCCCGGTCTCGCGCCAGAGAAACTGCGGGCCCGCCGGCAGATCGTTGTTGTCATAGCGATAGGGCGAGGCGGCGAGCAGCACCGGGAAGCGGCCGCTGCCGTCCGGCATATAGAGCGCGACCGCAATCTCGACGCCGTCATGCACGCGGATTTTCACCTCGCGCGGTCTGGGAAGTTTCGCTCTGTCCGGCATGTGTCCCTCGCTCGTTCCCGGTTGTGGTGCACAAGCTAGTGCATCCTCGCGCCGGAGAACAACCGGGCACCTTGTCCGCAATTCTCAGTCCAGGAACATGCCGTGCGGCTTTCCCTGCCGCACCATCTCGCGGCAATAGGCGTAGAGCGCGTCATACACGATCCACTCCGCGGCGTTGAGCTCATGGTCGTCCTTGAAGCCGAGGTGGCGGAAGCCCTCGGCAATGGCCTCGAGCCCCGGGCCTTCCGGCTGTTTGTAGAGCGTGTTGTCCGTGTCGGCGCCGTTGACGATCCGGCCGAGCAGCACGAGAGCCGGATCACCGGTCAGATTGTATTTCTTCAGGATCGCTTCGAAGGAGCATTCCTTGCCGTGATGGCCGAGCTCGACGCCCTTCACGTCATAGGGAATTGCGCCGAGGCGCTTGGCCTCATCCATTACTTTGTCGGCCGGCACGAAGAAGAATTCCGCGTGCCTGTCCACGAATTTCTTGATCAGCCACGGGCAGGCGACGCGATCCACCTTGACTCGCTCTCGCGTGATCCACTTCATTGGAAACCTCCCATCATTTGGCGGGACCGAAAGGCGCCAGTTCCTCCGGCGGTTTCACGCGCCGGAACGAGAACAACAGCGCAAAGTCGTAGGCGATCTTCAGCGCGCCGCAGGCGACGAGCGGCAGCCCCGAGAACGGCATGCTGAGCAGCACGCCGGCAAGCGCCGGGCTCATTGCGGAGGCGAGGCTGCGCGGCACCGCGGTGACGCTCGCTGCTGCCGTGCGCTCCGCTGGCGTCACAACCGCCATCACGTACGAGGTGCGCGTGGGCACATCCATCTGCGACAACGCCGAGCGCAGGAGCAAGAGCGCGAGCGCGACGTAAAGGTCCGGCGAAAACGCCGCGAGAATGAGAAAGACGCTGGACGGAATGTGCGTGAACACCATCGTATTGATGAGCCCGATGTGCCGCGCCAGCCGCGCCGCCACCGGATACGAGAACGCGGTGAGCACGCTGGTCCAGAAGAAGAACAGGCTCGCCGCCGAAAGCGACAGCTCGAACCGCTCGAACAGCCACAGCGCGAGCAGCGACTGCACCACGAGTCCGCCGGCGAACGCATCGAGGCTGAACAACGCGGCAAGCTTGTAGACGCGCCGGCGCGAAGGACCCAGCGGCGTGCTCGTGCTGCGCTCTTCGGCCTGCGCGTGCGGCAGCCGCCGGTAGAGGACGGCCGCGACAAGGCCGAGCCCGGCGTAGAGGTAGAACATCGTGTGGAAGGCGGCCAGCCGGCCCATGCCCTGCGCCGCCAGCAAGTCCGGCGCGGCCGCGGCAAGCGAACCCGCAGCGGCGGCGAGCGCCCCGGTGAGACTGTAGCGCGCGAATGCCCGCGTGCGTTCTCTGTCCGCCACGCTTTTGGCCAGCATGGCATGTTCCAGCGGCACCAACACGCCGTGGTCGCCTGCCTGCGGGTTGATGGTGCCGACGAACGCCACAATCAGCACGAACGCGAGGTGCTGGGCCTGTGGGAACACGAATCCGGTCGCCGTCATCAGCCCGGCGCCCAACAGCAGCATGCTGCGCAGGTCATGCCGCGGCGCGACGAACCCCACCACGAGCGTGAACAGCGAGGAGCCGAGCAGCGCGGCGGTGGCCACGATTCCAATCTCGACCGCGTTCATGCCGATCGCCGACAGGTACGCCGGCAGAATGATCACGGCAAAGCCGTCGGCAAAGCCGCGCACGCCGCGCGCGAGATAGAGCAGAAGAACGTTGAAGGGAGGGGAGCGCGACATTTCGCCAACCATCCTTGGCCCGACGCGCGGGCGAAGCTGCAGTGCTTGGGCGAAATGCCTTGGGACAGCCGGGCGACTGCATCCGGGGCCCGACACGCTTAGTTGTGCCAAATCCCTGACGCGAGTCAAGTTCGCTTGCGCTTGTATGTCCCACCCGCTCACCCTCGCTCGCGCAACGCTGCCGCCGCATTGGTTGACCGTCCTGACCCGCGCGCTCGACTTTTCCTGCCCCTCACATTCACGCCGACCCACTTCGATCACCGGCAAGTACGGCGCTTTGGCGCAGACGGTACGGAGTGGGAGCCGTGCGCTTGCTGGTGACGTGCGAGGCTCGATCGCGCGCACATCGATCAGGTAAGGGGGCAATGATGCCGTTCCGTCCGCAAGTGCGCGGGGCGGCTTGCGCGCCGTCGCCGGCGGGAGCTAAGGTCGGCGGGGAGTTGCACCATGCCAAGACCGAAAGGCGAGCTGAAACTCGGCGCATTCTTCAATCCGACCGGCCATCATGTCGCCTCCTGGCGGCATCCTCGTTCGCAGGCCGACGCCGGCATCAACTTCGCCCATTACGTGGAGATCACCCGCACCGCCGAGCGCGCCAAGTTTGACATGGTATTCCTCGCCGACAACGTCGGCGTGCGCGAGGCGCATATGGATGCGCTCTGCCGTTCCGCGCAATACATCGCCAATTTCGAGCCGATCACCCTGATCGCCGCGCTCGCCGCGGTCACCGAGCGCATCGGTCTCGTCTGCACCGCCACCACGAGCTACAACGAGCCGTTCCACATCGCGCGCAAGTTCGCCTCCCTCGACCACATCAGCGGCGGCCGCGTCGGCTGGAATCTTGTGACCTCCGGAATGGCGGTGGAGGCCTATAATTTCGGCCGCGACGCCCATTACGGCCATGCCGAGCGCTACGACCGCGCGCGCGAGTTCGCGGAGGTCGTAGTCGCGCTGTGGGACTCCTGGGACGACGACGCCTTCGTGCGCGACAAGGCTTCCGGCCTGTTCTTCGACCCGGCCAAGCTGCACCGGCTCAACCACGTGGGAAAGCATTTCAAGGTGCGCGGGCCGCTGAACATCCCGCGCCCGCCGCAGGGCCATCCCGTGATCGTGCAGGCCGGCACCTCCGACGACGGCATGGATGTGGCCGCGCGATTCGCCGAGGTGATCTTCAGCGCCAATCTGACGATGGAGTCCTGCCAGGAATATTTTCGTGAGGTGAAGCGGCGCGCGGCGCAAAAATTCGGCCGCAATCCGGATCACCTGAAGGTCATGCCGGGCTTGAGCTGCTACGTCGGCCGCACGGCGGAGGAGGCGGAGGAGAAATATCAGTATCAGAATTCGCTCATGCACCCCGTCGTTGCGCGCGAGATTCTGTCCACCGTGCTCGGCGGCGTGGACCTGTCGCCCTACGATTTCGACGGCCCGTTGCCCGAGAACCTGCCCATGACGCAGGGCAGCCAGAGCCACTTCAAGTACGTCACCGAGCTCGCGCGCAGCAAGAACCTCACCATCCGCCAAGTCGCCGAGGCGGTCGCCGGCGCGCGCGGCAAGCTCGTCATCAAGGGCACGCCCAAAGAGATCGCCGACTTCATGGAGCACTGGTACTGCGAGGAGGCCGCCGACGGTTTCAACATCATGCCGCCGACGCTGCCCGGCGGGCTCGACGATTTCGTCGAGATGGTGATCCCCGAACTGCAGCGCCGCGGCCTGTTCCGCACCGAATACACCGGCCGCACCCTGCGCGAGCACCTCGGCCTGCCCCGCCCGCCGAGCCGTTACGCCCGCGCCACCGAAGCGGCGGAGTGAATGGGACCGCCTCACGGCGGGGCGCGCACCAGCGGGCCCGCAAACACTTCCAGACGGGAGATTTTGTGCGCCTGTCGAACCAAGGCCGTCCAATCCTGAAATTCTCATGACACCGGCCGAGCACGAGCAATGTCCAACACCCCGCTGATCTGGCCCGCGCTGGGCGCGCTCTACGCCGCGCTGGCGCCGTGGGGGGAAGCCTTGCTCCGCTTCATCGTCGGCATGGCGCTCGTGCCGCACGGGCTGCGCATGTGCCTCGGCTATTTCAAGGGCACGGGCATCGCCATCTCCAGCGTGCGGGACGTTGCCCAGATGTTCGACCGCAAGGGCTATCGCCCGGCCTCCTTCTGGGCCTATGGCGTGGTACTCACGCAGTTCGTCGCCGGCCCGTGCCTTGCGCTCGGTCTCTTCACGCGCCCGATGGCGTTGCCGGTGTTCGCGCTGCTCGCGCTCTCCGCCTACGACCACGCCAAATACGACGGCTATTTCTGGAACAAGTCCGGCGTCGAATATCCCGCCATGTGGGCCGCTGGCGCGCTCTACTTCCTGATCAACGGCGGCGGCAAAATCTCCGTCGACCATCTTGTTCTTGGCTTCGAGTTCTAATCGTCGTGTACCGAATTCCCTTATTGGCCGTCATCACCGCGCCGGGGCGAAACCGCCAAGTCCCGGTGATCCCGAATTTTCCCGGCGCTGCCCCATCGAGCGGGATGGCCGGAACAAGGCCGGTGATGACATTTTCAGAAAGTGAGCACCCATGCCCGACCCTCTCGCCCAAGCCCGCCACGACCTCGCCGTCGCCAACCGCATCTGCGCCCATGAAGGCATCATCGATGCCTTCGGCCATCTGAGCGTACGCCACCCGCGCGACCCGCAGCGTTACCTGATTTCGCGGTCGCGCTCGCCCGAGCTGGTCGAGCCGTCCGACATCTACGAATTCACCCTCGACTCCGAACCGGTGAAGTCGCTCGGCAAGCACCAGCCTTACGGCGAGCTTGTGATCCACGGCGAGATCTACAAGGCGCGCCCCGACGTGAACGCGATCGCGCACCATCACGGCATGGCGTTCCTGCCGTTCTGCAACACCGGCACCGAGCTGAAACCGCTCTACCACATGGGCGCGCAGATCGGCCCGAAGGTGCCGTTCTGGGACAGCCGCGACGATTTTGGCGACACATCGCTGCTCGTGGTGAAACCCGAGGAAGGGCGGTCGCTGGCGAAGGCGCTCGGGCCGCATTGGCTCGTGCTCATGCGCCGTCACGGCGTCACCGTCGCTGCAACAAATCTTCAGGAGCTCGTGTTCCGCACCATCTACACCTATCGCAATGCCGAGTTGCAGCTCCTGATCCAGACGCAGGGCCTGGCCTTGAGCCCGCTCACCGCGGGTGAAGCCAAGCTTGCCCGGGAGCGGAACCTGCAACCCCGGGCTCAGGCGCGCGCCTGGGAGTATTGGTGCACCCGCTTGAGGAAGGCCGGCGAATATCGCGCGATACCTGCGCGCAAGCGCGCCGCGAGGTCCAAGTGATTGACCGGGCGACCGCTTTGCCGGCGCTCGGCCGTCACAATTGGTTGAGAGGTCGGATGTGCGCTTGTTGTGCGCGCCCCGCTGGGCTTTAATGTTTGCTCGAACTCCGAGTCGTAGCAGTGCGATGCTTCGCGACAACCAAACAGGGAGAACTCCAATGATCGGGCGATTGACGTGCGCAGGGCTGCTCGCGTTCGCCATGGCGATGCCGGCGCAAGAGTCTCACGCGCAAGCCGATATTCTCGGCGGCGCGATCATCGGCGGCGCGGCCGGCGGCTTGATCGGCGGCGCAGTCGGCGGGCGCCGCGGCGTGCTGCCGGGCGTTGCGATCGGCGCGGCGACCGGCGCCATTATCGCGGCCGAGGGTCAACGCCGGCGCGGCGGCTACTACTACTGGCGCGACGGCTGCTATCTGCAGCGGGCGGACGGAAGCTGGGTGGCGGTGTCGTATCGCTATTGCGACGTGCGGGCGGAAGGCGCCTACGGCCCGCCGGCGGGCCCCGCCTCGCCGGAGGCGATCGCCTACTGCCAGCGCCGCTTCCGGTCCTACGATCCGGTGAGCCAGACCTATCTCGGGTACGACGGCCTGCGGCATCCCTGCCCGTAACGCCGGCGCAGCATCTTCAAACGTCAGCGCCCGCGCATTCGAGACGCATTGAAGTGGAATCGTATCCCGGGCGCGGCGCAGCGCGGAGCG
>FWPU01007972.1_pt1 | contig 16849 bp, 9 predicted proteins | sample 2228361 | NCBI WGS metagenome assembly FWPU01 (sample SAMEA103939777, study PRJEB20133) | metagenome
CCTCAGGATCTGAAGCCATGCACTTTTCGGTTTTCGGCCCCATCACCGTCAGTCCGATCGAGCCGGCCGATCGGGCGGCGTGCGTGCGGTGGCTCAACGACCGCGAGATTTACCAGCAGACGCTGCGGATTCCCCATCCGTATACGGAGCAGGATTTCGACCAGTGGCTGGAGATCGTGCAGAGCACCGCCGCGCAGTTCGGCGAGCCGATCCACTTCGCGATTCGCGAGCACGACGAGCTGGTGGGGGGCATCGGCCTGGAGGGGCTGGTTGCCGGCCACTGCGTCGAAATCGGCTACTGGCTGGCGCGGCCGTGGTGGGGGCGCGGCATCATGACGGCCGTGGTCCGCGCGGTATGCGACTACGCCTTCAGCCGCTGGGGCGTGGTGCGGATCACGGCCCACGTGTTCGAGTCCAACCCGGCATCCGCGCGCGTGCTGGAGAAGTGCGGTTTCCAGTGCGAAGGGCTGCTCCGCAAGGCCCGGCGGAAGGAGGGCCGGTTTCTCCATTGCTGGATCTACGCGCTGGTGCGGTAGAGGACGTTTCACGACCCTCTGCCCCGTGGGGGAGAGAGTGACCGCAACCCGGATGCGGGGGGGGGCATCGCGCCCCCTGCCCCGGCCCCCTGCGCGGGAGAGCGGCAGTGGCGGTTGCGAAGCGGCTCGCAGGTCTGTGCCCTGCCGTCCCGCACGCGCCCCTACAACGCCGCCGGGCGGCTGGACACAATGGAGCACCCGACGGCGCCGCACGTTGGCGGCGCGGCGTCTCCACCTGACCGCCGGAGGTTGCGATGCGTTCCATCCGGATCGTCTGGCCCGCGGCCATCGCCGCGCTGGCCGCCGCCGTTGCCGCGGCGCTTGCGGGTGCGCGGGCCACGGCGGCCGATGCGGATGCGGCGTTCCGCGTCGTGCGCGTCACCCCGGCGGACGGGGCCACGGGAGTCGACCCCGACCCGCTCATCCAGATTCACACTAGCGAGAAGTTCGACCCGCGCACCGTCGACGCGCGTGCCGTCGCGTTGCGGGGACCCGATGGTGCCCACGTCGCCGTGTCGCTGACGCCGGACCTGGGGGGCGTGATTACCGTGTCCGTCGAGCGGCCGCTGGAGCTGGATCGCCTGTACCGCATCGAAGTGGGCACGTCGCTCAAGTCGCTGGATGGTGCGAGCATCCGGCCATTTTCCTCTACGTTCCGCACGACGGCCGTCCCAGCGCGGCCAGGCCCGACCGCCAGCAAGTACTTCCAGTTCTCCCGGGCGCGGATCGACCGCCGCGACGGCGTCTGCGGCCTGGCGCTGCTGCCGCCCCACACGCTGCTGGCCTGCACGTGGGACGGCCGCCTGCTGCGTTACCGGCTCGATCCGCACGGCATGCTCGAAGGAGAGCCGCAGCTCGTGCTGCATCGCCCGCAGCGGCGCTTCCTGTCGCTGGTGGCCGAGCCAGGCGGCGAGCAGCGCCGGCCGGCCGTGTGGCTGAGCCACGACAGCCTGGCGCGGCAATCGCTGGGGCCCAACGATTACAGCGGGACGATCTCCCGCGTCACGCTGGGCGACGAGGGGGCCGAGGTGGAGGATTTTGTCATCGGGCTGCCCACAGGCGACCATCCCGCCACCGGGTTGACGTTTGGTCCGCAGGGCCAGCTCTATGTGTCGCAGGGCGCCTTGACGATGCTGGGCGACAAACCGTCGTTGAAAGAAACCCCGCTCAGCGCCGCGGTGCTGGAGATCGACCTGCGGGATCCGGCATTCTCCGCCGGGCGCCGGCCGCTGGACGTGCGCACGGACGGGACCACCCCCTACGACCCGGCGCGCGGTCCAGTGCGGGTGTATGCCACCGGGATTCGTGAGGCGTACGACCTGTGCTGGCACAGCAATGGCCAGCTCTACGCCGGCGTGAACATGAACGACACGGCCGAGCGGACCCCTGCCACGCCGGAGATCCCCGCCGTCAACGCGCGCCCGCCCGAGATGTTGATTCGCATTGTGCCGGGCAAGTATTACGGCCACCCCAACCCGTCGCGGCACGAGTGGGTGCTGCTGGGGGGCAATCCGACGCCGCAGGTCGATCCCTGGGAAGTGCCGGAGTACCCCGTGGGCGTGCTCCCCGAGCGGCATTTCGATCCCACGCTGTTGATCCGCAACCTGGAGCAGGACAAGGGGACCAGTGCCAACGGCTGCGTCGAGTGGACGGGGCCGGGACCGCTGCGGGGCCGGTTGCTGATCTGCTTCTACACGGCCACGCGCGGCATCCACACGTACCAGTTCTCCGAGGACGGCACCAGCGTCGTCGACCACCAGCCGTTGCTGGACGCCCAAGGCGAGTTGCTGCGCTTCGCCTCGCCGCTGGACGTGGTGTACCATCCGTCGGGCTGGCTGTACGTGGCCGACTTTACCGCCCCGCAACGAGGCGACAGCGGCCGCGATGGGGGCGTCTGGAAAGTCACGCCGCTGGTGCCCCCACGGCCGCGTTGACCTGGAGCGTCAGCGCGAAAAGTACCGCCGCGAATCGTCCGGCGGAGGACAGGACGGGCGCTGCGCCGGCCACCGGGCCGCGACTGCGCGGATCGGTCGTCGGCCCGTGTTCTACGCTAGGCCAGGCCCGCGCCCCCAGCATGCGGCCGTGCGGCGGCCAGCGAATACAAGACTTGCTTCCCACAGCGAGCGAAAACGAACTACCATTGCTGCTGGGCAGCGATCCATGTCACGATGCCGATCCGGCGGCACGTGGGTCCGGTGCCGCTGTGCCCGGCGGCGACCGGCGGCTTGGCCGCCAGTACCTCGCACCAAGCATTTGAGGCCAAATCAATGCGACATCTGCACACCTTGCGTGGGATCGTGGGGCTGGCCGTTACGTTGCTCGCCTTGATGCACACCGGCCGCGCAGCCCGCGGACAGCTCAAGCCCGACGAGGTGCCGACGTTCGAAGTCCGCGCCCGGGTCCGTGGCGTCGCCGGCCAGGTGCCGACGGGGAAGAAGTTCACGTTCCGGCTCAGTGCCGGCGGCCAGGCAGCGACTACCGAGGCGGACGCCTGGAGCGACTGGCTCGAATTCGGACCCCCGCAGATCGAAGCCACGCTGAAGGGCTATCCGGCCAGCTACATGAAGGGCTGGCCCGTCGTGGTCCGGCTGCAGGTCGGGGGGGTGCAGGATCCGACCGTCGTGGAGGCCCAATTGCGCTTCGATGCACAGCAGCCGGCCGTGCAACTCTCCGGCGAGCTGTTCGGCCCGAACCTCGGGCTGCTCATCTGGCGCGACGCGTCGGGGAGGCCGCAGGCGGCGACGATGGCCCAGTACAACCAGCGGTATTGGGAGGTGTTGCAACAGGTCGACATCCCGGCAGACAAACGCCCGCGGCGGTTCCCGATCGTCGATCGTTTCATTGGCGGGGACGACGACCGGCGTGCGTGGTCCGAGGGGATCCAGCAACTCAACCGTGCCGGCTTCAGCGCGCTGATGCTGCCGCCCAGCGCCGCACTGCGCGAGCTGCTCTTGCAGACCGGCCAGCGGCGCACCGCCTGGGCCGTGTACAATCCGCCAGGCTACGCGTTCGATTACTCGCCGGACGTGACGCCCCAAGCCATCCAGCAGTGGGCAGCCCGGCAGGCGCAGCCTTACCTTCAGGCCGGCTATGCGCCGACGGACATGGCACTGTTTGCCATGTCCGACGAGCCCGGTTGGTACTATCCGCAAATGTACGAGGCGCTGCAGGCCAACCCGCAGGCTCTGCAACGGTTCCGCGCGTATCTGCGATCGCAGGGGCTGCAAGTGGCCGACGTGGGGGCTGCGTCCTGGGACGAGGTGCTGCCGGGCCGCCGCAGCCAGGCAGTCAGCCTCCCCGGCAAGCGGCTGTTCTACTGGACGATGCGGTTCTTCGCTTACGACTCGGCGCAGCACTTCGCGCGCTGTACCCGCGCGCTGGAAGAGGCGTTTTATCCGCAGATGCCCGTCCTGACCAACTGGAACTTTTTCAGCGGGCGGTTGTACGTCCCCGGCCCGGTGGCCAACAACCGCGACAAGCAAAGCCCCGACGCGGCCATGGGGGGGCACGACTGGCTGGAGTTCGGCCGGCTGCGCGGCGGCACCAGGCGGTGGACCGAAGACGGGTTCGCCGACAGCCAGGCGTATCAATGGTCGTTCTACTGCGCGAAGTTGCGATCGGCAGCGCGCAAAGGGGGAGTGCAGTTCGGCGGCTACGTCATCCCGCGCACCGCCGGCGACCGCGAGCAGGGGATCGTGCAGAAAATCCTGTGCGTGGTCGGCTCCGGCGGCAAGGCCATCAAGTACTTCGTCTTCGGACCGGAATACAACTTCCCCGGCAATTGCTACTCGGAGCGCGCCGCCGTGCTCCCCCGCATGGCCGAAGCCCATGCCATGATCGGCGCCGCCGAAGACCTGCTGTGGCCCGGCACCATGCCGCGCCCCCAGGCGGCCATCCTCCACCCGCGCAGCGCCCAACTGTGGGACGCCCACGACGTGGCCGTGCCGACGCAGGTGCAGGACGCCACCAACACGCAGCTCAATCGGCGCACGGTCGATTACATGGCCGAGGTGTTCAACCTGTATCTGGCGCTGCAGCACCAGAACATCCCGGCAGACTTCGTGGAGGAGGAAGACCTCTCGCCCCAGGGACTGCAGGGGTACCGCGTGCTGTACGTCACCGAGCCGAACGTTCCCCGCGAGGCCCAATCCGGGATGCTCGCTTGGGTCCGCGAGGGGGGAACGCTCGTGACCGTGGCCGGCGCCGCCGCGCGCGATCGCTACGACGAGCCATGCGACGTTTTCCGCACGGGCAGCGGCATCGCCGAAGCGCCCCGCACGCGCCTGCTGGTGGCCGATACGCGGGCGCTGCCGGAGGTGGGCCACGGCCGCGGGTCGCAAGGCGAATTCACCGCCCTGGTCGTCCGCAGCCGCCTGGAGGAGCCGGCCGAGGGGGTCGTCGCGCGCTTCGAGGACGGTACGCCGGCCGTCGTCCAGCGGCCGTTGGGACGCGGGCGCGTGGTCCACTTCGCGTGGATGCCAGGGCTGTCGTACTGGAAGTCGTGGACCACGACGCGCGACCGCCTGCCGGTCGGCTTCTCCGAGCCGATCCGCCGCTGGATCACCTGGCCGACGACGCTGGCCGAGGTCCAACCGCCGGTGGCCGTCGATCGGCCGCTGGTCGAAGCACCGCTACTGGTCTGCGAGGGGGGCGCGGCCCTCACGCTGCTCAACTGGACGGGGGAGCCAGTGCAACGCCTGGCCGTCAGCCTGCGCGTCGATTTCCCGGTGCAGTCGGTCGAGAGCGTGCGCCACGGCGCCGTGGCGTTCGTCCAGCGCGATGGCCGCGTCGAGTTCGCCACGCCGCTGGATGCCGCCGACATCGTGCTGCTGCGCCGCACGGCGGCCGCAACCGACGGCGACCGGTGACGCAGCACGCAACCGGATGTCGGCTCCACAAACCAAACGCGCATCGCTGGAAATTGCGGCCGCCATGTGGCGCCATGCTGGGAAGCACGCCCGCCTACCGGCCGGGGATTGCGGCGGACAGATCATTGTCAGCAGCCAGCCGAAACGATCATCATGAGAGAAACCCAGGCGGCGCCGCCGCGGTGCGCGACAGCGGGCAGCCGCTTGCCGGGCAGCCCATGCGGCGCGCCGCGGCCGGGGGAATCGGCTCTGATGCTGGGAGGCGCGGAATCATGCGTCCGGTTACATAACTGTACCACTCTTCTGGGGACGGCTGAGAATCGGCTCTGATACTGGGAGGCGCGGGATCATGCGTCGTTGGGTGTCGCTGGTATTCGCCACGTGTGCCGCGGCCGGCTGGCAGGCGGCCGAAGCTTCGCGGCCCAACGTGCTGATCGTGATGACCGACGATCAAGGTCTGGGCGATTTTTCGTTCACCGGCAACCCGGTGCTGAAGACCCCGCATCTGGACGCGTTCGCCCGGCAGGCAGTGCGGCTGACCGACTTCCACGTCAGCCCCATGTGTACCCCCACGCGCGGACAATTGCTCACCGGGCTGGCCGCGCTGCGCAACGGGGCGACGTCGGTCACCGCGGGGCGCACGTTCCTGCGGCCCGGCATCCCCACGCTGGCCGAGGTGTTCGCGGCCGCCGGCTACCGGACGGGGCTGTTCGGCAAATGGCACCTGGGGGACGCGTATCCGCATCGACCGATGGACAAGGGGTTCCAGGAGTGCGTCTATCACCTCGGCTGGGGGCAATTGCACAGCACGCCGGAGTTCGACTGGCCGCTGATCGACGGCCGCTACTTCCACAACGGCGTGGAAAAGCGCTACCGCGGGCATTGCACGGACTTGTGGTTCGACTCGGCCATCGCCTGGATGCAGCAGTGCCACGAGCGGGGCGAACCGTTCCTGTGCTACCTGGCGACCAACGCGCCGCACGCCCCGCACATCGACCTGCCGGAGTACATCGCACCCTACCAGGGACGCGGTCCGGCCGGGTTCTTCGGCATGATCGCCCACATCGACCAGCGGTTCGGCGACCTGCAGCGCTTCTTGCACGACCAGCGACTGATGGACAACACCATCGTCCTCTTCATGACCGACAACGGCGGCACGGCCGGCGTCAACCTGTTCAATGCCGGACTGCGCGGCCGCAAGACAACGTACTACGAGGGGGGACACCGCGTCCCCTGCTGGATCCGCTGGCCGGACGGCAATCTCGGGCCGCCGCGCGACGTCGACACGCCCACGCAAAACACCGACCTGCTCCCCACCTTGTGCCAGTGGTGCGGCGTGCAGCCGCCGCAGCGCGCGCCGCGCGACCTCCCCTATGCCGGAACCAGCCTGGACGGCTTGCTGCGCGGCGAGGCATCGCAAGCCCGACAACTGGCCGACCGCATGCTGGTCGTGCAGTACGGGCAGATTCCCCGCAAGTTCGAGGCGTGCGGCATGTGGGGCCGCTGGCGGCTGGTCGGGGGGACGGAACTATACGACGTGCATGCCGATCGGGCGCAAACCACCAACCTGGCCGATGAGCACCCAGACGTCGTGCGCGCCCTGCGCGACTACTACGAGGTCTGGTGGCGGGGGATCGAGCCGGCGCTGCACGACTTCGTCCCCATCAGCATCGGCGCCGCGCAGCAGCCCGTCGTGGAACTCAACAGCGGCGACTGGGAGGGGATCTACGCCGACAACACGGGATTCGTGCGCGAGGCGGTCGGCGGTCCGACCGGCGGCCGCTGGCACATCCTGGTGGAGGCAGCCGGGCAGTACGAGTTCACGCTCCGCCGCTGGCCGCAGCAGACCGGCGCCGCGCTGGGCGCCAAGTACGAACCCTCGGACCGCTCGCCCCCCAACAAGCCCAACGTCACCACCGTCGCTTTCCCCACCATCGCCGCGGCCCACGTCGAAATCGCGGGCGTGCGGGCGACGACCAAGGCCGATCCGACCGCCACCGGAGCGACGTTGACCGTCGATTTGCCTGCAGGCCGGACGACGCTCAAGGCGTGGTTCGCCGATGCCGACGGCAACGATCTGTGCGGGGCGTTTTTCGTGACGGCGGTCAAAAAGGACTGAGCGAGCACCAACCCAGGAGCCACGTATGCGATTGCTGACCCTGCTGCTGGGCGTGCTGGCGGCTGCCGCGGCCCGCGCCGCCGAGCCGACGCGCCCCAACGTGCTGTTGATCTACGCCGACGACCAGTCGTACAAGACCCTGGGCTGCTATCCCGAATCGTGGCCCTGGGTGAAGACGCCGCACATCGACGCGCTGGCGCGCCGAGGCGTGCGCTTCCACGGCGCGTACCTGGGCGGATGGTGCATGCCGTCGCGGGCCTCGATCCTCACCGGGCGCCACCCGCACAGCATTCAATCCATGCGCATGCAAGGGGAATACCCCGGCAGCACGTACGATCCGCAGCAATGCCCGTTCTGGCCGGCGTGGTTCCGCGCCCGCGGCTACCATACAGCGCAGATCGGCAAGTGGCACACGGGGACGGACGCCGGTTACGGGCGCGACTGGGACTACCAGATCGTCTGGAACCGGCCCAAGCACCCGGACAACGCCGGTGCGTACTACGACCGCCAACTGCTGGCCTTCAACGGCGTCGAGCGGTGGGTCGACGGCTACCCGGTCGATAACTACACAACCTGGGCCGTCGACTATATCCGCGGCGCCACGCGCGATACGAACAAGCCGTGGTTCCTGTGGCTGTGCTACGGGAGCATCCACGGCCCGTGGAAGCCCGCCCCGCGCCACCAGGGCACGTATCGCGAGGCGGAGATTCCCGTGCCGCCGGACATCGTCGGTCCTTGGCCCGGCAAGCCCGACTACTTGAAGGACACGCTGGCCTGGCGGAAGACCGCCGACGGGCGGATTCTGGCCGGCCCCAGCAGTGCGCGGATCGGCGACGAGGCCGGCGGGCGCGGGACGGAATTCGCCCAGTGGGTCCGGCAGGCCAACGAGTGCGTGCCGGCGTTGGTTGAAGCGGTCGGCAAGCTCATCGCCGCGTTGAAGGAGACCGGCCAGCTCGACAACACGCTGGTCATCTACACGGCCGACCAGGGCTTCGCCATGGGCGAACACGGCATGCGGATGAAGGTGGCCCCGTACGACGCCGCCTACCGCTCGCCGCTCATCATTTCCATGCCGGGCAGGGTGGCCCAGGGGGCCGTATGTCCGCAGGCGGCCAATGCGCCCGATCTGGTGAGCACCATCTTCGCCGTCACCGGCGTGCAGCCTCCCGAGGGACTGCAGGGGCGCGACCTGACGCCGCTATTGCAGGACCCCGCCGCGCCGTGGCCGCACGCGTGCCTGTACGAGCACACCGGCTACACCTACGGCGACGACGTCACGCGGGTCCTCCAGCAAGACCCGCAGCAGGCCATCTCGCAGAAGGTCCCCTGGTACACGGCCGTGGTCCAGCAGGGGTGGAAGTACATCCGTTACCTGCAGCCGGGCGTGCCCGAGGAAATCTACGATTTGCGGTCCGATCCCGACGAACACCACAACCTGGCCCAAGATGCCCGGCACGCCCAGCGTCTGCAGCAATTGCGGGCGGCGCTGGCCGCCGAGCTGCAGCGTGCCGGTGCGCCGCGTGAGATGTTGCCCGTCGACCTTGTCCCCAGGGAGTCGCCATGAACCGTCTGAGCTGGCTTGCCGCCTTTGTCGTGTGGATCGTGTCGCCGCTGGCCGCCGCGCTGCCGGCAGCCGATGCGCCCCCCAACGTAGTCATCTTCCTGGCCGACGACCTCGGCTACGGCGATCTGGCCTGCTACGGCCACCAGCGGATCCAGACCCCGCACCTGGACGCGCTGGCGGCGCAGGGGGTCCGGCTGACGCAGTGCTACGCGGCCAGTGCCGTCTGCTCGCCGTCGCGGTCGGCCATCCTGACGGGCCGCACGCCGCACCGCAATGGCGTGTACACCTGGATTGCGGCCGGCAGCGAAGTGCACTTGCCGCGCAACGAAGTGACGTTGGCGACGCTGTTGCGGCAGGCCGGCTACACGACGTGCCACGTGGGGAAGTGGCATCTCAATGGCCGGTTCAACGATCCGGCGCAGCCGCAGCCCAACGACCACGGCTACGACTACTGGATGGCCACGCAGAACAACGCCGCCCCCAGCCATCAGAACCCCACCAACTTTGTCCGCAACGGCAAGCCGGTGGGCAAGCTGGAGGGCTACTCCGCCGTGCTGGTGGTCGAGGAGGCGATCCACTGGCTGACTCAGGTGCGCGACAAGTCGAAGCCCTTCTTCCTCACGGTGTGGACGCACGAACCCCATCTGCCGATCGAGACGGACCCCCGTTTCCAGGAACCCTACCGGGACCTCGAGGAAGACTTCCGCCAGCATCACGGCAACGTCACGCAGCTCGACTTCGCGTTGGGTCAGCTCATGCGCGCCCTGGACCAGCAGCAATTGGCCGATTCCACGTTCGTGTTCTTCACCTCCGACAACGGCCCCGAAGGGGACGGCACGCGCGGCCGTACCCGCGGCAGCACCGGGGGACTGCGAGGCCGCAAACGCTCCATGTACGAAGGCGGCATCCGCGTGCCGGGCATCGCGCGCTGGCCGGGCCGCATCGCACCGGGGACCACGGCCGACGCTCCGGTGATCGGCAGCGACCTGTTCCCCACCGTGCTGCGCATCTGCGGGGTCCGGGTGCCCGACGACCGCGTCATCGACGGGACCGACGTGCTGCCGATCCTCACCGGCCGGGCCGCAGACGTGCAGCGCGCGGTTCCCCTCTACTGGCGGTTGAACATGGCCCCGCCCCGCGAGAACCTGCACATGGCCTTGCGCATCGGCGACTGGAAGCTGCTGGCCTCGCAAGACTTCTCGCACCTGGAGCTGTACAACCTCAAGACCGACCCGAAGGAAACCACCGACCTGGCCTCCCGCGAAGCCGAGCGCTTCGAGTCCATGCGGCAGACGTTGGTGAAGCTCAACGCCAGCATCGAGGCCGAAGGTCCCGACTGGTGGCGCCGCTTGAGCCCCAGCGGCGGCACGGCCCGCAATCCCAACTGAACCGCAGCGAAGTCGGGCCCTCGGCACCGACGTGCTGCGATCCGGGCGATCCGGGCGGCCCCGGCGCCGCACCCGCTTTCGATGCACCCGCTGGAGCCCGAATAAAGCTGCCCCTCTCAGTGCTGCGCCGCGGTGGATGCGGCAGCGGGCTGGCCAGCCTGCCGCGACGCATCATCCGGCAAGGCCAGGGCCAGCGCCGTGGTGGCCCAACTGCTGGCGGCGATGGAGATGAACTGGTCCTTGCCGTGCGGGAACCCGCTCTCGAAATACACCTGGATCGGCCGGCTGCGCGTGGCGACGTGCCACGAGCCGTCGTCGTGCTGCGTGTGCAGCAGGTAGTGCAATCCCCGTTGATATGCCTTGTCGTCCACTGCGATGTCCCCGGCCAGGTGCAGCGCCACCAGCGCCGTGGCGGTGGCGTACGGGTCGCTGGGCTGCTCGTCGATTTGCCCCCAGCCGCCGTCTTCGCGCTGCGTGCGCAGCAGATCCTGCGTGGCCGCCTGAATCGCCTCCGCTTCGGCTTCCAGCAGGTGCAGCGCCAGCAGCCGGAACACGCGGTCCTCGGTGTCCCGGGGCGCGGCCTGCCGCAGCCAGGTGCGGGCCGCTTCGATGCGTTGCGCGGCGCGCTGTCTCTGCTGCTCGTCGACGGCGAACGCCCGCAGCCCCCGCAACGCCAGGTACGTCGTCGTGAATGAACTGGCCTGCGTGGGCGGCCGGCGCGACGCGGTGCGCCAGTGGCCTTCCTCGCGGTCGCTCCGCAGCAGGTACTCGACCACGGCGGCGGTCGTGGCGTCGGGCTTCCAGTCGCCCAGGTGGAGAGCAAACAGGGCATAGCCGGCCGTGTCCAGCCGGCCCCCCTGGCCACGCCCCTGTTGGTAGTTCTCGCGGTTGCGCTCCAGGTGCTGGGCCGTCACCCGCAGTTGTTCCTGGAGCGATTGCTCGTCGACCTGGAATCCGCGCGTCCGGGCCGTCACCAGCGCCAGCGTCGGCAGCGCCTGATGGTGGCACGAGAAACACTGCCGATGTTGCAGATACTCGGCGCGGCTGCTCTCCAGCAGTCGGATCGACTTCTCCACGGCGTTGCGGATCGCTTCGGCCGCAGCGCGCGGCGGTTCTCCGCCGGCCACTGCTGCCGGGCCGATGCAACTGCACAACAGCACGCTTGCCATCCACGTCCGGGCCATCGCTCCACCTCCGCTTCCGCCCGAGGGCCAGGAGATTCAACCCCGCCGCGCCCGGGGCGTTCCGCACGCCGGCGCGTGGCACGCCCGGCGGGGCCCATGCACGCAAAGGACGGGCACCTGCGAGGCGATCCGAACGAACCCGCGCCCCGGCGGGCCAAAGCGTCGCCCAACAATCGCACGTTGCGCTTCTGCGCCATGAACAGCCGCGTGGCGCCGTTTTCCTGCACGTCGCCTGTGGGCGTGCGCATGGTGCGGATCATGCCCAGGCGCCCGATGCCTTTGTACCACTGTGCCATGGATGCGGGCGAGAAATGGCGAGAAATTATTCCGGTCCGGGACAGAAACTTCTGCCGGTACGGTGGGGTTAAATACGCTCGGGTGGTATCCACATCGGCCCGTCGTCGTGCTCGGCTCCGAGCCGGCGCGGCGCGTGGCGACCGGTCGGGTCTCGACACCAGGCGAGGGACACGCGCATGCGTCGAGCGCAAGTCGTTGCTGTGCAGCATGTTGTTGTGGTGATTGCGGTCGTGCTGGTTTGCCAGATGGGGGTGTCGGGCGTGGCGACCGCTCAGGAGTCGCCCAGGCAGCCAGCCAATTACAGCCCCCAAGAAGCCGCCGCACTGGTCGACGCCACGCTGGCCGACGAGCTGTTTCAGGGTTCCGCAGGCTCGCCGCTAGTCGATGACGCCACCTTCATTCGCCGCGTGTCGCTGGACCTGATTGGCCGCCCCCCCACCCCGGAGGAAACCGCTCTGTTCACTCTGGATCCCGATCCAGAGAAACGGCACAAACTGGTGAAACGTCTGCTGGCTGACCAGGGCTTCGGGCAGAACTGGGGCCGGTATTGGCGCGACGTGATCATGTACCGCCGCTTGGATCAGCAGGGGTTGATCGCCTCTCGGTCCCTGGAGCGCTTCTTCACCGAACAATTCAACAACAACGCCAGTTGGGGCGAGATGGTCCGCACCATGCTCACGGCCACGGGCGACGTGCTGGAGAACGGCGCTACGGGCCTGTTCATGGCGCAAAATGGTCAGCGCGTTGAAGTTGCATCCGAGGTAGCACGCATCTTCCTGGGCATCCAGATCCAGTGTGCCCAGTGCCACGACCACCCGACCGACCGCTGGAAGCGCGAGCAGTTCCACGAGTTGGCGGCGTTTTTCCCGCGCGTGGCGGTCCGCCCCGTGCAGATGGAAGACCGCCGCAGTTTCGAAGTCGTTTCCTTCAATGGGTTTTCGCGTTTCGGCCGCGGTGGGGGCGGCGAGCACTACATGCCCGATCTGGAAAACCCCCAGGCCCGCGGCACGCTGATGACGCCTCGGTTCTTCCTCAACGACCAGTCGTTGCGGCTAGGCACCAACGACGAGCAGCGCCGCAGCACGCTGGCCCGTTGGATTACCTCGCCGGACAACCCCTGGTTTGCCAAAGCATTTGTCAACCGCGTGTGGGGCGAACTGCTGGGCGAGGGGTTCTACATGCCGCTGGACGACCTGGGACCAGATCGTGACTGCACGGCGCCGCGGACGCTGGAGTTGCTGGCCGGGCAATTCGCCCAGCACGATTACGACGTCAAGTGGCTGTACGAGACCGTTGTCCTGACGCAGGCCTACCAGCGCGAAAGCCGGCCTCGCCGCACGCCCAACGAAACGCCCTTTGCGGCCAATTGCCCCCAGCGCTTGCGGGGCGACCAGTTGCTGGCGTCGTTGCGGGCCGCGCTGGAGATCTCCGACCAGGCGGCCGGACCGGCTCGGCGTGGCGGCGGGTTTGGTTTCGGGTTTGGCGGGCTGGCCTTCGGTTTCAATCAGACGTTTGGTTTCGACCCCAGCCTGCCGCGGGAGGAAGTGACCGACTCGATCCCGCAGGCGCTGTTCATGATGAACTCGCCGCTGTTGCAGTCGCAGATCGACGCCGGCCGTCCACAGTCGTTGCTCGGTCGGCTGCTGGCCCGCTCGTCGGACGACCGAGAGGTCGTGGCGGATTTGTACTTGCGTTGCCTGTGCCGGGAGCCGACACAGCGCGAGGTGGCCACGTGCCTGGAGTACATCCAGCAGGTAGGCAATCGCCGCGAGGCGTTTGAGGACATCCTTTGGGCTCTGGTCAACTCCACGGAGTTCCTGTACCGCCGGTAGCGAGCACCATGGGCGCGGCGCCGCCCGGGGCTGCGATGGGTCGCCCGGTTGGTTCGGTTTCCGTCCGGCTTTGGGAGCATCGTCCATGTCGCTTCAACGTCGCACCCAGGTGTGGGTCAATCGTCAGGGGGTGGTCCGCCGCCGCGACTTCCTGAAGGCGTCGGCAGCCGCCGGCCTGGGGGGCGGTCTGGTCGGATGGGTCCAGCGGGTCAGCGCGGCGGCCGACCAACTGCGGCAGCGCGGCAAGGCGTGCATCCTCCTGTGGATGCAGGGCGGTCCCAGCCAGTTCGAGACGTTCGATCCCAAGCCGGGCCACGAAAACGGCGGCGAAACCAAAGCCATCGACACGTCGGTCCCCGGCATCCAGATCGCCGATTTCCTCCCGGAAACGGCCCGCGTCATCGAGCATTTCGCCATCATCCGCTCCATGACCAGTCGGGAGGGGAGCCATCCGCGCGCCACCTCGCTGTTGCATACCGGCTACCTGCCCACGGCCAGCATCCAGTACCCCACGCTGGGTGCGATCTGCGCTCACGAGATCGCCAAGGCGGAATGCGAGCTGCCCGCCTTCGTGCAAGTGGGAGCTGGCAGCCCGATCGCCGGCGGCGCCGGGTTCCTGGGCGTGGAGTACCACCCCTTTTCCGTCCCCACGGCAGGGCAGTTGCCCGCCAACACCCGCCCGGCGACGGACGTGCCGCGCTACGAGCGGCGGCTGGGATTGCTCGAGCGGCTGGAGGAAGACTACGCCTCGCAGGGGGGCAGCTCGGTCGTCGCTGCCCATCAGAAGATGTACGGCCGCGCGGCGCGGATGATCCTCAGCCCGCAGATGCGTGCCTTCGACCTGGATCAGGAGCGTTCCTCGATGCGCGAGGCCGGCCGCACCAACCTGGGTAACGCCTGCTTGCTGGCGCGGCGGCTGGTGGAAACCGGGGTCACGTTCGTCGAAGTGGTTTCCAACGGCTGGGACACGCATGCCGACAACTTCACCCGCACCCGGCAACTGGCCGGCGGCATCGACCGCCCCATGGCCCAGTTGGTCCGCGACCTGCACCAGCGCGGCCTGTTGGAAAACACCCTCGTCATCTGGATGGGCGAATTCGGACGCACGCCGCGCATCAATGCCCGCAGCGGACGCGACCACTACCCGCGGGCATTCAGCATGGCGATGGCCGGCTGCGGCGTGCGTGGCGGGCAGGTGATCGGCCGCACGGATGCCGGCGGGGTGTCGGTGACGGAGCGGCCGGTAACGGTCAGCGACCTGTTCCAGACGTTCTGCCTAGCGTTGGGCATCGACGCTCACAAGGAGAACATCAGCCCCATCGGCCGCCCGATCCGCATCGTGGACGGCGGCTCGCCGGTTCACGAGGTGTTCGGATAATCGGATAACTCGCCGCGAGCTGCCGAAGGCAACCGGAGGGCTCCAGGGTACTGCAACGACACTCCAGGCACCCATCGGGTTGTGGATGCCCCCACCATCCGCACCCGGTGGGTGTTTTTTTCTGCTGGGTGCAACCGTGTGAACGATCGTGCGGCCCCGGCGGTCTCGGCGGTCCCGGAGGTCCCAGCGGTCTCGGCGGTCCCAGCGGTCTCGGCGGTCTCGTGGGTCTCGGAGGTCCCGGCCCGAGGTGCAACGGGTCCTCAAGCCTGATGCCGCAGCACGCTTGTCACGGGCGCGGCGCCGCCAGTTCGAGAATGTACTGCCGCCACTGCCGTTCGAACTCCGGCAGCGGTTGCCCCACCAGCTTCTCGAACCGGCCGATGGGCGAATCGCCTGAGCCCTCCGCCGGCCGCACGAACTCGTCCAGTGCGCGGCTCCCCAGCACGCCGCGCTCGAACGTCAGGTAGTACGCCACCCCGAACGAATACGCATAGTGCCGGGCCGACGTGGCGCCGCTGCCGCCGTGCGGCACGAGAAACGCCCGATAGTCGGCCGTCAGGAGATCGGCCAGGGGCAACGGGCCGCGCCGCAGATCCTCCTTCAAATAGGCCAGGGCGCGCGGCTCCGGCGCATCGACGCGGAGCACTCCCGCCTCCAGCAGACCGGCTTCGAAAATCTGGGCCAGTCCCTCGTTGAGCCAACGGGGCACTTCGTACCGGGCCTGCGGATACACGTAGTTCTCCAGATAGGCGTGGAACGCCTCGTGGTACAGCGTGGCGAACAACTGCCGCGTTTGCCGATCGAACAGCGCTTCGTTCTGTCGATCGAACTGGGCAATCTGCCGCTGCAAGTCGTCGATTTCGCCCTGCCACTTGGCGCGCAGCACGCGCAGTGCACGGGTCACGTCGGCCGGAGCGTAGCCGGCGGCCCGCAGGCGGTCCCCTTCGGTCCGCAGCCGATCGCTTAGCGAGCGCTGAGCTTCGCGGAGCCGCTCGCGGATGAGGTCGTGCTGGGCCTTGGCGCGTTGCAGGTCGGCGGCCAGCCGCGTCAGGTCGCTGGCGGCGACCACGATGTTGGCGTCGGCCGCGAAAAAGGCCGGATTTTCGATCGTGGCCCCGAGCCTCCGCAGAAACGCGCGGTACTCGTCCGTGGATCCGAACAGCAGGATGCCCAACTTGTCGCGCCGGAGCGACTCCTCGGCCGGCCCGCTGCTGGCCGGACGCACCGTGGCTGACGGCTCCATGGCCGGCTTGCGGGGCGGAAGCATCTGGCGGTAGGCCGCGAACACCTGCTCCAGCCGCACGACGCTGCGCCGCGTGGTTTCTTCGTCGGCCGTGCTCTCCAGATCGAACCACTCGCCAGAGTACTGCCACAGCGTGGCGCCCTGGTGCCGCACGGCGCGCAGTTCCACGTCCTCCATGCGGCCGGCTTCGATGGCCGCGCGGTTGCGGTACTGGTGCAGCCGCTCGCGCAGCGCCGCGCGATCCGCATCGGCCAGGCGCTCGATTCCGGCGACGTCGCGCCGGGCGACGATGCGCTTGACGGCCTGCAGCGGCTTGCCCGGCGGGCGCCGCACTTCCAAAAGCTCGATGTGCAGCGGCGTCTCCAGTTCGACGATCCCCTCCAGCACGCCGCCGCTTTTCAACTGCACGCGATCGAAGCGCCACTGCGCGGCCTCGGCCG